>WNFX01011053.1_pt1 | contig 12728 bp, 14 predicted proteins | sample 5400111 | NCBI WGS metagenome assembly WNFX01 (sample SAMN13153363, study PRJNA577476) | soil metagenome | isolation source: 40 cm soil or saprolite under grassland replicate 1 | place: USA:California | collected 2016-06-15
CGGGGGCTGGCTGGACGCTCTCCATGACGCAGTCGGGGGCAATGATGTCCTCGAGGAGGGTGGCGTCCCGCTCCCGGAACGCCCGGTTGAAGCGGTCGATGACCTCGTCGGTTGTCCTCGTCATGATCGCAGTTCCTTGTTGGTGGGGGTTGGGGTCGGACCTTGCCCGCTTCCGTGGACACGGTGCCCCCCGAAGGCGGATCAAGGTCAGTCGTCGCTCAGTTAGACAGGACCACCGCACCGATCTCATCGGTTGTGGCCCGCCGTCGCCATCTCCTGGTTTCAAGATCCGCAACTCAACCGCCGAACCAGCCTGAAAAGCCGACACCACCAGCCGCCCCACGTCGGTGAGCCCGTCTGTCTCCGTCGCCCCAGCCTCCCGACCTCCACGACCTGTCGAGGCCGCCAATCTGGCAGCCCAGCACAGCGCTCCACTGGCTGCCAGCAGATTCATCTCGTCCGCGTCGGGATCCGAACCGGGTCGTGGGCCGCGGTCAGACTGTCGACGTGCTGCCCTTCTAAACGCACTCACATGGTTGATATGCAGGTGATCGTGAGGCGCCAAGACCAGAAGCTCTGCGCCTCGATCACCTGCATGCCTTGATCCACCAGACACGATCGAGCGCGAGAACGGTCGTTCTGGTACCGCCAGACGGGGTCTCCGGATGGCGGTCCGCCTGCGGTGTGAGTCCAGCCCCAACGAGGGGAGGATGACGATAGTGAAGCGGCACCGCCACACGGCCGAGCAAGTGGTGCGCAAACTCGGTGAGGGAGCGCGCATGCTCAACGCCGGCAAGGACCTGGCCGGGGTCCTGCGCCATCTTGGCATCGCCGAGCCCACCTGGAAGCACGCTGGAGGAACCAATACGGCGGGATGAAGGCCGATGAGGCCAAGGCGCGACAAGACGTGAGCGTTAGAGTGCACCGGGAGGTACTAGCCATGCAGCGACGCCCGAACCGGCAGGTCAGACTGAAATCGAGGCCGTCCGGCATTCCCCGAGCGGAGCATTTCGAGATCGTCGAGGCGCCTGTGCCGGCCATCTCCGATGGCCAGGTTCTGGTACGCAACATCTACCTGTCGGTCGATCCCGCGATGCGCGGCTGGGTCAGCGCGGTCGCCAGCTATTCCGAGTCTGTAGCGCTTGGTGCGGTCATGCGCTCGCTCGCCGTCGGGCGGGTCGAAGAGTCGCGAAACTCCGATTTTCATCCGGGCGAGTACGTGACTGGCATGTTCGGTTGGCAGGACAACGCTGCGGTGGACGCCAAGGCGATCGAGCGCAAGGTCGGCGGCTCGGGCTTGCCGATCTCGACGTCGCTTGGCGTCCTTGGCGTCAATGGTCTGACGGCTTATTTCGCCTTGCTGGATATCGGTCAGCCCAAGGCGGGCGAGACCGTGGTCGTATCGACGGCGGCGGGAGCGGTCGGGTCATGCGCCGGTCAAATCGCCAAGATCAAGGGGTGCCGTACCGTCGGCATCGCCGGTGGGCCTGACAAAGTGCGTATATGTCGCGAGGAGTTCCGCTACGACTCTGCGGTGGACTACAAGGCAGACGATCTTGAGTCGGCGCTTGATGCTGCCTGCCCTGAGGGCGTCGATGTCTACTTTGACAACACGGCCGGCCCAATCAGCGATTCCATCATGCGACGTCTCAAGGTCGGTGCACGGGTAGTGATCTGCGGCACGGCGTCCATCGCGAGCTGGGACCCGCCACCTGAGGGACCGCGGGTCGAGCGTCATCTTCTCGTCAAGCGCGCGCGAATGCAGGGTTTTCTCATCTTTGACCATGTCCAGCGCTATCCCGAGGCACTGCAAGAACTCGAGAACTGGGTGCGCAACGGGCAGATCCGCTATCGGGAGGACATCCTGGATGGAATCGAGCAGGCACCGGGTTCAATCGCGGAGCTGTACCGTGGCAAGAATCTGGGCAAGCGTCTGATCCGGATTGCTCCGGAGATCCCCGCCTAGGAGCCCGAGAGGCTGGTGGCGCACAACTGTCGCTGGCTACGTCCGGTCGATGGCGTGCGAGAATGCCGGCATGAAGGGGCGGCCCGGTCAACGGCTTGATCGAGGGGTTCCCTGCCTGCACCATCCGCCGGCGTCCTGGGAGAGGCCGCGCACCAGCGACGCTGCCGAGGTCAACGCTGGCCGCAGGACAGCTACCGGACCCTGCCACCGGCCCCGGGAAGCCCTAGCCCATCCGGTATCGACTGGAGGCGACAGAACAGGACATCGTGAGCGAGCTTGTGAACGGCCGCTCAATCTTCTGCGGAGCAAATAATCGGCGATCAGGCGGTTCGCCGGGGCCGAGATCGGATCACGCTCAGTGACTGGCACCGGTCCACGCCGGGTGCGCAAGTAGCCGCCGTTCTGGGGGCGATCAGACGCGAGTCGGTTGCGGCGGCGGCCGGGCATAACTGACTCTATGGACCGGGCGTGAGGCCAGAGCTCTTTCCTGCCCGGCTGGTGAGCTTTAAGAGCGGTGCTCGCCGACGGCCTTGACGGCCGTGTTCGGGGTGGGCTAGGCGGCTGGCACGTTCTTGTGCGGGTCGAGGAAGGGGATCGCCGCGGTCTTGGCGGGGGTCCGCTCACCGTTGCCCCATTCGATCTCCAGGTCGTTGCCTGGGCCGGCGAGCTCAGTTGGCACCCAGACGTAGCCGATGTTGCGCTGCAGGCGCGGCGACCAGACCAGGTCGGTGACCCGCCCCACCCGCTGCCCGCCGGCCAGGGCGGGCCGCGCCTCGGTGATCTCGAAGAAGGAAGGGTCACCAGGTGCCTCGATGCCGACCAGCTTGCGGGTGACCCCCCGCTCGCGGATCCGCTCCAGCGCGGCCTTGCCGACGTAGTCGGCCTCTTGTGCCTCCACCAGCCGCTCGAGCCCGGTGACCTCGAACGGGTTGTTGTCCAGCGTGAAGTCGGAGTTGTAGTTGAAGATGCCGGCCTCGATCCGGCGCGCCTCACACGGGGCGATCGGCCGGATGCCGTACGGCCCGCCCGCCTCCATGATCGTCTCCCACAATTCGTCGCCGCGGGCGGGATCGGTGAGGAAGACCTCATAGCCGGCCTCGCCGGTCCAGCCGGTGCGGCTGATCACCACCGGGATGCCCGCGATGGCCGCATTCGTCATCCAGTAGTACTTCACACCGGCGATAGCCTCCCCGGCCAGCTCCCGCATAAGCTCTTTGGCCTTGGGTCCCTGCACCTGCACCGGGTAGGCCTCCGGCAGCGACACGGTGGCGTTCAGGCCCCGGCCATGGGCGAGCCCCATCGCATACAGGTGGGCGTCGCTGTCGGCCAGGCACAGCCAGAAGGTGTTTTCATCGCGGCGCAGCAGCACCGGGTCGTTGACGATGCCGCCGTCGGGGGCGATGACCGGCGCGTACTTGCCCTGCCCGGCCGCGCATTTGGTCAGGTCGCGGCAGGTCAGCGCGTTGGCCAGCGCGAAGCCGTCCGGGCCGCTGATCTGCACCACCCGTTCCACCCCGACATCCCACAGCGTGACGTCGTTGACCAGCGCCCAGTACTCGGCGACCAGCTCGTCGAAGTAGGCGGGCAGGTACATGTGGTTGTACACGTCGTACGCCGTGCAGCCCCACCGCAGCGTCGCCTCGAAAAACGGCGACTTGCGGTACCACGGGCCGAAGTACAAGGTGCTCGACGTCACGTCCGGGATCGCCCTGGCCTCACCAGTCACTGCCCCACCTTCCTTCCACCGAGGGTGCCTGCGCCGGAAGGCCCGCCCGGACCCCGGCACGGATGCCTCTGCAGCTCGTTGCTCGACTGAATAGTTGTTCAATTAGCTCAATCCCGCAAGCTGGGACATGCGGCTGGTGGCACAGATCTTCACGTTCCACGTGCGGCTGCTATCCACGTGGCGGGCTGAGTGTGAGCTGGCGCTGGTGGAAGCGGAAATGCTGGGTGGGGGCCTGGGCGGGATGATCCAGGCGCCGGCGCAGGAGCCCAGGTAGTTGATCAGGTCGAACGGCCGGTGCGCGGAGTCCAGCAGTCTCGCGAACGCTTTGCTGGCCCGTCGGGGAGCAGGCCGAAGACGCGGACGAGGACCAGGAGCGCGCGGACGACCAGATAGCCGAACAGCATGTGGAACAGCAGTTGCCGGTTGGTCCACCTGGTCCCATCCGATGGCCGGCGCAGATCCGCGGGAGTCGCGTCGCCGATGAGCCGGTGGAAGTCGAGCCTGGCTGATTCCAGCTCCGCCCGGACCGCGGCCCGGTCCAGGGCGGCGGGCCGGGGCCCGGGTGCTGGTGGCATGCCGGTTTTCCTCGCTGGTCATCGGCCAGGTTCCCAGGGCGACCGCGATCGCCACCACGATGAGCGTCGCGGTCTGGGCGGCAGCACGGGCCGCGAGGCTGGTGCGCTTGCTTGCGGCCTGGCGTGGTCAGGTGCTGGTGGCATGGCGGTAGCGGGCGATGGTGGCGGGCACAGTAACAGCCAGCAGCCCGATGAGCCAGGCGGCCGCCTCGGCGACGGGCCTGGCGGTGGGCCCGCCAAGGCACAAGGCGCGCAGGGCATCGGTGATGACGGTGATGGGGTTGGCCTTGGCGAAGGCCTGCAGCCAGCCGGGCATGGTGGCGACCGGTACCAGGGTGGAGCTGGTGAAGAACAAGATGATGATGGGGAACAGGCCGGCCAGCCCGGCTGATTCGGGGTCGCGGACGGTGAGGCCGAGCAGCAGGTTGAGCCAGGAGAACACCAGCCCGGCCGCCACCGCCAGGACGACGGCGGCGAGGGCGGCGGCGGGCCCGGCGTGGAACCGGAACCCGATCGCGGCGCCGACGGCGATCATCAGCGCGCCGACGAACAGGTTGCGCAGGGCGTCGGCGGCTACCCGGCCGCCCAGGACCGCGCCGCTGGTGATCGGCAGGGAGCGGAACCGGTCGATCATGCCGGTGGACAGGTCCTCGGCGATGGCCACCCCGGTCTGGGAGGCGCCGAACCCGATGGCCAGCACGAAGATCCCCGGCAGCAGGTAGTCGATGTAGTGCGCGACGCCCGGTACGTGGACGGCGCCGCCGAAGGCGTAGGTGAACAGCAGGACGAACAGCACCGGCTGCACGGTGGCGAACACCAGCAGGGTGGGCACCCGCACCAGCCGGCGCAGGTTGCGCCCGGTGATGGTGGCCGTGTTCACCAGCGTCGAGGCGGCCCGGCCCGGGCGGGCGGCGGTACCGGCTGCGGTGGTCATTGGGTGCTCCGGGTCATGTGCGCTGGCTGGGCTGTCGCCGCGGGCGGGCCGCTGGCCTTGTGCCGCGGGAGGTTCGTTCGGCTGGAAGGCTGGCCGGTGAAGGCCAAGAATGCTTCCTCTAGGGTGGGCCTGCGCAGAGCCAGCCCGCTGACGTGCAAACCAGCGGCGGCCAGCCGGGCCGCCACATCGGGAAGAATTCCCGGCCCGTCTGCGACAGGCAGGACGACCCGGCCCGCTGGCTCATCGATCGCCGGTTCCCCCGCGCCAAGCGCCGCGAGTGCGCCTGCCAGCTGCCGCGGGTCCTGGCCGGGCGGAGACTGCGGTTCCAGCCGGTCCCCCCGGCCCGGTCTTTGAGCTGGCCCGGGGTGCCGCTGGCAACGACCCTGCCATGGTCGATGATGACGACCATCCCGGCGAGCCGTTCGGCTTCCTCGATGTACTGGGTGGTCAGCAGCAAGCTGGTCCCCTGGGCGGTCAGATCGCCCAGGACCTGCCACAGGGCCAGGCGCCCATAGGGATCCAGGCCGGTCGTCGGCTCGTCGAGGAACAGGACCGGGGGTGCAGCCAGCAGGCTGGCGGCGACATCCAGCCGGCGGCGCATGCCCCCGGAGTAGGTGCGCACCAGGCGCCCGGCGGCGCCGGTCAGCTCAAGCTGGCCGATCAGCTCCCCGGCCCGGCTGCGGGCACGGCGGCGGGTGAACCCGTAGAGCCGACCGATCATGATCAGGTTCTCCCGGCCAGTCAGGAACGGATCCACCGCGGCATACTGCCCAGACAGGCCGATCCGCCGCCGCACCTCCGCCGGGCGCTCCACGATGTCGAACCCGGCCACCCGCGCCCGGCCCCGGTCGGGTTTGAGCAGGGTGGCCAGGATCCGCACCGCCGTCGTCTTCCCCGCGCCGTTCGGGCCCAGCACCCCAAGCACCCCGCCCACGGGCAACTCCAGGTCCACCCCGTCAAGCGCGACCACCGGCCCGAAGCACTTGCCCAGCCCCTCCGCCACGATCGCCGCGTCCGCCATCACCCGCCTCCTCACCACCGGCCCGCACCCTGCTCGTTATAGGTAGGATTGCTACCCATTGACTTATGAGTAGTATAGCTACTTATGAAGGCGGATGCGCAAGCCCTCAAGGGCCACCTGGACACGCTGCTGCTGGCCAGCCTGGAAACGGCCCCCAGCACGGCTATGCCGTCAAAGAGACGCTCCGCACCGGCAGCGGTGCCCAGTTCGACCTGCCCACCGGCACGATGTACCCAGCCCTGCGGCGGCTGGAGGCGGCGGGACTGGTCACAGGAACCTGGTCAGAAGCCGGCGGCCGCAGCCGCCGGACCTATGAACTCACCCCGGCCGGCCGCCAGCGGCAAACCCGTGACCGGGCTGCCTGGCGGGACTTCGCCGCCGCCGTCAGTGCGATCCTGGAGCCACCACCGCCCGTTTCACTCGCTCGTCACATTCCGTGACTGCCGCCCGCCCACATCGCGGAGGATTGGAGGTACTTGAACGCTCCCAACCCACTCCCGCCATCCACGGCCTCCTGGTCACCCGCAACCTCGCCGACGTTGCTCGCAGCGATCTCCACGTGCTCCTTCCTTTCGATCCGCCCGGCCACGGCAAATGATCCATTCGCAACCGGGTCCTGCTGGGGAACGCTGGGCGGGCCCGCCAGATGATGCCTGGTGTTGAACAGTGCGGTCTGCGCTCATAACCCCAGAGGTCGCGGGTTCAAATCCCGCCCCGCTACCAAGAAGTGCAGGTCAGAGGCCTTTCCTGGTGACCAGACGGCGGTGCCACCGGAGCACGGTGCCAGGTGTGACCAGGCGGTGTGCCCGCAGCTGCCGGGGCAGGAGCCGGATGAGCGCGGCGAGGATTTCGCGGTCAGCCGAATCCAGCCGGGCTGGTGCGGCGCAGCACCAGCGGAGGTGTTCTCCGTCGATTGCCGGGCGGCGGCAAGCTGCGGCGGCGCCGTCACTGCCCCATCACGGCTCGGGCCTAGAGATCGTCGGGTAGGAGCCTGAACCACTTGTGCGGGGTGAGCGGGCGCATCGCGCGGAAGTCGCGCCGGTCAAGGGTGAGCACCGCATCGGTCCGGTACTGGGCCGCCAGTGCCACATTGACCGCGTCGGCCAGGTCTAGGTCGAGGCTGGCGTACTGCTGCTGGACCAGGCGTGCGGTGTCCAGGATCTCCAGTCCTGTTTCGGGGATCTGAAAGCGTGACTGCCGGGCCTGGGCGAGGATGAAGTCGATGATCGAGGTCCGGGCCCCGGATCCGAAACGGGCCCTGGCCAGGTGATCAACCTCAGTAAGCACCAGCGGCGAGATGATCACGGTGCCAGCTTCCCGCAAGACTCTCTGGCAAGCTGCGGACTCGCGCGCGTTGCGGTCCGATGCAGCGATGACGCCCGAGGTGTCGGCGACGACAATCACTGGGTGGCAGCTGCCCGGGCAACCGTCTTTGTGACCTCATCGCTTGTGGCCGTCTCACCGGTTCCTTCGAAGGCGGGCCAGTCGAAGGGACCGTCCCATACCCGGTTGCTCATGGCTGCCAGGTGGATACCTTCGCGGATGATCTGCGCCTCGGGCACGCCCCGGCGGGCGGCGATCTCCTTGATCAGCGCAAGATCCGCGGTGTCGGCGTAGACGTTGGTCCTCTTGAGAGACATGTACCTATGCTAACACACGTCCATATTCTGCCACGTCCCCAGACTTGGCCAGAATGTGCCCGCCCAGCCGGTGCGTGGCCCTTGACTGCTGCCCGGCAATGCCGGACAAGCGGGCGCGATACTGGCCCGTCTTGAGCGGCGATGGCTTGCTGGAGCAAGTTGCGGACGTGGCCGGGGTCGCAGAAGGTCTCTCGTGTCGCTGCCGCCCTGGCTGAATTGCCGGTACGAGATCATGCGGGGATCTCTGTCACTCAGCGCCAGAAGGGCTGCAGTAGGCCTGCGCCGAGATGAGTGCGTTGGCTGCGGAGTCGCGCGTGCCGCTGCAGCGGGATCACGCTACGCCAGCCATGACGGCCGGCGCGTGACGCGCCCCTGAACATCAACTCACGGCGCGGCGGTTGGCCGGGCAGCCGAACGTAGTGGCTGGGCCCTGCGCACCTTCTCACGCTGCGTGATCGGCCCTGGACTGCGCGGCGCGCAGTGCCGCCTGGGCGGGCGCCGGCTGTACGCCGGCCAAGGCCGTGGCCATCCAGATCTGACTCTATGGGGGCATCTGCGCGTCGGGTAGGTCCAGCGGTTCTGCGTGATCATCTGGCTGACCTGCCTGGGCGGGATCCTCGTCGGGGCAGATGGTCGGGGCGAAGATGCGCAGTGCCTGGGCGGGAGCGGATTGTGCCCCTGGCCGGTGTTGGAGGCCGGGCAGGCTTCGTGACGCTCTGATGCGTTGGACGTGCTGAACGATCTTGTCCACCACCGGGTACTGCCGCGCGCTGGTGTCATGGCGTGGTAGCCGAACTCCGGCGGCTCGACGGCATGGGCGGCGCACTTGGGCCTGCGGGAGCCACGGGTTTACACAGTTGACAACCATCCAGCCTGGCTGCAGCGTGGTGGTTGACACGACTGTTAACCATCGCAAGGATCTCGCTGGGAGGATCGAATGCACGGATTGCGCGGACCGCGGCCAGTCACCATGACGGACGCCGATCGGAATCCGGCGGCACTAGGTTCGCCTGGCAGCGAGCGCCGGCCGTGGTCCCTGATGTATGTGCTCAGCGTGGCCCAGTTCATGGTCATCCTGGATGCCACCGTGGTGAACGTGGCGCTGCCGTCCATCGCCAGGTCACTCAGCTTCGCCGCCGGGGGCTTGCAGTGGGTCATCACCGCCTACGTTCTGGCGAGCGGCGGCCTGGTGCTGCTCGGCGGCCGGGCCGCGGACGTAGCGGGCAGGCGCCGGATCTTCCTCAGCGGCCTGACGTTGTTCACCGCCGCGTCGCTGGCCAGCGGCCTCGCGCCGACCGCAAGCGCGCTGATCGCCGCCAGGGCCGGCCAGGGGCTCGGCGCCGCGCTGCTCACGCCCGCGGCGCTATCCATCATCACGACCAGCTACGCGGGCGCGCAGCGAGCGACCGCGCTTGGCGTCTGGGGCGCGATCGGCGGGGCCGGCGCTGCCGTCGGTGTGCTAGCCGGCGGGATCTTGACGGCCTGGCTCGGCTGGCGTTCGGTGTTCCTGGTGAATGTGCCCGTCGGCGTCGTGGCCGGCTTGCTGAGCCTGCACCTGGTGCCGCGGCATAAGCCGCGGCACCGCGTCGTCCGCGAGCTCGACCTGCCGGGCGCGGTGCTGGCGGTGGCGGGGCTGGTGACGGTCGCCTACACGCTCGCGGGGGCACCCGCACACGGCTGGGGATCGGCTCGGACCCTGCTGCCGCTGGCCCTGGCGTTCGTCCTGCTGGCCGGGTTCGCCGCGGTCGAGCGGTCGGCGCGGCGGCCGCTGGTGCCAGCGCAGCTCTGGCGAACCCGCTCGCTGGTCGCCGGCGTACTGGTCATGTTCGGCGCCACCGGCATTTTGGTCGGCACGTTCTTCCTGAACTCGCTGTATCTGCAGGACGTCCAGCGCGCCTCACCGCTGCGGGTGGGCCTGGAGTTCCTCCCACTCGCCCTCGTGATCGGGGCAGGCGCCCATCTCGCCTCGCGGCTGCTGCCGAGGGCCGGGTCACGGGCGCTGATCGTGGCGGGCCTGTTGGTGATGGGCGCAGGAGCGCTCCTGCTCACCGGGGTGTCCGCCCATTCGGGCTACCTGACCGGCTTCCTGCCTGGCCTGCTCGTGGTGGGGATGGGCACCGGCCTGGTGTTCCCGGCCACCACCGTCACCGCGATGAGCGACATCGCCGGAGATCGGGCGGGACTCGCCTCTGGCCTGATGACCACCGCACATGAGATCGGTGCTGCGCTGGGAGTCGCGGTGTTCTCGGCGGTTGCCGTGACGGTAGGCGACGGGATCGCGGTCGGCTACCGGCACGGCTTCGTGGTTGCCGCGGCGATCGCCGCCGGGCTGGCTGTCTTTGCCGCCCTGGCGGTCCCCGCGGTCCGGCCCCCGGCCGGTGCCCGCGTGACGGTGCACTGACATGGCAGCGGCCCAGCGAACCAACGCCTACCAGCGCGAAGTCGCCGAGCGGAACGTCGAAGCGATCCTTGATGCGGTGGAGGAACTGCTGCAGTCGCAGGGGCAGGCGAACATCTCGGCGGTGGCCGCACAGGCGGGAGTATCACGGGTCACGGTCTACGCGCACTTCCCGACCTGGGCAGCGCTCCTGGAGGCGGCAGTGGAGCGTGCCGTACGCCGGACGATGACAGCCCTGCAGGCCGTGCACCCCGAGGACGGCTCGCCGGTCGAGGCGCTGGACCGGATGCTCGCCGCGACCTGGCAGCACCTGGCGCGGTACCGGGCGATGGCCGCGGCGGTGGCCGAACTCCTGAGCCCCGAGGCTGTCACGCGGACCCACCAGGCCGCACACCACACCATCGGTGCGCTGCTGGCGCGCGGGCAGGCAGACGGATCCTTCCGCACCGACCTGCCCGCCGAGTGGCTGGTGACAGCGTCCATCGCGCTAGTGCACGCCTGCTCCGACGGTGTCCGGGCCGGCCAGATCGAGGAGCACGACGCGGCCGGCATCCTCACCATCTCGGTCCGCGATCTGTTCACCGGAACACGACCCAGGGCGGAGCCAGCCATGCGCAACACTGAACCAGCGATCAGCCAGGACGCCGCCGGGCAGGCGACAGCGCAGCAGCCAGACACGGACCGGCGACCCGTTCATGGTGCGCCCGCGTCCGGCCGGCGCCGGCCAGGGCGACAATGACTGAACCCATCGTGCTGACCCCGATCGGCGTGGTCTGCGGCGGCCGGTCCCAAATCTGCGAGGACCACTGGGCCGCCGTAGTAGCGCGACTGCTCCTGGACCCCGCGGTCCTGGACCGGGCCGCCACCGACGGGCTCAGCGAGTTCTCCCACGTCGAGGTGGTCTCCCATTTCCACCAGGAGACCAGGGTCCGGCTTCTAGGGCCCGGGTGCAACACTGGCGGGGCACTCGTGGCCGCCACGCCGAATGGGATGTTCGGCGTGTTTGGCGCTGTGCGCTCTACGATCCGCTGGCGGCTGGCGGTATCTAGCCGGTGCTAGGCGTTCGGTGCGCAGCGAGGTCTTCGGCTCCCGGGCGGGCAGGGCTTCTCCCTCTTGTGGCGGAGGTGATGATGGGGGTGCGTTGCTGGCCGAGGTAGGGGTCTTCGGCGAGGTTGAGGATGTACCAGGCGACGTCGGCGCGGGAGATGGTCTTCATGGCAAAGCGGGCGCTGGCGTGGACGTGTCCGGTGAGCGGGCCGTCGGTCAGTTTGATGGGGCGCAGCGCGTACCAGTCAAGCCCGCTGGTGGCGAGCTCGTTCTCCATGGCCTGCAGGTCCTTGCCGACGCGGCCGAGGTTGGGGGTCACGATGGTGCGGAAGAAGCGGAACAGCAGGCGTGGCCCGGTGCTCATGGCGGCGTCGCCGGGTCCCATGCTGGCGGTGCTGACCGAGATCAGCCGTGCATGCGCGGCGGAGATTTTCATCGCGGCGGTGAGGGTGCAGGCCAGCCGCCGGTGGAGGTCGGGGGGCGAGGTCATCGTGGTCCGGGGGTTGTGGCGGGTGGCGAAGTTCGGGCCCACGGCGGTGACCACGACGTCGGCGCCGTGGATGGCCCGGGCGGCGAGGCCGGGGTCGAAGATGTCGGGGCTGACCAGAATCTCGGCCTGGCCGCTGGGCGGGGTTTGCGGTGTGGCTCGGTAGACGGCCCGGACCTGGTGGCCGCGCTGGGCGGCGAGGCTGACGACGTGGGTGCCGATGCCGCCGGAGGCTCCGAAGACGGTGAGGTTCATGGTCAGGTGCTCCTGTTCGTCAGGGCCCGGGCCTGGCCCGGGCTGCGGTGTGGCTGGCCGCAGTTATCTGTGGTCGTGTTTCCTGCTGGGCGCCGGGTCCGCGTGCTGGCGCGGGTGCGGCTTAGTCGGTCAGTTCCGGTGCGGGGATCCGGTCGTGGCTGGCGGGGAGGCGATCGGAGTGGGCGGCCGGCTCGCCGCGGGTGTTGGTGGCGCGCAGCGCGATGACGGCGGCGGCGAGCAGGAAGATCGCGCAGGCCAGCAGGGCTCGCTGGAAGCCGGCGGTGAGCGCCCCGGCCCGTGGGGCGCCGGCGGTGAGCAGGGCGCTGGTGCGCGCGGTGGCGATGGCGGAGAAGATCGCCAGCCCGAGTGCGGTGCCGAGTTGCTGGGAGGTGGCGAGCAGCCCGGCGGCGAGCCCGGCCTTGTCGGCGGCGACGCCAGCGTTGGCGGCGGTGGTGACGGAGACCAGGACGGCGCCCAGCCCGATCGACATGATGACCAGGCCCGGGAGTAGGTCGGCGAGGTAGGAGCCGTGGACGGGGGTGCGGGACAGGTAGTACATCCCGGTGGCGGCGATCAGCGCGCCGGCGACGATGACGGGGCGGGTGCCGGTGCGGGCGAACAGCCGGGCGGCGATCCCGGCGGCGACCGCGATGCCGGCGGTGACCGGCAGGTAGGCCGA
>WNFX01008882.1_pt1 | contig 12725 bp, 15 predicted proteins | sample 5400111 | NCBI WGS metagenome assembly WNFX01 (sample SAMN13153363, study PRJNA577476) | soil metagenome | isolation source: 40 cm soil or saprolite under grassland replicate 1 | place: USA:California | collected 2016-06-15
CAAAAGCAAATGCTATACCGCTTTCTCAAATCTCAGGACACATTAAGGAAAAAGCAGAGGAGAAAAAGAGAATGGAGCGAGAAATACAAAACCTAAGAGCGCAGATATACGCACATCAGAAAGAAAGGAAAGAAAGTGACAACCGCCGTGCTTCTGCATTGTATGAAGAAAAAATGACTAGCGCTCAAATAAAGTCGTATTCAGACTTGATGGAGGAAATGAAAAGCCTTGGACTACCTATTGACGATCTTCCAAAATTTGCAAAGGTGGTTCGTGGACTAAGTCAAAAGGGTTATGATGTTGTAGAGGTTATCAATGAATTTTCGGACTTAGAGTCAAGCAGGAAAGAATACAGGTCTTGCAAGCAAGCAATCCCTACTGGGCGGTCTACAGAAGTATCGCACTCTAAAGACAGGTATTCAAAGATTAAATCAGGAATTAGAGCTGTTGGCAAGTCAGATATTCGGTCTAGAACTGGACATGCAAAGTTTGGGTGATGCAAGACAGAGGATACGCCTCATGATAAAACAGAGCAAGGATGTCGTTGCTCTTTTACAAGATCAGTTCAACCATACTGAAGAGGAGGAAGGTAATGTGAAAATCCTCACAATGATTTATCTTCTCCTGCAGAACCTGCACGTTCGTCAAGGCGGAGTGGAAAAGTTGATAGACGACCCAGATTCACCCAAAGACCCACATGGATTAAAGAGTGCTGTAATAAAAAGCCTTAGCACAATGATAGCCAAACTAGAGAGTAGGACAGGAGTTGAAACGTAAATCGTCCGAGATTCTAAATAGCCTGCATACGATCTCTGAATCGCCATCCACAAGTTTGTTTGAGTAGGTGCTATTCAATGAAATGTTGGATCCACATGCTTGACCGATAGCGGTACTTTTATCGCGTATCTCTAGCATCACCATCAGCATCCTTAATGAAAAGTTTTCCTTGTTTCGAATCATAAACTTGTTGAGAGCCATCTGCTTTTTTCGGCCAAAGAGCCTTCTAAATTATTCCAACCAAGCACCTCTTGAACCCAGGTTGACAAGAAACAGTTCATTAGCAAGTAGCTCTATAGCGTGGGCGATCATTTCTACAATACATGCAAGAAATAGATTGATCTTGCGACATCTCCTGAATACATTAATATTAATGAAAACTCCTGTGCAAACTTTCGTGTCTTTTTAAGTAGCTGAGCAATGACTTATTTAGTACTTATCGAAAGGTAATAGGGAGATAGTGTCAATGCCCTCAGCTAAAAAACAAGAGCAAGAGCAAAAAGGGTTAGCGGAGGAGGATAACAACGGCGTGATATTTATCAAGGCAATAGGTAATTGGAACAAAGGTGATCTTAACTCGTACTTGCTAATGTACGACCCTAGCGTTGTCATACATGGTATACTCGGAGTAGAAGCAGGCATAGAAAGTGCTAAAAAGTTTTATCAGGGATTTCATAGGGCTTTTCCAGACACACAGATTTTAGTTGAGGATCTGTTTACCAGAGCAGATAAGCTTGCCTGCAGGTTTACAGTTAGTGGGACGCATAAAGCTGACTTTATGGGAATACCTGCGACTGATAAATTTATCAAGTTCACCGGCATTACAATCCTAAAGTTCGTAGCTGGCAAGTGCACAGAGAGATGGAATCAGGCCGATTTCCTCGGAATGCTACCGGAACTGGGGGCAATTCCAGAGAAAACATCATAGATAAACAAGCATTTCTTAGACCATAGATTTTGCAGCCACTTGATTCAGAGTGCAATGAGATAGTTATCCTTTGTATTTGAATTTCTTTACAAGACCTATACTAGGATGGTAAATCAGCTAGTCTGTGACTGAACTTTTAATAAAGAAAAATGAAGGAAGAATAATTTGGGGAATTCCCTAGCTTAACTGGGTCAAGTAATAATTCCTGTGTTTTATTCATGTGTTAAACACATGTGTACTACTTAATTGCAAGCAAATGCAGAATTGTCAACTACGAATTTCAAATAGGTTATCAAATATTCGCTTCTGATTTATCAATCTTAAGGAGACAAGAACAATAAGTTTCAATTGTAATTACTATTAGTTAAAATATTTGATAATTACTAAGCCTTTTTTGAAAAACTAAAAGATATGATAGTTATCGCATTACTTATGATATATCATAAAGCGTTAGTACTGTAGTAATATAACGACTTGCTCATATCATAAATCATGTTCAGCAATGTAGGATGCTCGTGTGGCTAGTAACAATAGTTCTCAAAAGACAGAGGTAACGCATGGAGAAGAAAAAGTAGGGAATATAATTCTCCAATTTTTATCCAAAGCAGATAGAATAGATTCTTGTGCTGACCATAAAGCTGCCTCACTAGCGGTTGGAGTTGAATCATACAACAAAGTATTATTAAACCTTAAGAATAGAGGTGTGAAAACAAGATACATCACTGAGGTTACCAGGGGAAATATTGATTTTTGTAAAGAGATGATGAAGATCGCTGACGAGGTTCGTCATATAGACGGAATCAAGGCAAACTTTTCTGTTAGCGAAACAGAGTATGTTGCTACTACAGCTGCCCATCAAGAGAAAGCACAACCATTATCACGGGTCATCTACAGCAATGTTAAGGACATTGTGGAACACCAACAATATATATTTGAGAGTTTTTGGAATAGGGCAACCCCTGCTGATCAGAAAATAAAGGAAATTGAAGAAGGAGACGACTTAGCCGACATTGAGGTTATCAGAAGCTCAGCTAGAGCACAGGATCTATATTTGAATATTGTAAAAGCCGCTACAAAAGAAATATTACTGATACTTCCTACTACCAATGCTTTTAATCGCCAATATAAAATAGGGGCAGTAAATCTAGGAAAAGAAGCAGCTAAACGACAAAATGCAAAATTTAGAATATTGATGCCTTTTCATGAATCAACAGAACAGACCGTACTAACTCTAAAACGAGAAGAAAATATCCACATTAGATATATTGAACAGATGTCAGAAACAATGGCTACAATTCTGGTAGTTGATAGAAAAGCTTCTTTAGTAATGGAATTAAGAGATGACTCCAAATCAACTTTTGTTGAAGCAATAGGGTTATCCACTTTCTCTAATAGCAAGGCAGGTGTTTTATCTTATGTTGCAATATTTGAGAATCTTTGGAAGCAAACTGAATTATACCAACATGTAAAAGAATCAAATAAGCAACTTGCATTGGCTAATGAACAACTTAAAGTCCATGAAAAAATGCAAAAAGAGTTTATCAACATAGCAGCTCATGAGCTGCGTAATCCTATACAACCGATACTTGGCTTAACTGAAGTTCTTCGCACTAAAATAAATGATACACAGCAACGTGAATTGCTAGATGCTACTATCAGGAATGCAAAAAGGTTAAAACAACTGACAGAGAATATTTTGGATGTTACAAAAATTGAAAGCCGGTCACTAATCTTGAAGAAAGAACGATTCAATCTAACTGAGATGGTGCGAAATGCTATTGCAGATTCAGGAGATCAGATCAGAAGTGAAAACAAAGATAATAATATAAAATTAGAAGTATTAGTCACAGAAAACGTAATCTTTGTTGAAGCAGACAGGGGCAGGGTTAATCAGGTGATTTCGAATCTTATAGAAAATGCTGTTAAATTTACAAAAGATTGTACTATAACTGTTACGATAGAAAAGAAAGATATTGGCCAAGAAGTTATTGTTAGGGTAAAGGATTCTGGCACAGGTATAGATGCCAAAATATTGCCACGACTTTTTACAAAATTTGCCAAGAAGTTTCAAAAATAGCTGGCAAGACACAGAAGATCTAAGCCTTATTAAGCAACAAGAATAAACCTAAGATTCAAAGCCTGGGCTCGCATATTATTTCTTTAGATTCTAGCACGTTTACAAATCAAAGCATAAACAATATCTTTTGTGATCGACCAGAAGATGATATCTCTTCTAAGACAATTCTCTCAATTAACGGAATAGTCAATTAATTATCACATTTGAAAAATAAAATGTTGATACTCAAACACAAAGGATAAAGTTACTCCCACCAATAGCTCTGTTGCTTTGATGGCAGAAAGTGTTTTTCTACTTCGTTTAATCGCTCTGTAGAACCGTTATTGTCCCGAAGATTTGAAAAAGATGAATCATTTCGGATTTTTTGTAAAAGCGAAAGAACTTGCTCATTTGTAGCTCCTTGCTTTATGTCATAACCTATCTGTCTGCAAACACTCGTTATCCTACCGTAGCGTTTATTCTGTCTTTTCTCCCACATACTAGCAGTCGAAGATAGCCCTGTTACAAACTTTACAACTGTCTTTTCCATGTGCTTAACATGCCAATCTCTCATCGGATAACTATTTTGTATCAAAAAAACTCACTCATCATAATATTATATACGTTAAGCTAACATATATACGACATGTTAGCTAACAATAGAAGACTACTTTTTATCTAGGAAAGACATCATTTCAGCCAATACCTGTAGCTAATTATTCTTTAAGACCAATTGTATCTACTTTATATTGTTCTTTGAATATTCATCGACATAGTCGAGGATGATAACTCTATCATAACGCTGTGCATTCGTTTTCTAGATCATTAATTTCTTGTGCCCCATCATGACCTCTGAATAAAATGAAATATGAGGAATAGTAATTGGAAGACTCCTAACAGGAGTCTCCTAGATTGATTACCTCAGTCAATGAATGAAGACTAGAAACAAAATACTCCCGAGTCATCTAATAAATAAACTAAAAGCTTATAGTAAACTCTCACTATCATATTTTTTGATAAAGAATGGCAAAAATGCAAAAGAAGAATTTAAACACACCAGATGAGACACGCTCATTTGAAAAAGGAAAAATTGAGCTAGCCAACTTTGGAGATATTGTTATAGGAAGAGGCATTTTGGAACCAGGGTGGAGCTGGGAAAAATGTGTCAAGCCAATAGTTAAAACAGAGAGCTGCCAAGCTCCACATACACAGTATATTGTTTCTGGAAGGATGAAAGTAGTAATGGATGATGGTACAGAAGAAGATTTTGGACCAGGAGACGCCGCGATAATTCCGCCAGGACATAATGCATGGGTAGTTGGAAACGACCCCGTAGTAGCAGTTGATTTTACAGGTCTTAAAGATTACGCTAAAAAATAACTAGCTAGCTAAATAAAAGAAAAAGTTCACAATCCACTTTTTTATTTTTTTCGCTTTAATTAAGATCTATTATTTCTTGGTTGCTTACTTGCGTGTATTTTCTGTCTAACTCAACAATCAAAAGAAATATACATTAAGAAAATAATAGCTTGGACAATGCGAATCCTTAATGCAAGTCCAGGATTTGGCGTGCCACTTAACGAAGAAGCGATAAAGGATTTTTTAACAAATGGCAAACTAATTGTTCATCTCGGCACCATAGATGAGAAAGGTGATGCAAACATTCATCCTGCATGGTATTATTATGATCCTTCCAAGAATAAAATGTACGTAGAGACATCAAAACAAGCCAAGAAAACATACAATCTAAGAAGGAATGAAAATATCTATTTTTGCATTGATGATCCAAATCCTCCATATAAAGGAGTGCGTGGAAAAGGACGTGTAAGAATTAATGAAGACATCAACTTTAACATTCCAATTGCAGAAAAAATAATGATTAGATATTTGGGGAATTTGGAACATCCAATGGCACAAGCACTTCTAGATGCACAAAGAAAAGGGCAATCAGTTGTCTTGGAAATTAGTCCAAAGTATTATTCGACTTGGGACTACAGCAAGTAAATCATAGATAGTAATGATGATGATCTAAATATCTTTAGCATTGTATTCTAGGTTTCAGCATGTAAGAGACTGTAGATTTAAGAGAAAAAATGTACTAATATCCAATTAACTACAACATGATTTAGACTGAGATATAGGGTTAACAGAACCCCTGGGTATAACAGTTTTCTCCGGCTCTCGTTAATATTGATCTGATTTGGATAAATTTACTTAAAGCTTCCACTTTTGATTAATAATGACAATATGTTACCAATATTTACCCACAAGCATATTTTAGATATAAGGTGTGTGACTTTTATGGAATGGTGTCTTTAGTTGATATTCTAGGAGCAATATCTGATGACAAGTCTTTGCTGCTTTTTAAGACTATTGCCCTCTCAGACATTGAAAGTAGCAGCAGTGATACTCTTTTAAGCAGACTACATTTCACAAGAAAGCAGTATTATTCAAGGATGTACAAATTGGCTAAGGCTGGTTTGGTACTTAAGAAGAATGGAAAATATATTCTTACTAACATGGGCAGGATAGTATATGATGCTCAAACTACTCTTGAAAAGGTTGTGGGTAATTACTGGAAGCTCAAAGCTGTTGACGCACTCGAAATGTCTGATGAGTTCCAGGATGAAGAATATGAAAAGATAATTAATGCTCTAATCGACAATGTACAGCTCAAAGACCAGTTAAGTAAAAGCCATTCAAGCCTTAGTAAGGATCTGCAGGCTAGATCCTCTTCATCCTATCAAAATCCTCGCCTTTCAGAAATCTATACGTAGTGGTACAAATAATAATAATAATAATAATAATAATAATAATACTAACTGGCTTTGAAAATGTATGGTGTCTGAAAAACAGCTAAAAAGCGATTTTCAATATTTGACTTTTCTAGATGAGAGTGGGCTTCTTCATATTTGATGAGAAGAAAGCAATAAAAAGATGGCAACAAGAACATCGTTAGATCAGGAGAAGCTACATTTTGGATGGCAGTACTGAATTCTGCTATTGATGAGTCAGATTTCTTGGATATATCAATACAAAATTAACTTTATAACTCTTAGGTTTATTCTTATTTATCATCATTGTTTTCTCACAAACCCACTATGGTTTTTTAAATAAACGAGTGAGATATGCCATAGTGTCAGCAACAGCAAGATATCCTATCATAGTAATAAAACTTGCAATGATCGAAGCAATGAAAGGTTGAAATTGCTCGGTCAGGAGCCAAAAATGAATGGCCGGTTTTACAGTATTATATTCAACCTCCGCTATTGAAAGGGTTGATGCTAGTTTTAATAAAACCCACTTTACTCTAACAGATTCTCTCCTCATCCCATGTTCGTCAACAAACTTGTCTTTGTTGTCAAAATAGAATAGAATGCCAAATATTGCGAGAAATACACTCGTTTCAACAACTAAGGAGATCAAAGAATTAACAAGTGGGGATGTGAATCTCGCTATTGCATGGCTAGTTCCAGCGCCTATGAGAAATGCACCAGTAAAGCCGATAAGAATATTTCTGTTAAATAGGAGATAGTCTTTTAGTCGACTCCTATTCAATTAGCTCCTCCCCTCTCCAGCTCTGAAAACTTGCTCACTTCCAGCCCCATATTCTTGGCAACGTTCACCATTTCTTGTAGATTCTTTCTGAAAAGCATTAAGATTATGTTCACCATTGTTATCATCCGCACACTAACAATAATTCCTTTGCGATCTGCGTCCTTCTTTGATTCATTAAGTAATCTAATTTCTTAGCATCGATGCAAAGATTTGTTCATCGCATTGCAATCCTAAGCTGCAAACTTGATCCATTCAATTAAGTTACCATTGTCATAACAATTTTAGGAGTTTGGGAGTCATTATTTGGCTATGATCTCAATCAACAACAACAGCCTCGTTGCCTGATATCATTTCCGAGAAAAAAGAAGTACTATAATGACTAGAGGCACCAGAGGCTATGTATGCCGTCTTGGTGTGTATCAATAATATTTTGATAACAAACACTCTAGATATTGAATAGTAACTATCGCTAATTACTAATGCTAGAATTCATAAGGTACTCTTATGCCGCTGGATATTGAATGATATCAATGTCTTTGCGACTCGCTATGATATCATCGGCTGTTACTTAAATCAAGAGTAGTAAGCTTCAAATCTCAGATATAAGCGTCAAAATATTTCTCTGTATTGAACAACTCAAGGGTACCTGTGAACACTTTAAGTGCGGTGTAATACTATATTTCATTCAATAATACTAATGTAACAAATGACTAGTTATTGAAAATTGTCGATGTGTTTAGTACTTTCTCTGAATGGATTGTAATCTCAGATACTCTCTATTTTTTTAGCTTGACGAAAGTAGCACAATTAGTCGCTTAATGTGTATAAATTAAAAAAATGATCTACTTTGAAGAATTATGGAACACAAAAAATATGCTGTTGTAATTATAGCAGCAGTAATAGCATCATTGATGCTTGCAGGAACAATTCTGGCGCCAATACAGTCTTATGCTGCAGCAAAGAAAGGGACGGAAGCAGATTTTCCGGACACCTCGAGTCTTAAACATGCAGTACGTGATGGTGTAAGCGCGAATCTATCACACAAAGACCAACATTTGAATCAACAAAACCTCTGTTATAGATCTAACACTTGCAGACAATCAGATGTAGGACAAAACACACTAGGCAACGATAATCAAGTGACTGGATTTGCGGATCAGAGCGACAACATTCAACAAGCAGCACCAACAAATCAGACAACTAATCAGACAGGCGGTGGTGGTGGTAGCGGAACTACAAGTTGTGTTACTCTAACCATCAGTGGACTGGTAAGTCAAACGGCACCTGTACAAGTATGTCTGATTCCTGATGTAGTTACCTTAGTGAACATTACAGGAATAGGACCTAGTTTAGTAGTGCTCAGTACAGATGGATGTCCTAGAGGGTTTATTGATACGCAAATAACCGTAGGCAGATTCCACCTGTGTGCAGCAATAGGACTAGTCAGAGCAGTGGCATAGAATTAGAAGTTAACATTCCTGCCAAACCCCTATTTTTTTGCTTATAAATTTCTATTCCAATATTGAAACTTGACAAGTGATACTAATATATGGTAGAAATAGTAAGCGAACCACCGCAGAGAGATTTGCATATGACATTTTTAGGGAGTGAGCCTGGCCAAAAAAGGAATTTTCAGAAATTCGCAAAGAGAACGACTCTGCCAAAATGTCTAAACCTAGCTGATTTGGATGGCTCCAATACAGATTCAAGAATGTAAGAAGTGATTAAAAATAACTACACGTTAGAAGCAGTTTATCTTTAATTAATTGAAAGCAAAGGACAACTAAACTGTCTGTTGTTCAAGTTTAAACTTCTTTCCGACCTTAGTTTTTACCTTTGATATTTCTGTATTCTTCGAGGCTATCGTACCAGAGTCGTAGCTATTCACGTCTTGGTCTAGTTCGATGGCCTTCAATGTTTTTGTTCTCGCTACAATCTTCTTCTTCATTTAGGCCTCCCGGAAATAAGTTCCCTGTTCTCGAGGCTGTTGGAGTTTTTCAATGAGACTGACTTCTCGTAGTAGCTCTAGACCTGTTGTTATAGTTGCTGGTGTTGGTGGTTCTGCTGTTGTAGTTTTAGTTTTGACTTCGACTAACTCGTGCATTGAATTATTTTTCACAGGTGCGTTTTAGAGTTGTGTTGTTAACTCGATCGAACTAAGAGGATAATATTCTTCCACCGGCTGATTTAATGTGCTAGGATCTATACTTAGTTATGGTTACTCTTCTGGATTCTATTGAGATTCGCAAAGCTGGAGGTGAAGAATACGAATCATCAAGAACCAGCTGATGTTGTTTCTTTTATGATTCTATCTCAGTTCTTGTGTAGGTAGGGGCTAAGTATTCTCGAGGATGGCCTACCGAATGGTTGTAATGGGAATAATAAGAAGGGAATGATTATGCAGAGTCGATTGGGATACTTCCCTTCTTATCCGAGAGATGCGTACTTGCTGTATTACACTCCATTGATTTTATAGCTTACACATCATTTTAGTGACTATACTGATCTGCATAGAAGTAGTAGTATATTGATACTGCTGCTATGTTTGGACCAGTAAATAATATTTTGTATCTAGGTTTGAGCGGATAGTATTCTAAACAATACTAAGTGTAAGTGCGTACTTGTCTAGCTTACAGTAAGGAAATAGAACTAGGGTACAGTACCTAGTAGTATGTACGATATATGCCAGTAGTGCATATGGTGGTAGTATGTCAATTTTAGACACGGTAATGATAGTATGTTTATGGTTTAGTGTGTTACTGATAGGTAAATATGTTATAAGTAGATGGTTAGGTGTACCGAGTGTAGGTGTGTGGTAGTACTAGTACCGATTCTGGTTTACTACTGTATCGTGCTTAGCTTACCTTTGTATAGCGGTTGTAACACTTGGTTGATAGATTCCTACCAGGGTAATTCTTAGTGCTGTTACTGTTAACGGTAACCGTCTGAATATTTATTTCGTAGCGAAGGCTTCGCCTTTATAGAAAGGTTGTTTCCACTAATAATAGCCCCAACTGCAAAAAATTCTTCATTGTCAAATGCAGTTCGCGATTCAGAAAGGTGCAGAGAGATGAATGAAATACCATTAAACACCGATTCTATGATCGTCAGAGGTCAAAGCTAGTTGTTAGATTGACATTTTGAGCGGTCAGCCAAATAAAAAAAAGAAGGGTTGACTTCGGTTTTTAGCACACTCTCCGAGTACACGGTGGCGTTGTGACACATGCCCTTGCTGCATTCGTATCGCATTCATCACTACTTCTTTTTTCCTGAGGGTTGGGACAACCCCTTGTATCTTTTTCGGGACCGCATAGTGCTGTGGCATGGGCTGCAGGTGCAGCAAGGCTAATTGCAGTTACAAGTGTCCCTGCTACGGCAACGACAACAAAAAATGCCACTATTAGTATTTTTTATACATTCATATCTTCTAGTGGAAAGTACTTTATAGGAAATTTCTACGATTATTCTTATTTTTGTTATGTAACATACTCTTAAATTGGCTAAACCCCAAATTTCATCATGTATGCTTGCAAAAAATTAAAAAATAAGAAGCATTGACCTCATCGCTCATTTTGGTACTATTTTACATTGTATGCCTCTTGAATCGCATTCATTCCTACTTGTTCTTTCTCGGGGATTGGGACAAGCTTTTGTATCAATTTCTGAGCCGGGTGCACACATTACAGTGGCTTTCGCTGGCGCGGCAATGCTAATCGCTGTTACAAGTGTCCCCGCCGCGACAACGCCAACAAATAATGCCACAATTATTGCTTTTTGATACATCAATATCTACTAGTGGGAAGTTCTTTATAGGTAGTTTATACGATTGTTCCTATTTTGATTGTGTAAACTCCGAACTTAACACGACTGTCTCAACCTCCTATAACTTAACAGAACTGTTTTTCCACAAGCTTAAATAAATCGCTAGCGATATGCCATTTGTACGAAGGTTGCGAGTGTCAAGTTGGTATCTTTTTTTCGAATTAAAATCGAGGAATCCCATTCAGTCTGCATGTGACATTTTGCTGGCTTTCATCATGCTATGGCCTTTTTCTAATAGCTGCTAGCTCTAATGCTAACAGACAACCATAACAGCAATTCAGAAAAATCTAATTATTGTCTTAGATGCTTAGACTTCCTTAACAATAAATCTTAATTAATTAGATCTTCCTTTTATTAAGCGACATAATCTAGAAATGATGACAATCAAATCTCTCAAAACCAAGCAATCTATCCTTCATGCTTTGGCTGACGAGGAGATGATCAAAATTTTAGATTGTGCGCTATTTGGTACCAAATCTGTCAGTGACGTCATAAGAGACTGCAGGATCCCACATACTACAGCCTACCGAAAAATAAAATGGCTAATAGATGAAGGACTGCTTACCATTGAGAAGATTGAGATTACAGAGGATGGAAAAAAGTATAGCCTCTTCCGTAGCGCTCTTAAATCGGTGAGCATCAAATACGAATACAATAATATGGTTGTTGAAGCAGAGCCAAATGTAGAGATCGTAGAAAAGTTGACAGAACGATTCCTATCTTTGGACTAAAAGTCACGTGCATAAATTTTTCTTCATCGGTTGCCATAAGTATTATCGGCATGACTGTCGGTGGTAGTACTTTCATCGCCACCTTGAGTATCACTCGAACTAGTCCTGCCAGCAATACGCTTCACATTACTACTTACTAACACTACCGCTAACATCAACGTTGTTATTATCATCTACGTTGTCTATCATCCTTTTTCCAGTTCTTTCTGAATAATAAAATCTAATCCATAGCAGCATGCTAAAAAAAACCATTGCGATAACGTGGATTTGTAATCCGAACTCTTCTTGTAGTGAAGGAAAATTAAATATCCGACTATTCTGCAATGCGTTAATAAGCTCACCAGATATCCAAATAACAATGAATATAGAGATTTGAAATTGGAAGCTTCTAATATTTCTAGCAATTACAGCCAGATAAATGAATACACCTAATGCTGCAAAAAGGAGAATTAATGTAACGTATTCTGATATATCAACCCAATTACTCGAGTTACTGAAATTTATTTCTTCTATAAAGCTTACCATGCCCTTACCTCCTTGCTCTTAATCTTTGCACTATGGTAATGGAGATAAAAAATTCCAAATAGGATCAAAAAAATAATTGAAAAGGGTTCAAACAGACCCTCTGCGAACAGCTGTAGTCCCATGCTGCCAGCTACATGATAAAATCCGTGAATAAGAATAAAAATTGCAAGTGTAATAGTTAACTTCCTTAGCTTGTTATTGGTTCTGAGTCTAACAGTTAGATAAAGAGGAACAACAGCCGCAATAAATATAGCCACCGTACTAATAATGTGAAGCTGTGTTTCCAACAAGCAAACATAACTTAGTATAACTATCTAATAAAAACATG
>WNFX01005106.1_pt1 | contig 12724 bp, 9 predicted proteins | sample 5400111 | NCBI WGS metagenome assembly WNFX01 (sample SAMN13153363, study PRJNA577476) | soil metagenome | isolation source: 40 cm soil or saprolite under grassland replicate 1 | place: USA:California | collected 2016-06-15
ACCTCGACCCTCATGGGCAACGATTTCTACTGGGCATACCTGAAAGAGGTCCCAGAGGAACAATACACCCGTCGACAGAAGGGCTTCCTCTCCCTACTTGACCAGACAGACGCAATGATCCAGCTCGGAGGACCCAAAGACCCGTCAATCTACCCGACAGTAGCAGGCGAAAGAACGGGCAAGATGTTCGAAGGACAAAAAGCCATAGGCGACAAGTTCCTCGAACGAAAAATCCGCGTCCTCAACCTACCAGTCGGACTGGTAACACCCGAACGAGCAAGAACATACGGGTTCGACTATGAAAACTGGCAACGCGTAACCACAAACAGCCTCGACGTTGACCACGAGAAAATCTCGGCCCAAGCCGCAAAGATCGAGTCAAAACTACGAAACGCCACCAACCTCAGAATCACCGCGGCAAACGGTACCGACCTCCAACTCAAACTCAAGAACCGGCCAGTACACGTCCATGATGGTATCATAGACAGGACTGATCTTGACAAGGGAACACTCTTCGAAGCACTACCCGCCGGAGCAGTCGAACTGGCACCGGACGAGACGAGTGCTCAGGGAAAAGTGCTCTTCGACCAGCCAACAGCCCTCGCTGGAAAGGTCCTGTCAGGTCTACAACTGGAATTCCAGAACGGACAATTGACAAAGTACACAGCACAGTCGAATCTTGACTCTTTCAAGTGGCTCTACGAGAACGCATCCGGTGACAGGGACCGCGTCGGTGACATCGCGATCGGTCTCAATCCGAGAGCAGAACTGATCGGATTCTTCACCGACCGCGTCGTCCAAGCCACGGTCAGCATCGGTATCGGCGGCAACAAGGGCATCGGCGGAACCAACGAGACACAATTCGGCCACGAAGAGACCCTTAGAAAGCCAACGCTAACAGTAGACGGCTACACGCTGATCAATAACGGCAGGATCCAGCTCTAAACCACGATTCTCAAACATAAATCTCCCATATTTTTTCTCTCAGGATTCTTTGGATAGGGCCGGGGCCCCGAGTTCGAGTAGTGACTTCGAAACCATTTATTCCGAGCACCGATTCCCAGAGCAGTTTAGCCAGATGCGATGATTGCGTCGACCACTATTGCCATCGCGTCAGTGCCGTTGCAGTCAAACTCTACCGTCTGTGGCGTTGTGGTTATGGTGTAATCGACCTCGAACCGACCGTTCTGGTTTGTTATATTGGTGAATCCCGGTGAGCTGGGTCCGCAGGGTCCAGCATCGTTTATCGCGGTGGATGCCACCACGAAATCGATCCTAGATGTTTGAATAAAAGCGGAGCACGTGCCTTGGCGGAAGTTGGCGGTGCAGTCACCGCAGCCAGTACCAGGACAAGATACGGTTGCAGGTATCGAGGGGTTCGGGTCGAAAACATCCACAGTGTTCGCACCGCTAATAGCAAATGTCTGCATTCCCGATACTGTGTAGCAGCATTTGCCTGCAACCACCGTGATATTGTCCGAGTTTAATGGTGAGGTAGCTATGGCATAGTATTCCCATAGGGTCTGGTTGCCCCCAAAGCCGCCGGAAACCTCTGTTTGCGAAGTGTACGAGATTCGCTCTGTAAAGGTTAGACCGTTATTATCGGTGACAGAAGTTACGTTGGTTCCGCAACACGTTTCGACAACCACGATTATCACATCGCGACTTTGGGTTGTCGTCAGAAGCTGCGATTGCTGACAAAACTGTTGCTGACAGCTGTTGACTCCTATTCCATCTAATCTCAGGGAGGGATTGTTTGGAGGTGGCACCGGTTGGTACTGGAGGAGGCTTCCCCATCCATCACTGGACAAGGCACCATACGTTGGCTCCGCAAGCGGAGTGTCTGTCCAGCTCCCCATGGGCCACCACAACCAGTTGATCCTCTGTGGTGTGTTAGAGTCGTAGAGATTGGTAAGTGCCTGGATAAAGTGGAAGGTTGTGTTACTGTATCCGGCGGAACCGACTTGGACTTGATCCGGAGCGCATTTGCTTGAGGGCAGAGAGACTCCGCCAGAACAGTTGACTTGCTGCGGGTCCGCGCCACCCTCCGTATTCAAAACTGGCCAGCCGGTTCTCTGGGACCCGGAGACGACCTCGTTATAGACCTGCTGGGCCAGAGAGTCTGCCGTCGCGTTGTTCCAGCTCGAACTGTAGTATTGATAGCCCATGTAGGAGTGCAAGCTGATGAACACTCTTCCCTGCGTATCATTGACCGTCGGGTATCCATCGGCCAAGTTTTTGAACCCGCAGTTAGAGCTACACAAGTTCTGGACCACTATCCAGTGCGTATCGCCCATGCCTCTGGCCTGATTGATCCACTGCTGGTACGCGTTCGAGAGCGAAGCTACGTCAGTGTTGTTCGTCATGACTGGTTCGTTGATAGGTTCCCATACTATCTGGCTGTACGTATTCATGAACTGCTGAACGATAGGATTCCAATACCCCAACCAGCAGCTAACGCCTGTAGAGTTAGTTAGGTCGTTGTAGCCGTGGTAGTCGACTATGATCCAGAAACTGTACTGTTGGGTAATTGTTATTGCTCTATTTAGCCAGGCAGGGTCATACGCACCCATTCCTTGGGGACTAGAACAGGCCGACTGGAAGCTAACACGGATAGCATTGAATCCCCTCGACTGTAACCTCTGGACCTGGAGTTCCATGTTGCTCGTGGCCTCGCCTGGGAACACCTGGCTGGGGGGGTTTGCCGAATTGGCCTGGGACTCGTCGAGTCTCACTCCACCCCAGCCTACCACCGTTGGACTCACAATAAAGTTGTAGCTCACCGGTGTGGTACAATTAAGTGTGTGAGCATTAGCATCACTAAGTATTACCGTATTATTATTAGCAAGTAATTGTAAGTTCCTGACACCGTCATCATACGGACAGTCAGAATTGGCATGGGTGAAAACCAGATTATCCATACCCTGGATTATGAACGAGACCGGTATTGAAACCGTAAATGAGGTCCACATACCCCCGTTCTGTGGACTGAGAACTGATGGAATACTAGTGACAAAGTTCCCGTTGAGCGTAATTGTTTCCTCGTTAGCCCCATCAAAGTCATAGCCTTGGAAGGAAAGCACGTAATTTGTAGGGGGTGGTGTTGCATCAGTGGCAAGAGGCGTTGTTGCTGCCATTCGGTAGGGCGCAACCTCAGTTGCCGTTATGGTTGCGCCTAGCAAGAGAACCATAAGTAAGGCTGCGAGGGTTTTGCAAGCCAACTCTCGCGGAGCGAACAGGAACAACCTCACATTGCCGTCTAAAGACGTGAAGACTTGAATATTTCAACGATGCGTGTACAAGCTTATACAAGCGACTACACTTGAAACCTCGCGAGACGTGCGCTATCGCCTCAACTTTATGTCCCAATCACAAGCTCGGTCGTTCCGGCATTGCCAGACGTATCATACCGGAAAGCAAGAGCAGAAGATTTTCCGGAAATCTTTGGCCTCCTCCGCAACTCCGTTGACAGTCTCTTGCGAGAGCATGGCTTCTTCGATTCTTCCCCATTCGCCTCACCGAAGCAGCCCGCAATACCTCAGACATTTCCCTGGTTTGAGATGGGTCTCAAAGAGGACAGCGACGGCTTCTGGGTAGCAACCGTGGAGGGCAAGATCGCGGGAATAACCTTGAGCTGGGTCAGAGCATCACTATGGTATCTCGCGCATCTCTTCGTCTCTCCCAAGTATCAAGGACTGGACATCGGTCGGAATCTCATGGAGAAAGCCATGCGACACCACAAGGAAGCACCAATCACAAACCGGGCCCTGGTGACCTTCGCCTACAATCCAGTCTCAGTCTCCCTCTACGCCCGCCACGGAATGTATCCTCGTGAACCCATGTACTACATGGAATGCCCGAGCGGCCAAGTGAAAACCGATCCTCCGAATACCAAACTGAAGAATGAGAGAGTCGCTGACTTCGAAAAGAACAAAACAATTCTCTCCCGGATCGACCAGCGCACTCTCGGCTACCCCCGCGAGAAGAACCACGAATTTCTCTTCAGCATACCCACAGTAAGATGCCACCTCTACTCCACCGGCAACGAACCAGTCGGATACGCTTACGTCTGGCAGAACGGGAGAATAGGCCCACTAGCCACAACATCTCCGACAATCTTCCAGGACGTGCTGAGATCTGCTTTCAAGCTGGCAGCAGCCGAAAGAGCCCCGAACGTGGCCCTGCTTGCGACAGGCTCGAACGACAAGCTGATGGACGTCGCTCTAGAACAGAAGATGAGAATACTGGACAATTGGCTCCTAATGTCCGCAAAACCATTCCCGAACTTCTCGAACTACGTGATCTACCCAACAGGCGCAATGCTGTAGAGTTGCGATTGGGGTCTCAGCCTGGCTAAAGGGTCTCAAGAAAAAATAGTTCTAGGATTGTTACTACCTCAAACTAGAAACGAGTAATAGCAGACTTTTCAGCATCGGGACGTAGTTCGATTCCATCCTTGTCGACCCTACCAGACATTGCCAAAAGGGTCAAGCTCATGACCATGGGACTGGGGGTCTTCTTGCTTATCTTCTCAGTCTCAATGCTCCTCTTCATTGGCGTTTATGCGCTCTCAATTCTGCTCTCCGCGGTCTTCTTTCTGATGGGAATCAACGCGTTGAATCCTGAAACTAGTGAGTTCTGCGTGCACTGCGGGTCTCGTCTCTGGTCATTTCAGCAGTCAGCGCATTCAATCTTTACCGGTTCGAAGACTGTTTCGCCGCAGTGCTCGCAGACCAGAATTTTTCCGATGAACTCGTTGTCAGATCGATACATAGTTTCATGAGTCGTCCGGGTGCTGCACGTCTGGCAGAATAGCACAGGTTCAAGGCCACGTTCCATGGAGTGCAGTAATAATTGCAGATGAGAATAAACGAGAGAGTACGAGAAAACTAATTGTAGAAAGACGCATCATAGTCCGGGTACGGTTCCGATGAGATGTCCGATAAGATATCCTGCGAATCCTGCTGAAAGCCCGATTATCGTCATCATCGATCCACCCCAGAAAACTGAGCCAACCGTTGTCCTCGCCTCATATGCGCCTATGATAAACAGCAACGCACCACTCACAATCACCGAGGCGATTGAGCCAGCAGCTATCGTTGCCGCCGTCACAAAGAAAAACGGGATCAATGGTATGATCGAGCCGAAGATCGTTGAGGAAAGCACAACCCCAAAACTGCGCCTCGCCTCGTCCTTCTCAACCGGAGCGAGCTTGAGCTCGAACGACATCATGAATTCCTGCATCGCCTTCGGATTCGACGCGATCTGGTCAGTCACCGTCTCAAGTGCCGTGCCTTCGTACCCCCATTCTTTGAAAATATCCCGCACCTCCTTGATCTCCATAGCAGGATCCTGTTTCGTCTCAAGCAACTCATGAGAAGCGGCCTTCTGATACTGCCGCCGCCTTGCTAGTGTGGAGGTGTAGGCCACCGCCCCCATCGAGATCGATTCAGCGCCAAGAGCCGCAAGGGCTCCAACGAAAATTATTCTGACATCACTCGTAGCCGCCGAGATTCCCAATAGAATGCCTAAAACATTGACAAGCCCGTCTTGGCTTCCCAAGATGAAATCTGATAGAAACGAGTGCGAAGAATGAGGCTCTTTCAGAGGCTTGTTCAGTTTGACACGATTTACAATTGAGAGTACGGAGAAACTCATCGGCACGGGTTGTCCGGTTTTTCTAGGAAACTTGCCTGGATGTTTTTGGTCAGACCTTAACCGGGTTCGCCATGACTGGCACGATCTTTCGCCCAATCGCACCCGCTGCAATAGATTCGAGCCCAGTTATCAGCAAGCCTAGGGATAACAGGACAACGAGCGTGGCAACCGCGAGAGCAGGCAGAGCTAGGAAGACAACGGCTAGAATGATGCTCAATATTCCAACGCCTACCGAAAGCACCCTCAACGCTGTAGAGAAATGCTTTCCCGCTGCGCCAATTGTCACTCCTGCAACTCCGCGCACGAACAAGGCAACGTAGAGGAGTAGGACCAAGGTTAGAACTGCGAATCCAGGCTCCGCAAGAACAACGACGGAAAGGACGAAAGCCAACATTCCGAGGACGATGTTCGCCGCACGCAACCAGCTAGGCAAGAACTTACCCATCGCTCCAAGGACAATATCTCTCCAGCCCAGAAAGATGAGACCCACCGCGAGGAGAAGAATCAAAGTTGCAATGGCCACACCCGGATAGGCCAGGACGTAGACTCCGGCGAGTAGTGATACCAATCCAAGGATAACTTCTGCAGCTCGTATCCAACTAGGCATCTTTTCGATAGCAATCATGAAAAATCCTAGAGGAGCGGTCTTCCGGATTGTACTTAACAGTATCCGACCACTTTTCCGATAAATCTCTCAATGTCTCTGGCGATCATGAGGCAAGCGAGCGAAAGCTTGTGGGTCCTCGCTTACGTTCAAAGCCCCAGAGAAAAACCAGTATGCCCAGACCGATAAACACGAATCCTATTTGCCAGTTGCCTGAGGCGAAGAAGATTGCGGAAAAGGCAGCGAGGAATATGCCTACCTGAGTGCCTCTCTCCTTCCAGCTCACGTTGATCACGTCCTTCTCGATGTGCTCCCTGCCCTTCGATAGCAGTGTTGCGAGAATGATGAATGCGATAGCTGCCACAAAGAAGATCTCCGTGAGATTGGAAGTGTAATCACCAAAGGTGAGAAGCAGGCCCACTTCGTCCCCGATCAGCCCCGCTCCAAAACCAAAGACTATCGCTAGGTTACGGCCCAGCCAGACGTTGCTGAGAGCGATTCCAATCCAGCCAGCAGCAATAACCATGACGAGGCCATACCAGAAGTGATGGAAGTGAATTCCATTCTGAACAACCACGACCTTTGGGTTGAGTGTCGCGAACAGCCTAGCACCAAGGAAGCCCGCGAGGAATGCCAGTGTTCCATAGAAAGCCAGTCCATGCCTGAAAATGGTCTGTCGGACTTCTTGCACCATGCGTGAAATATGAAAAACACCCAAGATAAGGGTGGCTGAAAGACGGACGAATGTTTTCTATCGGCCCTGAAGTATTCCTCCCTGTTCTCTGAACTCTTGAGCACCGGGGCCTGCGAAGATGTAGATTCCCAAACGCCTGTAGTGCTTCCGTATCCAGCCATCAATCGAATCAAACCACTTCCGGAATTCCACAGGCTTCTGGTCCAGATCCTGCTTGTCGCCGTCAAAGTAGTTCATGTCGGCTTGCATTCCGCCTGGCATCATGATCTGTGAAACCATCCAAGAGCGCCAGAACTCTATAACAGGCGACTGGAACCCGTCAACCAAATAGTAGTCTTTCTCTGGATCATGCTCCGTGACAAGGGGTATCCCAGCCCCGGTATACTGCAACCAAAACCTTCGAGTCGACTCGTCCTGTGACGGTTCGGGAAAACTGTCCACTGGGGCAAAATCGGGACTAGTTGAGGTAGCTGGAAGAATCAGCAGGTTGCCGAGGGACAGTACATGTTCCAGGAACTGACCTTCATCCTCTCGAGACATGTAAAGAATCAGTAGCTTAGACATGAGTTAGGGCCCTCTTCGAGAGGCCAATTCCTTGTCTTTAGGTCTCTTCGGTTTTCGGTCATCGATGGTAACGATGTCAAAGCCCCTAGCAGGACGAAAACCTCCGGACGCGATTCTATACGGGTCAATGTAGTAATAGCTCAGGATTGAATGTTCTATCTGTGGAGTCCCGCGTGGACTGGTTCCTCGTGAAGCGATCTATAGCAGGGTGTTCAAAACTCTTGATTCATATGACATGCCAGCACTAAGCCTCAGTAGGAAAAAGCATGAAATCGAAAATGTTAGCTCTGTTAGCGATCACATTAGTCGCTGCAGCATCGCCTGCGATGATCGCGTTAGCGTCAGGAGTAAGTCAAGCTGCCGCACACGCCCACCATCCGACAGGCCCGGGGAACGCGGAATGCACCTTCACCCATCCAACATCGCTTCCCAGCCAGGCATCACCCAACGCCACAGACGCACTTGCTGACCGGTCATCTCACTGTCCCCCAACAATACCTGCACAATAACCGTCAGAAAAACGACCTTCCATTCGTTGATCGCTCTCGTTCCCACACTTTTTTCTTTCGACCCTACGCATAGATGCATAGCATAGGTATTTCGTTGCCTGTGAACAGTCTGTCCTAGGTATGACTAGGGTTTGAGGACGAATTTTCGTTTTTCTTGTCGAATCTGACTCTTCTCAGTCGGCTTGGACCCCACCATGCTCTCTGGCCTAGCACTGACATGATCGCCGGAACAAGATAGGTGCGCACAACCATCGCGTCCAGGACAACTGCCAGAGCGATCGCGAAGCCGAAGCCTTCGAGAAGACGGTTAGACGAGAGCAACAATGAGCCTAGTGCTCCTGCAAGGATCAATGCTAGAGCGGTTATGATTCCGCCTGTTCTGTCAACCGCATCGATTACTGCCTGACGGGTCTCCTTGCCCTTCTGAGCTTCCTCTCGGATACGAGTTAAGATGAAGATGTTGTAGTCCATCCCAATCCCGTAGAGCAATAGAAACAGTACGAGCGGGATGATGAAGAGAACCCCTGACTGTAGGACGTTGTTGAAGAAGAGAAGTGTAGCCGCATATGCCCACGTTATACTCAATCCGATCGAGAGGATGCCGGTTATCGCAAGAGGATACGAACCCAGCACGACCAACAACACGAGGAATATGGCTGAAACAGTGAGAATTCTCATCGTGTTGAACTGACCGACCGTCTCGCTGGAAAAGTCCAGAGTGGACGCGGAGGCGCCCCCGACAAGTATTGAGTCCTGGGCAAGGGATGGGTCCAAGGCTCTAAGGGTCCCGACCAGGCTTCGAATCTGACTAACAGTATCGAGAGATCGCTGCGTGAAGGGCTCGTCAACGAACAGAACTGTCACCAACGCGGTCCGATTATCCTTCCCGAGATCTCCGAGGATTGCAAGCCTATCCTGGGGTGCCGTCACCGTTTTCATGTTGGTCGCGTTGACCGGAACCCCGTTGGGACGAGTTGGTCCCGTGACGACCTTCACGTTGGACAAGTTCCCAATGCTCTGGCTCAGCGTTTCTAGGTTAGCCTGCGCAACATTCGTCAGATTCCCGTTAACGAGAATTGTCCCGGGAAACTGCACGAGCACTTGGGTCGGGCCTATCTGACCTGCGCCGAAGCTCTTCTCCAGGACCGCGAGACCATCGATGCTCTCAGCGTGCGTAAGACCCGCTGTAAAATCGTACGAGGTGGATCCGGTGAGTGATATGTAAATGGCAGGGATGGATATTAGAATCGTAAGTCCCAAGACCAGGGCTGGTCGTTTGACGCTGAAGCTTGCGGCCCGCCTGAAATATCCCGGTCTCTCAGATCTCTTCTTCCGCGCCTTGACCGCATAGCTCTCGAACCGCTTGCCTGATCTGGGCCAGAATATTCTATTCCCTGCAACAAGGATGAAGGATGGAATTAGTGTGAGACTTACGAGAAGGGCGATCAATACGCCGAAGCCGAGGCCGACGCCGATCGATTGCAGTAGAGTGAAGCTGCTTATCGTCATCGCTCCAAAGGCGATGATGACGGTGGTCGCGCTAGTAGCGATGCTTTCTCCCGACCAGGTCACAGATGTCTGGACGGCCGCGGCCTTGTCGTGGCCTTCGACCCGTTCTTCTCGATAACGGGCCATTAAGAAAATGGAATAATCGGTTCCTACTCCGAGCATTATCGTAAACAGGAATGTTGTAGTCGTGTCCTGAATGGGAATGATGTATTTGCCGATTAGGTAGAGACCTCCTTCCGTGATTAGCAGCGCAAGTCCGACGATGGTCAGAGGCACGAAAGGAGTGGCGATTGCAAAGAAGAACAGTCCAGCCAAGATGAGTATGGCGCCTATGGTGACGGGCTCGATGAGACCGAGATCTCTATCGCTTCCCAAGGAAGAATCAGCGGTTGTCGCTAGATCACCGGTAACGTATGTCTGCGAAGGCCCACCATCGCTAGATTTCAGTTGAGAGATGATGGTCCTCATGGTTACCACGTTCTTCAAGATCGGGTCGGTGTTCGCGCGGCCGAACGAGCCGGGAGATTTGGAGAAACTCACAATAACGATCATGACTTTGTTGTCGGGGCTGATGAAATTCTGAAGAATCGCAGGCGGGATTGGTGGGATCGGTGGGCTCGGTAATCTATACGTGGGGAGAGTATAGGCCCAAATTGTTTGATTGGCGAGTGATAGCGCAGTTGAATAGTTATCGCCTCGCTGCAAGAAGTATGTCGTGAAGGCTGCTCTTTCGAGACTGTAGACGGATGTGAAGTTCTCAACGCTATTCAGAACGCCCGATGCCAGAAGGTCTTTTTCTAGGTCAAGAGTGAATCGCTTTGTCGCGTTATCGGTGACGTCGTTGCCTTGGATGAGAATTATTGCGCTGGTGTTGGCCTGTGGACGGGGAAACTCTTGAGCCATAAGGTTTGCAGCCCGCGCTGAATCAGAGGAGCTGGACTGCCCGCCACTTGTGCTTGAGCTAGTAACCTGGTCGAGTCGTAGAGATAGGGGAAGACTTACTGCAAAGAGTAGAATCCAAAAGACGATTACTAGCTTGTATCTTCTACCAACGAAGGAACCGATTCTCGCGAACACCGGAACATGAGGGCCCGGGCTATTGGCCACTCCGACCTTCGAAACCAAGTATGCAACTCCAGCGGCGAATACGAGAAGGCCAACTGACGTTACGGCCGTCGCACTGAGATTATCGGAGACGTATTGGCGGAGGTAGAAGTTGTTCTGATAGTTCAGAATCAGAGCCGCGAATTCGCCAAGAGACACAGTGAGTAGGAATACAATGACTCCTATCCAGCGAGCTTGGGAAGAACCAGTTTTGCTCATCAGGCGCACTCATTGCAGTTGAGATGCAGAGGCTCGCTTTTGTAGACTATTTACGGGTAATCTACAAGATACGTTCTAGCGGCCATAGTGTTAGATGCTGGAATGTTGAAATGGTAACGTCTCCAGCGGGACAGCTTACCGCCTTGCTCCTCACAAGAAAAACAGACAGTGTCACCTTCTCAACATCTTCCCCAACAGTTCGGGCCGAACATCAGAACTGGGCAGTTTACTTTGGACTTGTCTTTACAATGTTCATCTGGGGTTTAGCGTGGCCGGTTGGAAGACTGCTCGCGAAAGGCCTTCCGCCCGTTTCTATCGCTGCGATAAGATACGCCATCGTCATCCCTGTATTATTCGCCATACTATGGTTCAGGGAAGGTTCTTTCAAAATCGAACGATCGTGGATACCGACGCTCATTGTTATGGGGATTCTCAACACAACTCTCTACCAGATCTTTTTCCTCTACGGCGTCAAATATGCAGCAGCCAGCGACGACTCTCTTGTAATCGGAATTGGACCTGTACTCATAGCCATCATGGCCAGCTTCGTTCTCAAGGAACGACTGACCGGGATCAAGGTTCTCGGCTTCGCGTCCGGCCTCGCAGGAATCATCACAATCTCCATACTATCTCCCAACACTCAGGTTCTCAACAGACCGCTAGGCGTGACACTCGTCTTCGGCGGCGCAACCGCGTACGCTCTCTACACCGTCCTCCTGAGAAGATTCATCGCAAGGAACCGCGCAGACAATCACGGACCCCAACAATCCTCGCTTTCGATCCTTGCATGGATCAGCCTCTTCGGCTGGTTCTTCCTAATTCCCCTCTCGCTTGTTGAAGCTCCTTGGACCTACACCTGGGACGCTGTCTCATGGCTCGGAATATTCTACCTTGCCATCCTATCAACTGTAATCGCATACTTCCTCTACATCGAAGGCGTCTCGAAGATAGGAGCTGGGAGATCAGGAGTCTTCACCAACCTCGTCCCGGTTTTCGGTGTGCTGACCTCTTTTCTCCTACTAGGCGAAAGTTTGAGCCCCTGGACCGGTGTCAGTTTTCTCCTCATACTCGCTGGAGTGCTCCTGGTCAACCGGCGAGTGAAGAACTCCGGTTCCTGAGCCCATTTCTAATACTCCTAACTTCAAGAGAGCACGAGGAGCGGTACCTCTTTTGGGCCTAGACCTTTCAGCGTCTTCGCGAAGTGCTGAGAAGCGTCTCTGGATTGCCCTCATCATATCCGCAGTAATTGCCATCATCGAGTTCACCGGAGGTTTTCTAGGCCAAAGCCTCGCCTTGGTCAGCGACTCCGGCCATGTCCTAACCGACGTTCTAGCGGTTGGAGTAGGCATCCTCACACTAAGACTAGGACGGAAACCCCATACTGCAAAACGTACATTCGGCTATCATCGTGCCGAGATTTTCGCGGCCCTGATCAACGGTTCGGTTCTGATAGGGGCTGCCTTCCTGATAATTTTCGAAGCCTACTTCAGACTTCGTCAGCCCCCAACAGTCCAAGGACCACTCGTTCTAGCAATAGCATCAATCGGTCTCCTAGGAAACCTCGCCAGCGTGGGCTTGTTGTCCCAGTCGAGAGGGACCAACCTCAATGTCAAAGGCGTATTCCTCCACACAGTCGGAGATGTCCTCTCATCCCTGGCTGTGATCGTTAGCAGTCTCATCGTGATATTCACGGGCTACCTTGGAATCGACCCGCTCGCCGCAGCTATCATCGGTGTATTGATCATGCGAAGTGCGTATGGCCTCGTCAGAGACTCGACAAACATCCTCCTCGAAGCAACTCCCCGACAGATGCAGCTAGAAACCATAGCCAAGACAATCCGTGGCGTCGACGGGGTGAAGGGA
>WNFX01015271.1_pt1 | contig 12722 bp, 9 predicted proteins | sample 5400111 | NCBI WGS metagenome assembly WNFX01 (sample SAMN13153363, study PRJNA577476) | soil metagenome | isolation source: 40 cm soil or saprolite under grassland replicate 1 | place: USA:California | collected 2016-06-15
GCAATCACGACCACAAGTACAGGCGCGACTGGCATAATCGAGCGTCATGCCCAGTTCTACATTAAGGTCCTTGTCCTGGAAGGGACGGTCCGTTGTTATTTGGCAAATCAAATCGGTGAATCGCTCCTGGTGCAGCCCGGGCAAATTCTGATTACAAAGCCAGACGTCACCGCCCTCCCGGACCCGGCCCATTTTGACATCGCACGAGCGATGAAGACGTGTCTGCTGGTCCACGAGTTTCAACCTCTCCTCAGTCAACGCTTGATCGAGTCCGAAGAACAGAAGCAACTAAATCTCATAGCTAAAGGCACCTATATCCCCTCGAACCTCGTCATCGTCGGGCGCGGCACACTCGTCAGTCTTGATAATCCAACACCGCCGCCGCGCCCAAAAACACAAGCAAATATCGGGCACTAGTCTCACGCACTCTAATTTTAACTGACGCAAACCGACAATAAACCAGCCGACATCGGCGCCGTTCCTTATGACTAACATTCCAGTAATGAGAAAACTATTCGGAAGGACCGGGCGAAGATTCATTGCGGTTGCGTCGGCTTTTACTTGTCTGATTGCTGTCGCTCCTTCGGTAGGCGCAGCGCAATTGAAGGAAGCGCGCGTCACCCAGGTAGTGAATGACGTTAAACTGCTGCTGCAACAAGCGGCGCCGCGCCCGGCCGTGGTCAGCGATCCTGTCCGCCCTGGCACGGCTGTGCGGACCGGCACACAGTCGCGCAGCGAATTGACTTTCGCCGATCTAACCATCACCCGCCTTGGCGCGAACACGATCTTCACTTTCGACGAAGGCACGCGGCAGATGAATCTTATCGATGGCGCGATTCTTTTTCAGGTACCGAAAGGCACCGGCGGTTTGACAATCAAAACGGTTGCGGTCACCGCCGGAATTAGCGGCACGACTGGCATCGGCGAATTTCATCCCGCCACTACCAGCAACGCTCTTCCCTTCAGCAAGTGGCTTTGCCTGGAAGGGACGTTCCATCTTATTTTGCCGAACGGTCAATCCGTCGAGGTCGGTCCCGGGAAAATGGTCACCACAGACGGCAAGAGCTTTTCGAAAGTGCTGAATTTTGACATTGGAAAACTAGTAAACAAGTCGCTCTTTATCACCGGTTTCGAGAAGCCGCTCGCCAGTTTGGATTTGATCGTCTTGGAAGAACAAAAGCAACTGGACCTACAACTGGCCAGCGGCTTAGTTGACACCACTACGCAGAATCCCCTCGATCTGACGAGGGTCGTTGACGTCATCTCCCAGGCAACCACGGCGATCGCGACCTCTACTTCGATGCCAACGACTCCGACTCCAACACCAATACCGACTCCGACTCCAACACCAATACCAACTCCGAGCAAGTTCGGGACACCGTCAGTAATCAGTTCACCGGTTCCTTATGTCATCACAAGCGGAACGACTATTACTACCGATCCGACGATTACGACCAACGGCGTAACGGATTTCGGCAAAATTTATCGCGGCCCGTCAATCGACGGACCTTTCTCCGCTTGGGCTTTCGGGTCGACCTTACCTTTCGACACCGCGAGCGGATTCGACGCGCAAATCGACGAATCGGGCGCTGGCTTCAAGTTTACCTCACTGGAGTTGACCGGCGACCCGACGGTTTCGACGACAAACGGCGAGATCAATCTTGGTCTTATCGCCGTCAACGGGATTACCTCCGGTGGTCCCGGCGGAGTGCTCACTTTCGCCGGAATCAGCACACTGCTGCTCGCGACGCAAGACGGGCCGATCAATTTGGGATCCGAAATTTCGTTCTCCGGCCTTCATGGCATTATTTTTTACGCTCGTGGAGCGGGCGGGGACCTGACGCTGGCGTCGCCAATCCTCGGCACGACCAACTTGTCTCTCTATGCGGGTGGGAACATCACGTTCAATGCCGGAACTGATCTGACTCTCGGCGGGGATCTTTCTATCCAGGCAGGCGGCGGCAATATTTCAGTTTCTGAGAGTGGAAATATTACCATCGGCGGATCGCTTTCTGCCACGACAACCGTTGAGTCTGGCGTCACGCTCGGAACGGGTGCCAATATCACGCTAACCATCGGAGGGGATCTCACGACCGGGACTTCTCTCGAGGCAATCATCGATAACAGTAACGGCGGAACCATCAACAATGGCGGCAACATCACGCTCATGGTCGACGGCAGCGTTTCTACCCAGGGTCTTAGTCTGCTGGTTACAAACTACGCCGATGTCTTCGGTTTTCCCAGCAGCACCGTTGGCCATATCGGGACTGGCGGGAATATTTTTGTGACGACCGGAGGAAACCTTGCGACCGATTTCATTGGTGCCTTCATCGATAACCGTAACGGCGCATCGATCGATTCGGGTGCTACGATCTCTTTCAATATCGCCGGCGCTCTCACCACTCTGCACGATGCATCGAGTGGATTCAGCGAAGGGGAAAGTTTGGAGCTTTTAATCTCGAACCGGTTCGATACTATCCAGGGTGGGGTGATTGGCTCAGATGCCACGATCAGCCTGACTGCGGCCAGCGTTTCAATCGGGGGGATCTTAGATGCTTTTATCAGTAACAGGCCCGGCAGTATCGGCGGGAGCGCCATCATCAACTTCGGCATCTCCGGCGATCTCGCAGTTCAGGAGGACGCGCTGTTCACTATCTCGAACGAAGATCTCTTTAACACCGGTGCGGGTGGAACGATCAATTCGAATGCCACGATCAGCCTGAACGCGGCTAACATTTCCACGGGTGATTTCTTGGAGTTCTTCATCAACAACAGGGGTTCCCCAACGCTCGGCACTCCTGGCGGGATGATCGGCGGCGATGCCGCGATTAGCGTGAATTCGGGCAATATTTTCACCAGCGCCGCCGGCGAATTCTCTCTAGTGATCGGCAATCAGAAAGGAACGATTGGCTCGGATGCTACGATCGACGTGACCGCAGCCAACATTACTGCGAATTCTTTGCTTGCTGAGATCGATAACAGCAACGGCGGGACGATCAGCGGGGACGCTACCATCAACATGAGCGTTTCCGGCAGCGCTACCGTCGCCAGCGATGCCACCGTTGAGATTCTTGGCAGTGACGGCGCAGCGGCCGCTGCGATCAATTTCAATGGCGGCAGTTATGATGCCGGCGGGACATTCCTTGCCTTCACCGACGGAGATGGGACGATCACATTCAATAATGCCAGCGCTCACGCAGATGTGCTCAAAGTTGGCGCGCTCGGCACAAACGGTGTGCTCAATATCGGCGGCGGCAGCCTCTCGGCTGATACGACGTTGGAACTTTACGCGTCGGGCAGCAACGGTCAGCTCAAGTTCCTTTCCAACGTCACGCTCGGCGGCAACGGCGCAAAGATTCTGGCGGCTAATTCGGTCACCATTTTCGACAATGTGGTGGTGACCATCGGCGGCTCAAAGCCGGCCGATGTTTACACCGGCTTCACCGGTGAAATCCCGAACGCTAATTATACCGGCTTCGGCGGCAATGGCTCGACCACCGGTACGTTCGCGGGCGCAGGCGCGAATGATCCTCAACCGCTAAGCAGCGCGCCGCCATTCGGGCCGTCCTCGCCCGCGCCCACTAAGTCCCGCGTCGGAATCAATGTCAGCGATAGTGGGCAACTGCTTGCTCTGCTCGATGGTGCTGTTCCTGGTCCTGGTGGGAAGATCACGATTCCGGGTTCGAAGATCGCGAGTAATTGGAGAGATTCCAGTGGGATCAGTGCCGCTGGTCGCTTGAACGCAGGTCGTCGCGCGGCGGATATGCGGGACGCGCATTCGTTGCCGGGGAGGCGTTTGCCATAATGGACATGGATGCCTGGAGCGGATTACTCACGGGACGGCAGCGCTTGTTGCGGCAAGCGGCAGCGTTCATGGCGGCTTGGGAAGCGACCCCGCTCATCGGTGAGGGAGTTGGCGAAGCTGCGCCCGAACGCGGTTGATGCCGCCACGGCCGCTCGCAAGTGTGCCAGCGTTCTGACGCCAGGGCGGTAAGTTGATCATCGAAAAACGCAATTAAAATCGCGACCAGCGCAATCAATAAAACTGCGATGATGTCGCGGCTGCGGTGCGCGCCGGAGCCAATGATGCGACACGACGCCGGCCAGGGCTAACAGCCCAAGACTTCAATTTGGCACGTGGCGCCTTCTTTCCAGGTTGCACGATGTCTGCGTAAATCTGCGGATCATTACCTCTTAGTAGCCAAAGTCACCGACCCGGCGTAAAGAATTCCGCGTGACAAAAGAACCGCCGCGGCATTTTCATTTTCTTGGCATCTGCGGGATGGCAATGGGCTCGGTGGCGGCGGAATTGCGCGAACGCGGCTTCAGCGTGACTGGGTCCGACGAAAACATCTATCCGCCGATGTCGATCTTTCTCGAAAAGAAAGGAATCGCGCTTAAGGAAGGCTATCGCGCCGAAAATATTCCGGCCGATGTCGATATTGTCGTGGTCGGCAACGTGATCAAGCGCGGCAACCCGGAAGTGGAAGCGGTCCTGAACCGGAAACTTTTTTATCTCTCGCTGCCGGAAGTCTTGAAAAATTATTTCCTGCGCGGCCATCATAATCTCGTCGTCACCGGCACGCATGGCAAAACGACGACCACGGCGTTGCTCGCCTGGATCATGGAAAAGGCCGGACACAAGCCCGGTTATCTCGTCGGTGGACTCTCGAAAAATCTCGCACAAGGAGCGCGACTCAACCGTTCAAAATATTTCGTGATCGAAGGCGACGAATACGACAGCGCGTTCTTCGACAAGCGCTCGAAATTCATTCATTACCTGCCCGAATTGGTGATCGTAAACAACATCGAGTTCGATCACGCGGACATTTTTCACGATCTGGAAGAGGTCAAGCTGAGCTTCCGGCGCTTGCTCAACGTCGTTCCACAGAACGGCATGGTCTTACTCAACGGCGACGATCGCAATTGCGTGGAAGTGGCGAAAGATTGTCTCGCGCAGATGGTCGAGGTCGGTTTTTCGGAAAATTGCGCGCAGCGGATTCGCGAGGTGGCTTACTCATCGAGCGGCTCGCGCTTCAAACTTGGCGACGACAAATTCGAAATTTCGCTTATTGGCGAATTCAACGTGCGCAACGCGGCGATGGCGGTGACAGCGGCGCGCTTCTACGATGTGCCCAAAGCCAAGATCGACAATGCGCTGAAAAGTTTTTCGGGAATTGCGCGGCGACAAGAAGTGCGCGGCGAGGTGCGCGGGGTTAAAGTGGTGGACGATTTTGGACATCATCCCACGGCCATTGCACAAACCATCCAGGCGCTGCGCCATCGCTATCCCGGGCATCGCATTTGGGCCGTTTTTGAGCCGCGTTCGAACACGACACGGCGGGCCGTTTTCCAGCAACAACTGCCGGATGCGCTGCAACTGGCGGATGGCGTTTTCATCGCCCAAGTAGCGAAGCTCGAGCAAATTCCGGAAAAGGAGCGATTAAATCCGGAGTCGGTTGTCGCTGCAATTGCTAATTCCGGGCGGCCCGCATTTTACGAGGAGAACGCGGATGCAATCGTCGATCGAATCGTTCCGATGTTGCAGCCGAAGGATGTGGTGGTTGTTTTTAGCAATGGCGGCTTCGATAACATTCACGAGAAGTTGCTGAAGAAGTTACAAGGTTACAAAGGGCAAATGTTTTAACTTTGTAACTTCTTTAACGAATCACGAAGACGGCGCAGCCGCCGAAGTGTGATCGTGCACGATCCGCCAGCCTTCCGTCAGGTGCCGGCAGACAAGGGTGAACCGTCCGTGTGGCTTGTCGATCTTGCGTTTGAGCTGCCAATGCCCAATGACGATCGCCGCGCTCGGGCCAAGCGGAATGATTTCCAGGTCAGAGAACGTGAGCGTGCCCATTTTCTCGCGATCCGAATATTTTTTCTTGTAACGATTGCGGACTGTCTGCCAACCGCGCGTGACAGTGTCTTCGGAAACAAAGATTGTCGATCTTGAGCGGGCGTATCCACTCATGAATCCATCGATGTCGCCGCGATTCCAGGCTCGCTGCTGCGCGTGAAGGATTTCGCAGATTTCCGCGGTCGGTTCCGCTGCCGCAGCGGCAGCGGAACCAAAAACAGTCGCACCCAAAATGAGCAACGAAATCCTTCGTAAGATCGACATTTTCTAACGCAATGCTGTCACATCTGTCGAGTTACGACGGCGATCTTCGTTTCTCATGGGCAAAGTGGATTAACGGTGGTATTGTCGATTAAGTAAATACGACCGTGCCAAAACTTTTTTGCGTAGCCGCGGCGGCCGCCGCCTCGGCTGCTGTTTTTCTTCACGCCGCGGATGGCGCGCCAAAACCTTTGCCAGCGGTTCCGGTGACCGCGCCGACTCCGGGTCGGAGCGCTCCGCCGGGCGCGCCGGATGTGGTGCCGAACATGCAATTTCCAAACAGCGACGTGCAGGATGTGCTGCATTTTTACGAACAGCTCACAGGCATAAAGCTGGTCATGGACAATACAGTCCAGGGCAAGGTCAACATTTTTATCAGCAAACCGGTGCCGCGCGAAGAAGCAATCAAGATCATTGAGATCAATTTACTGCTGAACGGTTTTTCTCTGGTTCCATCGGGCAACGACATCGTAAAGGTGATCGGCATCGCAAAAAATCCACGCACGGCAGGCGTGCCGGTTATTTCGGACCTGGCGGAAATTCCGCCCGGCGAACACGTCATCAGTTTTCTTTTTAAACTGCGCTACGCCGATCCACAGGAATTGGAGCGGGCCGACGCGAGCAAAGTTGTCGATTTGCTGAAAGATATCTTCGAGAAGGGCGGTCAGCCTTCCGGTCCGACCGGAGTTCGTGGCGTGCGCGTGCCTGCACCTGTGCCGCAACCGGCGGAAGTCGAAGGCGAAGTTAGTGCGTTCGCCGCGCTGACGGAGGAATCAGTGGTGGTGGGCAAAATCAAGCTCACGGCCGATGTGCGCACCAACCGCATTCATGTCGTGACGCGGCCGATCAACATGCCCTTCATCCACAAGTTGATCGGGGAGTTTGACGCGAACGTTGAGTTCGCCAAGCCGGTCACGCGGGCGCTGAAGTACATTTCTGCGAGTGACGTGCTTCCGGTATTGGTCCAGGCATTGACCGAACCCGGCGCCGCGGCTCAAGGCGCAGCAGAAGGCGCAGCGCCAGGTGCTAGCCCAACGCAACCGCGCCGCACGACTGTAGCAACGGCCGCTAATCCCGCGACTGGGACAGTCGCGAGCACTTCAAGTACTTCGACCGGAAGCACGCTCAACATTTCGGAAGAGCTCGAGACGCAAGCGGTCGATACGACCCCGAAAGCGGTCACGGTTGGCAACGCCAAGATCATCGCTGACCAGCGGGCCAACACCATCATCGTCTTGGGCAACCGCGAAGTGGTCGTGAAAGTGGGGAAGATCCTCGATGAAATGGATGTGAAAGCGCCGCAGGTCGCGCTCAGCACGGTGATTGGGGAATTGACGCTGAACAGCGATGAAGAATTCGGCGTCGATTATTTCCTCCGGGCGAACAAAAAGGTCGTGGGCACAACAAACTTTACTGGCATTCCTCCATTCGCTGGGGGCGGCACCACCACCACCACCATCAATCCCTCCCCTTCGCCGCCAACAGTTACAACCACGGGTGGAAACATCTTCAACCCTGGGCAAGGACTTGTCAGTTTCACGCAGCTGGCAACGAACGCCGCCAGTGGAGCAAACGTCTATCTCGCCGCCGGAAACACACTCGCGTCCGTCGTTCATGTGCTCAACTCGACTGGACGTTTCCGCGTGATCTCGCGACCGATGGTTTTCACGAGCAACAATAAAAAAGCCATCATCGCTTCAGGGACAGAGATTCCAGTTCCCGTCAATACACTAAGCAACGCAACAACGACTACTACCGGCGTCGCCGCCGTGGCTTCCAACATTGAGTTCAAAAAAGTGGCGCTGCAACTCGAGGTCGTGCCGCTGATTAACTCGGACAAGGAAGTGTCGCTCGATATTTTGCAGAAGATCGACAGCCTCGCGGGATCTACAACGATCGATGGAAATTCGATTCCGAACATCGCCACTCGTTACATTCGAACAAATGTTTCCGCAGCAAATGGATCGACAATTGTGCTGGGCGGTTTGATTACCGATAGCAAAACGAAGAATATTTCCGGCATTCCGATTCTCGATCGCATCCCATACATTGGGGCCCTCTTCCGCAGTACAACCAACAGCAAGATGCGGACTGAACTAATCATTTTGATGCGCCCCGAAGTGACGCTGACAAAGCTCGATCTGTATCGGCTGCGCCAGAAATCGGAGGATAGAACACATTTTGGACCTGAAATTGATCAGGATGATTGCCCGGACTGTCCAAAGACGGGCGACGGGAAGCAATTACCACCACCCGATTTGCCATCGGTGAAAGACGTCATAAAAAGCGGCGAATGATCTCTGTATGAAAAAGGTTATTCTGATCGCGCTCGCAATTGGATCGAGTGCCGTTTTCGGGCAAGCGTCGGACGATCCGTTCCTTCATTCCAGTGATACTTTGGCGCCGCGTGATGAATGGGGCCTGCTGCACCAAATGCCCGCGCCTAATGCCACGGATTTCGAGCCACGCTATCACTGGCGTCCGCTTTATTATTTGGAGTCCGGTCAGGAACTGATCGCGCAGCCCGCCTACCTAGGTGCATTGCAACGCGATTTGCGCCGGCTTGGCTATTATTGCGGCGCGATTAACGGCGTTTTTTCTCCCGACGTAAGTGAGGCCATCGCGCGGCTTCAAAAAAATTACTCGATGCGGGTGACTGGTAGATTGACGATCCCCGTTCGACGCGCTCTGCGCCTGCCCTAAGATCCCAATATGAACCCGACGGCCAGTCAGTCCGTGATCGATCTCTTGCTCGCCAGCGGTGTCCCGTCGCGGGAGGAAGCGGCGCAGCTCGCCCAGAATCTCAACGGCGGTTCATGGACGAGCCAGGTGCTCGATTCTGGAAAAGTGGACGAGCAGCGCTTTCTCAGCGTGATCGGAAATTTCTTTCGCGTGCCGGTTGTCTCGATTGATCCGAAGACGATCGACCGGCAGGCTTTGTCGATCTTGCCCAGTCGTTTTGTTTTTCAGCATCACATTCTCCCGGTGGAGGTGAAGGAAACTTCGGTCGTGCTCGCGACCTACGATCTTTTCAATTCTGTCGGCCGCCAGCTCGTGTCGCAGCTCTTGAAAAAGCCGGCCGAATGGGTGCTCGTGCCGCGCGCCCAGCTTCTGCGCGCGATGAAAACTCTTTATGGCGTCGGCGCCGAAACGTTCGACGAAATTCTCAAAACTAATCGCTCGTTCGAGATCTTGCAGGACGCCGAGACTAGCACCGACCTTACCGCGGACGATCCGGAGGCTTCGGTCGTCAAGTTTGTCAATCAGATCATTCGCGAGGCGATCATCGAGCGCGCCACCGATATTCATGTGGAACCGCTCGAAAACGACCTGCGCATTCGTTATCGCATCGACGGAATCTTGCATGAAGTGGCCGTGCCGCCGCAGTTACGGCTGCTGCAATCCGCCATCATCTCGCGTTTGAAAGTGATGGCGCACATGGACATTGCCGAGCGGCGTCTGCCGCAGGATGGACGGATGAATTTGCACGCCAACAATCAAGAGATCGATGTGCGCGTCTCCACCATTCCGACCGTCAACGGTGAGTCGATCAGCTTGCGTCTCCTCAGCCGGAGCGAGCAACAGTTCGGTTTCGAGCGCCTCGACCTGAGCAAGAAACAGGAGCGTGTCATTCGCCATCTGCTCGCGCTACCCAACGGAATCATTTTGCTTACCGGCCCGACCGGCTGCGGAAAATCGACATCGCTTTATTGTTTTCTCTCCAGCATCAACTCCGTGCAGCGGCGTATCATTACCATCGAAGAACCGGTGGAATATCGGCTGCCGGGCGTTTCGCAGATCGACGTGAAGCCGGAGATCGATCTCACCTTTGCCAAAGGCCTGCGGCACATTTTGCGACAGGATCCGAACGTCGTGATGGTCGGCGAGATTCGCGACATCGAAACGGCGGACATCGCCATTCGCGCGGCCATGACCGGCCATCTTGTCTTCAGCACGCTCCACACCAACGACGCGGTCGGCGGCATTATCAAGGGCGCGCCGCGATTTATGAGATTTGCGTCGTGACCGAGCCGCTCAGAAAACTGATCATGCAAAAGCGCGATGGCGGCGAGCTCAAGCAATGTGCCATTGCCGAAGGAATGGAAACGCTTCGGCAGGACGGCTGGCGTCGGGTCGCACAAGGCAGAACGACTATCGAAGAAGTTGTGCGCGTCACGCAAACCGACGAAGTAATGGCGGAAACGACCGAAGAAGCCGAGCCGGTGGTGGCGAGCTGAGCGGCGCGGTCTACCACGCGGGACGCGTGCGCTACCCCGAGCCGCGCAGTTCGCGAATCGCTTCGGCGTAATCTTGCGTGTGAAAGATGGAGGTGCCGGCGACGAGGACGTTGGCGCCATTTTGGATCGACAATGGTGCGGTCTCAGCGTTGATGCCGCCGTCGACTTCGATGTCGATCTTGTGTTCGCGCGATTTGTTCCACTTGGCAGCGCATTTCACTTTTTCCATTTGCTCGGCGCGGAAAGATTGACCGCCGAAGCCGGGATGCACGGTCATGACGAGCAGGATATCGATCTTGTCGAGGAATGGATCGACTGACTCAAAGGGCGTGGCCGGATTCAAAGACAAACCGGCTCGACAGTCGTTTTCTCGAATTTGCCTCAAGGTTTTCTCAACATCGTGTTTGGCTTCCGGCTCGACATGAACCGTGATCGAGTTTGCGCCGGCTTCGACAAAACGCGGGACGTAATGATCGGCATGCTCGATCATCAAGTGCACATCGAGTGGCAGTTTGGTTTGCTTGCGCACAAGATCGACAATCGCCGGGCCGAAGGAAATGTTGTTGACGAAATGGCCGTCCATGATGTCGCAGTGAATCCAATCGGCACCCGCTTTTTCGGTGGCGCGGACCTCATCAGCCAATTTTGAAAAATCGGCGGCGAGAATGGAAGGAGCGACGATGATGCGGGCCATGGGAAGAGAATGTTCAACGTTCAACGCCCAACGTTCAACGCTCAATGCGGAATGCTCTATATTTAAGAGCTTGACGATGCGGGGCGCTGTTTCATGTTACCGCGTTTCAGCCGGTCGAATCGCGCTCCTAGCACACGGTTTGCTTTTAGAGATCGAAGCCATGAGGTGCTCTGACCGGCTGGAGTGCGACTAATTTAATTTCATGTTCAAGGGACTTTTCGGCTGGTTATCGAGCGACATCGGGATCGATCTTGGCACGGCCAACACGCTCGTTTACGTCAAGGACCAGGGCATTGTCTTGCGTGAGCCGTCGGTCGTGGCGGTGCAAGCCGGCACGAACAAAGTGCTGGCGGTGGGCGACGAAGCGAAGCGGATGCTGGGTCGCACGCCTGCGAATATTGTGGCGGTGCGTCCGTTGAAAGATGGCGTGATCGCGGACTTCGAGGTGACCGAAGCGATGTTGCGCCATTTCATTTCGAAGGTGCACAACCGCCGGGTACGGGCGCGGCCGCGAGTGGTGATTGCGGTTCCATCTGGAATCACGGAGGTGGAAAAGCGCGCGGTGCGAGAAAGCGCGACGCATGCCGGTGCGCGCGAAGTTTATCTCATCGAAGAACCGATGGCTGCTGCGATTGGCGTGGGTCTTCCGGTGCAGGACCCGGCTGGCAATATGATCATCGACATCGGCGGTGGGACGACGGAAGTGGCGCTGATTTCGCTTTCGGGAATTGTGTTTAGCCGCAGCGTGCGCGTGGCTGGTGACGAATTGGACGAAGCGATCGTGCAATATATGAAGCGCGCTTACAATTTAATGGTCGGCGAACGCACGGCGGAGGAGATCAAAATCAAAATTGGTTCGGCCTATCCGAGCGAGAAGGAGACCAGCGTGGAAGTAAAAGGGCGCGATCTGGTCGCCGGATTGCCCAAAACGCTCATGATCACTTCGCAGGAGGTGCGCGAAGCTTTGCTCGAACCGATTTCGACGATTGTCGATTCGGTGCGCATCACCCTGGAGCGCTGTCCGCCCGAGCTTTCGGCCGACTTGGTCGATCGTGGGCTCGTGCTCGCAGGCGGAGGCGCCTTGCTGCGCGGTTTCGATAAGCTTTTGAGCGAAGAGACGGGTTTGCCTGTCCATGTTGCGGAAGATCCGCTCAGCGCGGTCGCGGAAGGAACAGGCAAGTGCCTCAATGAACTTAAGTTTTTGCGTCAAGTGGCTTCGACGGACCGCCAGTGGCGATAATGATTGCGTGGTGGCATCTGCTTCCAGCCGATGTTTGAACATGGACTGGAAGTCTATGCCACGCCGATGAGCCGCACGAGCGTCATTGCATTGCTGATCTTCGGCGCAATCCTTGGATATTTTCTCAGCTTCGGCGCGGACAGCACGCGCAAATTGCAGGCCGGAGTTTATCAGTTAATCGCGCCATTTCTGAGCAGCGGCTCGGGATTGCAAAAGCAAATTACGTCAGTGCGCAGCGGATTGAAATCGCTGGAAGATCTGGAGCGCGACAATACTGCGCTACGTGTGGAGAATCGAGAGTTGAGAGCGACCAATCAGGGCTTGCGCGACGTCGAGCGTGAGGTGAACCGTTTGCGGCACGCACTTAATTATCGCGAGCGTTCCGTTTTCAAGCTCGTGCCGGCCGTAATTGTGACGCGCGACTCTTCG
>WNFX01005108.1_pt1 | contig 12720 bp, 14 predicted proteins | sample 5400111 | NCBI WGS metagenome assembly WNFX01 (sample SAMN13153363, study PRJNA577476) | soil metagenome | isolation source: 40 cm soil or saprolite under grassland replicate 1 | place: USA:California | collected 2016-06-15
TCGACGAGCAGCTTCGCCGCGCGCTCCACCTCGGCGGGGTTGGGCCGCACCCGCATGCGCGGATCGACTTTCTCCTGGACGATCACCTCCGCGTAGGTCTTCTCGTCGTTCAGGTCCGAGTGCCACGAGACGTAAGTGGGGCCGTAGGGCTGCGTCCACGCGGCCTTGAAGCCGCGCCGCACGGTCTCGGGGATCATGTCCGCGCGGCGCGAGAGCCACGAGTACTTGGTCATCGGCTGGACGATCTGCTCCTGGTTGGCGACTTCCTCGAAGCCGTCGCGCCCCGCCCTGCGCGTCTGGTCGGTGCGGTAGCTGTAGAAGACGAGCGGCGTCTGCTCCTTGTAGGCGTTGAACATCTGCCCCATCGCGTTGACCAGGCCCACGACCGCCGCCTGCATCACGATGGTCGGCTCGCCCGAGGCTTTCACGTAGCCGGCCGCCATCGCGGCGCCCGGGCCCTCGTGCGGGGTGAGGACGTACTTGAGCTGCGGCCGTTCGACCAACGCCTCGTAGAATTGCGCGTCCTCGCTCGCCGAGTTGCCGAAGACGTACTTGACCCCCGAGGCGATCAGCTGCTCGGCGAAGCATTCGGCGCCGGATCCCTCGACCATCTTGATCGCATCGGGGGCGACGCGGCGCGTATCCTGCGCGTGGGCGACGGGAACGAGCGACTCGAGGATAGATTCGGCCGCGGCGAGCGAGATCCCCGCGGTGGTGAGGCCTTTCAGGAAGCCGCGCCTTGAAATCGAGCGCGACAGGTAGCGCGCGACGAGCTCTCTCATGATTCGCCTCCTCGGGTCTATTTTGCCGCCTGGGCCGGCTGCCGCCCGTATGCCGAGGCGAGGTAATCGGCCATGGTCTTGATCTCGTCCTCGGTCCACAGCGCGCCGCGCCCGACCATGCGGTAGAGCACGCTCTCCCAGCCCCGGCGGTCCTGCCGGTGGTCCTGCCACATGGTGGGGGCGTGGCACTGGAAACATTTCGCCACGAGCACTTCTTTGCCGGGGCCGTCGGGAAATCCGGCCGGCTTGGCCCGCTGCGCCTGCGCCGCGCCGGGCAGAAGCAGGGCGCTCAAGAGAACGGCCGGGATCAGCTTTCGGGGCAAAACCATCGGGATCGCCTCCTCTGCAATCGCGAAAGGGTGCATTAATGTACCAGCGCCGGCCGCATTCGGCGCGTCCCGGAAGCCCGTATCATCCTGCGGACCCAAAACCTCCCGAAAAGACATGAAGAATTTCCGGCGCGTTGGGGCAGCCGCGCTGCTCCTCTGGGGGCTCGCGGCCCAGGCGCAATTCGTCGACCCTTCGCTTCGCTGGCGGACCCTGGACACCGAGCATTTCTCGGTGCATTTCGCGGAGCATTACCGCGCTCAGGGCCGGCTCGTCGCGGAGGTCGCCGAGACGGTGTATCCCCGCATCACCGGATGGTTGCGATGGAAGCCGGAGACGCGCACGCAGATCGTGGTGGTGGACTCGCTCGATCTTGCCAACGGTCTGAGCTCGCCGCTGCCGTTCAACTTCATAGGCATCGTGCTCTCGCCGCCCGACGCGGGCGAGCTGCTGCAGAACCGCGAGTGGCTGGAGCTCGCGCTGACGCACGAATTCACGCACATCGTGCACATGGACAAGGCGAGCGGCACGCCGCTTTTCTTGCGCCGGATCTTCGGCCGCGCTCCCCCCTATCTGCTCGTTTTTCCCAACACGCTGCCCAACGTATGGGGCCCGGGATGGGTGAAGGAAGGCCTCGCCGTGTACGCCGAGTCCGACTGGAACAAAGGCTGGGGACGACTCGGGCAGAGCCATTTCGAGGGCATGATGCGCGCCGAGGTCGGGCGGGGACTCGTTCCGCTCGGCGAGATCAACGCGCAAGGGCGCGGCTTCCCGCACAACCGCGATTACCTCTACGGCAGCTATTTTTTCCTGTTCCTCGGCGAGCGCTACGGCCCGCGGGCGATCCCGGATTACGTCGAGAACTACAGCGGCAACTTCTTCCCGTATCGCATGGAGAGCAACACCGTGGCGGTCACCGGAAAGCCGCAGAGCGAGCTGTGGCTGGAGTACGAGGAGTGGCTGCGCGCGCGCTTCGCCGCCGGGACCCCGCCCGCCGGCAAGGGGCCGGATCAAGGCGGCGAGATCCTTGCGCGCGCGTTTTCGCTGACCAGCCCCTCGCTCGCGCCCGGAGGGGAGCGCTGGTACGTGCGGGGCGACGGATACACGCTGCCAAAACTCGTGCGGCAGGCGAAAGGCGGGGAGGCCGAGCCGGTCCGCGACATCGAGCCCCTCACGCGGCTTTCCGTGTCCCCGCGCGGCGAGCTCGTGCTCTCGAAGCTCGAGATCTGCGGGAACTACAGCTACTACTACGACCTGTACCGGCTCGATGCCGAGCGGACCTTGAGCCGCGTCACCGAGTGCGGGCGGTTCCGTTTCGCCGCGCCGCTCGGCGACGGCCGCATCGCGGCGATCCGGGTCGTGAACGGCGAGGCGGAAGTCGTCCTCGTGAACCGCGAGGGCGCGGTCGAGCGCTCGCTCTATCGCGCCGCACCGGGGGAGGCGCTGAGCGGGCTCGCCGCGAGAGGGGAGACGGCGGTGGTGACGAGCTTGCGCGACGGACGCTGGTCGCTCGTGGAAATCGCCGACGGCAAGGTATCCGTTCTGGTGGCCGACCGGGCGGTCAAGCATTCCCCGAGGCTCGGCGAGTCCGCGGACGAGATCTACTTCGTCGCCGATTACGGCAACGTGGACAACCTCTGGTCGTGGCGGCGAGCGGAACGGCGACTCGCGCGCTGGACCGAGGCGCTGAACGGGGTTCATGAGATCAGCGCGCCGGTCGCAGGCGAGGTGCTGCTCACTACTATCGAGGCCGACGGCGACGCGCTGCGCCTGCTGCGCCTGCCGGATGCGCCGCTCGAGACCCGCGAGGCCGCCCCGACCGCGGAATCCGCCCCCTCGTCCGCGCCGGCGCCCGGGCAGCCGCCCCCCGATCGGGACTATGAGCCGTGGTCCGCGCTCCTGCCGCGCTCGTGGTTTCCCGCGATCTATGCCGCCGATGGCGCGGTCGCGCTCGGCGTGCAGACCTTCGGGCAGGACGCGCTCGGGCTGCACCAGTACGCGCTCGCGCCCCAGTATGAATTCACCCAGAGCCAGGCGCTGGGGAGCGCGAGCTACGTGTACGACGACCGGCACGGCCTGCTTCTCAACCGGTTCATGACGGTCAAGTCGAGCGACGCCAACGACCAAAAGTTCACCGGCCGCGAGATCAAGGCCTACGCCGTCAATGAAACGGCGCAGTGGGTCTCGCTGTGGCGCCGTCTTTCGCTCGGCACGCGTTACTACTGGGGGCTCGGCGGCGCCCTCGACCGGGAAATCCTGCACGACTTGGCCCTCGGCACTTCGGCGGCGCGAGACGAACGCGTCGCGGGGCTCGTAGCCGGAGTGGATACGCGCAGGCAGCAGCTCCTGTCGGAAGGGCCGAGCCAGGGACAGCAGCTGCGGCTCTTCGCCGAAACTTCCAGCCGCCTGCGCGGCGCCTACTCGGGGAATTTCTATCGCGCGGACTGGCGGGCGCACCTGTCCACAAGCAAATCGGTGGTTTCGCTGCGCTGGAACGAAGCCCACGCTCAAGCCCAGGCCGAGCCGATCCAGCTCGGCGGCAGCTTCTCGGAGGAAACCTTTGCGCTGCCCGTTCTCAACCAGCGCGAATTCCCGCTGCGCGGCTACCGCAGCGGCGAATCGGTGCTGACGGGGCATCACGCCCGCCTCGCGACGGTCGAATGGCGCACCCCGCTCGCCGACGTCGACCGGCACCTGATGGTTCCGCCGGTGGGCGTCAACCGGCTTTCGATGAGCGTGTTCTTCGACACCGGCGCCGCCTGGGAGAGCGGTGAGCCGCAGCGCTATTTCCAGAGCGGCGGCCTGGAGCTGCTGTCGGAATTGCGGGTGGGGTATCTGTTCGGCGCGCAGCTCCGCCTGGGCGTCGCGAAGGGGTTCCAGGCGCCGGGCGGGAAGGTCGCTTATCTGCACCTGGGCCGCTCGTTCTGAGCGAGACTCCGCGGGCCTCCAAGCCCGCCCGTCCGGGCGAAGACCGGCCCGCACTAGAGGATTCCGGCAGCTCCCGATTTGGGACGGCGTTGGTGCTGGCGTCGCTCTTGCCCCTCGAATCGCTCGTGCCGCTCGCGCCGGTCCGGCAGCCAGCGCCGGTCCCTGAGCCAATTGAGCGCCGCCTGCTCGCTCTGGAAGCTCCGGACGTTGACCCCGTGCTGTCGCGCGAGCGACTCGATGTATTCGTGGGAGATGCGGATCACCTCGGAATCCCCCGCCAGCGCAACCCTGTACTTCTTCTGCAGCCCGCCGAGCTCCTTGAAATAGTCGAGGATGCCGTACTGCTCGACCTTGAATATGACCCTCGAAGTATGGACGGATATGAGGACCTGCAGGCGCTCGTGCTTCCGCGCCGCGGCGGAGACGGCGTCGAGGAACTCCCGCGTTTCCTCGGCCGTTTCCCGGTCGAACAAATCCGCCTTCAGATAATCCGGCGCGACGGTGATCTCGTACCGCATAGGAGGGGGCGCGCCGCAACGTGCCGTGTCGTTCGGCATTTGCCGCGCTTCGTCTCGTTCCTCTTCACGTCCGGGCCCGCTCCCCCGCCGGTCCCGGCGCAATCCTCTGCCCCCCAGCATACGAAGGCGGGGAAGAGTTGTATGTAGTGCGCCAACGAAAACAATGTCGCGGAATCTCTACAGAACAAATACATCGCGATAGTCCGTCGGACCTACACCGCGTAACGGGCGCCAGCGTGGATCGAGCTACTCGGCGCGAATTCCGGCTTCCTTCACGACCCTCGCCCATTTCATCATCTCGGCCGCGATGAACCGGCCGAATTCCTCCGGCGTCATCTGGGCCGCTTCCCCGCCTTCGCTCTCGAAGCGCTTCTTCGTCTCGGCCGAGGCGAGGATCACCGAGAGCTCCCTGTGGAGGCGCTCGATGACCGGGCGCGGCGTGCCGGCCGGCGCGACGATTCCCCACCAGTTGGTCGCTTCGTAGCCGGGAACGCCCGCCTCTGAGATCGTCGGCACGTCGGGCAGGGCGGGGACGCGCGCCGCGCTGCCCACGCCGAGCGGCTTGAGGCGTCCCGAACGGATATGGGGCAGCGTCTGGATAAGCGAGCCGATCGCGATCTGGGTGTTTCCCGCGATCACGTCCATCATCGCCGGGCCGCCGCCCTTGAACGGAATATGCACGATGTCCAGGCCCGACTGCAGCTTGAACAGCGAGCTCGCCAGATGCTGGAAGCTGCCGACGCCGGCCGAGGCGTAATTCAGCTCCCCGGGCTTTTCCCTGGCAAGCGCGATCAGCTCTTTCAGCGAGTTGACGGGCAGCTTCGCGGTGACGGCGAGCACCACGGGCCCGGTCCCGAGCAGCGCAACCGGCGCGAACGCCGTGGCCGGATCGTAAGGCAGCTTGTACATGGAAGCGCCGAACGCGTAGGCGACCGAGATGAGGAGGAGAGTATGGCCGTCGGGTGCGGCTTTCGCCGCCGCGTCCGTGCCGATGATGCCGCCCGCGCCGCCCTGGTTGTCGGCGACGACCTGCCTGCCCAGGCGCTCGGCGAGCTGGAAGGCGATCATGCGCCCTACGACGTCGTTGCTGCCGCCGGGCGGGAACGGGATGATCAGCCGCACCGGCTTGGTGGGGTAGGATTGGGCCGCCGCGACGGCGGTGAAGAGCGCAAGCAACAGCGCAAGCATCACCGACCGAGTTGTTTTGGGATGTTTCATTTCTGGTTCCTTCTTACCGTACTTTCAATTCAATCAAGGTCGTCGTCTCGAGGTCCTTGCCGAACCAGACCTTGAGCGCCGCCTTGCGCTTGCCGACGTACTTGATGCGCCCGTTCTTCTGCGTCATGGGCAGGTCGTGTCCCGGGACGAGGATGCTCTCCGGGCGCCGGCGCCAGAATTCCCAGATCATCTCGATGGAGGCGGTGCTGAGCTTCGCATCGTAGGTGGCATCCGCCTTGCGCGAGAGCAGCTCGGCGCGGTTCTTCGCCGCGTCGCCGGTGAAGATCGCGTCGCGCTCTTTCCCCTTGAGGACGAACACGAGATGGCCCGGTGTATGGCCCGGCGCGGCGTGGGCCGTGAGCCCCGGCATGAATTCCTGCCCGTCCGCGACCGGGTGCAGCGAGGGCCAGCTCTCCAGCTCGCGCATGTAGAGCTCGGGCACCGGCGTCTTGCCCCAGGGCTCATTCATGGACCAGGCGAGCTCTCTTGCGCCGACGATGATGCGCGCCTGGCGGAACATGATCCAGTTCAACGAATGGTCGTAATGCGAGTGCGTGAGCAGCACGTCGGTCACGTCATCGGGCTCCAGGCCGCGCTTGGCGAGCTGCTCGATCAAGCCCTTGCGCATGTTGAAGCTGCCGACGTCGACGAGCGCAACGTGCCCGTGGCCGCGGATCAAGGCGACGGTGCTCCAGCCCAGGCCCCCGTGGCACACCATCCTGCCGGGGAAGCCCTGGATGAGGACGTCGATCTCGTAGCCGTCGATTCTCGTCGCTTCCATCTTCACTCCGCCCGGATGTGGGCTTCCCGGATCAGGGTCCCCCATTTCTCGGAATCGGCGCGCAGCACCGCGCCGAACTGCTCGGGGGTGTTGCCGACCGCGGTCGCGCCCATCGCCGAAAGTTTCGCCGACACGCCGGCGTCCTGCAGCACCCTGACGACGTCCGCGTGGATTCTCGCGATCACCGCGCGCGGCACGGCCGCGGGCGCGACCAGCCCGAACCAGTTGGTGAGCTCGTAGCCGGGAAGCGATTCGGCGACGGTCGGCACATCGGGCAGAAGCGGCGTGCGCGCCGCGCCGAGCACCGCGAGCGCCCTGAGCCGGCCGTCGCGTATGTACGGCAGCGCCTGGACGAGGCTGTCGAAGGTGAGCGACACCTGAGCGCCGAGCAGGTCCTGGAAGCTCGGCGCGCTGCCCTTGTACGGGACGTGGACGAGGTTCACCTTCGCCATGCTTTTGAAGAGCTCGCCCGCGAGGTGCGGCGCGCCGCCCGGGCCGGAAGACGAGTAATTCAGCTGCCCCGGGCGCGAGCGCGCGAGCGCGATCAGCTCGGGGACGTCGCGCGCCGGAAGCGCCGGGTGCGCGACCAGCACGAAATGCACCGCGACGACCTGCGTGATCGGAGCGAAATCGCGCAGCGGATCGACCGGCATCGTCGCGATGAGGTGCTGGTTGACGGCGAGATTGCCGAGCGTCCCGATGAGGAGCGTGTGGCCGTCGGGCGCCGAGCGCGCGGCGAACTCGGTGCCGATCACGCCGCTCGCCCCGGCGCGGTTGTCCACGATCACCTGCTGGCCCCAGGCTTCGGCGAGCTTCGGCGAGAGCAGGCGCGCGACGATGTCCACGCCCCCGCCCGCGGGGAAGGCGACGACGAGGCGCACGGGTTTTGCGGGGAAGCTTTGAGCGAGCGCGCCGGCGCTCGCCGAAAAAACCAGCGCGATGATCGCGATCTTTTTCATGCCGACTCCTCAAGCATCCAGCGGTCGGCTCGACACATCGAGCTTCGCGACGCCGGCGCGCGCGGCCTCGGCCTGCAGCGGGTCGATCTCGGCGGCGCTGTACGGGATGCCGCCCCTCGTGCGCTTTTCCTCCTCGCGCGCTTCGAGCTCGCCGGGGAGCAGGATCTCGTCGAAGCCTTCGGCTTTCGGGCAGGCGCGCACGCGCTCGACCAGCGTGTCCATGCGCGAGCGGTACTCCTTCTTCGGTACGAACAGGTCCGGCCTCATCGCGAGGAAGAAGTGTCCCACGTTCTGCGGCCGGTCGAACGCCTTGTACTGGTCGGCGACGTCTCCGGCGTAGGCCGCGCCCGAGAGCACGCCGCCGAAGATGTCCATGAGCATGGAAAGGCCCGAACCCTTGTGCGAGCCGATCGGCAGCACGACTCCGGCGAGGGCTTCCGTCGGGTCGGTGGTCGGGCGGCCTTGAGCGTCGAGCGCGTAGCCGGGGGGAATTCTCTCGCCGCGCTTCTCGGCCAGCCGGATCTTGCCGCGCGCGGCGACCGCGGGCGACATGTCGAGGACGAAAGGCGCGAGCTTGCCGCCCGGGGCGCCCGCCGCAAGCGGGCTCGTGCCGAGCAGAGCCTCGCGGCCGCCCCAGGGGGGCATGGCGCGCGAGGCGTTGGTGAAGACGAGCGAAACGAAGCCCGCGTCGAGCGCCTGCAGCACGTAGGAGGCCGCCATGCCGAAGTGGGTGCTCCTGCGCGCCGAGACGACGCCGACCCCGGATTTGCGGGCCAGCGAAATCGCCTCGGCCATGGCGCGCGTGCCGATCACGAATCCGAAGCCGTTCTGGCCGTCGAGCGCCGCCGCCGCGGGCGTCACCCGCTTGGGGAAAAGCCTGGGCTTCGGATTGACGAGTCCGCGGCGCACGCGGTCGAGATAGCCCGGCAGGCGCACCAGGCCGTGCGTGTCCACCCCGCGCAGGTCGGCGCGCACCAGGCACGCGGCGACGGTCGCTGCGTCCTTCTTCGGCACGCCGTGCGCGGCGAGCAGCGCTCTTGCGAACGCGTCGGCCTCGTCGTGCTCGACGAATACGCGCTCGCTCATCGCAGCGCGATCTCGCGCACCTGCTTTGCGCGCGCGGCGGACTCGGCCAGCAGAAACGCGAGGTCGGTGCCGGTCGAAACGTAGCGCGCGCCCATCTTCACGAATTCGGCCGCGAGCCTGGGGCGCGTCGCGAAACCGCCCACGCCGACGTGCTTGCCGTGCTTGCGGCAGGCGGCGATCGTGCGCGCATAGGCCTCGCGCACGCGCGCGTGCTCGTACTGGCCGGGAAGTCCCATGTCGGCGAGGAGGTCGTTGGTGCCCATCAGCACCATGTCCACGCCTTCGACGGCGGCGATCTCATCTGATCTTTCGATCGCGTCGGCGGTCTCGAACTGCACGACGACCATGGTCGCATCGTTCATGGCTGCGTTCGCTTCGGCGGCGGGAAAGGAGCGGTAGTGCAGGTGCGGCAGCCCGCCGCCGGTCGAGCGCTCGCCGTGAGGCGGGAATTTCGCCGAGGCGACGACCTCGCGCGCCTCTTCCGCCGAGCGGATATGCGGCGCGATCACGCCGAGGGCTCCGCCGTCGAGCGCGCGGGAGACGTGCTCGGGCCGCGGGCTCGGAACGCGAACGAAGGGCGCGATGCCGATCTCGAGCGCCGCGATGCAGATCTGGCTCGTCGTCTCGAGCGAAAGGCTCGAGTGCTCGACATCCACGTAGATGGAATCGAAGCCCGCGGTCTTCGCGATGCGCGCGATCTCGATCGAGCGCACCAGGCGCACGGTCATCGAGGCGACCACCTCGTCCCGCGCGAGCTTCTCCTTTACGTTGTTGCGCACGATTTCGCTCGGGCGTTCGGGCATGGCGTTTCTCCCTGGCGACTGCTCGCTATTGTATGCTGGCGCGGACCGGGAAATCCGGGGCTCGATCGGATCGGAAATGCGATGACCTGCGATATTGTAATCCGCGGCGGGACGGTGTTCGACGGCGGCGGCCGGATCGCGGCCATCGCTGACTCGTTTGCCCGCTACACCGCGGCGAAACCGCCTGCATTGGTGTATGTTTGCCACAGTTCCCTCAAACACCAAGGAGTCCACCTGTGATTCACCCTGACTTCGCGGCGCTCGCCGGCCGCGCCCTGATCGCGCTGATCTTCCTTTTGTCGGGCATCGACAAGTTCGTGCATTACGCTCCGACCCTGGGCTATATGCAGAAAGCCGGCTTGCCGTTCCCCGAGCTGCTGCTCATCGCCTCGGCCATCATCGAAACCGTGGCCGCGCTGGCGATCATCGCCGGGTGGAAGACGCGCTGGGCGGCGGCCGCGCTGTTCCTTTGGATGATTCCCGTCACCTGGGTGTTTCACAACCCCGCGGGCGGCCAGGAACAGATGGCTCACTTCATGAAGAACGTCGCCATCTCGGGCGGGCTCCTCATGCTCTTCGCCTTCGGCCCCGGCGGGATAAGCGTCAACCGATCCAGCTAGGCGGGACCGGCTGCGGCGGGACGGAGGCGAATGAAAAGATCAAGGACGCGGGGCTCAAGATCGATTAGGACGCGATGATGGAAGTGATCGGCAGCGGACAATCGCTCGGCGCGACGATCGAGGGGCTCGATCTCGCGAGGCCGCTGCCGCAGGAGGAGTTCGAAGCCGTGCTGCGGGCGCTCGGGCGACACGGCGTCATTCGTTTTCCGCGCCAGAAGCTCACGGGCCGGCAGCTCGCCGATTTCAGCGCGCGCTTCGGCGAGCTCGAGATCAATGTCGCCAACGCCTACCAGGAGCCGGGCATTCCGGAAGTGATGATCCTCTCCAACATCGTCGAGAACGGCAAGCCGATCGGCCTTGCCGACGCGGGGCAGGACTGGCACACCGACATGTCCTACAGCAGGATGATCGCGTTCGCGAACGTGCTCTACGGCATCAAGATCCCGAAGCGCAACGGCAAGCCGCTCGGGGCGACCGAGTTCAGCAACATGCACGCCGCCTACGACGGTCTTCCGGCTGAAATGAAGCGCGACCTCGAAGGCATGACCGTGCTGCACGATTTCAACAAGTTCTGGGAGATGATGAGGCGCGAAAAGGGGAGCCCGCGCCCGCCGCTCACCGAGGCGCAGAAGAAGGCGAAGCCGCCGGTGTCGCACCCGATTTTTCTGACGCATCCGATCACCCGGCGCAAGGTACTCTACGCCAACCCCGGCTATTCGATCCGGATCAACGAGCTTCCGGAGAAGGAAAGCGACGAGATGCTCGAGTTCCTGTTCGGGCACCAGCTGAAGCCCGAGTACCGCTACGCCTTTCACTGGCAAGAGGGCGACGTCCTCATGTGGGAGGACATCGGCACCATCCACAACGCGGTGGCCGACTACGGCCCGGGCGAGCACCGTCTCGTCAAGCGCTGCCAGGTGATGGCGACGATGTTCTATTCCGAAATGCGGGAGGAGCGATGAAAAAAACATTCACGGCTCTCACCGCGGCGGCAGCGTGTGCGCTCGCGTGCGCCGCGACCGCGCAGAGCTATCCCGCGAGGCCGGTGAAGATCGTCGTCGGCTTCGCGGCGGGCGGGCCCACCGACGTGATCGCGCGCATCGTCGCGCAGGACATGACCCTGTCGCTCGGCCAGTCCTTCGTCGTCGAGAACCGGCCCGGCGCCAACGCCATCATCGCGACCGAGGCGGTGGCGCGGTCCGCGCCCGACGGCTACACGCTGCTGTTCTCGTCGCTCTCGCTGCTGGTGAACGCGATCCTCATGGAGGGCAAAGTCCACTACGACCCGTTCAAGGACTTCGCACCGGTGAGCAACGCGGCGGTGCTGCCGATGGTGGTCGTGACCAGCCCGGAGACCCGCATCAATTCGATGCAGGACCTGATCGTGCTCGCCAAGGCGAAGCCGGGGGAACTGAGCTACGCGACCTCGGGCAACGGCGGCTCGACGCATCTCGCCGGCGCGATGCTGGAGAACGCGACCGGAACGAAGATGATCAACGTTCCCTTCAAGGGCAACGGCCCGGCGCTCGCCGAAGTGATGGCGGGCCGCGTGACCTTCATGTTCTATCCCATCGTGGGCATCGCCGACCAGGTCGCCGCGAAGAAGCTGAAGGTCATCTCGGTCGGCACCGCGGTGCGCCATCCCGATTTTCCGGGAGTTCCCACCATGGCGGAGGCGGGTTTCCCGGGCTTCGAGGAGACGGCGCCCTGGGTGGGCGTGCTCGCTCCCGCCGGCACGCCCGAGGCGATCGTCGGCCGCTTGAGCGGGGAAATGCGCAAATCGCTCGCGAGGCGCGAGACACAGGAGCGGATGAAGGCGCTCGGCGCGGTGACCGTCGCGGACACGCCCGCCGAATTCGCGGCGTTTCTCAGGAAGGACCACGAGCGCTGGGCGCGCGTCATCAAGGCCTCGGGAGTGAAAGCGGAATGAGCACCGCGACTTACTTCTTCGTGAAGACCGACTTCGGGACCATGCAGTGCACGCCCTTGCGCACGTCGACGACCATCGAGACGGGCGATCCACCGGCCCGAGCGCGCCGCCCTTGCATGTATACAGTCCGGCCGGGTACGGGCAGGCCGACTTGACAAGAGGTAAATCACCCCTATATTATTCATATATGAATAAACGCCGCACCCGCATCCACCACAGCCAAGGCGAGAAGGACCGCCAGCTGATGTTTTCCCTTATCTACACGGGACACGCCGTCGAGCAGCGCCTCGAAGAAGCTTTGGCGCAGGTCGGGCTGTCGCTTGCGAAGTTCGGCGCGTTGACGCACCTCGTGGAAGCCGGCGAGCCGATCAGCCTGAGCGAATGCGCCGCGAAGATGACCTGCGTGCGCTCCAATATCACCCAGCTCGTGGACCGGCTCGAGGCGGACGGGCTCGCGAAGCGCGTCGAAGATCCGAACGACCGCCGCGCGGTCAGGGCGGCGGTGACTCCGCTCGGCCTGGAGCGCCAGGCTGCGGGCGCGAAGGAAATGGCGAGAGTGCAGGCCGAGCTTGCCAAAACGCTGAACGGCATCGACCACGGCGCGCTGCAGCGCGCGCTTTCAGTCATCAAATAGCGATTTTTTTTCGCAAAATGATACATATATGAAAAATACAGTCGAGAACTCATTCCCATTCATCACCCGGAAGACCCCCATGAAAAACATCTTGTTCGTCTCGAGCAGCCCGAGCGGCTGGAACTCCTATTCGC
>WNFX01005111.1_pt1 | contig 12717 bp, 11 predicted proteins | sample 5400111 | NCBI WGS metagenome assembly WNFX01 (sample SAMN13153363, study PRJNA577476) | soil metagenome | isolation source: 40 cm soil or saprolite under grassland replicate 1 | place: USA:California | collected 2016-06-15
GGCCGGTGAGAAGGTTGCGGGCGGCGTTGGCGTAGGCCATCGCGTTGGTGTGGTCGATGTTGAAGACCAGGGCAAGGTGGAGCGGGTCGGCGCCGGTGGCCAGGGCTTCTTGCAGGATGCGGTCGCGCCGGATGTGCTCGAGGGAGATGCCGCGCTGGTGCCTGCCGAGGTAGTCGGCGAGGTAGCTGGCGGAGACCGGTCCGGTGCCCAGGGCGCTTTTGCGCGTGATCAGGACGTGCCGGTTGGCGGTGTCCGGCCAGGTGGTGCGCCGGTAGTCAAGCCAGGCCAGCAGGGTGTTGCGGGTGAGCTCACCGAGGGGCTGCCGGTGGCCGGCGATGCTGATGCGCCGGCTGGGCAGGTCGATGTCGTCCAGGGTTCCCTGGCGAGCTTGGTCAGCGGCCGGGCGCTCATGTTGAGCAGCTCGTGGCGATACGACACGGTCGCGCGTCCGTCGCCCACGATGTCGAGCTGGATGTGGAGGTCGAGTTCGACGATGTTGCCTGCCAGGCGGGCGAGCTGCTCAACCTCGTACACGGGCAGTCGGCGGACTTTCCCGAGCGTGAGGAGGCGCTGCCCGAGTTCTTTGGTGGCGGTGCTCGTCTCGGGGGCGGCGTGAGTGCTTACAGCGGCTGGGAGCAAGTCGCGGCCAGTGTCCGCGTCGCTGGCTGATGGTGGAGCCGCGCCGTCCGGTGTGCCCCATTGCGGGGGAGCGAGGCCGGGTTCGCTGAGCCCGGTGTCGATGAGATCGAACAACTGGGCCATCTGTGCCGGTCCTGGATCTGTGCTGTCGACCTGCTGGTCGTAATGCTCGAACAACTGCGCCGCCGTCCAGCCGGGAACAGCTTTTCCAGCACGCGGCAGTGATGCGGATAGGGCAGCCTTTCAGGTCCCCGGACAGCCATCGGTATAACTGCGCCCGGCTTGGTGCCGTTCCTTCAAGTTCGGCGTCGACAGACCGCGCGGCTTTGTCATATTCCCGGCGAAATGTTCCGTACGTCTGTAAGTGCTGCTGCCGGAGTAACAGCTTCAGCCGGACGGGCTGGGCCGTCATCTTGCGCCTCCCTGCTTTGCGCCGCGTGCATCGAAGCTACCAGGGGAGACCCAGACGAGACGCAGCTGAGCACCAGAAATCGTAGATGCGATCTGCGCGGGGTCGAGCCGTGACGTGTCTCTCTTTCAGTCTTTTCGCTGTGACCAGCAGATTGGGCGCAGTCGCCCTCGCGAACAGATGGAAGGGCCGGGACAAGTGCCAGGACCGTGCGGGACTCATCACGGGCCGGGCGGGTTGCCGGGTGAGCCGGACCCGGCCTGGGTGCAGCCCGTGCCGGACGACGCGCTGTCGCGCGTGCTCACGCTGCCGCCGGTTCCGCGGGCCGTGCGCGCGTCACGGCAGTGGGTCCGCGAGACCCTCACCCGGTGGCGTTTGGCCGACGTGGCTGAGCCTGCCGAGCAGCTTGTATCGGAACTCGTGACCAACGCGATGCGGCACGCTCATGACGGTGCGTCGGTTGTGGTGCTGCTGATGTACGCGGCCGGCAAGGTGCGTATGGAGGTACGCGACCGCGACCCGGTGAACCTGCCTCTGGTCAAGGTCCCTGCGTCTCTCGACGTTGGCGGGCGCGGGCTCGTCCTGGTCGAGGCGCTGTCCGACCACTGGGGCGTCCGGGTCACTGAAAGCGGCAAATCGGTGTGGTGCGAGCTGACCGCATCCCCGCGCATTCCTCGGCGGACCGCGACCACGTGCCGAGACGAGACGGCTATGGCCTGCCGGGGCGAGGGGAGGCGGCGTCCGTGACTGCCGGGAACGAGGACGAGCGGCCGTGGATCGAGGGGGAGCCCGCCTTCCTGCTGGACGAGGGAACCGCCTACGTCCGAGCCTGGGCGACCGCGCAGCACGCGGCCAGCGCGATCCAGGGTGCTTTGGCGGAACTGGGCCACGCCGACGCAATGCCGTACCTGCATGCGGATGTGAACGTGTTCGGCAGCGGTGTGGTTGAACTCGGCCGCGTCACGCCGCACACGGCTGCGCTCATCGCTCAAGCGCTGCAAGGACTTGTCTCCCAGCGCAGCAGCAAGCCGGACGACGGATGCGCGGCCTGACCGCCTTCGCCACGGCGCCGGCGTCGCGCGCGGAGGCGGTGCGGGCGGTCGGCGTGCGGTGATGGGACCGGGTCGGTTGAAGACAGAGCAGGTCTTGCTGAACGCGTTGACCTAGATCTTCATTCTGCGGAGGCCGCTGGCCTTGCTGAATCTTCCTCGACGACTCGGAGTCGCAATCGTCTTAGATCGAACAGATGTAGCCTACGCTCAAAGTCGCATTCAAGATCGAGGCGGATCGAGTCAGGAGTTGAAACATCAGCGGCGGTATAGGCAAAATCCTCTGTGAGGAATACTGGATGCCCGAGCGAGCGCTCGAGATTGCGCCGCGCCTCCCTACTGGCTGGACGTGGGAGGCGCGCCACCTGATGTGTGCCAGGACACAAGAGGCGGAAGCTGTTGAGCGCGAGGCCGCGAGGCAGCTCCAGGGGAGGCGTCGGCGGGAACTCTGAAGACCGTTCCATCTCGACTCGACAATAGCGCGCACACGCACGCAGGGCTGTACAGAACTGGCTATGTCTTGTCCGGAGGAGCCACTGGCAGGCCATTCGACGTGTAGGAGCCAAAGACGGCAGGGCGTCGCGCGCGGCCAACGCCTCTAGTTCCTCCGGGAACCCGGCGAATCTGCCAAGGAGCACAAGCGTTACATATTGGGGCATCGGGACGGCCAGCAAGCTCGGACTAGCCCGTCGAGGTCGATATGGTCCCATAGCGAACTCGGCTATCGTGCAGAGTGATCCGGGGGTCCCGCCCGCTTGAGGATGGGCGCGAGCCACGGGAGGCTCGCAGTGAAGCGCATCGTGAAAGCCCCCATTCCGTGCTTAGTTGATGAAGACGCCAGCCAGACCTCTCGTGCACAGACTGCGATACCTACTGCAAGACATCAAGACTGGTCAAACTAAAGCATAACCGACACTAAAACGGCGGCTCGTCGTCATCAGGTGGTCCGGGCTCAAATAGATCATCTCGGACCGGATCGCTAGCCTGCTGAGGTTTGGCATTGATCCACATTTTGTTATCGGCCCGTTTCTGGATCGTGTAGTCGATGCCTTCGGAGCCGAGGAGTATGCCGAGTGCATCTTTGACGGCAATGTATGCCCAGTTGAACCTTTCCCTGTCATCCTCCAGGAATTCAGGCGCGTACTCTGCTAGAAGCTTCTGGACGGCACCCCATCGGATACCCTCTTCGGATTTTACCTTTCGCCAGAAGGACTGGTTTGCACGAAGCTGTTCAATTGCGGCCAATCGGTAAGCCTGCTCCGCATCTGGTGAAGTGATATCTATGTCCGTTGAGTGGGCGTTGTTAGCTGAGTCGAACAGAACGTCCGGGCCGGTGCGGACAGCCTCCACAGCTTTCCCCAACGCGCTGGCAAACCTAGCCCGCAATTCAGCGGCATAGATATCGGTCATGGGTGAACCGTCGTACGTCGGGTCTCGGAGCGCGTGAGCTGTGCTGAAGTTCAAGACCCGCACAGACAGTGGGTACGGCCGCGCATGCTGGTCAGTACCTGGTGCGCTGGACCAGAAGATACCGTGGCCGACGAGAGGTTCATTAAGCAATGCGGCCAGAAGATCGTCCGAGAAGTGGGCGTTGGCTCGCTTCAACGCGATGAGATCTCCCTGGGAGAGCAGGTGGAAGACAAAGAAGTTGTCGCCTTGACTGAGCAGCTCGTCTGGGATGCTCCCGGGCTGTTGTGTGATCATAAGCGCACCGAGGTCGTATTTCCGGCCCTCCTTGACCCAGGAAACAAAGGGTCCGTCGTCGCGCTGTGAGCTTCCGCCCAGCACTGACTGGGCCTCCTCAATTACAGCAATGGTCGGTATCGTCTTGGGCTCACGTGCTGTGAATTGCTCCTGGTTGTGTTCGAAGATGTCGCTGAGGATGATTCCTGCCAACTTCAGACCCTGTGGCCCACGCATCTGCGAGATGTCTATAACACACAGTTTGCCTTTCCTCAGGGCTTCCTTGAGAGCGCGCAGGAGCTGACTAGACGGATCGTGCAGCTCTCGCACGACGCGAAGCATGTTGCTAATAGCGGCGTTCTGCTCCGCATCTTGCCCGTCTCGTAGACCGAGTATGTTACGGAATTCGGCCGGGTTCGCAAAGAGGTCCCCGGATGAACTCTTGTAGACCAAGTCGACTAGTGCTGCCCACTTAGCATGGTTCAAGCCCTTGAGCTTGGCGACATTTTGATGGTCCTGCCGTTCGGCTGATAGCGCAATGCCAAGCACGCGGGCGGCTGGCAGCTGTCGAATATCGAGTTTGACTCCGCCGACGACAAAGGAGTTGTACATTTTACTTGGTGCCTGGCGGTTCGTGAAAACTACTAGCCTGTTCGTCAGTTCTTCGACATCACACAAGCCAGGGTTGCCTCGCGGGTCCGGCCAGAAGTACTCGCCATCTGGATCGAAGATGATCGTGCCCACCGGGGCTTTCGTGTCTCCCCGGCGGTCCACTGTAGGCCCCGCTGGGGTTGAATAAAGCTTGGAGAACAAGAGCTTCACCAAGTTCGACTTTCCAAAACCTGCTCTCGCGAAGACGAAGCTACGTCGGGATATGAGTTTACTGATCTGGAATCTTGGCACGATAGCTGGTGATTTCTGGACGACCCAGGAATCGACGTCGGCCAGCGGGTCATCTGCGCAGTACACGAACTCGCCGAAGGCCAGGTAGCCGATTCCAGCGGTCTCAGGGTCGGTGTCGTTGGCGTTTGCTACCTCGGTAAGCACGTCGGGCCCAAGGAAGGCCACGGGAGCACCGACATGGGGGAGCCGCCGGTGACTCGGTACGAAGATCAGTTTGTCGCCCTCCTGGCGAAAGACACCCAGCACGCGGATGTTGACCTTGTACTTGAGGTACTGATCGCGCAGTTCGTCGGGGATGTCTCGTTGATCGCGGACGGCGCGTACGGCGTAGTCCTCACCGATCGGCGATACAAGCCGTCCCTGCGCGGCGATGGTTGTGATTCGGCCGAACACCGCTTCGCGGTCGTGCTCGAGCTGCACCACGACGAACTGCCCATGCATGGGGCTCGACTGGAAGTCGTCGCGGTAAGGCATTACGAGATCGGCGTGGAACTCCATGCCGCTCTCCGAGAAGCCGCGGAAGATACCAACGATGTGTTCTTGATCGAAGAGGTTCATGAAGTGAGCCGTTCAGGTGATGCTGATACCTGCTGCTTCATGGTGACTTTCATTCGTACCGTCTGGCTGCCACGTCGGTGGCGAGCCGCAGCTCATCGATGATAGGTGCTCGTTTACTGCCAACCTGCTGGCGCACCGCGTCCACTAGGGCGTCCTCAACGATGTCCAGGTCGAGATCGGCCACGCGCGAGTACCTGTCGGCTTGTTGCAGGCAGTTGGGGTAGAACGGTACCGGGAACCCAGCAATAGCGTCTGCGAGCAGGTAGCCGAAGACTGTCTGAGCGTCGGACCTCTGGGATTCCAAGAGGTCAACAGTCCAAACCGGATCACCGGAGCGCGGGCCGAATCGCACGAAGTGCATAGCGCCGATGTTGTACTTTGGATCTTCTCGATCCTCATCGACGTCATCAGGGCTTCGGATGTACTCGTCCCAGCGGTAGACATGCTTCTGCATCTCGTAAGGAACTGGAACGGAGCATGGTGATCCGCGCTCGAAGAGACCCGAGAGTGACATCGCGAGCCGGTAGTTCTCCAGCACCTGGCTGCTCTTGGCTAGACCAACCAGCCAGAGCCGACGGCGCTCAGCTCGCCAGACGTGGTCGATTCGCTTACGGAGCTTTTGGTACATCTGGATGAATAGATCGCCGCGGAACTTCTTGCATCGAAGCAGTCCGTCGTACACGACGAGCGTGTCCTGGGCGAAGTCCCGATTGCAGATCAAGTCAAATAGCGTGGCCCACTCACAAAGCTCCCGATAGACGAGTACCCAGCTGGCCGACTTGCCGGACATCATGTGGGACAGGTCCTTCAGGCCACCCAGGTCGAGGGCCTCCATGAGCCGACCCAACGGCTTGATTTTCCCGCTTGCATCCCTCACGAACTGCTGACGGCTCAGCTCATCGATGTCCGTCGAGGGCGAGACAACGTCCAGGCACAGTTGCTTACCAGCTGAGTCCACGATCCGCACGATCTGCAGGTAGAACGGGTTGAAGGTGACGCGGTTGTTGCCTCCATCAGCAGCCATGAGAGCGATTGACGTCGCTGACCGTGGTTTGATGGTCCGGACCTCCCCCTTGGCCACACGAAGCTGTGCGAGCAGGCGGTCGAGCTCTTCGTTGTCGCGCTCAACCTGATCAGCTATCAGCTTCCGCAACTCGGGAAGCTCGGCGGCTTCGAACATCCGCTCTCCTGGCGCTGCTCGCGCATGGTTACTATTGGGACACACCTTGACATAGGATGCCACGAATGCGGACTCCACCGGGAGATGTGGGGCAGCGGGTTGACGACTCAGTGCTACCAGCCTCCCGTCGACGCGGACGTGATGCTGATCTACGCTGCCCTGCGTGGTACAACGGATCTCGGTACTAGATTCCGGTGCGGACGACGCATCCCGGACGAAGCTTGCTCATCGTCTCAACACCGTCTGCCCGTACTTCACGATGTTCCCGCTGGACTTCCCACTCGGGCTGCTTCGCGGGGCACGACGTGGGCAGTGGGTCCTGGACCCGTTCTGCGGCCGCGGCACCACGATGTTCGCCGCACGTCGGCTCGGGCTCGGCAGCGTAGGGATCGACGCCAATCCGGTGGCCGTTGCGATCGCCCGGGCCAAGGTGGCACCAGTAGATCCGGAGGATGTCAAGGCGCTGGCAAACGAGCTGCTCACAGGGAACTACCAACCGCGTGATGTACCCGCAGGCACATTCTGGCGCTATATCTACCATCCACAGACGCTTCGAGAGTTGTGCTCACTTCGAGAGCAGCTTCTGGAACGCGAGGACGACTCAGCGACAGACGTGCTCCGTGCTGTCGCGCTGGGAATCTTGCACGGTCCTCTCACTAAGGGTGCGCCCACATACCTGTCCAACCAGATGCCGCGGACCTACGCCACCAAGCCGGACGCAGCTGTGAAGTTCTGGAAGGCACGTGGAATGAAGCCACCGCGCGTCCCGGTCCTTGACACGATGCTGCGTCGGATCAAGTACACGTTGGCCTTGGTTCCACCGGTACCAGTTCGGGGGGAGGTTTGGCAGGGTGATGCTCGGCTGGTGCTTCCACGGCTGCGGCGCAAGTTTGACTGGGTGGTCACGAGCCCGCCGTACTTCGGGATGTATAGCTACGTGGCGGACCAATGGCTACGGAGCTGGTTCCTTGGTGGGCGCCCGGCCGTCGACTACGACGCTAGCCAGCAGATTTCTCAAGGCGGCGTCGATGGATTCACTGCAGGCATGGCCACGGTCTGGAAATGGACTGCCCTTCGCTGTCGCCCTGGTGCCATCGTGGGTATTCGATTCGGGGCCCTACCGAGCGCACGAGTCGATCCAGAGCAGTTGCTGCGTAAGTCATTGGACCAGGCCGATGCCGGGTGGAAGGTCCTCGAAGTTCGCGATGCAGGGACGCCAAAGAGGCAGGCCCGGCAGGCTGCGCAGTTCAAGGGAGCCGGTGAATACGCACCTGAAATTGATTGCATTGCTACATTGCCCAAGCAGACAGTCCCTTAACCAAAGCAGTGAGGGCAATCGGGCGACCAGATTTCCCAGAGGTTGCCGATCTTCCTTTCTGAGATTTAGTGGCCCGATTATCAGGGCGTTGGAAGGAGGCTGGACTTGTTTGTTGTACCAATGCACACGCTTCTTCCGGCCAGCAACGTGAGCGGCCCAATGGCAACAGGTGGTCAGCCCACGCAGAGCAGCGAGGCATGAAAGTTCGGTGAGCTGCGGTCATATCGGCTCCTCAAAGCGCGCTAGTACTCCAGCCGTAGATCGTGATCTTGGGCGTGGCGGTGCTGGACGCGGGGCGGCCACCGTTTGATCATCCGGTTTGTGACGACACGTAATGATCTTGCGGTGGCCGCTGGCCACAGCGTAGACGCTGGCCGGTGGCTGGGGTTGCTGGATGAGCTGATGCTCCGGGCAGGGCGACATTTCCGCAGGCCGGAGCCGCGGCGCCGGGCACGGGCGTTCGTGCTGGGGCTGCTGGCGCCGCTGCCGCGGAAGAACTGCTGGACCATCGCGGAGCAGGCCGGGGATGGCACCCCGGATGGGATGCAGCACTTGCTGGCGCGGGCCTGCTGGGATGCGGATGGGGTGCGGGATGAGGTGCGCAGCTTCGTCGCCGAGCATTTAGGGGACCCGGAGGCTGTGCTGGTGGCGGATGAGACAGGCGACCTCAAGAAGGGTTCCCTGACGGTTATCTGAGGCACCACCTGTACCGTCCTCGATGTCTAACACTGGCCCTTCTGGCTGCTTTGCTCACTGTGGTTGACATGGTTATCTGCTGCTTCGTCCAGCACGTGGGTGAAGTGGAGGAAGCATGCAGGTGCATCGGGTCGTGGTGCCCGGCTCCCGGGTGGAGTCGTGGACGGTCTTGGGTGACGATGGCGCGCCGGTCGCCGCGGTGGAGTCTTGGCTGGCGTACCTGAGCAACATCGGCAGGTCACCGAACACGGTGAAGGCCTATGCCCATGATCTGAAGGACTTCTGGGTGTTCATCGCCGGCCGGGGCCTGGACTGGCGGGCGGTCCAGCTTGATGACCTGGGCGAGTATGTGGCCTGGCTGGCGTTGCCGCCGGGCGGCCGTGATGGCGGCGTGGCGGTGCTGCCGTCGGTCCAGGCGCATGTCAGCGCGGCGACGGTCAACCGGAAGCTGGCGGCGCTGGCGGCGTTTTATGGTTTCCACGCGCGGCGCGGGGTGGATGTTGCCGGGCTGCTGACGGCCTGGCAGGCCGGCGGGCGCCGCGGCGGCTGGAAGCCGTTCTTGCACCACATCAGCAAGAGCAAGCCGCAGGCCCGCCGGGTTATCGCGCTGAAGGCACCGGTGAAGCTGCCGCGGGTGGTCACCGCCGGGGAGATCCAGGCGATCCTCGACGCATGCGGTCATCTGCGGGACCGGCTGCTGTTTGCCCTGCTGTGGGACTGCGGCCTGCGGGTTGGCGAGGCGCTGGGCCTGCGCCATGAGGACATCATGGCCGCCGAGCGCACGGTGACGGTCGTCCCGCGGATCAACGACAACGGCGCGCGGTCGAAGTCCGGGCAGCAGCGCACGGTCCCAGTCAGCGACCAGGTGATCCGGCTGTATGGGGACTACTTGTTCACCGAGTACGGCGACCTGGACAGCGATCATGTCTTCGTTAACTTGTTTGCCCGCCCGCGCGGGCAGGCGTGGACGTATGCCGGCGTCTACGACCTGGTGCTGCGGCTGCGGCGGCGGACCGGCGTCAGCTTCGACCCGCACTGGTGCCGGCACGCCTATGCCACCAGGGCGCTGCGGGATGGGGTGCCGATCGAGGTGGTATCCAAGCTGCTTGGCCACTCCTCGATCACCACCACGCTGTCCGTCTACGGGCATCTGACCGCTGAGGATGCCCGTGCCGCGCTGGAGGCGGCGGGCTGGTTCGCCGGCACGGAGGTGACGCTGTGACGGCCGCCTCCGGGACCATCAGCCAGGCCGGGCGGTCGGCCGGGCTGCTGGAGAAGCTGCTGGCGGTCATCCGGCCGGAGTTCCGCCGCGAGGTGCTGGTGTTCGATCCCAGGGATCCGGTGTTCGGCGGGCCACCCTGTTCGGTCCCAGAGTGTGGCCGGCCGGCCCGGTGCCGGCAGATGTGCTGGAGCCACAGCCACCGCTGGATGATGGCTGGCAAACCCGATCCAGCGGTATTCGCGGCCACCACCAGCCCCGGCTGGACTGGGCACAGCCCGCTGCCCGGCTGCCAGATCACCGGCTGCGGTTACGCGCTGGCCGGACACGGCCTGTGTTACCAGCACTTCCAGCGGTGGACCCGCGCCGGGCGCCCGGATCTGGCCTCCTGGCAGACGACGGCGTCACCGCCATCTCCGGCCCCAGCCACCTGCCGGATCTCCTACTGCACGTTGTGGGCCAAGCCGACCTCGGTGTTCTGCCACAGCCACCACAAGCGCTGGCACCGGGGCGGCCAGGCGGACGTCGAGGAGTTCATCGCCTCGTGCCGCGACCCTGGCCCCGGGCATGAATACATCGACCTGCGATGCCTGCCCGGCCGGCTGCGCCTGGAAGTGCAATACGTGCTGCAGTGCCGCCGGGACGAGGCCAGATCACAGCTCGTGCCGGTGAGGGTGCACCGGTTCGCCCGGGACCTGGCCGCGACCGGGGTGGCCTCCCTGCTGGACCACCCCGAGGACTACTGGGCCAGCCTCAGCCTGCGCCCCGGCCAGGCTCCGGCGGGGCTGCGCGCGTTCACCCTCGACGCATACCGCCGCGTCGAGCAACTGGCGTTCGGCAGCGGCTGGGACCTGGAATACCCCCGGGACCGGTGGCGGCCGCGGAACCTGGGCATCACCGAACGCGGAACCATCCTGGACTTCGGGAAGATCACCCAGCCGTGGCTGAGGGATCTGGCCAAACGCTGGATCCGGTGGCGGCTGAGCACCGGGGTGAGCATCAGCGACACCGACTCGGCGGTCCGCGTGATCCAGCGGTTCTCCGCCTTCCTCGCCTCCGGGGGCGTCGCCGTGGACAGCCTCGCCCGCGTGGACCGGCCGCTGCTGGAACGCTACCTCGCCGATCTGCACCAGGAACTGGGCGGGAGGAAGGAGCACACGCGGCACATCAGCGCGCTCAACGTCTTCCTCCGCGCGATCCGCCAGCGCGGCTGGGATCCCGCCCTCCCCGGTGGCGCGGTGTTCTATCCCGAGGACTACCCCCGGCAGCCCGAGCAGCTGCCGCGGGCGCTCGCCGATCATGTCATGGCCCAGCTTGAGCAGCCCGGCAACCTCGACCGGTGGGACAACCCCGCCTACCGGCTGATCACGCTGATCTTGATGCGCTGCGGGCTGCGGATCTCCGACGCGCTCAAACTCCCCTTCACCTGCGTGGTCACCGACCGCGACGGCGCTCCCTACCTGCGCTATTCCAACCACAAGATGAAGCGGGAGGCGCTTGTCCCGATCGACGACGAGCTGCAGGCCGAAATCAGCAGCCAGCAGCAGCGGGTGCTGCAGCGCTGGCCAGACGGCGCGCCGGTGCTGCTGCCCCGGCCGAACATGAACCTCGGCGGGCAGCAGCCGATCGCCGGGAACACCTACCGCGACGCGCTTTCCCGCTGGCTGGAACGCTGCGACATCCGCGACGAACACGGACAGCTCGTCCATCTCACCCCGCACCAGTGGAGACACACACTGGGCACACGGTTGATCAACCGGGACGTGCCGCAAGAGGTCGTCCGCCGCATCCTCGACCACGACTCACACCAGATGACCGCGCATTACGCGCGGCTGTCCGACGCGACCATCCGGCGGCACTGGGAACGTGCCCGCAAGGTCGATATCCACGGCGACACCGTCGTGCTGGACCCGGACGGCCCGCTTGCCGAGGCCGCCTGGGCCAAGCAACGGCTCAGCCGGGCCGTGCAAGCCCTCCCCAACGGCTACTGCGGGCTGCCCCTGATCAGGCGGTGCCAGCACGCCAACGCCTGCCTGACCTGCCCATTGTTCATCACCACCGCCGAGTTCCTCCCCGGGCACCGCCGCCAGCATCAGCAGACCCTGCAGATCATCTCGGCGGCCCAGGCCCGTGGGCAGGCACGGATGGCGGAGATGAACCAGCAGGTCGCCGACAGCCTCCAGCGGATCATCACCGCCCTCGAGGCCGACCAGGACCCGCAGGACGGTGCCGCCGATGTCTGCTGACGCCGCCACCCCGCTCACCGCCGCCGCCAAGCGGCGGCACGAACTGACCCGCGCCAGGGCGATCCAGGCAATCCGGGAACTCGACCGCGCCGGCACCGCCGTCACCTTCACCGCCGTCGCCGGCCAGGCCCAGGTATCCCGCTCCTGGCTGTACTCCCAGCCAGACATCTGCCGGCAGATCCAGCAACTCCGCCAGGCCACCGGCAGATCCACCACAGCGCCGATCCCCGCGAGCCAGCGTGCCTCCGACACCTCGCTGCTACGCAGGCTGGAGACCGCCCACGCCGAAAACCGCAGGCTATCGGATGAATGCACCCAGCTCCGGGCCGAGATCGCGCGGCTGCGCAGGCAGATCGCCCACCTCCTCGGCGAACAGCGCCAAGCCGACGCCCACGCCCGCGACTACCGTCAGAACCCCGGGGACAACACCATTCGGTAACGATCAAGCCCGCAATCTGACCCCCCACAGCGCTGCCACAGCCACGTCCAGGTCATCGTCCGCGACACGAAAGCCCAGGTCATAGCCATGATCAACCGAAAAGCTCAAGATAACGGTGGCCTCCCCGGCCTTTTCCTGACCGGTCTCGTCGATCGCGCCGATCACCATCCCGCCCCGCCGCCCGCGCCGCGCCGCCTCATCCAGGCCCGTCGCCGCGAACCGGCGCACCACGCTCATCGCGGCGGACGTGTCCCAGCTCGCGTGGTTCAGCAGCCGCTGTGTCCTGTCCGGCGTCCGGTCCCGGCCATGCCGGGCGATGCTCCACCCGTTCACCCTGGGCAACTCGCTGACCAGCGCCGACACATACTTGTCCGCCTG
>WNFX01006403.1_pt1 | contig 12716 bp, 12 predicted proteins | sample 5400111 | NCBI WGS metagenome assembly WNFX01 (sample SAMN13153363, study PRJNA577476) | soil metagenome | isolation source: 40 cm soil or saprolite under grassland replicate 1 | place: USA:California | collected 2016-06-15
ATTCCTGTTGAGTCAGCCACGGAGATCGTGCGGATGATCAGATCCGCCAGATCCAGGTAATCCAGGCAGAAGTCAGGAGCGGGATCGCCTACGTGCAGTTGTCTGCCCATGACCGTAAGCTGCTCTGTACCTGAGAAGGCTTCGCCTTTGCGTTCTTCCATGACGTTCGTGCTCCCTGTCTGCTCTTTCTCGACCGCAGTGGTTCTACTCAGAAGTCTAGCGTGTCATGGCTGAGAATGCGCCGTCTGAATTGAGGGATTTTCCCTGGAAGAGGAGAGGAGGCTTGGCGGCGATGCCCTATCAGTTTTGACGGGGAGACTGGCACGGAAAGAGAGCATGCCGGATGAACGCGCGAGAGAGGCCCGTCTCCTGGGTGCTGTCAGTCAGGTGGAGAAGGCAAATGTCCCTGAGAGTGAGGAAATCTCACACCAATTTGTGCTCGATGGCACAGCGAGTTGCCGCACTGCGGGAGGACACACCCAGTTTGCTGTAGATTGAGCGCACATGAAAATTGACCGTGACCACGCTGATGACGAGCTGCTTGGCCATCTGGGCGCTGGTCAAGCCCTGTGCGAGGAGGCGCAGCACCTCCAATTCACGCGGGGTGAGGTCAGCATGAGACTGAGGGGCAACGGCTGCCGAGGATGGGACAGTGAGAGGAGGCTCTGGCGCTGGCATCGGTTCCAGGCTAAGCAGGATATGTTCTGGTGTCATGGTTCGCCCTTTGGCCCAGGTAGCATCAAAGGCCTGCTCTCCCAGTTGCATGCGCGTGGAAGCGAAGGTCAGCTCATGCATCGCTTGAGACAAGGATGGCAGAGGCGTTCCGATGGCCTCACGTAGCGCCTGAGCGGCACTCATGAACCAGACTGCCCGGACAGGCTCTCCCTGTGTTGCTGCCACCGCTGCTAATCCCTCTAAACACCAGGCGATATTCCACTTGTTGTCCAGCTCAAGAGAGAGCTTCAAGCATTCCTCAAGCCGCCCACGAGCCGCTGGATAGTCTCCTTCACTGAAGAATACGAGTCCCTGAGTAATAAAGACTTCAGCCATACGCCCCCGCCCTCCCGCCTCTTTGAGGAGCGTCTGGCTCTCCTCCAACAGGGAGCGCGCTCTGGCTCCATCCCCTTGCACCCCGGCCTCCATTGCCAGGAAGAGGATCGAGAGACCGAGGTTCCGCTTGTAGCCCACCTCCCTGGAGACGGTGAGGCATTCCTCAAGGTAGACGTGTGCTCGTGCAAGATCGCCCTCAAAGAGCAGTGCCGCTCCCAGTACCATGAGTGAAGCTGCATGGTACTCAACGTCCCCTGCCTCCTTGGAGCGTACTCGGATTTCTTCAAGTAGCGCATGTGCCTGTGCATAGTCGCCTTGAAAAAACAGCACATGGCCCAGGAGGACGGAAATACCGCCGACCGGTCCACCTACCTCCTTCGAGAGGGCCAGTGCTTCCTCAAGCAGTGAGCGTGCCTCTGCATACTTGCTCCTCATCATAGCAGCATACCCCCAGATCATGAGTGCGGCTGCGCTGCCCTGGTGATCTCCCAGTTCTCGGTGCAGCGCTAAACCCTCTCTGCACCACGCCTCAGCCTGACCAAAGTCATCTTGAAAGGCTGCTATCAGTCCAGCACCGTTGAGTGCTTTCGCTAGCCCGGCTGATCTGACTCCACGACTGATCGAGAGGACTCGCTCCAACCAGTGCCGTCCTTCTCTCATATATCCACGTAGCTCCCAGAACTGCGCCAATGCACCACCTAAGCGCAAAGCCAACTCGCTCCTGTGCGCATCTGAGCCTTGTTTCAGGAACCAGCCGAGTGCTGCACGTAGGTTGTCGTGTTCCCGTTCGAGTCGCTCGTACCAGCTGATCTGCTGTGGACCGCTCAGTTGCGACTCGGCCTGCTCTGCCAGCGCCAGGTAGTAGGTAGCGTGAGCCTCGCGTATGGTTTCCACTTCCCCACTCAAAGCAAGTACCTCCAGGCCATACTCGCGGATAGTCTCTAGCATGAGCAGCCGAGACGGCTCTCCATCTTGCGCCGTCTGCTGCACCAGGCTCTTGTCGATCAGTGACGCGATGCCGTCCAGTACTGAGCTAGCCACGCTAGCAGAAGCGTTTTCAAGAGCACCACAGACGGCCTCTGCTGCTTCCAGGGTGCAACCTCCGACGAAGACCGAGAGAGAGCGGAAGAGTTTCTGCTCTTGCACATCAAGCAAGTTGTAGCTCCACTCGATGGTGTTGCGCAAGGTCTGCTGTCGAGGAGGCAGATCACGTACGCCTCCTGTCAAGACGTGCAGTCGGTGATCCAATTTTGTAAGCAATGCCTGTGGAGGAAATAGCTTGATGCGCGCTGCCGCCAGTTCGAGAGCCAGCGGCAATCCGTCAAGCCGCAGACAGATTTCGGCGATGGTGGCAGCATTGTCCGTCGTCAAGTGAAAATCAGATCGGATGGCCTGTGCGCGTTGAAGAAACAGCTTCACTGATGCCACGTGTGCGAGCGACTGGTTCTCTGGGAGGGATTTGAGATCTGGCAACGCGAGGGGTGTGACGACGAATTGCTGTTCACCACGCAGGCGCAACACTTCCCGGCTTGTGATGAGGAGTTTGAGATCGGGGCAGGCTTCCAACAGCTCTGTCAGCAGTGGTGTCACCTCGATGACATGTTCAAAATTGTCCAGCAGCAGGAGTCGCTGCTTGTCGTGCTGAGAGGTCTTGAGCAGTTCTAGCAACGGTTGAGATCCGCTCTCAGTGAGTCCTATGCTGTGCGCGATGGTTGGGATGACGAGGGCAGGATCGCTGATGGGAGCCAGAGAGATCACGTAAACACCATCGGCGAAGTCATGTACCAGGTTCCGAGCAACCTCGAACGCCAGACGGGTTTTGCCCACGCCAGCAGTGCCGGTGATGGTGAGCAGGCGCACCTCTGGATATAAGAGCAAGGCCTTGATCGCCCGCACCTCCTGCTCACGGCCAATAAGCTGTGTGAGCGGGACAGGAAGAGCATGCGTGACGAGCTGGACTTTGTCGCCTGGCGGTGGCTCTGGAAAAACGATGAGGTTGTCCTGCATATTCCGCCCCTCTCTCATGTCCAAGCGATGGTCTCGACAGCCTGTTGCAAATCATGCCTGTTTTCAAAGAACCTTAGCAGAAAGACGATTTGAGACCTCTCTTCAACCTGAGCAGCAATAAGTCCTGATTGATTGCCATAATTATATCTGCAATTGTATAGTAGCAAAAATCAATGGCTGTGTCTAGTTGAGACTGCCATATGTGGAAGTGTGACGCCTATGACCGCTATTGAGCGAACTGCCTATCCTCGCTTCAAGCAGATCCTCTCGGCCAAGGATCTCGCTGAGGTCTATACGCCCACGCCTCAAGAACGTTTGGTCGCCCATCGTTCCACAAAAGGTCGTGTGGCAGAAGTCGGCTTTCTTGTGCTGCTCAAAACCTATCAACGCCTGGGGCGTTTTGTTCTTCTGAGTGAAGTCCCTCCCTCGATCATTGAGCATATTGCCAAGCCGTTTGAGCCTCAACTACATGTTTCTGATCTGGATAGCTATGACACAAGTGGAACGCGACAACGTCATATCCTGCTCATTCGGGCCTTACAGAAGCTTAAACCCTATGGTCCTGATGCACGTACCTGCTTTCTCAAGGCCATGGTGGAGGCAGGCAAAACGAAAGAGGACCTTGCCGATCTCATTAACGTGGCTCTGGATGAACTGACCAAGAACCGTTTTGAGTTACCGGCCTTCGCGCTGCTCGACAAGGCCGCCCATCATGTGCGAGCGGTGACCACGCGAGGGCTGTATCGTCGTGTCTACAAGGCCATTCCTGAGGGTGCACGTGTTTCTCTTGAGGCCCTGTTCACGATCCCGCCTGGTCAGCACCTTTCTCCCTGGGAATTGCTGAAACAAGAGCCTGCCAGTCCCACCCTGACCCATATGCGCTTGCTCATTGATCACTTGTTTGCCGTCTCTGAACAGCGCAAACTGCTTCCCGCCAATATCTTCGCAGGAGTCGCAGAGGGGAAGGTCAAGCAGTTTGCAACGGAAGCGCGAGCCCTTGATGCCACCGAGATGAAAGACCTGGAGCCCTACAAACGGCTGACCTTGGCAGCAGCGTTCCTCCTGATGCAGTCAGCAGGAGCGTTAGATGACCTGGCTGAGATGTTTATTAAGCGCATGCTCGCTATCCATCAAAAAGGGAAAGATGCGCTTGAACAGTATCGCGCCAATCATCAGAGCCGCACGGATGCACTGGTGCTGACGCTGCGTGATCTGGTAGTGGCCTATGGAAAAGAGGGGACCACTGATGAGCGCCTGGCAGCAATGGAGTCGGTCATTGGCGGCAAGGAGAGCGAGGTCTTGCAGTCGTGTGAAGAACATCTGGCCCACATAGGCAATAACTACCAGCAGTTTCTCTGGCCTTTCTACAAAAATCATCGTGCACAACTTTTCCGTCTCCTCTCAGTGATGCAGCTTCTCTCCAGTAGTCAGGATAAGAGCATGGAAGAGGTTGTACACTTTCTCAAAGCGCATGAAAGTAGCAAGGGGGACTGGCTCATCACAGCGACGGTCCAGAATCCAGACACGCCCGAAGAACAACGTCTCCCATTGGTTGATCTTTCCTGGGCGTCGGATGTCTGGTGGAAATTCATGACTGGGCACAGCAAACGCAGTCCCTGCCCGGATAAAGTCCTTCGACGGCATTTCGAGATTGCCGTCTTCTCTCAAATCCTCTGGGATCTCAAATCAGGCGATCTCTATGTTGAAGGCAGTGACCAGTATTCTGACTACCGCGAAGAACTCATTTCCTGGGAGGAGTATACACAACAGGTCAATGCTTACGGGACGCTGGTCGGATTGCCCACCGATGGACAAGCATTGGTCAACTACCTGCGCGACTGGCTCCATGCCAGGATCACACAAACAGACGATGCCTTTCCTACGAACCAGTACCTGCGCTTTGAAAAGGGAGAACTCATCCTGCGCCCAATGGAGAAACAAGCCGATCCAGAGGGGCTCTCTGCCCTCGAGCAATTCCTGGCAGAACGCCTGAAGCCCATCTCTTTATTGGATGTTCTCACCCAGACCGAGCAATGGCTCAACTGGTCGCGGTTTTTCGGCCCACTCTCCGGGCATGCCACGAAGCTAGAAGATGCTGTTGCACGCTATGTCGCCCTCACGTTTTGTTATGGCTGTAATCTCGGCCCATCTCAAACCGCACGGTCACTGACCGGAGTGGAACGTCGCGATCTGTCCTGGGTCAATCAGCATCATATTACCGAAGAGAAACTGGACGAGGCGATCCGCTGCGTCACGGAGGCATATAATCGGTTCCATTTGCCCAAGTATTGGGGGACAGGAAAACGAGCCTCTGCCGATGGAACCAAGTGGGAAATGTATGAACAGAACCTGCTGGCAGAATATCACATTCGATATGGGGGATACGGCGGTATTGGGTATTATCATGTTTCAGATACATACATCGCACTTTTCAGTCACTTCATTCCATGTGGGGTGCATGAGGGAGCATACATCCTCGATATGTTTGAAAAAGAGCAAGCGTCCATTCGGCCAGAGACGGTGCACGGTGATACGCACGCACAAAGTACAACGATCTTTGGCTTGGCTCACTTGCTGGGGATCTCGCTCATGCCAAGAATTAAGAACTGGAAAGATCTGACGCTCTTTCGTCCTGACCCAGATGTCCACTACACCCATCTCGATAGTCTCTTCTCTGACACCATAGATTGGGATCTCATTGCCACGCACTTGCCCGATATGATTCGGGTCGCGCTGTCCATCAAAGCTGGAAAGATTGCCCCATCCACGATCTTACGCAAATTGGGGGCGTATAGCCGGAAAAACAAACTCTATCAAGCCTTTCAGGAATTGGGACGAGTGATCCGCACGCACTTTTTGATGCAGTATCTCGCTGATCCAGAGTTGCGCTCAACTATTCAATCAGCCACGAACAAGAGTGAGGCGTTTAATGGCTTCGCCAAGTGGGCGTTTTTTGGCGGAGAGGGCGTCATTACACACAACCGCCGAATAGAGCAAAGAAAGTGCGTGAAGTTCAATCACCTGGTGGCGAATTGCCTGATTTTCTACAATGTCCATGTGATCAGCGAGGCGTTGCAGAAGCTGAATCAAGAAGGGGCAGAGCTTGGCGAACAGGTGGTCGCGGCTCTCTCTCCTTATGTTCGTCAGCACATTAATCGTTTTGGCCGCTACCAGCTTGATTTGACGCAGCCACCACCGCCTCTCAATTATGATATCCGGGTCATCACCTCGAAAAAGAAGTCGGCTGGTTTTGTAGCCTCCGAAGCCCAGAAAAAGGCGAAGGCCAAGCAGAAAAAGAAAAAGTCAGCTCGTCAAATGAAGCTCTTCTCGTAGACAATAGTACAGATAGGATGTACAAACAGCTTGAGCGGCTTGAGCGGCTCATATGGCTGCTCTAGGAAGCAATCCTTGCCATATCCCGCGTAGGCGCGTTTCCAGCACCATCTGCCTATCGATGTCATGAGATCCTTTCTCGGGCAGATTATTCCCCCTCCTGCTCAGACGCAGAGATGACCTGTTCAGGCATCGGAGCAGTCAACGCGCACAGATGGCCCATGTTGAGGAAAGGTATCAAGAGTCATCCCGCAGGAACAAGGCGTTTCTTGACCGTGTTGTGCGTGAGAAACGCTCTCTTGTGCATGCGAGAGAACCCTTGTTCGACCTCGAAGCCGCGCCACTTCTGATGACTACACCGTGTCAGCGTCTCTTCCGTCGTGTGCTATGATTACTTTAACTCTATCAAAACTTTGTTTTCTTCCTACTAAAAGAAAAGGTGTTCCTATGCCGAAAATTCTCACGACAAGAGCCCTGCTAGGGGGAATGATCCAGGTGCTACTGTTTCCCCTGGCTCTCTTTCTTGCGGCTGGTACCCTTGCCTGGCCTGCCGGGTGGATCTTCCTGATCGTGCTTTACAGCTTCGTCGTGGCTACCGTTCGTCTCTTACGCAAGCGCAATCCTGCCTTGTTGGAGGAGCGCATGAGTGTGTTCAAACCTACTCAACAAGGCAGGGACAGCCTGTTTCTCCTGCTCCTTGCGGTCTGTATGGTCTGGCTGGTCCTGATGCCGCTGGATGCGGTTCGCTTTCACTGGTCAGCTGTCCCGGTCTGGCTCCAAGTGGTGGGAACGCTTGTCCTGGTCAGCTCGTTCGTTCTCATGTATCTGGCCTTTCGGGAAAACGCTTATCTGACGCCGACGGTGCGCATCCAGCAGGAGCGGGGGCAGACGGTGGTGTCCAGCGGGCTCTACCAGCATGTGCGCCATCCGATGTATGCTGGCTTCCACCTCTTCTTTCTCGGGACGGCTCTTTTGCTGGGATCAGTGTTCGGGTTCTTGCTTTCGCTGGTGCTCATCGGCCTGTTCGTCAGACGTGCGATGCTGGAGGAACGCGTGTTGCGCAAGGAGTTGCCAGGCTATGACGCCTATATGGCGCAGGTGAAATATCGTTTCATCCCCCATGTTTGGTGATGGGAGGGAAACGAAGAGAGCGCCTCTGAGGTTGAACTGGCATTTCCAGATGACGAAAAAGGCTCTACGCATTTTTGCGTCTGGACAGCGTAGATATCAGAGAGGAGAAGCAGGAGGAGTCCTCAATCGCATGAACAACTCCTCCTGCTTTCCTTTTGCATTGATGAAGCTCAATGGTATTGTAACTATGGTGTGATGATTGGTGCTGTGTTCCGTCTCGTCGTGAGCGATGCATCCTGGTCTTATCTACCAGGATGCCATTGTGTTCTCGCTTGTGGTGAGATCCTGCGATCTGAACGGGCCACAGCAGAGGAGGAATAGGGAGAGTGGGGAAACTCCTCCTCTGCGTGTGTAGGAGGTCTCGGCTTCAGATACCCTGGGTCCTCACCTCTCGCACCACTTGTCCTGTATCCTTCGCCAGAGAAAGCATAGCATATCTTTTGGACTTTCAGGTCAATGATATCACCGTGGGAAGGCGAGGGAGCCGTGCAAAGATCAGTGCTGGACATCCAAAAATAGTAGTGTTCTTGACGCTTCTCAACTTCCGCTACCCAATAAACCTATATCCTACACCTCTTACAGAAATAATGTGTCGCGGTTTATCGGCATCTCTCTCCAATTTCACACGTAAACGACGTATATAGACATCAACAATATTACTATTATTCTCGTTATCATTCCATACCTCAGCCAGGAGCTGGTCTCGATTGATCACCTGGCCAGGACTGCTCATGAGAACACGAAGCACATACATCTCGGTCGGTGTAAGCGTAACTGCTGCACGTCCGGGCATCACCGCCTTCAACTCCGCGGGAAAGAGTTCTATCTGTCCCCCACGTATACTTTGACCATCTACTTTCCCATTTTTCTTTATGCGACGCAGGACGGCCTGCATGCGGGCCACAAGTTCCTGATGATGATACGGCTTACAAATATAATCCTGGGCACCACCCTCAAACCCTTGCAACTTTGCCTCGACGGTATCCAGAGCGGTGAGAAAGATGAATGGGATCTCGTAGCCTTCGGCGCGCAGTTTAGCCGACAACGTGAACCCATCTGTCTGTGGCAGAGCGACATCCAGCAGCAACAGATCCGGCTCCCGGTTCTGGATCATCTGGAGAGCCCCACGCGCATTGTCGATCGCCTCGACCTCGTGGCCTTCTTTCGAGAGGACGAACTGCACCAGCGTGTTGGCAAAGTGATCGTCATCAACGACAAGAATATACACCGTCTTCCCCCTCGTCTCTACCATAAAGCGGCAATTCGTCTCCCTAACTTCAGTTGTCACATGAAAGCGTTTGGCATGAGAGTAAACTCTCTTAAGCGGACAAAACGGGTTTCCCCGTCGATGATGAGCCGAAATTCAAAAGGGGCTTCCTGGTCCTCGTGATAGGCTATAGAGATGCCTACGCTGCCGTCCTTATCTCGAAGGCGAGCCCGTGTCTCTCCGGGTTGCAGCATGTGCACGAACCGCTCCAGGCGAGGCTCTGGGGGCTTCTCATGAGATGACATAATGACTCCTCGTCGTCCTCTCGTCCTAAAAGAGAGCGGATCAGGAATTGTCGGATTTGGACTCTCTTTGCTCTACATAGACACGAACATGGGTACGCTGGCGGGGAGAAGCATGATTGAATCCATTGTAAAACGCGTCCTCCAGTTCTGGATCGGTATCTACCTCAAGCGTTGCTGCCATCCTTTCGACGGTTTCAATTTTGGGCTGCCTCGTTCCCTTTTTTTTCTCTGGATCGTACGAAGCTGCGCGGGCAATCATGCTGTGAGCCAGTCTCGAGTCCCTTTCTAGCTGAGCCATAGAATATTTGTCTACCCCCAGACGTTGCGCCTTGTGGCGAAACGCGATGTCAAGTACCCTGGATGCCAATGTCTCTCCCCTTATGCTCCGCGGTTTTCTTCCTCTGCCCATAATGCGTACGACACTCCTATTATAATTCCTAATTACGCGCTTGACAAGCCCGCAATTTATCACCTATACTAAGTGGTAGCTTAGTCTATCATACGGTGCGTATCGAGAGTGCTCAATCTGGGTGAATAACTCTCCGCAGAGACGCGCGGGCCTCTGGGCTCTGGCCACTCTGCATTTGTAGGAGAGAGGGTCGTAGTCGCCGATCGTCTCTCCTCCCAGATCGAAAGCGAGGCTCCTGGATGTCGCATTACGACGATTGATCCCGGAAGGTGTGCTATAGGTAAGAGGAGTACATGATGAGCAGACAGCAGCAAGTCCTCCTTCTGAAGAAGACACAGATGGTGCAGTTTGCGTGTGGCCATAGTGGGGTGCTTGATATGCTTCCGACGACCTCGCAACAGGTGAAGCAAGCTACGCTCAACATCCTTGAGCGCTCCTACTGTGCTGCCTGTCATCGTTTACAGCGCGAGGCGTTCGCACTCCAACTGCGTGATGCCTTTGGGTTGGTTCCGCTTGCTGGCCTGGATGCTCTGCAGAACGGCCTGGCGGAGGAAGTACGTATCCATCTGCTCTCGAAGCTCTCTCCTGCGCTCGCAGCCGAGGCACTCTCCGCGCTCGTAGCCGTCCTCAACCTTCACCATGATGCGGCATTTTGGTTAGAACACCGAGCAGTCCTCTGGAGCACGAACAAGCAGCAGATGGCGACGGTCCTGCTGGACCTGCTCCAATTTAGGGAGGGATGAGCATGATAAGGAATGGCTCTGCCCGGCGTCTGCAGGCCCAAGCGGAGCGGTCGCGCCTCACCGAGCGCTGGCAGGGGTATCCCCAACCGGTTCGGCAGTCTCTTCAAACGCTCTTGCGCGATCACGGCGTGGTGGCTGCGCAGCTTGCGATCGAGGCACTCGTCGAGTACGCTGCCAGCAATGAGGCAGCCAAGGAGGTGCAAGACTCTGGCCTCTCTCTAGAAGGGGGAGGTCTGATACAAGGATTTGGCGACCTGAAAGGGAGGTATCAGTATTTCTCCCTACAGATGGATACCCAATCATTACTTCCACCAGAGCAATTTCTGGTCGTGGATATCGATTTTGAGATGATGCATCTCATGCAACAAGCAGGACTCGCCTTTCTCAGGTCCATGCGCTCTACCGATGTCGAGCTAGCGATCATCTTGCCACTCCTTCATGCCTGGCCCGCTCCTGCCAGAGACGTGACGCTCTATGAGTCGTTGTGCATGGCAAGCTGGCAGGGGACGTTCAGGGAATTTGAGCGAGGTCTGCCCTTGCTCCGGAGTGTCTGCGCCCAGAAACTGCACCGTTTTGGAATGGAGATCGAAGTTGGTGCGTCAAGCTTGCAACTCGTTCCCTTCCCTTGAGCCGCTTTTGCCACCTGGGCATGCTCTTGATGGGAATGAACAGAGGCGTCTGCTCTCGCTGCTCGCGTTCTCACCAACAACTGAGCGCCCACAACTCGTTGCCCAGGTGCACCTGACGGGCAATGAGTGGCGCGTGCTCAGGGCGCTGATCGATGCATATCCTCACTACGCGCCCTACGCGCGCCTACTTGCGCTGCTCACGCCATGTTCTCTTGAGGCGTGCCAGCAACGTCTACGAGACGCGCGGGCGCACGGCAACGATGTTATGAAACAGGTTCTGCGGCCTCTGCGCAAGGTTCTTGCGGGGATGCAGCCCAAGCTCGGGAACTTGGGGCTCATGGCTGCATCAGTCCACTCGTATGGATATCTGCTTGTGAGATTCGATAGATGACAGACATCAGAGAGCGGAAGAGTAAGATGCAGGGCATCTTGAAAGGAGCAACGTATGTTCTCCACTGACACCTTTGTGCAGTACCGGCGCGAAGTTCGGGAGATGAGGGCGCGGGTCCAGAAGGTGGATGGACCCACTGAGGATATTCATCCGCAGGATCTGGTGGAAGCACATCTGCCGTTGGTCATGTATATCGCCCGGCGGTACGAAGATGCTGGCGTTGACCTCATGGATCTGATCCAGGAAGGCAACATGGGCCTGATGCGCGCGGCGCAAAAGTTTGATTCCTCGATGGGCGTACAATTCTCAACCTATGCCGCTTACTGGATCAACGAGGCGATCCTCTCTGCCCTTGGGCAGCGGATCGTCTCGTTGTCCGCCTCCAAATACAAGTTCGAGCGCTTGCAACGATTGCTTCGTACGCAGCGGAAGATGCAGGAGGAAGTAGGGCAAGAGGCAACCCTTCAAGAGCTCGCCAAAGAGATGGAAACCTCGGTAGCCACGGTGCTGGCCCTGCTCAATTTACAGCAAGGGATGCACACCATGAGCATCAACAAGTCGTATGGGCCGTATGGCGATGACGACGAGGAGTCGCTGGCCGATCACCTGGAGGGGGACCCGGAACACACCCCAGAACATCTTGCGTTTCTCCAAAGCCGCAACGAGCACCTTCAGCGTCTGTTGAAATTGCTCACGAAACCCGAGCGCGAGGTCATCCTGTGGCGCTACGGCCTCAAAGACGGCAAAGAGTATAGCCAGGGTGCCACGGCGACGAGGCTCAAAAAGAATTGGGACACGGTTGTCTCTCTTGAGCAGCGGGCCTTGATGAAGATGCGCCGGGTGGCCAAGCTCAAGCAGTTGCAGGACTTTCTTACTTGACCTTGCCCTCGTTTCCATATTTGAAAGGGGAGAATCTATGGCGCAGCAGTTTAAGGCCTTTCAGCTTCATCCTCTCTTACCGGAGAACAACCGTTTAATTTTAAACTATGATCAGAGCATTCTCTCGCTGATCATGGGAGAGGAGATTCTTGAACAACAATTGCTCAGCCCTGGCGAGATGTATATGGTTGCGGAGCTGCTTAAGAATTATCCTGACTATTGTCCCTATGAGCTGGTCTTATCGGCCATGACCGGCAAGAGTATCGAGAAATGCCGGGAGCAGGTGAACTGGGGGCTGGAAGAAGGAACGGTCGATGTGGTCATGCGGCCTGTAAGAAACCTGCTGGGACGCTGCCGGATGAAACTGAGGCCCTTCGGCATCGAGATAAAGTCGATAGTCCACATGGGCTATCTGCTGGTGCCATTGAAGCGTCGAGCCGGAACGCATGCGATGGCGGTGTGAAAACCGACGACTTGCTGCTTGCGTTCAAGAGAGGAACACCTTGAAGAACAGACGCTCTCCCCGTCTCATCATCCTTGTTTGTGCAAGCCTGCTCTTTGCTGGCACACTCGTCCTGTGGATTGCGCTCACCAATCAGCAGGACGCCGTGTTTGGGCTGCACAACGATGCG
>WNFX01016964.1_pt1 | contig 12714 bp, 12 predicted proteins | sample 5400111 | NCBI WGS metagenome assembly WNFX01 (sample SAMN13153363, study PRJNA577476) | soil metagenome | isolation source: 40 cm soil or saprolite under grassland replicate 1 | place: USA:California | collected 2016-06-15
ATCGTGTCCGGCTCCTCGCCGAGCGCAACCGCAAGCGTCGAGAGCCCGACCGGGCCGCCGTCGAACTTCTCGACGATCGCGCGTAAGAGCGAGCGGTCCGACCGCTCGAGGCCGTCCTGGTCGACTTCCATCAACTCGAGGGCCTCGCGTGCAATCTCGAGGGTGATCTTTCCCTGATGGCGAACCTCGGCCACGTCGCGAACGCGGCGCAAAATGCGGTTCGCAATCCGCGGCGTCCCACGTGCTCGACGCGCGATCTCGCTCGCCGCGTCGTCGGAGCTCTCGACGCCGAGTATCCGGGCCGAACGACGCACGATCAGTGCAAGCTCGTCGGGTTCGTAGTGCTCGAGCCGGAATGTCATGCCGAAGCGGTCGCGAAGCGGGGGCGTCAGCAACCCCGTTCGAGTGGTCGCGCCGATCAGCGTGAAGGGCGGCAAGTCGAGGGTCAGCGTTCGCGCCGCAGGGCCCTGGCCGACGACGATGTCGAGCCGGTAGTCCTCGAGGGCCGGATAGAGGATCTCTTCGACCGCGCTCGAGAGCCGGTGGATCTGAGGCTCGTCTTGCCGAGGCCCGGCGGGCCGATCAGCAGGAGATGGTCGAGCGCCTCCTTGCGCCCGCGAGCGGCTTCGAGCGTGATCGCGAGCTGCTCCTTGACGCGCTCCTGGCCGACGAACTCGTCCAGATTGCGCGGCCGCAATGAGCGCTCGAGCTCGTCCTCCTCCGGCCTGATCGCCGGCGCGAGAAATTGCGTCTCTTCCGCCGCTGCGCTCATGCCGCCTTCTTCAACGCCTCGCGGACGCGTTCCTCCGGAGGCGCCTCCGGATCGGTTCCGGCGAGCGCTTGCTCGGCCTCGCTGAGCGAGTAGCCGAGCTCGACCAGCGCGTCGCGCGCGACAAGATGCGGCTTCGGCGCAAGCCCGGTCGCTTCCTCCGAATGGCTAACCGAGCCGAGCCGCTCCTTTAGCTCTAGCACGACCCTTTCGGCTGTCTTCTTACCGATCCCCGGAATCGCTTGAAAGCGCGCCGTGTCCTCGAGCGCGATCGCGCGCCGCAGCTCATCGGGCGAGGAGCCGGAGACGATCGCCAGCGCAACCTTCGGGCCGACGCCCTGGACGGAGAGCAGCAGCTCGAAAAGCTCGCGCTCGGCAGCCTCGGTGAAGCCGAACAGCTGCAGGACGTCTTCGCGAACATGGAGGTAGGTCTCGAGCACTACCTCTCCCCCCTGCTCCGCGCGTCGGCGCGCGCTGGCCGTCGGGTTGACGAGGTAGCCGACGCCGCCGACGTCGAGCACGATGCCTGCCGCCGAGCGCGTGACGACCTCCCCGCGGAGTCGCGAGATCATGCGGTCAGGTTAAGCGCGAGGTCGGACGATCCTGCGTCGCCGGCCCCCGCCGGCCCAGCTCACGCGATCTTGAGCAGCGGGGGCGCCAGGGCGTGGCAGATCGCAACCGCCAAGGCGTCGGCCGCGTGGTGGGGTGTCGGCGGCTGCTTCAGGCCGAGGATCGCCATCACCATGCGCTGCACCTGTGCCTTCTCGGCACGACCGTAGCCGCAGACGGTTTGCTTCACGCGCGCGGGCGCATACTCAGCGCACTCGACGCCGGCGTCCGCGGCCGCGACCATGACGGCACCTCGCGCCTGACCCACGGAGAGCGCGGTGCGGGCGTCGACGCCGACGAAGGATTCCTCGAGCACGACGGCGTCCGGCGCAAACTCCGCTACGAGCTCGTGCACTCCGTCGAAGATCGTCTTGAGGCGCAGCTCGGGGCGGCGACCCGCCGGGGTTCGCCAGCAGTCCCACTCCACCCCCCGGAGACGGCCTCCTTTTTCGTGGACGATTCCCCATCCGCATGCGGCAGTGCCTGGATCGATGCCGAGAACTCTCACGCAGTGACTTTAGGCACCGGGCCGGACGTTCCTCCCAGGGGCCGTCGTGCCGCGAATCAGCTTGCGACCGCCTCGAGCACGCGCTCTGGAATGTCGAAGTTCGCGTAGACCTCGCTGACGTCGTCGAGCTCTTCGAGGGCGTCGATCAGGCGAAGCGTCTTGCGGGCCGCGGCCTCGTCGTCCAGCTCGATCGTCGTCTTCGGCACCATCGTCGTTTCCGCGGACTCGACCTCGATTCCGGCCCCCTCGAGCGCCTCGCGGACCGAGCTCAGCGCCTCGGGCGACGTCGTCACCTCGAAGCTCGAACCGTCCTGCGTCACGTCCTCGGCGCCACCTTCAGCCGCAGCGAGCGTGACGCTGTCCTCGTCGGCCCGATCGGCGTCGACCATGACGATCCCGCGCCGCTCGAACAGCCAGGCGACCGCGCCGGTCGTGCCAAGGTTGCCGTCGTTCTTTGTGAACACGTGCCGGACGTCGGACGCCGTCCGATTGCGGTTGTCCGTCAGCGCCTCGGCGATGATCGCGACGCCGTTTGGTCCGTAGCCCTCGTAGACGATGTGCTCGAAGGTCTCCGTGTCGGCGCCTGCGCCGGAGCCGCGTGCGATCGCCCGCTCGATGTTGTCCTTCGGCATCGAGTAGGAGCGCGCCTTCTCGATCGCGTTCTGCAGCGCGAGGTTCGCGGCCGGGTCGGGCCCGCCCTCGCGGGCGGCGACGATGATCGCGCGGGTCAGCTTCGAGAAGAGCTTGCCGCGCTTTGCGTCGGCGGCGCCCTTCTTGTGCTTGATCGAGCTCCACTTGCTATGTCCGGACATGACTCTCCTCGCGGACAACGTCTAGGAAGCGCTCATGGACACGGGTGTCGTCGGTCAGCTCCGGGTGGAACGAGGTGACGATAACGCGGCCCTCGCGCAGCAGAACGGGCTCACCGTCCAACTCCGCGAGCACCTCGACCGCAGGCCCCACCTCGCGGACCCGGGGCGCGCGGATGAAGACTCCTCGCAGAGGCTCGGCGTCCCCTGTCAGGGAGAGGTCCGCCTCGAAGCTTGCCACCTGGCGTCCGTACGCGTTCCGGTCGACCTCGATATCGACGGCGCCGAGATGCCGGCGGTCGAGGACGATCATCCCCGCGCAGGTTCCGAGCATCGGCCCCTCGAACGCCCGAACAGCCTCGTCGAGCCCATAGAGGCGCATCAGACGCATGAACGTCGTCGACTCGCCGCCGGGGATCACGAGCGCGTCGAGCTCCTCTAGCTGCTCCGGCTTCCGGACCTCGACCGGATCGGCGCCGAGCCGCCGCAGCATCGCCGCGTGCTCGCGGAAGTTTCCCTGCACTGCCAGGACGCCGATCTTCATGACGCTGATTGTAGATTCGCGCTAGAGGAGCTCGGCAGCGGGGATCGCGTCGCGGCGGCGCCGCGCAAGCAGCTGCGCAATCACGATGAACACGAGCCCGAGCGCGGCATACGAGAGTGGAGCCGCCCAGGTGTGCTGCCGGCTTTGCTCGTTTCCGCTGAACCCGAAGAACGGAAAGAAGAAGATCCCGAGCGGAAAGAACGCGAAGAATCGAACGTTCGCGAACCTCTCGGCGAAGTGGGTGGTCACCTGCAAGAGGCCCCAGGCTGCGAGGACGACCCAGCTCGAGCGCAGGAGGCGGTCCCCGAGCGCGATGTAGAGAACGGCGACGACCCCGATCACGGCCCAGTCGAAGTCTCCGCCGTGGAAGAACCAAAGCAGCCCTCCGCCGATCGTCAGGCCGGCCACGACGTGGAGCCAGAAGCCGTAGACCCTCGGTCCGCCGCTGTCAGAAGCCACGGCGATGGCGAGCAGAGCGAGACCGTAAGCGATCGTCACGATCGCCGACCAGTCCCCTCCGTTCGAGATCAGGTCGGTGACGAAGAACCAACTTGCAACTGCGACGATGAGAACGAGCAGCGGGAAGCGGAAGATCCGCAAGGCCACGGCCGCCGCCACGACGGCCGCGAGCTCGAGCACGAGCAGCCAGAACCGAAATCCTCTGAACACGCCACCGTTCGTGTGGGGCAGCCTTCCGAACCACTGCAGTAGCGCTCCGAAGAACACGACGCACGCGGCGACGGCGCTGAGAGCGAACAGGCCCGCGGTGACGGAGCGGCCGTTTCGCCTGGAGAGAAACGCGAGGCCGGCCAGGATGGCAAACACGAGCGTCGACCACCCGACGAGACCACCTGCCCCATTGTCGGCCGCTGCAATCGACAAGAGCGCGAGTACGGCGACCAGGATCATGAGGCCGCCGAGATAGGCCAGGAAGGAAGCGTGCGACCACGGCGCGCGTACCGCGTTCATCGCGCAGAACTGTGACGAGCGGCTCGGACGACCGGGTTTTTAGCTTCTCTCGGTGGCGATGAACGACGTGCGCGCGGGCGGAGCCGGGCTTGGCCCGGCGGGAGCCCAACAATGAGCCGTCAGAGAACCGTGAAGAAGGAGGGAGCTCATGAGGAAACCATGGGTTCCCTCATGCTTTACCAGCCGCGCGTTTCCAACAGGTCTTCGGGCGCTAGCGCAGCAGCCGAGAGACCGCTCATCGCGTCGCCGAGACCCTGCGAGACGCGTGCCAGCACCTCGGCGTCTCGGTAGTGCGTCGTCGCCTCGACGATCGCCTTCGCGCGCGTCGACGGGTCGGCCGACTTGAAGATTCCTGAGCCGACGAAGACGCCGTCTGCGCCGAGCTGCATGCACAACGCGGCGTCTGCCGGGGTGGCGATTCCGCCGGCCGTGAAGGTCACGACCGGAAGCCGAGCGTGCTCCGCCACCCACTGCACGAGCTCGACCGGCGCCTGGAGGTTCTTGGCCTCGGAGTAGAGCTCGTCTGCGCGCAGCGACCCTAGTCGTCGAATTCCGCCGAACACCGCCCTCATGTGCGTGACCGCATTGACGATGTCGCCGGTACCCGGTATCCGCAGGCGTCAGCACCTCGCTCTCGTCGATGTAGTCGACCTCGAGCGACTCCAGGATCTGCGCCTCGACGAAATGGCCGATCCGCGCCTTGGCCATGACCGGAATCGTCACCGTCTCCTGGATCTCGCGGATCTTGTCGGGGTCGGCCATCCGGGCTACGCCGCCCTCGGCGCGGATGTCGGCGGGAACACGTTCCAGCGCCATCACGGCAACGGCGCCGGCCTCTTCGGCGATCCGCGCCTGCTCGGCCGTCGTGACGTCCATGATCACCCCGCCCTTCAACATCTCGGCGAGGCCGCCCTTGACGCGCATCGTGCCCAGCTCGGCCATGTCGGGATTCTAGCCCGCGGGTTGGCTACCGAGAGCTCAGGGAGTCGAGGACGCCGAGCGGGCTTCGCCTGGCTGAACGAGACCGGACTCGTAGGCCATCACGACGGCCTGGACCCGGTCGCGGAGGTGAAGCTTCATCAGGACCCGTGCAACGTGCGTCTTCACGGTCGTCTCGCTGACGACAAGGCTCTGCGCGATCTCCGCGTTCGAGAGACCGCGGGCGATCAACTGCAGCACCTCGCATTCCCTCGGCGTCAGCTCCTCGATCTCGGCCGGAGCCGTCCGAGCAGCTTCGGGGGGACGGCGGACGAACTCCTCGATCACGCGTCGGGTCACCGAAGGCGCAAGCAGTGCGTCGCCCGAGCAAACCGCCCGGATCCCGTCGACGAGCTGTTCCGGCGGCGCGTCCTTGAGCAGGAAGCCGCTCGCGCCGGCTCGCAAAGCCTCGTACACGTACTCGTCCATGTCGAAGGTCGTCAGCATTACGACCTTCGACTCGACGCCGTCGCTGGCCAGGAGGCGCCTCGTCGCTTCGATCCCGTCGAGATCCGGCATCCGCACGTCCATCAGCACGACGTCCGGCCTGAGCCGGTCGGCCTCGGTAAGCGCCTCCTTCCCGTTTGCCGCCTCGCCGACGACCTCCAAGTCCGCTTCGGAGTCGAGGATCATGCGGAAGCCCGTCCGGACGAGCGCCTGGTCGTCCACGATCAGCACCCTGATTCGGGCCGTCGATTCCTGGACGGCCGCCGCGTCGTCGGCGTCGGCCACCTCATGGCGATCTGCGAGTTGGGCTGAAGCGCGCGCACCTTCTTCCGTCGAGTGAAGGTCGGGAAACTCGGCCGGGAGGTCGGGGGCGAGCAGCTGGTAGATCCGCACCGGCCGGTCGAAGTCCTTCAGGCTTCGAGGACCGAGATCGCTGAAGTCGAGCTCGCCGAGCTCTTCTTCGTCCTCGAGCAGCGCTTGGGTCGTCTGCGACAGCAGCACCTGCCTCCCGTGGGCGGCGGCGCAAATGCGCGCTGCCCGGTGGACCGCGAGGCCGACGTACTGGTCGCCTGCGACGGTCGCCTCGCCCGTGTGGATCCCGATCCGGACACGTAGCTCAGCCTCGTCGGGCCAGGGATGACAGGCGAGCGCGCGCTGGGCGTCGACGGCGGCGCCGACCGCGTCCTTCGGTTTGCGGAAGGCGACGAAGAACGAGTCCCCCTGTGTGTTGATCTCGTGGCCGCCGGCACCCTGGAACGCCGAGCGCAGCAGCCGCTCGTGGTCCGCCATCACGTCGGCATAGCGGTCTCGAAGCCGCCGCAGCAGCTCGGTCGAGCCCTCGACGTCCGAGAACAGGAAGGCCGCCGTCTCCGCCACCCGTGCCGTTTCCGTCATCCGCGACGACGAGCTCGACCTCTCCGTTCCCGTAGCGGACGAGGACCTCGGCCCGATCGGCCTGAGCGTGCTTGAGCGTGTTCGTCAGGCCTTCCTGAACGAGCCGGTACGCGGCCAGGTCGACGCTCGCAGGGAGGCTCGCGGCTTCCCCCTCCACCTTCAGATCGACGGTGAGACCGGACTCTCGGACCTGGTCGACGAGCTTGCCCAAGTGCTGCAGGCTCGGCTGGGGAGCGAGCGCCGGCTCCTCCTCGGGCCGTCTCAGCACCCCGACGAGCCGTCGCATCTCGGCGAGCGCCTCGCGGCCTGTCTGCTCGACCACGAGCAACGCTTCGCGCTCGCGCTCTTGCTCGGGTCGCAGCAGGCGCCGCACGCCCGAGGCCTGCACGGTCATCACGCTGACGCTGTGGCCGACCACGTCGTGCAGCTCGCGCGCGATGCGTGCCCGCTCCTCAGCGACGGCGGCCCGCGCCCGCTCCTCACGCTCCCGCTCGAGCCGCTCGGCGCGCTCCTCGACCTGCCTGTACTGGGTCAGCTTCGCGCCGAGAGCGTTCCCGGCGAGCCAGACGATCGTGAACAGGACCGCGATGAACAGGAAGTCGCCGGCACCCTGACTCGGATTGTTGTGAGTGACGATCGCGCCCGCCCCGATCCCGATCGCCAGTCCGGACACCGCCTGTCTCCGGTCGGGGAGCATGCCGAACAGGAATGAGCTCGTGAGCACAGCCAGGAAGACGCCGAACGGAAATGTGACCAGGCGCCCTTCGAAGAACGAGATCCCGGCGCAGTAGATGAAGACTGCCGCCGGCGCCCCGAACGGGAACCGCCGTCGCGCAAGCAGCGGGAGCAGGATCGGGAAGGTGAGCGGAATCAGCAGCCACAGCGACCCGCTGGGAGCGTCCTTGTTGCCGCTGCGTCCGTAGGCGAGCTCCAGCGCGCACTCCAGCACCGCCAGCAGCACGAGTGCGTCGAAGCCGTACCGCCGGATCAGCGGCCAGGCTCGGCGCGCGAGGTCCGTGATCCTCGTCGTCATATCTCGAAGGTAGACCACGGCCGCCAGAGTGTCGTCGTCCGTGAGGACGACTTCAAGATCGGCCGCTGTGATGAGTTGAAATCGGGCTCTAGGCCGACGAAGTGCGGAGTCCGGGCTCCTAGCGTGGGGAACGACGAAACCTACGACCGAGGGAGTCATGATGAATGCAGCAGCAGCAGCAGCAGCAGCGCTCAGCGACGAGCGCGTCTTGCTCGACCACAGCCCGCCGGCCGTTGCCGCGCACAAGATCGCGCGGCGCTACGGCGAAGGCGACACAGCCGTCGACGCCCTCCGCGGTGTCTCGCTCGAGGTCCCCCATGGGCACTTGACGGCCGTGATGGGCCCGTCGGGCTCCGGCAAATCGACGCTCATGCACGTCCTGGCCGGACTCGACCAACCGACGAGCGGCTCGGTCGAAATCGCCGGAATCGACATCACGAAGCTGAAGGACACCGAGCTGACGAAGCTGCGCCGCGAGCACATCGGGTTCGTCTTCCAGTTCTTCAACCTCCTGCCGATGCTGACGGCGGAGGAGAACATCGTCCTGCCGCTGACGATTGCCGGACGAAAGCCCGAGCGTGCCTGGCTCGGGCAGATGCTCGAGAGCGTAGGCCTCGAGGACCGGCGGAAGCACCGGCCCTCAGAGCTCTCGGGCGGACAGCAGCAGCGGGTTGCGATCGCGAGAGCCCTCGTCTCGCGGCCGACGGTTCTCTTCGCCGACGAACCGACCGGAAACCTCGACTCGGCCACGAGCGCCGAGATCCTCGAGCTCGTCCGCCGCTCGGTCGACGAGCTCGGCCAGACGACCGTGATGGTCACCCACGACGCGGCGGCCGCGACGATCGCGGACCGCGTTCTTTTCCTCGCTGACGGCCAGATCGCCAAGTCTCTCGCCCGGCCTTCACAGGCCGAGGTGATCGACGCAATCCAGGAGGTGACGGGCCGATGACCTCGGTCGCGCTGAAAGGCCTTGCCGCCCGCCGCGTCCGCGCGGTCTTGACGGCGCTCGCGATCGTGCTCGGAGTCGCAATGGTGAGCGGCAGCTTCGTCCTCACCGACACGATCTCGAAGGCGTTCGACTCGATCTTCACCAGCTCCTACAGCCACACGGACGCAGTCGTGAGCGGCAAGAAGCTCGTCGACTACTCGAACGGCGGCAACGCGACCGTCTCGCAGGCCGTGCTCGAGCGGATCAAGCGGACGCGCGACGTGGCCGCGGCCTCGGGCGCCTTGATCGACCTCAACGGCGACTCGACGCACGCGAACCTGATCGGCCGCGACGGCAAGGCGATTCAGTCGAACGGCAACCCGACGTTCGGGTTCGGGATCGATACCTCGCAGCCGCGCTTCAACCCGCTCAGGCTGAAGGAAGGCCACTGGGCGACCGGCTCACATCAGGTCGTGATCGACGCCGAGACCGCGAAGAAGCACCATTTCGCCGTCGGCGACACGATTGGTGTCGCCGCGAACGGGCCGAAGGAGTCGTTCCAGATCGTTGGGACCGCGACCTACGGCGACGTCAAGTCGCTGGGAGGTGCCACCTTTGCGGTCTTCACGATTCCAACGGCGCAGCGGCTGCTCGATTTGCACGGCTACTCGGTCATCTCTGTCGCCGCGAAGCCCGGGATCTCCGGGGACCGGCTCGTCTCCGAGCTCAAGCGGGACGTGCCGGCGACCGCGCAGGTGCGGACGGCGAATGAACAGGCGAACGAGGACAAGAAGGGCGTCGCGAGCTTCATCAGCTTCATTCGCGGCTTCCTGCTCGGCTTCGGTGGGATCGCGCTCTTCGTGGGCGCCTTCGTGATCTTCAACACCCTCTCGATCACGGTGGCCCAGCGAACGCGGGAGCTCGCGACCCTGAGGACTCTTGGCGCTTCGCGGCGCCAGGTGCTTCGCTCGGTCGTGCTCGAATCCTTCGCGATCGGGCTCGCCGCCTCGGTGATCGGGCTCGTCGCCGGCTTCGGCCTTGCGAGGGGCCTGAGCTCGCTGTTCGGCGCCCTCGGGCTGACACTGCCGCAGACGTCGTCCGTCTACGCGACCCACACGTTCGTGATCTCGCTGGTCCTCGGTGTCCTCGTGACCGTGCTCGCCGGCTTCGTGCCGGCGCTCCGCGCGACCCGCGTGCCGCCGATCGCCGCCGTCCGCGAGGGTGCGGTGATCCGGCGGAAGAAGCGGCTGGGGCCTGCCGGCGGAATCGTCCTGTTCGGAGTCGCGTCCGCGCTGATCGCCTACGCGACGCTCGGCGGACACCTCGGCTCCGGCAAGTCGCTGCTCGCGCTTGCAGGCGGAGCGCTGCTCGGCCTGCTCGGCGTCGCCGGCTTCGCCCCGATGCTCGTGACCGCCCTGGCCTCAGTCGTCGGGATCCCGGCGAAGCACCTCGGCGGCGCGGCCGGCCGGCTGGCGACCGACAATGCGACCCGCAATCCCGCCCGCACGGCTTCCACCGCCGCGGCGCTGATGATCGGGCTCGCACTCGTCACGTTCGTGGCCGTGCTCGGCAAGGGCGTCCATGGCTCGGTCGACCGCGCGGTCAACAAGCAGGTGACGGCCGACTGGGTCGTCACGTCGCAGAACGGTTGGTCGGCGTTTCCGGCTGGAGCCGGTCGGGCGGTCGCGAAGGCGCCGGGAGTGACGCTGGCGTCGGACATTCGCTCCGACCGCGGCCGGATCGGCGGCGCGAACGTGACTGTCAACGGGGTCGACCCGGCGACGATCGCCCGTGTCTACCACTTCGACTGGAAGCAGGGGTCGGACGCGGTGCTGGCAACGCTCGACGGCCACGGGGCGCTCGTGAAGCAGGCGTTCGCGAAGAAGCATCACCTCGCCGTCGGCAACAGCTTCGTCCTGCGTTCGCCTGCCGGGAAGCCGGTTCGGCTGACCGTGGCAGGCGTCTTCCAGCCGCCGCGAGTGATGGAGCTTCTTGGCGGGGTAGTCATCTCGAGGGACGCCTTCGACCGGACCTTCCCGCGGCCCACCAACTCGCTGACGCTGATCGACGGCTCGCCGACCCAGGCAGGGCTCGACAAGGCGTTGGCGGCGTTCCCCGACGCGAAGGCGCAGACGGAGGCCGACTACGTGAAGGCGCAGTCGTCGTTCATCAACACGATGCTGAACCTGCTCTACGTCCTGCTCGCGCTGAGCGTGATCGTGAGCCTGTTCGGAATGCTGAACACGCTCGTCCTGTCCGTGTTCGAGCGGACGCGTGAGCTGGGGATGCTGCGCGCGGTCGGGATGACGCGGCGGCAGGCCCGGCGGATGGTTCGCCACGAGAGCGTGATCACAGCGCTGATCGGCGCGGCCCTCGGACTACCGCTCGGGATCATGCTCGCGGCGGCGGTGACGCACGCGCTCGGCAAGTACGGCGTCACGTTCTCGCTACCGGTCGCCTCACTCGTGATCTTCACGTTCGCGGCAATCATTGCGGGAGTCCTGGCAGCGATCGCACCGGCCCGAAGGGCCTCACGCCTGAACGTGCTCGAGGCGCTGCAGTACGAGTAACTCCGCTCAGTCGACGGTGGCGCCCGCCTCCCGCCGGAGGCGGCGCGCCGCCACGTAGCGGCGGGTGCTCGCGTGCACCTTCTCAGCGTCGTAGGCGACCCAGAATGAGAACACGGCGAGCGGCAATTCGCCCAGCAGGGCTTCCACGCTCGCCCAGAGCCGCTCGGACCCGGGCCGTGAAGTGAGCAGATCGAACCACGCGTCGGAGAGGAGGAGGGTTCCCGTCATCGACGCGAAGAGCGGGAGCAGCGGCGAGCACCGCAGCACGGCCACGGCCGTCGCCGCGAAGGCCGCCAGCAGCCCGATGTCGAACCCGGCCCAGAGCACGTCCCAGTGAGCGGTCTCGTGACGCGACGGCAACGACGAGCTGAGGTGAGCGGTCCAGGGAATCAGGGCGAGCGCGATTAGCCCGTACACGATCAGCGCGCGCCGCCGCAAGCGAGCGAAGCCGTCCAACCCGCCGTCAGGAGGCGAATCGTCTGTCATCGCGCGGCCGCGGTGCCACGCTTGCGGCGGCCGCCCGGCTTCGGCAGCTGGCCCTCCGCCCACATCACGGCGAGAGCCGCACGCGGCAGGCCGAGGGCGCCCTCGTAGAGCAGGTACCTCGACTCCCAGCGCGGGAAGAACTTCGCGTTGAACCGGTAGAGGCTCTCGATCTGGAAGAACGGATTCGCGAGCCCGACGACCCGCCCGAGAAATCGATCGAGCCGTCCGGCCGGGCTGTGCATCACCCGTGCGAAGGCGGCGAAATTGAGCGAGACCTCGTCGATGCCCCGCTCGCGCAGGAGCCCGATCGCGCGGGCGACGAGGAACTCGGTGAGCCCGTTCGGCGTGTCGTGATCCCGGCGCATGAACGAAAGCGACATGGCGCTACGGCCGTACGTGGGAACCAGATGCAGGAAGCCGCGGATCACACCAGCGTTGTCCCGGGCGACCACGACGACGCTGTCGTCACCCTCGTCCGTCCGCAACGAGTCCATCGCCATCGCGAACCCGCGTTCCGGGGCCCCGCGCCGCCACCGGGCGGAAACGGCTTCCAGCTCGGCGAGCGTCGGCTCGTCCAGCGTCCCCACCTCCTGCAGCTCGGCGCGGTAGCCGGCCTTCTCGAGCCGGCTGACCGACTGGCGCACCTTGCGGATCGGCCTGCCCTCGAGCGAGAACTTCGACGTCTCGACGACCGCCTCGTCGCCGATGTAGAACGCCCGCAGGCCCGCCTGTTCCCAGAGCGGCACGAGCTCCCCGCCGACCCCGAGCGCCGCGAGCTTGAGGCCGCGGCGTTCGGCGAAGCCCACAGCCTCGCGGACGACTGCGGGAAGCGAAGCGCGCTCGCCGACGGGATCGCCAGAGCAGAGCATCACGCCGTTCTCGATCCGGTAGCCGAGGAACGCGTGCCGGTCGTCGCTGAAGAGGTACTGCTTGTCGTGGCGGAGCGTGAAGTACGCGAGCGTGTCGCTCCCGTGGGCGCAGACGAGATCGACGGCGGCAGCTCTCACTTTCGCATCCGGAAGGCGTCGCGGTGCGGCGAGCGGCCGGAAGATCAGGTAGGCGATGGTGACCAAGGCCGTGACGCCGAGCAAGGCCACCGCGAGGGGCAACCGACCGACCTCGTCATGGAAGGAAAACGGGGCCGGCTGCCAGAGGACGAGGTCGCCCGAT
>WNFX01005490.1_pt1 | contig 12712 bp, 10 predicted proteins | sample 5400111 | NCBI WGS metagenome assembly WNFX01 (sample SAMN13153363, study PRJNA577476) | soil metagenome | isolation source: 40 cm soil or saprolite under grassland replicate 1 | place: USA:California | collected 2016-06-15
CTACTACCTGGAACAGAAGATCAGCTGGTGGCACTGGATCGCCGAAGTCGGCCACCACGACTATTACCGCACCCGGCCGGGGATCGCCGCTCCGGTCGCCCCGCCGCCCGCGCACCGGCATGTCACGGCCTGAGCCGCACCGTTCCCGCCTGATAGCGGGTCAGCTAGCCCAGCCAGCCCGGGCCGGGCTCGCTGCCGCGGTGATCGCGGAGCGAGCCCGGTCCGGCGCCATGCCCGGCAGGCAGGGACGATGGAGACGTGAATGAACCGCGGCCTGCGCGGCGTCCATCTGACCGTCCCGGCGGCCCGTCTTCAGCGCTTTCCTGACCGGCTGGGAACGCACAGGATCGCGGACTCTTCCACCGCCGCCGAGCTTGCCGGGCCGTGGGCTGAGCGAACCGGCCCGCACTGGCGCGGGCGGCCTGCTAGCCTCCATCTCAACCGCCCGATCGACCGGCTCGTGGCCGGCTGCGGCCTTGAGCTGACCCGAATCGAGAACTACTACGCGCAGGGCCCGAAGACCTTCGGGTACATGTTCGAGGGAACAGCAACCAAGCCATGAGCATCCACCAGCGGTAAGGACTCCCTCTCACCCGGTGGGCCAGCCGCCGCCAGCGCTGGCTGCCGCCGCTGCCCAGTCCTCACCCGATCATTCGATCACCACGCGCAGCCGCTCGCGGGCGGCGCGGAGCGCCGTTTCGACCTGGTGGTGGGTGACCCCTTCGGCGAAGACGAAGCCCAGGAAGCTGCCAACAGACCTCGGTGACCGCCAGCGAGGGAACCACCAGGCGTGACCAGTTCTCCCTGGAAACCGTGCACAGCGAACATGGTCGCGGTCAGCTGAATTGAACGCGGCGACCAGCGGCCCCGTGTCGCACAAGATCATGCCGGCGCGGCCCCGCCAGCGTCCTCACGATCGGCACACGTCAGGTACTTGTCGTGGTTGCTGCCAAGATCCGCAGGGCCGGGCAAGGAACCGACCAGTGCGGACAGATGCTTCGGCAAGGCCGGAGCGTCCTCCTGCTCCGCCGCCCTGATCACCGGCATTCCGAGATCATCTGGCCCCAGTGTTTGCTCGGTGTTTGCTCGTCTGCATCGGTACGGGCCGTCAGCGTCTGGCATCGTCCGGCATGGCGTAGGGCCGCGGCCCGCACCAACTGTCATAGGCTGGCATGGAGAGCACTGATCTGATACCAGAGCAGCGGGCTCTTAATCCGCGGGTTCGGGGTTCGAGTCCCTGGCGGCGCACCCGCTCTGACCTGGCGTTATACCCGATTCGGTCGGCCTCGTGGAGGCCGTTTCCGGGCCATGTTTGCTCCACGTTTGCTCGTCAGTCCGGACCTAGTCCACGGGCCGCCCTAGTCGGCCCCTGCGCTCGCCCGTTCCGCCCGGCCTGGTGTGCCGTCCCGGCCGCAGCGTCCGCTCCAGTGCGGCCTTACCGATGACATTACACAGCGTGATATCTACCGGATTGCGCAGCTAGAGGGCTCCGGCCCACGGCCCCAGGTACACGCGAGGTACATCGGAGGTACACGCGAGGTACATCGGGTTCCCGCCACCCGAGTACCGCACAGACCAGCTTCGCGCCGTCCTGTTGCTAGCTCTCCGACCCGGAAGACGATGCGTCTGTCCATGCGCGATCACCCGGGGCCGGATGAGTGCTGCGAGGTTCTCGCTGAGGGCGCGCCGGGCATCAGGAGTTGCAGCTTCTCGGCGCGGATGGCACAGCAGGGCACGGGGAGCTTGGGTTTCTCGTGGTTGTCAGGCCGTGGCACTGGGCTCGTGTCTCGGGGGAGCGGCATTTCCTGGCTCTGCGACGCGGCCAATAGCGGTGCCGCCAGGCTGCCGGTGAGTTCCGGCACGATGCCGAGCTGCCGCAGGTCGGCGAGCCGGCCGGTGACCAGGGCAACGAGGTTGGGCAGGGAACTGCTGGCAGCCAGCTGGCGGAGGGTGGCAGTCTCATACACCAGGAACGGCGCGAGCTCGGCAGCACGGAGCCGACGTCGCGGCCGTCGTACCGGTAGCGCAGGTCGACCAGGGGCTCCCCGGCCAGGCCAGACAGGGCGGCGGCGTCCTCAGGGCGCAGATCCAGGTTGCCGCCGCGCAGGGCATGGCCGTTCGAGCTCAGCCAGGCCAGGAAGGCCGCGAGCGCCTGGTCGAAGCCGTCCCCGGCGGGCTGCAGGACGGACAGCGGGATGCGGCATCCGCAGTCGCACTCCCATTCGATGGGATGGCTCAGCCCGGGGACGATCGTGAAGCCCGCGCGGGCGAGGCACTTACGCTGTCCACGGTCAACCTCTACCACCCGGTTTCCGCCATCTAACCGGCTCCGCATTCCAGCACGCCACTGGGCGGTCCTGGGCGGGAAGCCGGGGGTGCCGGCTAGGGATCCCACAGACGCGAACGCACTCCTCCCAGGTGCAGGGTTGCGCCACGGGCAATACGTCCGCACCCGGGCCCGGAGATCACCTGCTGGCCCGGCGCTGATGACACGGAGGCCGTGATGATATTGCTGTTCAGCTGGCATCAGGCGCGGAAGGTGACCAAGGAACGACTGCGCTCATGACAGTCACCATGTGCCACGACAACGCGGTCGCCAGGCACCTGGCTGTCGACGCCCACCGGGCCCGTCAATGCCGCCCGGCAGAGGCCGAGCTGGACAACTACCTCACGCTCCCCGGCGGCCAGCAGCCCGACGCCAGCCTCGACGAGGTTAGCGTCCGCGCCGCAATCGCTACCCGCGGTACCTGGCTAGCCGGGGCCAGGTTCCCCGGCTTGGCCAGGGAAAAGGTCCATTTACCGAACGAGCAGTGGCGCGTGCCCCGGCGAGCCGATCCTCGGCTCGGCCCTCTGACGCCAATCCCCGATCTACGCCGCCGGCCTGATTAGGAGCATCGTCATGCATGAGACCAGACCCACTGGCGTCCGCTTCGTCCTTACCAACCCAGCCGACCCCGGCCGGCCGGACGATTTCAGCGACTGGTACGACACCTACGCCGCGGCGCTTACCGTCCCCGGCTACCTCGCCGACGCCTTCCGCTTTGAGAACCCCGACGCCAGCCCCGGGCCGGACAGCCCGCGCTACGCGACGATCTACGACATCGTCACCTCCGACCCCGCAACGGCCTGGCCTGACACCGAGCACTCGCCCGACTATCCGACCCACCTGTTCAGCGACCCGCGCGCCAAGCTGGTCGCGCCAGTCCTCCGCGCTTCCTACGCCTTCGTCGGATCCCAGGCGCGGCCGGGCGAGCATGGCCGGCTCACCGGCATCCATGTCGTCTTGTCCAACGGCGGCGACGACACCGGGCGTCAGCATCGGGAAGCCGAGGTTCTGCGGACCGGCCTGTTCTACTCCGCCTCACGATTCCGGCTCATCGAAGGCTTTCCCGAGCCCGCCGAATGGCTCGAGGTATTCGAGACCGATGCCCGCGACCCCCTCGACACGTACGCGCGGGCGATCAACTCCATGCCGTCCGCTGCTTCAGAGCTCCAACCGGAACTGAGCCGGTCGTTCCGCCTGGCTCATGCCCACGGAGCAAGCACGAAATCGGCTAGGGATTGCCAGCGCAGTTGTCCCGAGATTTGTGGCGGTCATCTTTCCGGTGGCTGGCCAGGACGGCGTGGAGCTGGTTGCGAGAGCTGATGTCGAGCTTGGTGAAGACCTTGTGCAGGTGGTACTCGACCGTGCGCGGGCTCATGAAAAGGTGGGCAGCGATCGCAGGGTTGGACAGGCCATCGCCGGCCAGCCGGACGATCTGGACTTCCCGGGCAGTGAGCTCGGTAGGCACATCGGTCGTGCGTTTACGTACTCGCTCGCCGGTCGCGAGCAGCTCGCGCGCGGCTCGTTCGGCGAACCCGTCAGCTCCCATGGTGGCGAACATGTCGTACGCGGTGCGCAGCTGCTCGCGGGCATCGATCCGCCGGTTCTCCCGGCGCAGCCACTCCCCGAATAGGAGGTGGGCGCGGGCCAGCGGCACGCGGACGCGGGTGCGGGCGAGGCGGTCGATCCCCTCGCGGTACCGGCGCTCGGCGGTCTCGCCCTCGCTGAGCAGCGCCCGCGCACACGCCTCGACGCCGAGCGCCCAATCGGTGCCGCTGGCGCGGGCGCTGTCCGACAGCCGCTCGAGGGCGCCGGCGGCGTGCCCGGGCAGCCCGCTGCGGGTCGCTGCCTCGATCAGCTCGGCCGCCGCCCAGGTTGAGAACACCTGCTCGTGCGGGGCGTCGCCAGTCTGCTGCGCTGCGGCCAGCGCGTGCTGGTAACGGCCGAGGCCGTTGCCGAGCACTGCGGTGGCCCACTGAACGAAGTTGAGCCCCCACCCCTCTCCGCGACGCACCGTATCCTTCGTGCTGATCTCGATCAGCTCGAAGGCCTGAAGTTCCCGGCCGCGGAATGCGGCCAGCCCCAGGGGAGCGTAGGGCGGGAGCTGGCTGCCGGTCGCCTCGCTGATCGCCGACGCCTCGTCGATCAGCGCAGCGGCCGCGGCGAAGTCGCCCTGGTAGAGGTGCAGCCCGGTACGTTGTGCGAGGGCGAAAAGTAGCACGCCGAGGGCGCCGGCATCTCGGGCGAGCTGGACGTGGCGGGTGGAGAGCAGGTCCCAGCTCCGCTCGTCCCACAGTATTTGGGCGGCGGGGCACGCGAGCCAGAGCCAGCGCAGCTCTTCGCCGGTGGAGATGTCTTCGCTGGAGAAGGCGCTCAGCGCCCGCTTGAGCGTCGGCGCTGCGGCCGCGTATCCCTCTGTGATCAGCAGCGCCAGCCCATCCAGCAGCAGATTTGGCGCGTTCGGTGGCTGCGACACCACAGGCGCGGCCCGGGCAGCCTCAGCTGCCTTGCGCAGACCGTCCCCTGTCACGGAACGGTCGGCGTATACGGCAAGGGAGAGCGCCTGCAGATAAGTCTCCCGCGCCAGCCTGGCGTCGAGCGGTTCGAGGCGTCTCGCGGCCTTGAGCAGCTGCGGTGGAACGCGGCAGCCGCGGCTGGAGGCGAACGCGATCTGCCCGCTCAGCAGGTCGGCCCGGGCTCGCTGGAACTCATCAAGCGGTCCGGCCTCCGCCGTAGCCAGCAGCCGCAGGGCCGCATCGAACGTGCCGGCCTGGGCCGTTGCGCGCGCGGCGGCCAGCGCGCGCTCCGCCCGCTGGGCCGGCTCAAGCGTCAGCGCCGCGGCACGCTCGAGGAAAGCGGCCGCCGCGGCCAGACCGCCGCGCGCCTGGGCGCGGTTGGCGGATCGCTCGAGCTCGGCTGCGACGTCCGCATCGGGCGCGGACGTCGCCTGGGCGCGGTGCCACGCGCGTCGATCGGGATCGGTGCGCGGATCGGTCGCCTCGGCGATGGCACGGTGGGCTCGGCGCCGTTCGGCGATTGACGCCGCCTGGTAGACGGCCGAGCGGACCAGCGGGTGCCGGAAGATCACCTGGGCACCAACGGTGAGCAGCCCGTCGGCCTCGGCCGGGGCGGCAGCGTCCTCGGCGCTGATGCCGAGATTCCCGGCCGCCCGCCACAGCAGCGCCGGGTCGCCCACCGGCTCGGTCGCGGCCAGCAGGAGCAAGAGCCTGGTCATATCCGGGAGCGGCGCGATCCGGCGCAGGAAGCTCTGCTCGATCCGGTAAGTCAGCGGCAGCGGGTCAGCCATGCCGAACCCGCCGGCCAGCTCCGCCGCCGTCACCCCGCGGGGCAGTTCGAGCAGGGCCAGCGGGTTGCCGCCGGACTCGGCGATGATCCGGTCCCGGACCCGCTCATCCAGCCACCCGGGGAAGATCGTGGCTAGCAGCGCCCGGGCATCCGCATCGGCCAGTCCCGCCAGCGCCAGCCCGGGCAGCCCGGCTAGGCCGCCCTCCCCGGCGAGATCACGGGTGCCGGACAGCAGCGCGACCGACTCGGCGTCCAGTCGCCGGGCCACGAACGCCAGCGCCTGCGCCGAGGCCTGGTCCAGCCACTGCGCATCATCGACCAGGCACAGCAGCGGCTGGCCCGCGGCAACCTCGGACAGCAGGCCTAGGACCGCCAGGCCGACCAGGAAACGATCCGGCGCACCGCCAGAACACAAGCCGAACGCGACACCAAGAGCCTCACGCTGAGGGCTCGGCAGAGCCCCGATCCGGCTCAGCATCGGACAGCAGAGCTGGTGCAGCGCCGCGAACGGCAGCTCCATCTCCGACTCGACACCCACAGCCCGGGCCAACTGAAAGTCCTGGGCCGTCTCGGCCGCGTAGTCCAACAGCGCGGTTTTGCCGATGCCGGGCTCGCCGCGGACGACCAGCGCCCGGCTGCGCCCCGCCCGAACGTCTGCGAGCAGCCCGTCCAGTGTCTCGCACTGCTGCCCGCGGCCCCGCAGCATGACACGGCGCCACTCGCTCGCTAGCTCTATACCGTGGAGCGAGAGCGCAGGCATTGCGGATGCTCCTTACACAGGTGTTCTCGTCTGGCTGCCCTAGGTGATGCCATGGTCGGCCGCAGCTCGCGCGTTCGCACCGGGGCACCCCCCTGGGGAATGCCCTGACTTTCGGAGCGGGGCTGCCCGAGTCGATCAGGCGCGGCCGTGCAGGACGGTCGTCTGCAGCGCTTCCGGCAGCTCGGCGCGGGTCCTGACGTCCAGCTTGGTGAAGACGTTGGTGAGGTGACCTTCGACCGTGCGGGCGGTGATCAACAGGTTCTGAGCGATCTGACGGTTGGTGAGCCCCTCGGCGGCCAGCTCGGCGATGCGGCGCTCGCTAGCGGTCAGAGCCTCCAGTCCAGTGAGCAGGACGCGGCGCGGCCTGGCGCCGGTGGCGCGCAGCTCGGTCTCGGCCAGGGTGGCGAGCGGGCGAGCGTGAGCGCGGTGTGCCGCATCGACCGCTTGCCGGAGCATCTCGCGGGCGTCAGCGCGGCGGTTGCCACGGCGCAGGAGCGCGCCGAGATCGGCCAGTGCGCCCGCCTGTTCGAGCCGGGTGTCGGGGCCGGCGAGCACCTCGACGGCCTCACGCAGGTGCGCCTCGCCGCTTCGACTGTCGGCTAGCCCCGCGGCCCGTAGTGCCACGCCGAGGGCGCGCGGGGCGCCGAACGCGCGGGCCAGCTCAAGCTCCTCTGCGCTGAGCCGTCGCGCCATCTCAGGTTCGCCGAGCCTGAGTTGCGCCAGCGCGGCGTCGGAGCGCCACGACAGGAAGCACGGACTGGGCGCACGCGTCAGGGTGGCGACCTCGCCGGCCGCCAGGAAGTCATCCAGCGCCTCGCCGGGGCGCCGCTGAGCGAGCCGCAGGCGGCCCCGTGCGTGCAGCAGCACCGCCCCCTCATGCGACGTGCGGTCCAGATCGGCCGCCATCGGCGCGAGCGCGCGCTCGGCCTTACCCAGCTCTCCCCGCTCGACGAGCGCAGCGACGAGCGCACCTGTCCCGAGCAGAGTCCACAGCGGCAGAGCTGACAGCTTGGGACCCTCAAGCAGCGCGCGTGCGTCCGCCTCCGCGGCCGTAAGATCGCCGCGCCGGAACTCGAGCCAGGCGCGCTGGGTCAGCATCGCGTTAAGGACCAGCCCATTGCCTGCTACGCGCGCCTCTGCCAGCGCTGCGTCGACGAGTGCCTGTGTCTCGTCGTAACGTTCGGCCCAGAACAGCGCCCTAACCGCGATCGGGAACCACGGCCCGTCACCGGGGTCGGGCAATGGCCGCAGACCGGCGGCGACCGCCTGGCCCGCCAGCGCGGCCGCTCGTTCCGCTGGCTCGTTGGCCAGTGCCGCCCGGTAGGCCGCGACCGCCAGAACCTGGCGCGGGACGGACTCCTTCCTGGCCAGCACGACCAGGGCATCAGCCCGGTCGGCTACCGACGGGGCAGTGGCGGCGTCGTTCATCCCGCAGGCGACCGCCATGCTCTCGAGCAGCCAATGTGCCTCGGCGTCGCGGTCGTCGAGGCCCGCGGCGACGCGATCGCAAACCTCGACCGCCTGGGCAATCCGCTGATGAAAACCCAGGGCGGTCCCGAACAACAGCCCGTAGGCGGTTCGGGTCGCGCCGTCTCCGGCCGCCGCCACGGCTGCCTCGAAGTGCGGCTCCCAGGCAGGCTGGCCTGCGCTGTACACAGCCAGGCCGAGGTCCAGCAACACACCCGCGGCCACCTCCGGCGACGGCGGCTCGGCGAGCGCGCGGCGCAGGTAGGCGGCTGCGGACTCCGGCGCGCCGCTTGCGGTCGCGGCCCGAGCGGCCGCTCTCAGCAGCTCGACTACCCAACTGGCGCCGGCGGGGGCGGTCGCCAGCAGATGCTCGGCGACCCGAGCCGCGCTGTCGTGGCGCTGTGTCAGCATGCGCGCTGCGTACCTGTGCGCCTCGGCGCGGTCGACAGCCGCGATCTCAGCGTAAACGGCCGAACGCAAGATCGGGTGGGTGAAGGCGAGCGGAGCCGCTTCGAGCACGCCAGCCCGTACGAGCAGCTCGGCGGTCGCCGCTGCCTCGGCGGGCGCGAGCCTAGCCAGGTCCGCTGCCTCCGCTAGGTCGGCGCGTTCCAGAATCGATACCGCCCGAGCAAGGCGGGCGGCGCTAGGGCCCAGCCGCTCGAGCTGTATCAGTGCCCAGCGACCAACAGTGGCGGTTGCGACACTGTGGACTCTCCCGGCCGAGGCCGCGACCGGAGCCACTCCCTCCTCGCGCAACGCTGCGATGAGCGTGCGGACCAAAAACGGCGACCCGCCGGTCGCCTCCCAGCACGCCGCCGCGAAACCAGGTTCGGGTTCGGAGCCCAACCCCGCCGCGACCAGCCTGGCGACCCCGCCGGTCGTGAGCGGCCGCAGCGTGACGACCTCGGTCGCCGGGTCCATCGTTATGGCGGCCATCAGCTCCCGGCTTGCTCCCGCCTCGGCAGGGCGGGCCGCCAGCAGTACCATCGCTCGCAGCTCCTCCAGTCGCGGGAGCAGGAAGGCCAGAAAGCGCAGCGACGCACGGTCGGCCCAGTGAACGTCATCCACTACCAGCGCCACGGGACGTTCAGACGCCAGGTTCGCGAACAACCAGTACAGCCCGTGCAGGACCGCGAAACCCGGGTCCGGAGCGACCGGAGAATCTCCGATCATACTGTCATATGCACGCGGGATCCCGAGGAGCTGGGCCGCCAACCCGGGGGGTCCGTCCATGAGCAAGGCACGCTCCGCGCTCGGCGTCTCGGCCAGCAGAGGCTCGACCAGTTGCCGCACCACGCCGAACGCGTACTCCCGTTCCAGCTGGGCGCCGCGTGCTCGCAGCACCCGGAAGCCCTCGCCCTTCGCCGCATCACGGGCGGCCGTGAGCATCGCGGTCTTGCCGATCCCGGCCGGTCCCTCGATGATGAGCACGTTGCCTTGACTGTCCAGCGCCCGCTGCAGGTGCCGCCGGATCTGCCCGAGCTCTCGATCGCGTTCAAGCAGCAGGCCATCATCCGTGCCCACCCCATCACCATAGACCAGGCTAATTACACTGGCCCGTACCCCCGTGGCCGAATACCATCGGCAGCGGGATGGGGGGCGTCCCTGACCCAGGTGTAGTGATAATCCCAGTTACGCTCGCCGCCGACCTGCTCGGGTGTTGCCCGTCACTCGGGTACCAGCGCCGCGGTCTGCAGGTCACCGATCAGGCCGTGGTCGCTGATGCTGGGATAGCGCGCCATGCCCCCTCCTCTCGGTCGATCCACGTCTTCCGGCCCGGGAAAACCAGCACCAGGCGGCCCGGAACGCCGCCCAGGGCCCGGCCCGGGCGCGACCGGCCGCCCGGAGCGCGACCGTGGGTGCCCAGCCCTGCGCGGACAGCGCCGGCCACAGCCGGCTCGCGCAGGATTCGCAGAAATAAAGCTCGCCGCCTCGGGTCACGGAGTAAACCGCGCCGACCGCGGGTCCGCACCGATCACACGTCTCGTTCATCTTCAGCATTCCGTCGCCTGTTTGCGTAGTGCCCATACCAGAACGATCCGTCCGGAAGTAGCGGGTTGGCGTCCGTGGGATGCCTAGCCGGCACCCGGGCGCTCACGCGGGCGACCGGGCCGCCCATCCGCTCACGATGGCCGGGATGATGCGGTAGTCACGCTGGAAGACCAGGTTGTGCAGGTCGGCCGACGCGATCGCGCGCAGGGTCGGGAGTTCGGCCGCCGCCTGCCTCTCGTCGAATACATTGAGCGGCCAGTCGCCGACGGTACCTCCCTGCAGATGCGGGTGGTGAGCTCCAACGCCGTAATAGGCACGGAGGACGACCGGGCTGATCCCGGCGGCCTGCTGCTCGGGCCACGACAGAGCCCAGATCGCGTCGACGCCGTTGCCGCGCACGCGGACGCCTGTCCTGGTCACTGCGCCGGTGCCGAGCAGCAGGTCCGTGTTGATCTCCCCGAGTGCCTGCCGGGCGTGCGGATCGAGCAGGGCGACCGCCGGCGCGAACAGGCGTTCCTTGTCGCGGCGGGAGCTGGCGCCGCCGTGCGTGCCGTCTCGCAGGTCAGCGAAATGGCGCAGGAGTTCCGCGGTGTACTCCGGGCGAGGGCTTTCCATGGTGTCTTCCTTCCCGTGGCGCGCCCGTACGGGTTAAGCCGGCCGTCTGCCGCGGCGCAATGCCGCGCGTTCGGCCGGGACCAGCCCGCCCCAGACGCCATGCTGGCCGATATCCCAGTGCCGCAGCGACAGGGCCAGGCATTGAGCGCGTACCGAACAGGTCGCGCAGACGGCGATCGCAGCGGCTGCCTCTTGCCGGGCCTGGCCTGCCTCGGCGCTGATCGGGAACCACTGGTCGGCATCGAGGCTGGCGTCAGCACAGCGGGCGTACCTGATGACCCGGAGCCAGGAGGCCTGATCGGCGAGCGCGCCATAGATCAGTAGATACGGCTCCCGCAAGGGGACCCTGTTGTGGGTGGCCGACTCGGAATCCACCTGGGCCGTAAGGCGCGAAACAGTCATCCTCGTTACCACTTGTCCAGGTTCCGGCGGTCCCCCCGGTGTGCTCCGCCCCCGGGCTCTCTGCCGTCGGGCTCTCTGCCGTCGGGCTCTCTGCCGTCGGGCTCTCTGCCGTCGAGTGCCCTGCCGTCGAGCGCCCGCCAACGGCGGAGCCACCGGGTGAGATCCGACGAGGTGATGATCCCCACCACCTCGCCATCTTCGGCCACGAGCACCCGCCCGGCCTCGCCGTCCTCAAGCTTGGCCATCACCCGATCCATGGGTGCATCCGGCGGCACCACGACCTGGCCGCCGAGCGGGACCATGTGATCCCGCACGTGGCTAGCAGGCCATTGATCGCTCGGCACGCGGCGAACCTTCCGCAGGGTCAGCAGGCCGATCGTCCGGCCGTACTCGTCCACCGGGAACGCGCTGTGGTCGTAGCGCATGAAGTAGCGATCCACCGCGTCCTGCAGGGTGAGATCCGGCGGGATCCGCACCAGGTCACTGGCCATCACGTCCTGCGCCTGGACGCCTCGTAGCAGCTGCCGGACCTGGAGCTCGGTGTAGGAGGCTCGGGCGGCCTGGACCAGGAACCACCCGATGAACGCGAACCAGATCCCGCCGGCGAGGTTCCCGGCCAGGAGGAAGGCTACGCCGCCCGCCACCAGCAGCCATCCCACCGCCTGGCCCGCGAGCGAGGCGATCCGGGTGGCCCGGCGGAAGCTGCCCGTGGCCCTCCAGATGACCGAGCGCAGCAGCCGCCCGCCGTCCAGCGGGAATCCCGGGACCAGGTTGAACCCGGCCAGCAGCAGATTGACCCACGCAAGGTAGCCGAACATCCCGATCAGCGATCTCGGCAGCGCGCCACGGGCGAAGACGTCGACGGCCCAGAACAGCGCCGCCAGGAGGCCGCTGGTGAGCGGCCCGACCGCCGCGATCAGGAACTCGTCGCCCGGCCCGCGAGACTCCACCCGGGCTCGCGTCGCCCCGCCGAACAGGAACAGCGTGATGTCCTGGACCCGGATCCCCCGGGCCCGGGAGACCAGCGCGTGAGCCAGCTCGTGGACGAGGACCGAACCGAAGAACAGTACCGCCGCCAAGATGGCGATCCCGACCGCCGCGCCGGTTGACAAGCCCTTATACAAGAAGGAGAAGCGCAGGTACATGCTGTAGGTGATGAGCACGGCGATCACCACCCACGAGCTGTCGACGCGAACGTCGATGCCGAGGATCTTTGCCACGCGCCATGATGTTCCGAACAACGCCGTCAGCTCCTCTCACCCCGGGCAGCGCGCCGCGCCGGACCATCGGTGCGGACGGGGGCCTGGGTGGCCAGGTCCTCCCGGGTGGTCGGGGTCCCGTCGATGGCCGAAGGCGACCATCACGTCGGTGAGCCGGCCGCCAGGTCGTGCTTCTGCTTCTCGGTAAAGTCTCCCGCGGAGAGCGTGACATGGACCAGCGGCATGACGTGCTCCTCTGCAGACGGTGATCCCGGTGCCGGCTTCCCGGGTGGTGCCGCGGGCGGCTCAGGGCTTGGCGTGCTTCTGGACGAAGGTCAGGGCGAGGCCGGCGACTTCCCGCCAGCCGTGGTCGATGGTCAGGGAGTGCCCGCGGCCGGGGATCTTGATGATCTCGGTGATGCCGGGGTTGCGCTTCTGCCTCTTGTAGGCCGCGTTGGCGACGGCCCACGGGACGGTGTGGTCCATCTCGCCGTCGATGATGAGCAGCGGCCCGCGGTCGGGGTTCTTGGTGTCGACCTTCGCCTCGGTCCACGGGTTGAGATTGGCGTCGGCCGCCTGGAACAGCGTGACACCCGAGCCCGGCACGGCGAAGGTCGCGTGCAGTTCGTGGGCCTCGGTTTCGGTGAC
>WNFX01005114.1_pt1 | contig 12709 bp, 15 predicted proteins | sample 5400111 | NCBI WGS metagenome assembly WNFX01 (sample SAMN13153363, study PRJNA577476) | soil metagenome | isolation source: 40 cm soil or saprolite under grassland replicate 1 | place: USA:California | collected 2016-06-15
GAGCGAAGCACGCGTTTCCCCTGGACAGCCTCAAGGAGCATGAGCTCGCTGTCCATCAGGATACCCATCGCGGTACTGGCCGGCGTGATTGAGGAAGTGTTGTCTTTGTTGATCATAAACATCGCCGCCCGCAGGCGCCCTCCTTTCGGTATGTTCCAGCTCTTGGGGAAGAGGCAGAAGTGCGGTCTGCCTCCTGGTTTGCTTCAAAAAGTATGAAGCCCTTCTCCGCACAGAAGTACGGTGCTCTTCGCCAACGTTCAACCAGCTTGTCGTGTGAGCAGCACCGCCCCGACCCGCCTGGACTTTTAGCCACTGACGATAGAGTAGGGAACTATTCTCACGGTAGCAGCGAAAAACGGTGGAAGATGGAACCACCGAGCAACTGCTCATGCCGTTGGTTAGTTGAGTTCGTGCTCCTTTATGTTGTAGGGGCCCTGCATTTGTATGTCTTCCCCTCTTTTCGATTTGAGCGCATCGTGTGATGTTGGCAAGGCAGCATGCAGCAGCTGTTCCAGCGCAGCGGCTCGCGAGGGCCCGACACCGGGGACCGTCGAAAGTTGGGCGGCGTCAGCATTCAACAGATCATGCAAACTGCGAAATCGCGCACATACAGCACGCGCGGTAACCCTGCCGATGCCTGGCAGGGACAATACGATCTGCATCTGCTGCTCGGATTGAGTAGCCCGGCGCCGTCCTGCCGCAGGTTCGTGAGCCGCGGAGCTGTGGGCCGCGTGCCCGACCTGGCACTGCTTGGCTGCCGCATAGATCAAGTGCGCCGAATCTACTGGTCCGCGACTGGGCAGGACCGGCACGCGCAGGATAGCTGTGATGTAGGTCAGCGCCCCACGAATGCTTTCAGGACGCATCTGGGAGTGACTGACGCGCTGAGGGTCCCCCTCCAGCAATAAGATGGGCGAGAAGCGACTTTTCCGCAGCGCGGTGAGTTGCGCAAACAAGCGTCCCTGCGCCAAGCTGCTGAGAAAGTCACTCCCCGTCTTGCGCTCGAAGATCCGGCGTGGATCGCCGCCTACGTCATAGTCGCCCACGCAGAGAGGGGTCACCTGGATGTGCACCTGCGGCATGGCGGCCAGAAGAGCGGGGATGCCAGAGCATTGTTCTTGCGTGTCGATGTGAATGTAGATCGGAACTGGCGCGTGTTGCGGCATTGATTGTACGGCTCTCCTCCTTCTCTTGTGCGCGCGTCGCGGCGCTTGCGCCTTTCTCAAGCTATGATAACAGGCGGACCTCTTCCACATCTCAGGAACTTTCACGGGATGCTCACGAACATCCCGCGTCATCGGCCAGAACATCAAACAAGCGTCCTTAATTTAAAGACACTTGAAGAACCTGAGGGATGAGGGAGAATGCATATTGACTAGGATGTGTCAGAACTGATCAGTTTGCTTCGGTGCATTTCGCTCAACTTGCTCAGAGCGCGAGCCCAGGTGCTCGTGAATGTCTCGTGAATTTTCGTGAGCCAGCGATAAGTTGTGTCTGATATCATAGCTGGAGAAGGAGGATGCCCGCCGTTTTCTCTGACCGCTTCTCCCCAAACGGGGATTATGAATTGACGAAAGTAGCTCTTGCTCGCCAGGACATTCCGGCCGAGGCCAACGCCCTCCTCTCTACCTGGATCGAAGGGGAACGACTACTTGGAGGAGGGCTGGAAACTGGAGCGCATACGACAGAACTCCTCCTATACTCAGTTCCGTTTTTGCTTTGAAGAGGCAGCAATTCTAGAAGTAAGAAAGAGGGTAAGGGAATTGTACTGTACAACCCCCTTAACGGCTTCAATGAGATGAGGTATGTTTGTGGTTCTACAAGAGAATCAGGCTCAGCAGGTACTCGTCCCCGACCTGCAAAGCACTATTACTTCTCACGATAAACCGCTCATCGCGGTGCGCTTAACATGTGGTGATCATGGTGTGGTGCTACGTTGGATCTGTGAAAATCTCCATCTCGATGTGACAGCGCAAATTCAGCGTATTAAACGGACAGAGGCGACGAGCGACGAGCGGAAATCCTTGAGTACCAGCGCAATGCGGTTGATGCTCTTTATCGTTGGGCACAATCCATCAGGATAGAGGGGCGCGCTGGACTCATCGAGTCAGAACCGATCGAAAAGCCAGCGACTCCCGATAAAGATGCAAGTCTGCCACAGTGGCAACATTACTATGAACAAATGGCTGCTTTTACTGCGTGGCGTATCTCGCTGGAAGAATGGCGTGGATCAGTGGAGAACAGACTAGAAAGCTTGGAGGCTGTTGTGCCGCTTATCCTAGAACAGCTCCCGCCAGCCACCATCACACCAACCCATCAGAATGTCGTGAAATACTATGTCTCTGAGCTAAACAAGGTCACGCACAAGCCTCATGCAACAATTTGGAGCATGATCTATACCTCGTTTCAGGTTCCTTGGTATCAAGAGCTTCGGGAAGAAGACTGGAGCAAGATACAAAGCTGGTTCCGTGAGCTGTTCAGGAAAGCCGGTCGCGGGCTGCCCGGCGAAGAACAAGAGCAGCTTTTCTAGGAGCAATAGCTGATTCTACTTTTTTCGGAGTTATGATGGAATCTCGTTTCATTTCGGAGATACGCTGGAATGTCATTTTACCGATGGTCTTGCAGATTCGTGAGACCATGGTTTTGCAGGGAGTTGAGCTTGAGGGAAAAGGAAGCCCGCCGCATTTTTGAGTTTTCGGCCTGTCAGCAGCCTAGATGGGGAAGCATGGTTTCGCGGAAAACTTCAGAAATAGTAGTAGTCTACCTCCATCTTCCCTTTCTCTCCGAGCTTGCCAAGAATTGCTCAAGTTCTGGAGTTCCATTGGAGTCGGGTACACCCAGCCTTGCAGAAAGATCAAAAGCGATGGGAGAACTGAGATGTGGATGGAGGATGGACAAGGCAGTCGAACACCTGCGAGTCTTTCTTCCCTAGTGCAGCCCAATGTCACCATCGCGGAGACGTGACTCCCTACTCGAATCTGTTTCCAGCCAATCCTTGTTAGCTGTTTGTAGGTCTATGAGGTGCCTCTGCGTGAAGCGCAGACGAACTGGCATATCAAGGTATGGCTTTGCCCCTTTTTTCGTGAGGATCTAGTGAAAGTTCGTGAGCCAGGGCTGAGACTTATCTGCTACCATTACTGAAGGGGGCGGGCAAGAGCCCCGTTTCCCTTTTTCTCTTGTTGCCAGAGAATAGCGTACAGGCGATAGTGAGCTGAATAGCGTTCCCGACAAGGAGGAAGTCAGGCGTGCCGAGCTTCACGGAAGACAATCTGCAGCGGATCATCATCAATCCGTATTACGCTATCACCGTTGCCCCCCAGCTGACCGAGGAGCATGAGCCGCCTCTGGACGAGACTGAGTGGGTGCGGGCAAATGCCTCGCTGATGGAGGGGATGGGCAGCGAGCGGTGGCTCAAGCAGCTGCTGGACGTGCTGGAGGGTAAGGCCGATGCCCCAGACCAGCCGATCAATCCATTCCAGGCCGTCAACATCGACCCGCTATTCGCCGTCGAACATCCCCCGCTCATCGAGCGGGAGATGTGGGTCGACGTCAATGTCGTGCATGTACGCAATATGGGGGCGCAGGCCTGGCTCAGACAGCTGCTGGATGTCCTCAATGGCGACATCGTGACGGCGGAGGAGGTCGGCTTCGCGCCGCCGGGCGGTACATTCGGGTACGGTACGCTTGGCAGGTCTCATCTGCAGCGGCGGGGGAAAAAGAAACAGAAAAAGAGGCGCCGCAGGTAACGGGTAAGATGTGAGCATGGCTGCCGCGTTACGTCGTTTGAGTCCCCGGAACGGCTTGGCGGGAAGGCCTAGGCGAGTACACAGGTAATGGACGCGCGACGAACGCGCCTCCCTGGAACAGGAAGAGCGATGAGGAGGAAGAGACGATGAAGGATCTGGACTTTTTAAAGCATGCGGACCATAGCCGCAAGGCAGCGATGTATGCGGCAGAGCACGACGGCAAAGTGAGGCATTTCGCCTATCACGAGGAGCTTGGCGAGTGCCGTGAGACGTTTTCCCGATTACTCCAAGACGTGCAACAGGGTGAGATCGGGGTGATTCTGGCGCCTGACGCCACCTGTCTTTCGATTGAAACGTCGCCGTGCTGGATGGAGGCGTTTATCCAGGCCGTCAAACAGCACAAAGTCCTCATTGGCGACCACAGCCACGACCTGGTCTATGACCTACGCGATGAAGACGATGAGGCGCGGTTTCGGGATCTGTATCCACACGGGGAATACGAGCAAGCGAGGAGCGCACCCCGCTCGCTCACCGATGCCATCGCGCAGAGTCCCTTCGCCGCCGCCTCTCTCGAGAGCGGACAGAATTGGTTCCTCGTCACCCGCATCGAGGGCAAGGCACCCGACGATCTCATCTATAGTCTTTCTAGTGGGGCACGAGGGCAAGCTGTGGACGTGTTTGGGCTGGGACGATGGAAAGAGCTCCTAGATATCCTGGCTCCCTATGGTATTACCGAGGAGGGAGGCTGGTGCCCGGTTCCTCCGGAACGAAAGGACTGGCTCATCCGTACGCAACACCAAGAGGACGCGATGGCCGCACAAACCGCAGCCGCAATGAAGCCGCACCGGGCTTCTCTGACCAAAGGCGCGCAGGTGAGCGTGATCCTGCCGGGAAGTGGTAGGGTGCGGGGCAAGCAAAGACGGAGAAGAGGAGGAAGAAACGGATGAGGGAGCTGCCTTACTTCACGCGCGAAGAGTACGCATTGACGAAAGTGGCGCTTGAAGGCTCCGACGTTCCGGCCGAGGCCCTGGCGCTCCTCTCTGCCTGGATCGAAGGGGAGCGCCTGCTGGTGGATGGCCGGGAAGACGTGGGAGGGATCAACTTTTGCCGCATGGATGCAAAGGGCATGGCGCCGCTCCCTCACATCGTCGCTTCTTTTTTCGCACGCCGTCCCTACAAGCGCAAAGCTGGGCACTACCGCAATTGGAACGGCTTCTATCTGCTCCTGTATCGGGATGTGGAGGAGGGCTGGAAGCTGGTGCGGATAGGAAGGAATACCTCCTACGCTCAGTTCGTCACGCTATTCGCAGCGAGAAGCAAGGCGGTAGAGGAGATCAACAAGCGGCTCGGCAACGATCTGGGAGACCATGAAGAGTGAAGATGAGAAAGCTTCAACTGCTCTTAATTTAGATGCCATGAAGAAATTATCGAGGAGAGGGGTAATGAACAGATGCCGCAGCATTCCATAGCGATCAAAGTCAACGATCATCTCACTATTGACGCCGGATCCTGGCAGGAACGCGTTGAAGGGGATCTAATACCCTATCGCCTCGTCTCGCCTCCGCAAGCCACCATGTACCGCCAGGTCCTCTCGTATTTAGAGGAAGCCACCAGAGGTCAGAAGGCTCCACCCAAGTCCCGGCTGCACTTCGGTGAAGTGGCGATCGCGACCGTCGCGGTGTGTCTGCGCTGGGGGTCGTACTTCGCCGTGCTGGCCAAGGGCGACCTGCCGCAGTGGACCTCCGCGTACGAACCGGAGGTCAGCTGCGTCGGCGACGGGGAGATGGCGCGCATCAACATCGAGGCCTCAGCGGCCCTGGCCGGCTGGATCGATCTCATGCGGGCCGACCAGCAGCACTTCCGCAAGCTGGTCAGGGCTGCCATCCAATGCCTCCCTTTTCCCATCGCGCAGCTCGACGGGGCGACGTATCACAACCGCTTCCGGGCCTTCAGCGCCATCAATTCAGCCAATGGCAGACGCTACCTGATGGAGGCCTTTGTGCGAGACTTCGGGTCGGAGTGGTTGGAACGAGAGAAGGCGCGCATCCTCGTCAATCCCACACGTGCCCTTGCCAATGGGATCCTCAACGAGCACTGGCGCAACGGATCGGGCATCGAGGACGTGCACGCCGGGGGCGTCGCCCGCACAAGGCCACTGGCGCAGCGCCGCCTCACGAAAGCGCAGGAAACGCTGCTGATGCAGGAAACGGCGGAGCTGTTTGTGCCAACCCTGCGTGCCCTCTATAACGTCGTCAGCAAACCGACCGAGGAAACCTGGCCGGAACAGGCGCTACCATATGCGATTGCCTTCAAGCCTCCCGCGGATTGGTCGCTGGAGGAGCAGACGCGTGAAATTGCCTTGCCAGGTGCAGAACCATGATAGTCCTTCGCACGCTCTTGTCCCGAAGGGAGACAGGTGTTTGTGGTATTCGCCCAATCGAGAGACCAACGCCAGGTTCAGCTACGAGGGAACGCTGGCTGTCTCCGAGACCGGTGGCATAGTGGACGATACTGATAGGAGGACGCCGTTTGGCTTCTGCATGGAGCGGCCACGATCGCCAGCCGAGCTTGTTTCATGCCAAAACCATCCCAGTGTTCTTTCCCCTGGCCTGGCTGTACATCCCACATTGTCAGAGTTGGAGTCCGCTCGCCCACCGCGGGGTAACGCTCTCCCCGCTCCCGCAAGACCAGCCCCTGCCGGATGCGCCGCGCGAGTTCGTGGGTGTAGACGGCAGGCTCGGCCTGCTCCTCCTGGAGCACGTCCTCGGTGTACTGGTAGAGCTGGAGCGCCTCCTGCCGCCTCTCCTGCTCCACCAGCATGACCATCAGGCGGCACAGGGCGTCCTCGTCGGCCGGGTCCTCCTCCAGAGCGGCGAAGAGCAGCTCCTCGGCCAGGCCGACCAGCTCGTCTTCGAGGTAGAGGTCGACCAGCTTGAAGAGCACGCGGTGCCGCGCGCCGTTGATAGTGTGCCGTCGTGGCTGTGCCCACGCAGCATACAGGTCGTCCTCGAGGAACTCGCCCCCGGCGAGGGCACACGCTTCCTCTAGCAGGGGAAGCGGGTTCTGACCCTGGCACTCCGCCCGCACCGCCCTCGACACGAGTGAGAGCAACGCATCGGCATCGACCCAGAGGTGCTGCTGCCCGGCCAGTTTGAAGACCGTTTCCCCGCCGCTGCGCAGCGTGAGCAGCAGGCTTCCCACCTCGCCCGTGCGCAGGATGTGTCGCCGAAGGACGGATGCCGCGGAGTCGAGCGCATGCGCGGCATTCAACTCCTCGTGGTCGGGCCAGATGGCCTCGAGGAGTTCATCCCTGGACGCCCGGCGGTTGGGGCGGCATAGCAACACCTTCAGTAGGGCCATCGCCGGCCCGCGACTACTCCACTCGTTGCGCGCCACGAGCTCGTAGCGCGGCGGCTCATTCGGGGCCAGCAAGGGAGCGGGAACGAGCCGCTCCACGGCGAATTCACCCAGCGTGGTGATCCGCATCCACGGATGCTCCGCTGAATCGTGTTCAATTGTACTGTGCATCGCTGCGAGTCTCCTCTCTCGAATCCCCTGGCTTGATCAGCAAGGGGGTACGAGGCCTACCGGCGAGTCCCTGAACGCCCTGCTATTGATGCTATCCTCCATGCAAGCTCCGATTATAGCAGAAGCGCCCGTTGGCTGAACGAGAAAGTCGTGATTCTTCGTGAGCAATTCGTGAAGCGAATCTCCTGCTCCCGTCCCTTGGTCGTCTCGTTTCCTCCCCCCTCTGGCTTATTCTTCCCAGACCGCTAAAGACGGGAAAGGAATATTCTCATTCCACGCGCATCGCCTCACCGGTCACGGATGGTGCGTGTGTTCCCTCCCTGTCAAAAGTCGTGAGCGAGTCGTGAGCAGGCGTATGCGCCTGGTGAACGACCATGAGGAGTGCATGAGGGAGGCATGCTACGCTCGCTGTGGAGATCGGGAACGGCGGCTGAGAGGAAACGAAAGGCCAGGCAGTAAGGAGGAATTCTGTGAGAGAGCAGCAGAGGGTCATAGTGCTGGACACTTCGCCGACCTCGCGCAAGATCCTCGAGGTCATCCTCCATCGCGAGGGCCACCAGGTCGCCTGCTTCGATGACTCGCTGGAGGCGCTGCGCTTTCTCTCCCGGCATGGCCCTGCCGACCTGCTTTTCCTCGGCCTGAATCTCCCTAAAATGGACGGTTTCGAGGTGCTGAAGTATCTCAGAGGCGAAGCGCGTTTCCACCCGATGGTTTCTGTCGCCCTCCTCAACGAGCACGACGGGATCCTGGTCCGCTTGAAAGCGCGCCTGGCGGGCGCGCAGCAGGTGGTGACGAAGCCTCTGGTGCGGCATCGGATCGTTGCCCTGGTGTCCGAATATTCGTGCAGGAGGGTTTCTACCCAAGAAGCAAACCAGCGAGCAGGGAGCCCCACCCGTGACGGTGGTGAGACAGCTCCCTATCGAGGAAGGAATGAGCCTGGTGGGACAGCCAGTTCGCGCACCGTGTGAGCTTGCGCCTGAGGCGGTCGAGCACATTCCCTGGTTGCGCGGGCGGCTCCTCTCCTGGTTCGCTTGCGACGGCCGCACCTTCCTCTGGCGCGAACCGGGCAGGACACCGTACGAGGTCGTTGTCGCGGAGATCCTGCTGCAGAGGACAACTGCCGCGGGAGTCGCGCGGGCCTATCCCGGATTCATCGAGCACTTCCCGTCGTGGACTGCCCTCGCGCACGCGCCCCTGGACTGCATCGAGAACGAGCTCAGGCCGCTCGGGCTCTGGAGGCAAAAGGCGCTGGCATTCCAGCAGCTCGCGCGGTCGATCGAGGGGCGTGGCCGCATCGTTCCCAGCAAGCGCGCGGAGCTGGAGCGCCTGCCTGGTATCGGCCCCTACACGGCGAGCGCGGTGCTGGCCATCGTCTACGGACGGGCTGAGCCACTCCTCGATGTGAACATGGCCCGCCTCCTGGGGCGGTTCCTGGGATCATCCGAGCCCGCTGAGGCGAGGCCCCGACGCTCGCTGCACGCGCTCGCCCTTCGTCTGGTGAAGAGTAAGCGCAGCCTCGAGGTCAACTGGGCGGTGCTCGATTTCGGGGCGCTCGTGTGTCGTGCCCGGCGACCGCTCTGCCCGCAGTGCCCGCTGCGGGCCAAGTGCGCGTATGCCAGGTTGCGTCAGCTCCAACCTATTCCCACTTCAAATGCTCTTTCAGGCTCACGAAGCGCTGGTTGCCGATGATGATGTGGTCGACGAGTTCGATGTCGAGGATGCGCCCGGCCTCCACCAGCTGCAAGGTCGTCTGGATATCCTCCGGTGACGGCTCCGGGTCGCCGCTGGGGTGGTTGTGGCAGAGGATGAGGCCAGGGCAGTTGCGGATAATGGCCGGGCGGAAGACCTCCGCGGCCCGCAGAACCGAGCTGTTGGCGGTGCCCTGGTAGCTGCTGATCTTCTCGACCAGCTGGCTCTTGGCATCCAGCAGCAGAATGCGCATCTGCTCGGTATCGAGGTAGGCCAGGTCGAGCATCACCAGGTTCGCCGCATCCGCCGGGGTGCGGACCTTGTACTTGGCGTCTATGTGCATCAGGCCAAGCCGGCGCCCGATCTCCAGGGCCGCCTTGACCTGGGCCGACTTGGCCTCCCCCATGCCGTGCTCGGTGCACAACTCGCGGAAGTCGGCGCGCACCAGCCCAGGGAGTCCCCCATATTTCGCGAGGAGCTTGTTGGCCAGTTCGAGGGCGTTATCGCCGCGGGTGCCGGTGCGCAGGACGATCGCAAGCAGTTCGGCCACGGAGAGCGCCTGGGGGCCGAAGTGCTGCAGGCGCTCGCGCGGGCGCTCTCCGCTGGGCAGCTCGCGCACGGTCGCGTGGTAGTCCAGCTGAGTGCGTGTATAGGGGTCGCCGTTGGTTTCGCGGGGGAGCATATGCGGTTTTCCTCCTTCATAGCGTAATTGGTCTCCCTCATCTATTCTGAACAAGCGTGGGTAAAAGTGGAAATGCGGCATCGTCCTGGTGGCTGCTTGATAGTACGCATGCTGTCGATGGCGGGTCTGCGATCCCCACCGGCCTTTCCGTTGCTCTCACTTTTCCTGCTTCCCACCTGGCAAGTTATGACCAAGGAAAGGGTGTGCCATCATGGCAGTCCCTTTTGAAGAGGTGTGTTGTCAGGGACCCTACGAATGGTCGTGAGTGTTTCGTGAATTTTGGTGAGGTAGGCATGAGCATGGCCTTCTATACTAGAAGGAGACTTCCGCTTCGTGCTTTGGGGCGGGACCGCCCTGAATTTACGAAGAGGTCTTCAACTTTTAGCCCTCGGCCAAGCTTTTATCCGGAAAAGGTGTTATCAAAAGCGCGTTGGTCGAAGAGAAGAATGGAGAGGCATAGTCAGCGACCCCATGCATGAAGTGCAATGCGGCCTTCGCGCTCCGTTTTCAGTAAAAAGGGTAATGCATCATACATTACCCTTGCGAGGTGCATGTTGAACGAAGAGCAAGACTTTCTTCCAATTGAGCAACAGACGCTCACATTTTATGGCAAACCTATCGTTGTCGTGCGCCTGCCTGATGGACAGCCAGGTGTAGTCCTTCGTTTCCTCTGTGAAAATCTCCAGATTGATACAGCTGCGCAAACACAACGCATTCGACGTACAGAAGCGATCTCTGAAGACCTTATTTTTGCACAGGTCGAGACTGACGGCGGCTCTCAAAAAATGGCGGTGCTCATTCTGCATGCCGTTCCATTCTGGCTGGCGGGCATCGATCCTAAACGAGTACGCGAGGAGATTCGCCCGGAAATCTTGCGTTACCAGCGCGAGGTGGTTGATGTCCTCTACACCTGGGCGCAGTCTCCCAAAGAGGTGGCGGCGCCGGCAAGGCTCGTGCCGGTAGAGCAGATTACGAAACCGGTGGCACCAGCTGATGATGCGGGTCTTGATGCCTGGCGCGAATATCACCGGCAGATGGTGCTCTGGATTGACTGGCAGCATGATATCGAAGTCTGGCGTGGAAGCGTCGAATCTCGGTTAGAGGGCCTGGAGGAAGTCACTAACTTGATTCCTGAAATCCTGGAGCGCCTGGGGCCGCACACGCTGACACCTGACCACCAGCGCGCATTACAAAAGTATGTCCAGCACATGCATGAACTGAGTGGGAGACCATACGGTACGGTGTATGAGAGCCTCAAAGCTGCGTTTGGAGTTGCCAGGTATGCTGATATTCCTGATCAGGACTGGCCGCGAGTGGTCCAGTGGTTCCGGGTACAATTGGAGCCATGGCGAAAAACGTGACGCCTTATCGAATGGCGCGGAAGGGCGTGAGCCGTGAAGGTGTTACAGCTCGCTCAGACGAAGCTTTCCTTCTCTTTCTCTCCTGAGAAAAAGTTGATATACACACTGGTAGCAAGATAGTAGTACAAGAAGACCGGGGCGACGATATCGCTCTCCCTGAAAGGAGCCGATTCATGGAAGAGGATGTCCCTCTGGTGACCCGTGAGCAGTACATAGAGATGCTCATCGATGCCTCATGTTGGGAGGCCTCGGAAATGGAGTCAGGCTTCCTGTCCTGGTGCGAACGACATGTCCCCACCTGGCGTCAGCAGGGTTATGACGAAACCTGGATTCGTCAACGCATTGAAACGGCGCAGAACACACGAAGTCTCCACCGCACACTCAAGGAACAGGGTCGAACGATGCTGGAGATCCGTGAGGAGCTGGGCAAGGCGTACGCAGCTCATCCAGAACTCTATGACCTGGCGAGTGAACGCGCACGTCTCCAGCCCGGCATCCTTCGCTATCATGGCAATACTGGCGATCTCCTGCAACGCTACACGCTGCGCGTCCTGCTCTACGAAACAGACAGACTGACCTATGAGAAGTTTTGCCGCTGGAGCGGCCTGCCCGTGCCGGGCCCCGAGAGCATTTTCCTTGAGCAACCGGATGCGGTCCGCGTGGTGCGTGATCTGAGTACCGTCGAAGAACTGGAACTGGCGCTGGCATTGAACCGGTATGAGCTCCACCTGTTTGATGCGCCGGAAAACTTGACCAAAGGCCAGCTCGCTGCACTCATGGAAGCACACGGCAAGCAACTTCGTGCGGACTTTATCGCCAGTCGTGGATATCCGCCGGAAGATTCGACGACACCCTATGTTCCCGTCACGATTGATGGTCCCCAGGATCATGATGCTTATTATACCAAAGCATTTCCGTAACCGTCAGAGCAGAAAGGGATGCCAGTGCACCTGGGGATAAGAAAGTTGGCTTTGGAAAAAACTGAAGCTGAGTACCCCTCTTTATTATACCCCTTCGCCTACATCGCATAAAGATTACACGTTTTCCAAGCCTTGATCAGGAATATACTATATATTGAGAACTAATGGGAAGCATAGGTTTTGGAAATCTGCAAAACCTATGGGTTAAAAGACAAACGTGTCATTTAACCGATGGTCTTGCAGATTCATACTACCATGGTTTTGCAGGAAGTTGAGCTTGAGGAAAAATCAGTTCATTGCATTTTTGGATTTTCGGGTCATGGGCAGCCTTTATAGGGAAGCATGGTTTTGCAGAAAAACTTCACTTACAGTTGAATTGATTACTGATGAGGCTGGAGCTTTTTCAGAAGTTCGCACTGCGAACGTAACGAAGCGATAGGAATGCGACTCTAGAGCCTTAGAAAAATCTCACTGCTACTTCCATGGTTGAGTACCACATGACAAAGAAAAATAGGTGGGAGGTGAACGATTAGGTCGCCAATTTTCTAACGGATGTAAAAAATTAGCCAACACATCATGTGTACTAGTCACTTTCAGAAGAAACCAGCTCCAGCTCTCGATATTCAAAGTCTGTCAGTTTGTTTTCACCGGGGAGTTCAACAAAGTAGATGTAGTATGGTTCTGTACGTCGTCTCTCTTTATCCACCGATCTGACAATGCCTATGGCTCCACTGCTATCCGCTGGCCCACTACGGAACAGGTTCCCTACTACTCGTACTCTAT
>WNFX01010265.1_pt1 | contig 12706 bp, 10 predicted proteins | sample 5400111 | NCBI WGS metagenome assembly WNFX01 (sample SAMN13153363, study PRJNA577476) | soil metagenome | isolation source: 40 cm soil or saprolite under grassland replicate 1 | place: USA:California | collected 2016-06-15
ATCACCGGAGAGCGACGTGCGGTGAAAATCGCATGCGTCGTTCGGGCTGGGGGCCGCCGGAAAAGGACCCGCACAGCGGGTACCTCGCTGGCGGCCCACCAGTACCCTGTGGCACGGCCTCGGCGAGGCCGTGCGGAAGGAAGTCGCGGCGCACTCGGCCTGCTGGGCGAGGGGCACGCCCCTGCAGGAGGGCAAGCGGGCCGCCACCACCCTGGAGCGCTGGCAGCAGGTCCACGAACTGCGTGCCCGGAACGTGGGCCTGCTCGACTGCGCCCGCCGCCTGAACCTCTCGCTCAACACCGTCAAGTGCTACGACCGCGCCAGCGAGCCGGAGCGGCTGCGGCGCGTTCCGAAGTACCGCCCCACGCTGGTCGATCCTCACCGCGACTACCTCCGCAAGCGCCGGGCCGAAGAGCCCGGCGTCCCGGTCCGGCAGTTGCTGTGGGAGATCCGCGAACTCGGCTACCAGGGCAGCTCCAACCTGCTCGTCCGCTACATCAACCAGGGCCGCCTGGACGGCGACCGGCCGCACCTACCCCCCGCCGGGCCGCCCGGATCCTGCTCACCAGGCCGGACCGCCTCACGGCCGGCCAGCAGGAGACGCTCGCCGAGCTCACCGCAGCCTGCCCCGAGATGACCGCCCTGGCCAGCCTCGTCACGTCCTTCGCGGCCCTGCTGGTCCCCGACCCGGGCAACCACGCCAGGCTCCGCCAGTGGATCACCGACGCGCGCGCCGTGGACCTGCCCCACGTGCACTCATTCACCCGCGGCCTTGACCTGGACATCCAGGCCGCCACCGCCGCGCTTACCCTCCCGCACCACAACGGCCGCACCGAGGGAGTCAACACCAAGACCAAGATGATCAAAAGACAGATGTACGGACGCGCCGGCTTCACCCTGCTGCGCCACCGCATCCTCCTCGGCTTAAGTCACATACGGTCACCACCGAAAGTGCGACAGAGCCGTTATCTTGACAGACCCAAATGGGCAGCCCAGCGCACCAGTCCGGGGCCGGCGGAACCGCGGGTGGTCGCGGTGGACGGCAAGACTTCACGGGGCTCGGGGCTTGATAACAACGGAACGGCCAGTGGCGGTAACCCAGCGGTCTTCAGCCCGCTATCGCCACTGCCCGTTCCGTTATTGTATCAAGCCCCGCGACCCTGCCACGGGAGATGATGGACGCCTTCAGCCCCCGCGAACCCCCTCCGGAAGACGATCCGGCGCGCTCAGCTGCACAGCGTGGGTGAGGCAATCGTGCGGGCCACCGGTGAGGTCGTCCACCCCACCGTGCGCTCGTTTGTCAGCCACAACCATCACCCCGGCGTCACCACTATCCCGATCCGCGATCTCCCGCCCTCCGAGACAGCGCTGGTCTGGCTCGCAACCAGCCACAGCCGCAAGATCCAGGCGTTCGCCCGCGCCGCCGCCGATGTTCTGGCAGCACAACAGGATCACGATGAGCCGCCCGATCGCGTGCGGGAAAGTAGATGCGGCCCCGCCTCCCGGCTTCCAGCGCACCGTGAGCCCCCGCGGCCAGCCGCGGGGCTCACGGGAAGGCGGCTGCGGTTTCTGTCATGTAAGGAACACCGGCGCCCGTGAATCCATCGCGGGGCCGGGTCCCAAGGGGTTGCATGGTCATCCCCGGCTGGTCCGGGGGGTGGCGTCGAGAACCTGTCTGAGGCAGGTCTTGTAAGACCTGGCCTCGTACGTCTGATTGCCACTCCTGGCCTGGCCACGGATGCCCCGGATGAGGGAAGTGGGCCGGCCCGGCATGAGGGCAACCATCGCCAACCTGCCCAGGGCTTCGTGGCTGGCGGGGCAGCCACTGGTAGTCGGCGGCGGGACGGCGGGGCTTGCCAACCCAGGCGAAGGTCCAGCCACCGGCGGAAACGACGTCACCGGTGGCGGCGCACGAGAACGGACAATCTGTGCGGTCAAGCGCAACAAACCAGCGAGCCTGTCTTGCGCTCGTATTCGGCGATCCGGAGCACTGGCCAGGCCCACTGTCGTGACCTTGCGTGATCACTCGGGTCGGCTTACCGGTGAGGTGAAGCATCGTCGCTGGGGCCACGGCGGGCCCAGTCTTCCCGGGCCTCAGCCCGACCCGGGAGGTGCCCCCATGGCCACCACGTCCACGTCCACATCCACAGCGGTCATCGCTGTTGAGCCGGTGTTCACCGAACCGGAACAACTTGCCTTGGCTGGATTCTTGGCCGGTTACACCGGCCTGACCCGCGAAGCGTACGCCCTGGACCTGCGCCAGTACGCCAGCTGGTGCCAGCAGCACCACCTGCCACTGTTCCAGGCCCGCCGCGCCGACATCGAGTGCTTCGCCCGGGACCTGGAAGCCCGCGGCCGCGCCCGGGCCACCATCACCCGCCGCCTGTGCACGATCGCCGGTTTTTACCGCTACGCCGTGGAGGAAGACCTGCTTGAGCATTCACCGGCCGCTCATGTCCGCCGCCCGCGCCTGGACTATGAATCCCATGCCATCGGGCTGGACCGTAACGAGCTCGGCGCGCTGCTGGTCGCCGCCGGGCTTGGGCCACCGGCCGATCATGCGCTGGTCTCATTGCTGGCGTTGAACGGGCTGCGCGTCTCCGAAGCCACCGGCGCGAATATCGAGGCCCTGGGCGTCGAGCGCGGCCACCGGACCCTGGTGATTACCCGCAAGGGCGGCAAGATAGCCGCCATCCCGCTCGCACCGCGCACGGCCCGTGCGATCGATCTGGCCGTCGGCGAGCGTAGCGAAGGACCGGTCTTCGTGGCCGCCGATGGCCGCCGGCTGGACCGGCACGGCGCGGCGCGGATCGTCCGCCGGGTCGCCTGCCGCGCTGGGATCACCAAACCGGTTGGCCCTCACACCTTGCGGCACGCGTTCATTATCTGCAGTGCCATTTCAGCCTGAGGCACGGCGAAATCCGGGGCTGGACGTGTCGTGCCTCACAAGTATCCGATACTCCGTTAGGCACGTGCGGCAGGGCCAGGACCAGGGTTTTTCTCTTCGCTGCGCTTTTGACCTCACGTGACCTCACGTGCCTCACTGCTTGAAACCGCCCCTGACCTGGCCTTTTTCGAGATTAACTGCAGATAACATTCGTCACCGCGGCCTTGGACGCCGGGGTGCCGGTGCGGGATGTGCAAGAAGCCGCCTCACACGCCGATCCCAGGACCACGATGAGGTATGACCGTGCCCGCGGCAGCCTGGACCGGCACGCGACCTATATCGTCGTCGCCTACCTCGCTGGTGCCGCCCGGTAAAGACGCCGCAAGGACCCTCTGCAGCTGCCCGGGGATCACCGAGCCACACCCGCGAACCGTAAGCCTCGCGGGTGTGGCGGCACTCGCAGATCACCTGGACCTGTTACCTCGGCGGCACCTGTATGGCTAGCCGAGGCTGTCAGCGGGCCGGGTCCCCTTCCGCCGCTGCCCTGATGACGGCATGAACCTTTCCCTCGGGGAAGAACACGGTGAGATTCCTCGCCGCGGCCAGAGCCCGGTCGCGGGCCTCGCCGCCGAGCTGGCGAGTTGCCCGCACGGCATACGTGGCCGCCCGGCGCCGGACGCCAGCGCGGTATCGCCCGATGTCCATGCTGATCGTCACGCCGTGAGCATCGGCCAGCTCCAGCGCCTCGGCGGTGATCTTTTTGCCCTTGGCCGAGTTGCACTCCTGGTGCAGGAGCTGGAGATTCCAGCGGCGATGCGGTCCGCCGTAAACCCTCGGGATGATGTGATCGATCGCGGTGCCGCGCGGAGAGCCAGGCAAGTCATCCCCGCACCACGGGCAGCGCTAGCATTGCGCCTCCACCAGCTCGGTCATGAACGCCAGGCTGTGCGATACCCACGGCACAACCTCGCCGTCATGCTGGCCACCACCAGCCCGGGCGCCAAACGGCCAGCGGCAGAACCTCTCCCCAGCAGGCACCGGCAACCCGCACACACCGCACCAGCCAGGCTCCGCAGACACCAGGCCAAGCTAACCCGACGGTCCGACATCGCGGCAGTCGCTGCTAGGGAGCGAGGAGGACCTCGCGGTGGCCGGCTCGCAGCGGCGAACTGCTGCTGCCGATACCCAGGTGAGCAACTTTGCTGGGCGGCATGCTGCGTACGAACCGCCTCGGTGCGGCTGTGGGATCGAGTTCGGGCACACCGGCGACCGCACAGATCGGGTTGTTCGGCGCGGGGAGCGGTGATGGGGTGGTTGGCCGCCGTTGCGGCGCGGCTGCCACGTGCCTCAGGGATCCGGGGACTGCTCGGGCGGCCAGGCGCGGCGTGACTGGTCGATGGGACTCATCAGCCCGACGTCGTTGCCGTCGGGATCGGCAATGATCGCATACCGAGCACCCCAGAAGGCGTCGAACGGTGGCTGCCGGCCCGGGTAGCCAGCCGCAGTCAGCTCGGCGTACCGTTCACGCCGGCGGGGTCAGCGCGCCAGGCGGCGTGCCAGAGCCGCGCCGATTCGGCGGTGTCGAGCTCAAGGCTGAAGCCGCCGGGCATCCTCAGCTGAACGTGGGCACCGGCCGCGTCCTGGCCCTGGGGTACCGCGACCCCCAGCCGGTGGTAGAAGTCCAGGCTGGCCGCCATGTCGGTAACGACCAGGTTGAGCATGTGCAGGTCGAGCGTGCTGTCACTCACCCTCCGCAGTCTGCCAGAGGGCCGGCCGGCCGCAGCCTGGTCACGGCTCAAGACAGCATCGAGAGCTCGATCGAGTTCCCTGTCCGGCAGGTTCCCGCTCGCGTCGCTGCGGAATGCTATCGGCGACGGCCCGGGTATGCGGTGATCACCGCGGACAACCCGGGCAAGGTGGTCGCCATGGCGCAGGGCTGTCTCACGGTTGCGGAGCGGTGCCCGTGTCGAGGCCGCCGAGGCCGACCGTGTGACGCCGCCCGGGTCAGGTGCTGGCTGCCCCAGTTGCCAGGTTCAGGATGCCGGGACTGCCCGGCCCGCGTAGGCGGCCAGCCGGTCGGCTGGGCTGGCGCCGGGCGGCGCCGACCGCTCCTCCCCGAACGGGGCGCCGCTGCCGCGGGCCAGCGGCCGGGACCGCAGCATCTGATCGGCCGCCGCCACTACCTCGGGGTCGAGGGCCCGGGGCTGGCCGGTAGCCGCGGCCAGGTCCCAGGCGTGCACCGTCAGCTCGGCGGCCCGCAGCAGGGCCAGCGCCGCGCCCGGCAGATCACCGAACGGCGAGGGGTAGATACGCTGCAGCACGCCCTCTCCGCCGAAGGCGGCGAGCACGGCGGCCAGCGAGTCCCGGAACCCGGCCAGCGGGTCCCCGCCGAGCACATCGTCACCGCGGCCCGGGCCAGCTGTCCCGGTGATCGAGGCGGCGAACCTGCGGTTGCCGTTGGCCATGTGATTGATCACATCCCGCACGTCCCACCCGGTGCACGGGGTCGGCCCGGCCAGCCGGCCGGGAGGGATCCCGGCAATGATCTGCTCCGCGGCAGTGCCCGCCCGGCGCAGCAGTTCCAGCGGGTCCGGCATGGTTCCTCCAGGCTGATTCGCTGCTGCCGCCGCCTGCTACCTGCCCGAGTATCGAGTCAAGCTCCGAGCACGACGACCTGCTTGCACCCGCTGGTGCACGCGCCCACGACGAAGTCGTCGAAGAAGCGGGTGAAGTGTGCGGTCGCGGGACATGCTTGACCATTCGTTCTCAGGACATCCTTGACGGTTCCGCGAGATGATTCCCCTTCGCCTTATCCAAGGAGGTCGCAGATGGCCTTTTCGGACTTGAGCGCCACGATCCGCCCGTACCGCGACAGCGACAAGGCCGCGGTTTACGACGTGTGCGTCCGCACCGCAAACGCAGGACGAGGCGTCGGCGGCCGCTATAGCAACGATGACCTGGTGCCAGACGTCGTCGCCGGCCCTTACCTGTTCCTTGAACCGCGGCACGCGTACGTGCTGGACAACGGCGAGCGCGCCGTCGGCTACATCATCGGCACGGCCAGCACGCCGGACTTCGTCGCCGCCTACCGGGACCGCTGGCTGCCGCGGTTGCGGGACCGGTATCAGCAGCTGCCGGGTCCGCCGGTGACGGAGGAAGAGCAGCGGCTCGACGCCATGTTCCATCCGGAGCGCTGGCTGCGGCCTGAGCTCGCGCCGCATCCGGCGCACCTGCACATCAACTTGCTCCCCGGCTACCGGCGGTTGGGCCATGGCCAGGAGCTGATGAGCACGTTCCTCGCCTCGGTGGCGGCCGCCGGCGCGCCGTCTTGCTACCTCTCCGTCCGCCGGGAGAACGTCGACGCGAGACGTTTCTACGAGCGGCTCGGCTGGCGGCCGATCGAGGTAAGCGACCCCGGCCCTGGCGTCTATCTGGTACGGCCGACCAGCTAACTCGGCCAGGCTTCGCGCTCCAGCCGCAACAGGTCATCCGCCACGGCGGACTGCTCCGCGAAGATCATCGCCTGGCGGGAGCCGAGGTCGTAGCGCGGCCAGCCCGGATCGCCGGACACCACGAACCGCACCACGCCGCCGGTGCATCGCATCGGCCAGCGATTGCCCCGGCAGCTTGCCCCACATAGCCGCATCTGGTGCTTCGGTGCCGAGTCCTTCCACCACTGCGAGACATCACGCTCCGTGATCGGTACCCGGCATGGCGACGCGCACACTCCCGCCGTTCGGGGCGGCCGGTATGCCTTCGGCGCTCCTCAACGGAGGCGCGCAGATCAGGTAGTTCTGTCCGCCCACCGCTTTGCACAGAGAATCCGGCTCCTTGACGTGCCACTCGTTTGCTCCCCAGCTTCATGTTCTGGATCTTGTCATAGGGCTTGATGGTCGCGGTCGGCCGTCAGGGCGTGTTCGATAGGCGCCGTTGAGGTCGATGCGAGCACCGCGCTACGCGCGCCGAGGGCGCCTGGCTCGGTGCGCGGGCCGCCCGGTCGGGGTGGATTACACCGACTGTGCCCGCTGCTCCATCTGCTTCCAGAATTGCTTGAGGCTTCCCGGAGCCGTCTGTTGCCACGGTGCTGCTCTGCGCCGGATCGAGCCGCTGCTGATGAACGCCTGCTGCCCCCGGCAGAATGCCTCGCTCAGCTCGATCCGGTAGCTGGTCTCGCCCTTGAGGGGATAGGGGCAGAGCTCGAAGGGACAGCCTTCCTTGCAGTTGGATCCCGGTTCCGGGGTCTCGGCCGTGCCCATGGTGCGAGTGGGGTCGAGCGGGGAGCGGTCCCCGCCAAGGCATGGCGGCAGGTAAGGCCGGACGGTGCGGTGGAGCCGCCGGTTGCGCTCGCTGGGCCGCCCCCCACGTTCGGCGAGGTTCAACAGCAGCAGCACGTCGGCGACAAGCTGCTGGGCTCGCGGGTGGAGCGCAGTCCACCCGGTGGACGGCGGGATCCAGAGGTTGTGCTTGCGCGGTGTTCGCGGGTTCGCCGGACCGGATCCCACCTTGCCGACCACGCCGCTGTCGTCGATCCAGATGAAGCGCTCGGGCTGCCCGGTTTCCAGCGCTAGGACGGCGAGCTGGCTCGCCTCTATCACGAAGGGATGCTCGGGGTCACTGCCCGGCAGTGCGATCCAGTGCTTGATCAGTTCTCGGTGACCGGTGTCGCGCGGGTGCCGCTGACCAGGCTGGCCGTCTGGCAGCGACCATAGGCACAGCGCGTGCAGGAGGGTTAGCCTAGTAAACCAGAAGCGAGAATCCCGCAACATCTGCCTGGCCTGCTCGGCAAGGTAGACCCGGGCTTCTGGTCGGGCATGAGGGTGGTGGCGGCGGCGGTTGGCCGCGTGCTTGAAGCCCTGGGCGAGCGCGACCTCAAGGGAGAGGCGCAGGTCCGACTCTGCCTGGGTGTGCGTGCGCTCGCCGAGGTATTGGAGCCACTGCTCGAGGTTGTCGTTCGCGGCTGGTGATTTTCGCTCCGTCACCGATCCGGCGAGCAACGGCGCAAGCCAGGCCCGGACGACCCCCTCCTTCCACGCACGGTCCTCGTGCTCCTGGTCCTCCCTTGGGCCAAGATTGCTCGCCTGGGGTGGCGACGCGCTGGCCGTGGCGCCACTCCCCCCGGAGCCTGCCGTGGCGTGCCCATCGGAAGGTTCAGCGACGGGCGGACCAAGGGTGGCGGCCAGCGCGTCAAATGCGTTGTCGCCGCCCGCGCCGATTTCTTGCGCGCACGCGAGCCGGATCGGGTACGACGATTCGAAACACCCAATGCGGTACAGCTGCAGGTAGCCGGGCTCGGCTCGACATTCCTGGCCTCGGCGGCGCTGCTCGGAAATCGTTCTGGCGGTCTCACCGAACCGGTGCACTACGTTTAGCTTCGCCTCCTCCAGCGTGCGCTGGTCTTTGGCCCGGATATCCGGCCACTTTTCCTCGAGTTTCTCTGCGATGTCGCTATGGGCGGGCTGCTTCTCAACAGAGTCAATCTGGAGCGCTGCCGCATAGAGGTCGAGGGCCTTGGCGTCGGTCCGGCGGCTGGCTTCTCGGCACAGGAACTCCTGTGGTGTCCGCCCCGCCGCGCCGGGTTGCGCAGCGAGGCGGGAACCCCTAGCCGCGCCGTCGGAGCGAGGAGTCTGGAGCCTGGCGCGAGAGTGCATGACCAGGGCGATGAGGAATTCGCGCCGGGAATTGGCCAGCGCATGGTCGCGAAAGCCCGGATCCGCCATGGCCACGTCGATAAGCCGGGACGCGAGATAGGCCTGCATGATTCCGTGTGGGAAGCGCACCCCCTCGCCACGCGCCTCCACCAGGCCAAGCTGTGTGCCCCAGGCCGCTGCCAGCTCGAGATCGTAGCGGCACTTCAGCTTGCCCAGCCTCTCGTCCACCTCCGTGACGATCGCCGGAGGGGAATCCGCCCGCAGTGACTCGGCCTGATCGAACCTCACCTGGAGCCCGTCTTGCTGGAGGCCGACGCAGGCAAGCAGGGACAGCTGCTCCACGGTGGCCCGGCGATCGCCGCTGTTCAGCGCCAGGTCGCCCAGAAAATGCCCCTCGATGAGTGCCGCCATCCAGGATTGCAGCAGCCACAGCCGCAGCTCTTCCCGGTCCACGCTGCGGGTGTCGAGCCGACGGTCGTTCCGCCTCGAAATGACGTATTCGATCAATCCGGCCCGGTACAGCTGGCGCGTGATCTGCAGGTACAGCGGCGCCTTCACCACGTCGGCGGTCTCCACAATCCAGCCGAGACGGCGGCTGTCCTCGCCGGACTCCCACTGCCCGACATACTCCAGCGCCGCCTCCTCGCTGAGCGGCTCCAGCTCGACTACCGCGGCTTCCATGTCACGGAGCGAGTCGTGCGGCCGGGAGGTGATGACCAGGGGCAGCCGCTGTGCACTCGCCTGGCGAATCGCGATCCGGATGAGATCGTCGCGCTCGTTCCGCGCGTTGCCCTCGATGAGAGCCTCCTCCAGGCCGTCGGCCAGGACAACAACCTCATCGTTCCTCCAAAGCTCGCGCCAGACCGTCTCCCTCTCGGTATTGGAAAGCGACATGGTGTTGGTCTCCGCGACGAACCGCGTGCGCGCGAGCTCGCGGAAATCCAGGCTCTCCTGGGCATCACGCAGCCGGACCGGCACCGGCACCACACCTCGCTCGGCCAGCAGCTTGGTCAGCCGGACCAGGAGCGCGGTTTTGCCGGCGCCCACGCCGCCGATGACCACGTGCGGACGGCGGATGCCGGGGTCATTGAGTTCCTCGATGATCACGTTGCACAACGCGTCCCGGCCGACCACCTCGCCAATCATGCTGCCGACGGTCTGTGCCAAGTTGTGAGGCTCGTCCAGGGCCTTTCGCATGTACGTTTGTCTGACAAGCCGGAGCCGGCCCACCAGTCCAAGGTTGAACAAGGCCCGGGGTTCTCGATCAGGCAGGGACGCCTCTTTGCCAGCCTGTGCTTTCGCGACTATGTCGGCGAGCGCCGGGTCGTCTGAGCTGCCGTACCGTTCGATCAGCTGGTCATAGGCGGCGAGTTCGTCGTCGTACCGGACCAGCCGCCCCAGTCCCGCGCCCTTGTTTAGCAGCGCCGTCGCCACAGTCTCGGCGAGTGATAGGCCTCTCGATTCGCTGAACCGCTCAATAACTTCATCGTAGGCAGCGATCTCGTCATCGAGTCGGCCGAGTCGGCCCAGCGCGGCGGCCTTGCTGGACAGCGCTCTCGCCACAGTCTCGGCGAGTGAGGGGTCTCTCGATTCGCTGAACCGCTCGATAAGTTCATCGCAAGCGGCGATCTCGTCGTCGGGCCGGCCGAGCCGGCCCAGGGCCAGGCCCTTGTTGTAAAAAGCATTGGCAATGGATCGGGCGAGCACCGGGTCGTCCGAGCCGCCGAACCGCTCGATCACCTCGTCGAAGGCGGCCAGCCCGTCGTCAGACTCACCCAATGCCACGCCCTTGTTGACCAGCGCTGTCGCCATGAGTTCGGCGAGCGCTGGGTCGTCTGAGCTGCCGTACCGTTCGATCAGCTGGTCATAGGCGGCGACTGCCTCGTCGGGCTGAAAGACCCGATCCAGCACTACGCCCTTATTGATCAACGCCACCGCTACTTGCCATGCGAGCGCCGGATCATCTGAGCTGGCGAACCGTTCGATCACCTCGTCATAGGCGGCGACTGCCTGGTCGGGCTGACCGGACCGGCTCAGCGCTACGCCCCTGGCGTTATGCGCTTGGGCCACGACTGAGGACTCGGTACTTCGGGCTGCCTCTTCGAAGGCGCTGATGGCCGTCTCGAATGCGCCGACCTGGTAGGCGGCGACACCCGCGGCGAGCCGGTCCCGGTCGCTTGCGTGGGCGAGCACGAAGTTCCAGGTCCCCTGCCCGAGAGGGGGATCGTGGTCTTGAGCCCAGGACACCACTGCGTCAAAGGCACGGAACCGCTGGGCCGGCGCGCCTGCCAGATGCTCGCGGCGGACCAGTGCCGCGAAGGCCGCGACCTCGTTGGTGGCCCAGGCCAAACCCCGCTCAAAGGCCTGAGCGTCCAGGAGCTGGTTGGGGGCTATGTCTGCCAGGGTCAGCGCCGCCAGCGCACGCAGGGTCGGCTCGTCGATTGACCCGGGTGGCATCCCCGCTCGCTGCCAGTCGACAGCCGCCTTAGCCACCGCGACGCCGGTCGGCTCGTCGGCCCGGTGGCTCTGGTACCGGTCGGTGAGCAGGTTCACCGCCGCGAACAACTCCGGAAGTCGCACCAGATCATGATCGCCAGAAAGGGCCGGATAGGCGGCCCGGGCGGCATCCAGCTCCGTGTGGCTTAGCGTCGGCGTAACGATCAGGTCGTCAAATAGGCGCCTTAGCATCTGGTGCAGGGGTGGGTCGATGTCCCGCAGGGCGTTCAGTTCGCTGCTGTGGATCGTCAGCGCGATGATCGCCCCAGGGTAGAGCGCAGCCAGCCGCCGCAAGGTATCTCTGGTCAGGCCGCGCTGCAGGTGCGCCTGAGCGTCATCGACCCAGATCACCAGGTCGCGTCCTCTGGACCGGGAGACCGGGCGGTCCAGTCCCGCCAGCGTGGCAAGCGGCGCGTACGCGGGATCCTTCTTGCCTGCGGCGGGGTCGGGCTGGATCACCGCCAGCAGCCTGCGGCCCGGCAGCACCCGCACGGCCTCCCACAGCGTCCGGGATTTCCCGGACTTCGGATCCCCGCGCAGTACCACCAGCCGACCTGCCCGAGCCAGCGATGACTCCTCCAGCGCGTGGCGAAGACCCTCGTCGACGCCGCGCGGTACGTATGGCGGGATTGTGGTGCCCTCATGTTCGCTGGCCGTCCGGTCCTGCTGCGCGGCGTCGGCGAGAGCGGATGAGAACACCCCGATCGAAAACGGATCGACCTCACCGAGCGGCCCGATGGATACCTTCAGGGTTGCGTCCCGCCGGTCGCGCTGCTGGCGCTGCCTATCCACGATCGAGGAAGCCTGGGTGCGGACGCCGGGGATCGCGGCAGCGACCGCCGCCACGATGCCTGCTCCGACCAGCACCGGGCCAGTGACGCCGACCTTCGCAGCGACTGTCAGCACCAGGCCAGCCACCACGCCGGTCAACGCGACCGCCGCTAGGAGCAGGTCACCACGCCGCACCCGGCCAAGCATGACCAAGATTCTCCGCGCCGCCGAATGCGCCACGCAAGAGCGACGCAGTAGGACACCCCAATGATGGCCGACGCGGGGATCACGCGATGTCGGCGAGACCGCCTATAACTAACCGGAATGATCTGCTTGCTCAACGAAGACTTCATGGCGAACCTGGATCCCATCACGCTCGACACGGGCACGCTCCTCGGCCGTCCCGGTGAAGACATCGCCGCCGCCGTGGCCAAAGCCGTCGTCCAGTGGCTGAACCAGTAACTGGCAACGCGTCGGTCGGCCGCCGAAAGACACACTCCAGAACGGAGGCGTCCGACAGCACGCAGAACAGATTGTTCTGCATCCAGGAACCAGGGATGAGCTACTAGATCAGTAGGAATTCATAGTCGGCGGTCGGGAGCGATTCTGATCGGCGAGGCGAGTGGCGTGGGCGGTGACCTGGCGTAACCGTCGCTGCCGTCTTACGTTGAAGTTCTCATTGTTGCTGGGGCCTCGGCTGGCCCAGCCTCTTGGTCTCAGCCTGACCAGGAGGTGTCCGATGACCACCACCGCCACTCCGTCCATAGCCCTGGCTGCTGCCGAGCCGGTGTTCAGCAACACCGAACGGCTCGCCTTAGCTGGGTTCCTGGCTGGCTACACCGGCCTGACCCGCGAGGCATACGCGCTGGACCTGCGTCAGTTCGCCAGCTGGTGCCAGCTGAAC
>WNFX01016746.1_pt1 | contig 12705 bp, 14 predicted proteins | sample 5400111 | NCBI WGS metagenome assembly WNFX01 (sample SAMN13153363, study PRJNA577476) | soil metagenome | isolation source: 40 cm soil or saprolite under grassland replicate 1 | place: USA:California | collected 2016-06-15
TGCATTTTCCAGAGGAATGATTATGATGTTGCCACCAGTTATTCCCTTTAAAAAACAAATTATTTTTAGCACGGGTTTTATAGAAATTCTTGCCGCGGTAGGTCTGTTAATTATATCATTCCGTCATTTAACCTCTGTATTATTAATAATATTTTTTGCACTGATTTTACCAGCCAATATTTATGCAGCTTTCAAAAAAATCGATTATCAAAAAGGAAATTATGAGGGCCGTGCCATAAACTATTTATGGTTTCGTGTTCCTCTACAGGTTTTATTTATCGCATGGGTTTGTTATTTTGGAATTTTTGCTAACTAGCATTGTTGGCGCTGAAACGGTGCGAGCCTTAAATTGCACCAAAGCAAGATAAAATGATTAAGGTGGGTACATAACTATCCTCTTCGGTATTATGAGCTTTCCATTCCCCAAATTGCCTTAATTTCGGCGAAAATTTTCTTCTTTTATGGCTGAAGCAATACTAATGCCCCGGTTAAGCGATACGATGACTGAAGGTGTGGTCGCTGAATGGCATAAGAAAGTGGGTGATACGGTGAAGAAAGGTGAGTTGCTGGCTGAAATTGAAACAGACAAAGCAACCATGGAGCTTGAAAGTTATAAAGATGGTACTTTACTGCACATTGGCACAGATAAAGGTGGCAAATTGCAGGTAAATGATCTGCTGGCTGTCATTGGCCGGCCGGGTGAAGACATTTCGGGAATATTGAAGAATAAGACCCAGGAGACAAGCGACAAACCACAAGAAAAAAAACAAGCAGCAAACAAGCAACAAGTGAAAGAAGAAAAGCAACAAACTACAATTACACAACCAGCACCTGGCAACAAGCAATCAACCGATATTTCAAAAATGGAAGAAGTCGTGTTGATGCCCCGATTGAGTGATACAATGACTGAAGGAGTCATCGCAAGCTGGCAAAAGAAGATCGGAGATACAGTTAAGAAAGGAGAAGTGATCGCTGAAATCGAAACCGATAAAGCAACCATGGAACTGGAGAGTTATAAAAATGGTACATTAGTATATATAGGTGCAAAGCCAGGTGAAAAAATTGCCGTGAATGAATTGCTTTGCATTATCGGTGAAAAAGGAAAAGTGGATGTAGATGCGATAGTAGCTGCAGCAAAAGGAGGAGGAACAAAGGTACAGGGCGTAAGCGACCTGCCTGCCGGGCAGGCAGGCAAGGCACCGGAAACTGAACCGAAGCAAAAAGAGCAGGAAAAGCTAAAAGAAGAGAAAGCAACAGAAAACGAAACTACCGAAATCTCTCTTCAGGAAAATGGGCGAATCAAGGCTTCCCCACTCGCTAAAAGATTAGCTGCCGAAAAAGGAATCGATCTTCGAAAAGTTCATGGAAGTGGTGACGGGGGAAGAATTACAAAAGAGGATATTGACAATTTCAAACCAGAAATTTCAACTCAAAAATCAGAAGAAAAAACAGAGAGTTCAAAATATATTCCCGCAGCTCCTGTGGGTGAAGAAAGCTTTGAAGAGTTTCCTGTTTCGCAAATGCGTAAGGCAATTGCAAAGCGCCTGGTTGAAAGTAAATTTACAGCTCCTCATTTTTATCTTACCATGTCCATTGACATGGATAAAGCAGTGGACAGTCGTGCAAAACTGAATGAAACAAGTCCGGTAAAAATTTCTTTTAACGACATTGTACTTAAGGCCTGTGCAATTGCTTTAAGGCAACATCCGGCGGTTAACAGTAGCTGGCTGGGCGATAAAATAAGAAGTAATCATCATATACATATTGGTGTAGCCGTCGCCGTCGAAGAAGGTCTGCTTGTTCCGGTCGTAAGATTTGCTGATACAAAATCACTTTCACAAATAGCAAAAGAAGTGAAAGAGTTTGCACAAAAAGCAAAGGAAAAAAAATTACAACCAAAAGATTGGGAAGGAAATACTTTCACGATCTCAAATCTCGGAATGTTTGGTATTGATCAATTTACAGGGATCATCAATCCGCCGGATTCCTGCCTGCTCGCCGTAGGAGCAATACAGCAAATACCCGGTGTGAAAAATGGAGAAATTAAAATTGGTAATGTGATGAAGGTGACCATGAGCTGCGATCACCGCGTTGTTGATGGTGCCAAAGGATCAGCTTTCTTACAAACCTTAAAAGAATTGTTAGAAGAGCCGTTAAGGATGTTGGTATAATCATGCAACTTTTTCCCGGGGCTCCATAGCCGCCAGGTGGTGTCCTTTCTTTAAAGTTCTATAAGCAAGATAGGTACTAACGAGGATCAGAATTGCTCCTAATAAAAATGATACTCCGGGAAAGTAAAAAGGTGCCGATGATTTGGTAAACCAGGCAAATAAATTATTCATAAGGATGGGCCCAAAAATACTGGTCAGGCACATAATACTTGTTAATGCACCCTGCAATTCTCCCTGTTCATTTTTAGGAACATTGCTGGACATGATTGCCTGTAAAGCAGGACCTGCAATTCCACCCAAGCAATAAGGGACAAGAAACGCAAACATCATCCAGCTTTGAAAAGCAAAAGCAAATAAGAATAGGCCAACAGAGTAAAACATCAACCCCAGGTAAACGCTTTTTTCATTTCCAATTCTGGGATTAACGACTCGGATCAAACCTGCCTGCACTAGTGCCACTAATAATCCTACAACAGCAAGTGAAAGTCCGATCAATTTATCACTCCATTCAAAACGATACTTGGTAAAATAATTCCAGTTGCTCTGCACAGCATGAGCAGCTATGTACACGAGCCCCAGGCAAACAAATAACCCGCCAATGGCCGGATACTTTTTTAATTTAATGACAGAGCCAAACGGGTAAATTTTTTTCCAGTCAACTTCCCTGCGATGTTCTTTCGGTAATGATTCCGGCAAGACAAAATATCCGTATAAAAAATTAAGCAGGCATAAAATAGCTGCGGCATAAAAAGGTGCCCTTATACCCCATCCGCTTAAAAGTCCTCCTATGGCAGGTCCAACAATAAAACCTAATCCAAAAGCTGCCCCGATCATTCCAAAATTTTTTGCCTTACTTTCCGGTGTACTTATATCAGCAATGTAAGCGGATGCAGTAGTGAAACTGGCACCCGTAATGCCAGCAACGATTCGACCAATGAATAGCCAGCCATATGTAGGAGCTAATGCGAGAAACAGATAATCAACCGCAAAACCAAACAATGAAAACAATAAAACAGGACGACGACCATACTTATCACTTAAGTTACCCAAAATAGGTGCGCAGATAAATTGTACTAAGGCATAAACTGATAATAGCCAACTTCCGTACGGGCTGGCTTCATTGGCAGGAATATGTTTCATTTCTGAAATAAGATCCTGCATTACCGGAATTATTAGGCCCCATCCAATAACATCAACAAATACCGTGACGAGAATAAATCCCAAAGCCGCTTTCCTCGATGTTTTCATGTTTGAATTGCCGTTTAAAGAAAAGTCGATTAAAGATTAAATTAATATGTCCGCGTGAAAAGCAGATAAAGAATAAACCATTCGATTCTGCTAAGTAATATTCCTTAAAACAGTCTTTTTGTCCAATAAATTATTTTAAAAAAGGCATTTTGGCATTTTTTTCGCTAGTTATGCCAAAAATATATATTCTATGAAAGATAAGGATTTTGAATCCCATTTTCCATGGACCCTTATTATCACTATAAGTATAATTTGCTACCTGGCCTTTACTAGTTTTCTTAAATTGCTTAACAAACCTCTTCCCTCTGTTTTTTTTGGGATTGTTATCATTATACTTACTTTGGGATTTCTTTCAGGATTAATTTTATTATTTTTTGAAGATAGGAAATCCTCTTTACTGGATAATCCATATAGCATCGAAGACATTACCTGAGACTAACAATTCTTTCATAAGAATAATCTTGCATCTCCTGCTTAGCTATATTTTTATCTGAATATTCATGATTCTCAAATCTCTTAAATCCAATAAATTTATAATAGCATCAATGCAATTCGGTAATGACCTTCCCCAAAAATCTTTCTCCCTTTTAACGGACTCTTGAAAGCAAAACTACATTTCTAATATAGGAAAACCGATTGAAGTAAAAATCGAAATGAGTTTATAAGTATAATTGCTTAATGCGCTCTTTTTGAACACGAAAAATTTTAAAAAATCAGAATTGAATATTTATTTAGCATTAATTTCTTTATTCTATGAAGGACGAAGATTTCACAATTGAATTCCCCTGGTCTCTGGCCCTTATCATAACTGGCCTTTGTTGTTTTGGTTTTATTGGTTTTATGAAATTACTGAACAGCAGTCTCCCTTCTTTTTTTTTATGGATTGGCATCGGTGCAGTTTCATTTGGATTTCTTTTGGGAATTGCTTCCCTGTTTTTTAAAAAAAAGAGAAATACATCAGTATATTTTTCACATAAAAACAGAAATTGATTTAATTAATTTTTAGTCTGCCTGCTCTCTCCATTCCAAAAAAACTTTTCCCCTTATAAAAAGCTGAATACAATTCAGAACGCTAAGGTGTTCCGACGATAATTATCGGACTGCCAACCGCAAGCGTCAGCCAGAACGCAAGAAATGTAAAATGGTAATTTCAGCCTGTCGTCAGGGGAGGTTGAAGCGGGCTACATAAAAAATTATACCTTTCAATATGCTGCACCGTTCAACCTTACAACTTTTGCGTTTTCATTTTTCTTTGTTTCTTCTTCCTGTTTTTTTATTTGCATTATGTGAGCTAAATAATATTAATTGGTGGGATGCAGCTATTGTTTTTTTTATTTTACATGGCCTGGTTTACTCGGCAAGTAACGGTTACAATTCTTATGTGGACAGCGATGAAACACCGATCGGTGGGTTGTCGAAACCATTGCAACCTACAAAACAATTGTTTTATGTAACTGTGGCAATGGACATTTTTTCGGTGGCTTTATCCATTATTATCAGTTTTTATTTTGCAGGAGGGATATTACTGTATATACTTGCCTCCAGGGCATATAGTTCTCGCGGTATCAGGTTGAAAAAATTCGCGGTAATGGGGTATCTCATTGTTATAATTTTCCAGGGAGCACTTACATTTTTTTTATCTTATCATGGAAGCAGCAATGATAAAACTCTCCATGTTCCTCTATGGCCAATGATTGCTGCGACATTATTAATTGGCGGATATTATCCATTGACGCAGGTTTATCAGCATGAGGATGATCTGAAAGACAATGTTAAAACAATCAGTTACAAATTGGGAAAGAGAGGCACATTTGTTTTTTGTGGAATTGTTTTTGCATTGGCAACGGCAGCAATGTTTTTTACGTTTGATGAACAGAAGCAGTTAAAGTTCTTTTTCATTTTTGCACTATGCATGTTACCGATGATTTTATTTTTTTTACGGTGGATGTTAAATGTTTGGAAGGATGAATCAAAAGCTGATTTTAAAAACAGCTTGAGGATGAATTTGCTGGCTTCTTGTTGTACAACAATTTGTTTTTTGATTTTGATAATACTGAAAGGCTTTGAGTAAGATTATTTCCATAGGCACAGCTTTGCCGGCGTACAAACACAAACAGGATGATATTCAGAAATTCATGCAGCTGGTTTATGCGATGAACAACACGGAAAATCGTAAATTAAAATATTTATATCATCACAGTGGTATTGATTATCGTTACTCCGTTATCCGGGATTACAGCCGCAACGTCAATGAATGGAAATTTTACCCCCAAACAGAAAATCTTGAACCATTTCCTTCACTTGAGCAACGAATAAAATTATTCAATAAATATGCAGCTCCTCTCTCCGTGGCAGCCATCAGGGAATGTATCAGTGGCTTTATATATGATTGCTATGCTGCAATCCATGCATTAAAAATAGCGGACGCCATTTGTGGTCATGAAAAAAATGCTAAGGTGATGATAGTGTGTACCGAACTATGCACCCTCCATTTTCAAAAAGAACCTTTGATAGATAATATTACCTCCTCATTGTTATTTGGCGATGGGGCTGCCGCAGTTTTGGTAACCAGTAATGATTACAATAAGATTGGTTTACGACTGGATCATTTTTATTCTGAAGTGATTAGCAAAGGGAAACAAGATATGTCCTGGGAGTTATCCTCATCGGGTTTCTTAATGACATTGAGTGGATATGTTCCGCAATTGCTGGAAGAAGATTTTAGTCCGCTGGTAATAAGAGCTTTGAAGAAGGCCTCTGTTGAAAAAAAAGAAATAATCCATTGGTGCATACATCCGGGCGGCAAAAGAATTCTTGATTCCATTCATAAAAGTCTTGAATTAAAAAATGGTGAGCTAAGTTGTAGTTATGATACATTGAAAGAGGTGGGCAATATTTCCTCTGCCACCATTCTCTTTGTTCTGAAAAAAATTATGCAGACCGACTTAAATACAAGTGACAAAATATTTGGAGCAGCATTTGGTCCCGGCCTTACCATGGAAACTTTCGTGGCAAGCTATTGAAGCGTTTGATTATTTTTTGACAGGCGATGGTATTGCCCTAAAGCATTTGTTTACCCGCCCCTACCAAAGTATGGACGGGCGGTTTGTACATCTTTGAATAAGAGTATTGATGAACCAGGTCAAAAAAAGATTAAAAGAAAAGAATCCAGATATTTCTATACTTGAAATAGGTTGTGGCGGTGGTGATAATTTAAGGGTTATAAAAACATATTTCAAAAGGAAAAATATTCGAGCCCAGTTATCCGGTGTTGATATCAATCCATATTGCATTGAGTTTGCACGATCAAGAAAAGAAAACCAGGGTATTCAATTCTTTGCGTCCGATTATAAATTATTCCGGGCTAAACGAAAACCAGATATTATTTTCTGTTCTTTGTTTTGTCATCATTTTATTGACGAGCAGGTTATTGAAATTCTGAAATGGATGAAAGAAAATTCTATCATTGGTTTTTTTATCAACGATCTTCATCGTCATCCGCTGGCTTACTATTCCATAAAATGGCTAACTAAGCTTTTTTCGAAAAGCTATTTGGTAAAAAATGATGCGCCACTTAGCGTAATGCGTGGATTTAAAAAAAAGGAATTGAAACGACTGAGTTTTCAATGCTCAATCAATGTCCAACTAAAATGGAAATGGGCATTTCGATGGCTATTAGTTGCGAGTAATGAATGATAGTTTATTAATACGTGAAACTCGGCTTTCCCCCTTTAGGGGGCAAAGGGGGTATGACATTGCTATAATTGGCGGCGGCCTTGCCGGGCTTGCTCTCAGCATCCAGTGTGCCAGAGCAGGCTACCCAACTATTTTATTTGAAAAGGAAAAATATCCCTTTCACAAAGTCTGCGGAGAATATATCAGTTTTGAAAGCTGGAATTTTTTAGAAGACCTGGGAGTTCCTTTAAGCCAAATGAATTTACCGGTTATAAGAAGACTGCTTGTAACAGCACCTAACGGGAAAGAGCTCGAACAAGATCTGCCATTAGGAGGATTTGGGATCAGCCGTTATAAACTTGACGCCCTGCTGGCTGAAATTGCAAAGCGAAATGAAGTTGACATAATAGAAGGGACAAAAGTTGATGAAATAAAATTCAAAAACGAAATATTCAATATTCATCCCACCTCAGGCGGGACAATGCACAATGTCCAATGCAAAATCGCAGCAGCGACATTTGGAAAGCGGAGCAATCTTGATGTAAAATGGAAAAGAAAATTTGCTCTGCAAAAACCAACTAAACTTAATAATTATATCGGTGTAAAATATCATATTAAAACCAATTGGCCGGGTGATCTGATTGCTCTCCACAATTTCAAAAATGGTTATTGCGGAATTTCGCAAATCGAAGAGGGGAAATATTGTCTTTGCTATTTAACTACTGCAAAAAATCTGGAACAGTCCGGTAATTCCATTTCCACAATGGAGAAGCAAATATTATATCAGAATCCGCATCTCGAAAAAATGTTTACCGAAGCTGAAATGTTATACGAATCACCTGTTACTATTTCGCAGATCAGCTTTGCAAAAAAAACACAGGTACAAGATCATGTATTAATGATCGGTGATGCGGCCGGAATGATCACTCCTCTTTGCGGCAATGGCATGAGTATGGCCTTGCATGGAAGCAAGATAGCTTTTGAACAAATTGATCTTTTCCTGCAAAATAAAATCCCGCGCTGGCAAATGGAACAGGATTACGCAGCCAACTGGAAAAAACAATTTGGAAAAAGATTAAGAGCTGGAAGAATAATACAACGATTCTTTGGAAGTAAATTTTTGTCCAATCTTCTGATTTCACTATTAAAACCCTTTCCCAGGCTAACCGGGAAATTGATCAGTCAAACCCATGGGCAGCCGTTTTAATAGCTAGTTTTCGCCTGATTTGTTTCCTTAGACCGGAAGGGATCCCTTTGCCATTGAAATAATTATTCAAAATTTTCAGAAGTCTCCTTCGCGAGTTATGTAAAAAGAGGTACAAACTTATTAATGTAAAACTCACTGTCATCCAAGTACCCCCGGCTAATGCCAATATAAAAAAGACATTCCCAATCTCCATATGAGCCGGGTGGTTTGCAACTACTTTATCAAGTTCTATTCCGCTTACTGTTGCAATAACTCCTGCAATAATTGTTATCCAAAGAGCAGTTCTTCTCTCCGCAAAATAATATTGATTATTGCTTTGGCCGTATCACCTTTTCCATACTCTTCTAAAAATTGTTGCCGTGAAACTTTATATGGCTTCTCCTTTGGCAGGGTATCAGAACAAGAAGTTGTAGCATACATCTTAATTGAAATGAAACAAATAAAGCCGAATGTCACTATTATTTTCATTGGGTTTATTTAAAAAAGATGCAGCCATTCCTGGCCGCATCTTCATAAACAATTAATACACCTTAAAGCAATAACTATGATTTCTGTCATATTCGCTTAATAAGCCCCAAATATTTTCAAATAAATAGAGATGCTTATTGATGTTAACATTCAAAATCTTAAAATCGGCAGTTCCACATTTCGCCATTCCTCTTCTAAAAACATAAGGATTGTCAGGTACGGTTAATATATAGTTTCCTTCTTTTTTCGCTATTAATCCCACTTTAAGCAAATAAGAATCACTGCTTTCTTCAAATCGGAGTTGCTTTACGCCCTGCGGATTGGATGTCGGGTCTGTAGAGATATTACCATATTGTTGAATATAATTAAAACTATCAACCGCACCTCTTTCCAGATTAAAGCGAGAAATATCCGAGATAACAAGGTTTGAACCTAAATTTTCAGCATTATCAAAATTTATACTTGCCTGTGTATTTATATCAATTTGAGTTTTAGATATAGTACACGTTAACCATAATGTGTCGCCTATATTGATACTATCCTTTTCAGGTGAAAAAGAATCATTTACTGAAAAGGTATAATTAGGTAAGTTGCAAGGCTTACGACAGCAATTAAAAAACCCAACAGCAATTATAAAAATAATTATCTTACCCATAACTAATTAATTGATTTAATAATTGTAAGATGCAAATAAGTTATTTACCTGCGATTGTTGACTATTATTGTTTTGCTGTAGAAATCTCGTTCGATACTGTTGCATAGATGATACATCAGATTGCAAAGCAGAAAATATTTTTTGTATCGTAAATCCAGTTACTTGATCATTTACTATAGTTTCATTTGGTGTATTATCTATCAAATCTTCCATCAAACCTTTCGGAATCCATTTAAAGGGATCGGCTGATAGGTTAGGATTAAAATTTTCCAATACATCTAAATGAGGATGGCCAGCAAATTATTGTTGCAAAAAGTAAAATTATCGATTTGTTCATTCTGGCAGCTTGCTGTTATACCGTATCGCTGTTCAGCCAAAAAATACCCCATATGGTCCCAGGATTCACCCGGGGCGATGATGGGACTATTGCTTGTATTTCTAAAAAATTAAAATCGAAAGAAAATACGAGAGATAATTTTTTCAAAAAGTTTTGAAAGTTCGAAAACATAGCGTAGCTTAGTGTTATGAAATTAACGGAAGCCAAACAACAATTCATCAGCAGCTGGGGTGCCTTTGGAACTCACTGGGGAATTAACAGGACGATGGCGCAGATACATGCTCTTTTATTGGTAAGCGCCGACCCGATTACCCAGGACGATATCATGGAAGAGCTAAACATCAGCCGTGGAAATACAAATATGAACATCAGGGAACTGATCAACTGGGGGCTTGTTGAGAGAGTCATTCTATCAGGTGAACGAAAAGAATTTTTTACGGCCGAAAAAGATATCTGGAAAGTTATGAAGCAAATTGTAAAGGAAAGAAAGAAAAGGGAGCTCGATCCCATGCTGAAATTACTTGACCAACTCGAAGACGTAGAAGGTGACAAACGGGACAAGCACATCAAAACCTTTGTCGATACAATGAGTGGAATTAAGCGCCTCGGAAAGCAAGCCGATAAAACGCTGGACACAATGATCAGGGCTGATGAAAATTGGTTTGTTGGCAGCCTGATGAAGTTCTTTAAATAATACACTGACGATCCCGCGAGTCGGGATTTTATTTGCACTTGTTATTTCAAAATTTTCTGAAAGTTTAAAAATAATTATATGGAAAGCAATACTAAGATTTTGCTTTATGATGATTATTGTCCACTCTGCACCTGGTATTCAGGTCTGTTTGTAAAATACAAATTATTAGAGCCGGAAAACCGGGTTCCTTTTTCCAAAGCAGAGATTGAAATTCTCACTTCCATTGACGTTGAAAAGGCAAAAGATGAAATTCCGTTTTTCGACACAAAAACAGGAGAAACATTATATGGAATTGATTCCCTGCTGGAAATACTCGGGCAAAAAAAACGCGTCATTAGATTCATTGGAAATTTCAGGCTTGTAAAATGGTTTCTCAAAAGATTATACAAGCTCATCTCCTATAACCGCAAGGTCATCGTGGCAAAAAAATGTGGCCCCGGCAGCTTTGATTGCAGTCCCGGTTTTAATGTTTTTTACAGGGTTCTTTTTATGATCCTGTTTTTATTTTTTAATTCATTCATGCTTTTACCTCTCCACTACAATTTATTCACCGGCTTATCATTTTATCATTTATCCCTTCATCAACTGCAAGCAGCACACTTAATTTTTGTATCTGTCAATTGCGCAGTAGCAGTTTTCTTAAAACAAAGACAGGCGATCGAATTTCTCGGACAAATAAATATGCTTGCCCTCATAACCATTTTGCTATTAATCCCGATCATGGTTTTTAGCTGCCTGATCATGGCAACAGAATCTATTATTATTATCTATTTAGCTTCTTTAACTGCGCTAATCATCAGGGAATATTTCAGGCGAATGAAATATGCAAATATTATTTTGAAATATAAAAGTGTTATAGCGGTCAATTTAATTTGCCTGGTAGCGTTCCTTATTTATGTTTTTCATTAAATGGATAATTTATGAAAAATAGAAAAATTATAATAGCGGGAGGAACTGGTTTTATAGGCCAAAGTCTTATAAAATATATTGGAAATGAAAATGAAATAGTCATTTTGAGCCGTCAATCAGGAGATTCAAAAAAAAATTTATACTCAAAAAAACTAATCACAAAAAATAATGATCTTAATGTTCGCTATATTAAGTGGAACGGTAAAACTGTGGAAGAAAACTGGAGCAGAGAAATTGACGGCGCGGATATGGTCATCAATCTTGCCGGCAAATCTGTTAATTGCCGGTATCATAAAAAACAAAAAAAGGAAATTTTTGATAGCCGGACAAACCCAACAAAAGCAATTGGTGAAGCAATAAGAAATGCTGTTCATCCTCCCAGGGTTTGGATCAATAGTGCATCTGCCACTATTTACAAAGACTCCTGTGCTAAACCTAATAATGAATTTACGGGTGTCATCAGTGATTGGAAAAAGGATAACATGCCGTATAACGTTATTGACCAACTGCGATATACAAAAAATAGACTTCTGGCAAGATTGGTTTATGGCAAAAAATCTATTGCCTATAAAGAATTAGATCTTGATTTTTCCGTGCAGGTCTGCAAACTCTGGGAAAAGACATTTTTTGAAGAACAAACACCTCTGACAAGAAAAATTGCTTTACGCACGGCGATTACTTTAGGCAAGGGTGGAGTCATTACACCATATCTAAACTTGTGCAAATTCGGATTAGGCGGTAAACATGGTAACGGAAGACAAATGTTTAGCTGGGTTCATATTGAAGATGTGGCAGGAATGATCGAGTGGTTATTTGAAAACAAAATGGCAGAAGGAGTTTATAACTGTGTTGCTCCGAACGTTGTTTCTAATTTTTCTTTTATGAAAACATTGAGACAAATAACGGGACATAAAATTGGGTTGTGTGCACCGGTTCTTCTATTGGAAACAGGAGCATTTTTAATTGGTACTGAAACAGAATTGATGCTTAAAAGCCGCTGGGTAGTTGCGACCAAAGCAATGAGGGAAGGGTTTGAGTTTAAATATAAACTACTTGATGAAGCCCTGAAAGAAATTATTTCTTCTCTATCCCGCCGTCAATATCATTTGTTTTGACCTGGTTTAATATTTGGATAGTTTTATATCATGAATGAAAAGAAGAAAACTTTGGTACTCGGAGCTTCAGAAAATCCGTCCCGTTACAGTTATCTGGCGGTACAGCGGTTACAATCTTATCAGCACCCGGTAGTGGCCATTGGAAAAAAGAAAGGGATTCTTGGAAATGTAGCGATTGAAACAGAAAAAAAGGAATGGAAAGGTGTTGATACAGTTACACTCTATC
>WNFX01005118.1_pt1 | contig 12702 bp, 12 predicted proteins | sample 5400111 | NCBI WGS metagenome assembly WNFX01 (sample SAMN13153363, study PRJNA577476) | soil metagenome | isolation source: 40 cm soil or saprolite under grassland replicate 1 | place: USA:California | collected 2016-06-15
CCATGTCGATCTTGCCGAAGGCATCACGCCGCGATGATTTCAACTGTAGCGGCGCTCTATGACCGTCGTTCGGTTTAATGCGACGCTCATAGAGCGCTGCTACAGAGGAAAAGGATTAGCACGCGATCGCGTGCCTTCGGCAGACGCCGGTGAGCATTTGCCACAGCGCGTCGAGAACACGCTGCACCGCCGCGCGCACATTATCGATGTTGTGATTGTCGATGTAGGCGCCGAGCAATTTGCGCTCGGCGGCGGAATGTTCGCGATCAGCTTCGATGTGGACGGTGAAATAGCGATAATGTTCGGGATCGGTAAAGCCGTAATGTTTCTTCAACCCGTCAATCTTCGATTCACAAATCGCGGGAATTTGGCTCTCGTAGGCGTAAAGCGCGGCCAGGCCTTCCGCGGTCGATCCACCGCGACAAATTGATTGAAACGTGTCGATCAGGTTTTTCGTCTCCGGCTGCTTCTCTGTCTTCGTAAGATCGACATCGTCAACACCGAGACCTTCGGCGAATTTTTTCCACAATTCCGGATGATTCGGCGAGCCGGCTTCTTCATCGATCAAATTAGATAGGACCTGTTTCCTCGTCGCTTGATCGTCGCACTTCGCGTGCACGGTCGAGAGATACGTCGGAAACGCCGCGACATGATAATAATATTGTCGCGCATAATCGGTTAGCGCTTCCTTGCTCAGCTCCCCGCGCGTCCACGCGAGATAAAACGGATGCTTTAGCAGGTGTTTTTCCGCGATGTCATTGTCGATCTCATCGAGTTGTATTTTCATTATGATTTCTACGAGGCTATTTTTTTGACCACAGATTGACACGAATCTTCAAGGATAAAGGAACAGGATTCCTTTTAAACGTGTTTAACCTGAATTCATCCGTGGCAAAATCTTTTTCTGAGGAAGGTCGACGTTCACTAAGCCGATTTCAAAATGTGTTTGATCCCGCGGATGGGGATGACGACCCAGTCGGGGCGGTTGTTTAGTTCATAGCCGATTTCGTAGACGGCTTTGTCGAGCAGGTAGGCTTCAAGCATGACTTGGAGGTCGTCGGAATTTTGCGGGACGAAGACGGCGGCGGCGGCGTTCTGCAAGTAACTTTGGAGAAAGACGCTGCTCATCTGGCGATACCAGAGATCGGCCCAACGCTCGAGGAATGGGACGTCTTCGGTACGCATGGCCGGCTGCCAAAGCGCGCTATAGGCGGCGTATTGAAACGAGCGCATCATGCCGGCGACATCGCGCAGCGCCGAGCGCTTTAGTTTTCGCTCGCTCAAGGCGCGGGCCGGTTCGCCTTCGAAATCGAGAATGACGAAATCTTTCCCGGTGTAGAGCACCTGACCGAGATGATAATCGCCGTGAATCCGGATCTTGGCGGCATTCGCTTTTCGATCGAGCAAGCGTTTCTCGCGTTCATGAATCTGGCTTTCGGTGGCGAGAACTTGTTTCGCTTCTTCGCGAAATGCTTCGGACAGGTCCGGCAGCTTCTTTTGCAGCAAAGCGAAGTTACGCCGGAGCAATGCGCGCATGTTTTGATAGACGGACCGTTGCGCCATGGCGTTAAACGGCTCGGGTACAAACGCGCGATCGTCCTCGACCGAAGCGAGAGCGCGATGGAGTTCCGCGGTGCGTTGTCCGAGCAACATTGCTTTCTCGGGATAGATGCCGCCGATCAACTCATCGAGCAGTGCGCCCGGGGGCGCGGTTTGATTCTGTAAGTCGGCTTTGCGGCCGAGCACACGTTCGTAATACCGGCCGACGTGATCAAGCGTCATCAGCCAGGCATCGTTTTCGCTGGTGATCGCGCTTTGGAGCAAGCACACCACGGTCGGCTCCGATTTTTCGCGTCGATACTCAATCGCCCCGCCGAACGTCGGCACATTCGGAAAATTGCCGCGCTCGGTCAGAAAGCGCGTGACTTCGACGTCGGGATTCACCCCATCCTCGAGCTTGCGGTAAAGCTTGAGGAAGAATTTATTTTCGAAGAGCATCGACGAATTGCTCTGCTCGCCGCTGAGGACATGTGAGCTCGGGACTTTTTCAGCGGCAGTTTGGACGAACGCCTGACTGATGGTGCCGATGAGATGTCCGTTTTTTCCAGCAGCGCATTGTCGATCTAACATGAGCCGGAAAAGTTTTTCGCGAAAGCGGGCGTCCCAAACGGCGTCGAACAAGATTGCTTCTTCGGCGCCGTGGAAACGGGCAATGACAGCATGCGGCGCCGATTGGGAAATGGCGTGAGCCGCGTCGCCGAGCGCAATCTGGACCGGCAGAGCATAGGTTTCATTGGGACCATCGAAATAGCTGACCTCAACAAACCAAAATTCGGCGGCATCAGATTCGGCAGAGATAGGTGATTGCTCGTGCACGCGCATCTGGCGCAAAGTGCGCGCTTTTGCGCCGAACCATCGGCAATTGCGAATGTATTCCGGCAGGATCTCGCCCTCGATCCGTGCACGCTGATCGTCGTTGAGAAGCATCCGCAAATCGGCCGACGCATTCAGCGTCGGCACTACCCGCTTCCTGCTTAAACGCCGGCTTTCGCTCTGCGGTTGCAGAACAAACCAGTAATGAGAATGCGGCCCGAGGGTAAGGACATAAAGAGACTTCTTGATCGACGGAAATGGGTTGCGGCTGAACATCTCGATCGGGATGCAACCGCTGAAGCGCGATAGGTCTATCTCGACCGACTGCGCGAACCGCGAAAGGTTTACGACGACAACAATGGTTTCGTTTTCATGGCGCCGAAGAAACGCGAGCACTTTAGCGTTGTCCGGGTAAAGAAACTCAAGCGAGCCGCGCGAAAACGCCTTGAAATTTTTGCGCATGGCAATGACGCGCCGCATCCACCAAAGCAAGGACGACAGGTTCTTTTGCTGGTTCTCGACGTTGATCGCTTCGTAGTGGTACTCCGGATCGATGATAATCGGGAGGTGAAGCTGTTGCGGGTTCGCCTTGGAGAAGCCGGCATTCCGGTCCGGGCTCCACTGCATCGGCGTGCGGCAACCGTTGCGGTCGCCCAGATAAATGTTGTCGCCCATTCCGATCTCATCGCCGTAGTAAATGATCGGGGTGCCGGGCATGGACAGGAGCATGGTGTTGAGCAGCTCGATTTTGCGCCGGCTGTTGGCGAGGAGCGGAGCGAGCCGTCGGCGAATACCGAGATTAATGCGTGCGTGCGGATCGTTCGCATAAACACGCCACATGTAATCGCGCTCTTCATCGGTCACCATTTCGAGCGTGAGCTCATCATGATTGCGCAGAAACATGGCCCACTGACAGGTCTCCGGAATTGGCGGCGTTTGATCGAGAATGTCGATGATCGGAAACCGATCCTCCATTTGCAGCGCCATAAACATGCGTGGCATGAGCGGAAAATGGAAACTCATGTGTGACTCGTCGCCTTTGCCGAAATAAGCGGCCGCGTCCTCTGGCCACTGGTTTGCTTCCGCCAAAAGCATGCGACCAGGGAATGTTTGATCGACATGTGCGCGCAGCTTTCGCAAGAAAACGTGAGTCTCGGGCAGGTTCTCGCAGATCGTGCCCTCGCGCTCATAAAGGTATGGGACCGCGTCGAGGCGAAGTCCATCAACGCCCATGTTCAGCCAGAAATCGCAAACCTTCTCAACCGCCTCGTGCACGGCCGGATTTTCGAAATTCAAGTCCGGCTGATGCGAATAGAAGCGATGCCAGTAATATGCTTTGGCCACCGGGTCCCAGGCCCAGTTCGACGTCTCGAAATCTTTGAAAATAATCCGTGCGTCCATGTATTTTTCCGGTGTGTCGCTCCAAACGTAAAATTCCCGTTCGGGTGAGCCGGCCAATGCGTGCCTCGATTTCTGGAACCACGGGTTTTGATCGGACGTATGGTTGATGACGAGCTCGGTGATCACGCGCAGATCGCGTTCATGGGCCGCCTTTAAAAACGCGCGAAAGTCGTCCAATGTCCCATAGTTCGGATTAACGTCGTAATAATCGGCGATGTCGTAACCATCATCGCGCAGAGGCGACGGATAAAACGGCAGGAGCCAGATCGTGGTCACGCCGAGCTCCTGAAGATAATCGAGCTTCCCGATCAAACCGCGAAAGTCGCCTATCCCATCGCCGTCACTGTCGGCAAACGTCTTGACGTGCAGCTCGTAGATGATCGCGTCTTTGTACCAAAGCGGGTCGATAATTATTTCACCTGGCGATTGCGCCATGATGCTAACTCTTGCCGCACAAACGCCAGCACGGCAAGTTGCCGATCGACCGATGCGTCTTCACGAAAGCATCCCGACAACCACGGCAATGCCGCTCGCCGGTCAAGGCTTCTTGACGCATTCCGCCGTTAAAACTGTTGGACGAAGCCGCCGCTAGAGTCTAAAAAAACAATGGCTCCATCATCGACTGGTTTGAATCCCAAGCCAAAGATTAGTTGGCACCGATTGGGCAACGTGACTAAAAAATTAAACCCATATGGATCACGAAGTTACCAATATTGTTAAGGCTGAAAGCGAGACGAACCGTCCATTCGCTACTACACCCTCCCTGGAGCCCGGCGCGCCGAGCGATCTCGACTTAATGGGCCGCATTCAGGCCGAGGATCCAGAGGCGCTTTCTCATCTCTACGATCGGTATAACGGAATCTTGAAAGCGCTCATTTTGCGCGTAATTCATAATGAAGCCGAGGCGGATGATCTTTTGCAGGAAATCTTCATGGAAATCTGGAACCAGGCGAAGAATTTCTCCGCGCAGAAAGGCAAACCGCTGGGCTGGATGGTGACCCTGGCGCGACGCCGCGCGATTGATGGTTTGCGGAAAAAACAGGCTTACGCCCGGGCCGAAGAACGCCTGCAAATCCAGACCGAGCAGCAACCCGATGCCTGGGTGCATAATGCCACGGAGGAAGAAATCGCCTTCAGCGACACCCGGGTCCTGGTGCGCAACGTCATCGGCCGGTTGCCGCCAGCCCAGCAGGAGGCAATTAATCTCGCATTTTTTCGGGGGATGAGCCAGCGCGAAATCGCGGCAGAAACGAATACACCGTTAGGCACGGTTAAAACCCGGCTTGAATTAGGACTAAAGAAAATTTATGACGGGCTGAAGGAGCTAAAAGATGAGCTTTGAAGAATTCCAGAACACCGCGCGCCTTTACGTCCTTGGCGCCCTGGAGCCGGACGAGATGGAAACGTTCGAGAAAGCGCGCGAAACATTCGGCAAAAAAGCCGAGGATTGCATCGCCGAATGTTATGCCCTGCATGAAGCGTTTGCCCTGAGTTTGCGCCCGGCGAAATCCTCCGCCGCAATCAAGGAACGGCTCATGTCTATGGTGCGTGAACGCAAGCGCGCTTAATCGGCGGTCTTTTCGGGCCAGTCCCAGCTTTCCCGCAGGATAAACTCCTGAAGAAACCCATAGAAGTTTAGCTGGAATAACCCGAGATCGCGGCGCGATCCGATTGGCGAGCGGTAATGATCGCAAAGCTCGCCGTCCGTGAAATTGTATTTTGCGGCGATGACCAGCCGCGCCTGATTGAGCGCGTTCAGCCAGGCATCCGCATGCTGCGTAGGGATACGGAGCTTGCGGTTTGCAAAAGGTTTTTCGTTTCCATTCAGTTGCTCCAGATCAGCCGCCACCGTTTCTGTGGCGGTGCGGAAAAGCCGCCGCAACTCGGGTTCCACATAAAGCTTCCATTCCGAGCACTGCTCGGTTTTGCTTCGGTCCGCCGGCGGACTGAAAAGACGTTTCTCCGCCGCTGGCGTTCCTTCCGGATTCGTACTGGCGGGGATCTGCCGAAGAAGCTCCGCCAAAAATGGGTCGAGCTCCGAAATCTCGAGCTTGTCCCCTCGCCGGCAAATTTCCATATCAACTGGTTTTCTCGAGCGTTGCCAGCAGGAGATAACCATGCAGTTGCTGGACATAGAGCTCAGCTCTTTCGCGCATACCGCTCCACAAAATCGAGCGCCCTTGTTGATGCACTTCCAGCATATGCTTTTCCGCCTTCTCCCGCGGATAGCCGAACACCCGCTGAAAGACCATCGTCACATAGGTCATGAGATTGACCGGGTCGTTATGCACCACCACCTGCCATGGAAGATCGACATCCTCCTGCGAGCGCGTTTCTTTTTCGACGACAGGTTCTTGCACCGTCGACTCGGCGGCATCTTTCGCGGCCGAAAATGCCACGGCCGAAGCGTCGCTTTCTGCCACTCCTGCCCCGCACCGTTGTGGCGGCCAGCTCATCTTAAAACGCTAACACACCGCGCCTTCAGTTCAAAACTGTAGCGGCGGTCTACGACCGCCAAATTATCTAGACCCGGCGCTCACAGAGCGCCGCTACAGTTCTACCTGTTCGAGAATTTCCTCTTGGATCTTTTTCATCTTTCGAGCATCTGCCTCGTTTCGATCGTGGAACCCGTGCAAATGCAACAAACCATGCACAACGTACAAGCTAAGCTCTCGCGCCAGAGAGTACCCGAACCGGACAGCGTGGCGATTAGCAGTTTCCACACTGATGAAAATTTCTCCGTGCTGAAAAGTCATCACATCGGTCGGTCCAATTTCGTGCAGGAATTGCCGATGTAACGACGCCATCCGCCTATCGGAGATGAGCAAGACGAAGACCTCGCGCAGTCTGGTCAAATCCGTCGATTTGTTTTTGTGAATTTGAAGACATATCCGCGCTGCTTTCGCGGCGAATTTTTCAAGATCGATGACGTTGACCGCGACGGTCCGCTGCAAATTGCGAACGTTGATTTTCAGAAGCGCTGCGTCCTTGGCCATCGCGGATTGTCGAGCCTATTGCCACGTCGGAGGGACGCGCTTCCGCGCGTCCTGAACTCGCCGCGGCGAGTCGCTCCGCGGAAGGTGTGACACATCGAGCGCTTTGAGAAGCGCATAAACGATTTCAAGCCCCGGCGCAGGCGCGCCGGCCGCAGTTGCACAGCGCAGCGCTTCGCCCCAAATCGCTTCGATCTCGAGCGGGCGGCCCGCTTCCCAGTCCAGCAAGGTGGATGGTTTATAGGCACCCATTGTTTCCGTTCGTTCTATTTGTTCGAGAGCGGCGGAACCCGGCAATTGATGTCCGCACTTGTTCGCCGCGGAGATCACCTCATCCATGAGGGTAAGCGTTGCGCGACGTAAAGCCACATCCGCCAGAATGGCCGAAGTATCGATCCCGCCCGCCAAGATCGACAATCCGTTGAAGGGGACGTTCCAAACAAGCTTGCGCCAGCGTTCGAGCAACAAGTCTTCGGTCACGCTGCACGTCACTCCGGCGCTGTTAAATTCGGCCGCGACCTCGTGGGTACGCGGCTGAGACGCGCGTCCGTACTCACCCAAAACAATTTGACCGTAATCATAACGCTCAATCTCCGTGCGCGAGATTCGACTCAGGCAAATAAAACAAAGCCCGCCGAGAACACGCTCCGCACCGAAATGCTCGGCAAGAAATTCTTCGTTACCCAGGCCATTTTGCAATGTGAGGAGCATGGTCTGTTCGCGCAAAAGCGGCGGGACAAGATCGGTAAGGTCGCTATTTGAAGTTGTTTTGAGAGCGATCAGAACCAAATCGCACGGACCGATTTCCTTTGTCGAGTTGTAACAATTGACTTTCGCGACACTGAAATTTTCACCTTTGCCACGAACGTAGAGACCGGTCCGGCGCACTTCATTCAAATCACCGCGCATTAAGAAATGCACGTCGCTTCCGGCGTAAGCGAGCTTCCCGCCGTAATAGGAACCGATGGCGCCGGAGCCAACGATGGCGATACGGAAGCTATCCATTGAGAGATTTAACGAGTGAGTGAGTTAGCGATTTGATTTCGCGGTTGTAAGGGAGCTGGAGAAAATTTTAACTAACTCATGGCACTCGCTGCGCACAGATTTTACTGAATCCGGCGACACGATCTTGGAATCGGCGAGCAGATCGAGCCAAAACAATGTTTCCATCAGCCTCTTCAAGAACAACGCTAAGTTTCGAGATAAAGTCCGCGGGTGACCGGCGCCCGACAGGCGGCACGATAATTTGCTGCCACAGATGTGCCCGACCGAAGAAATTGTCGGCCGATAATTCTCGCTGCTTCGATTTTCGGTAATGAAGAAAATGACTGAATAATTTGAATTGCGAATTGCTTGGTTCGATTTTGCAGTCTCTGTGCGGCTTCGAGCTTATTCATTCATTCACTCACTCGCTAACTCTCTCACTCACTCAATGAAATCACGCCGGCGGTCGCGTTTCGGCTTGAAAGCTTCGCGTGATCAAGCGGGCGCCTTTGTTAAAACTGAAATAGGCCCAGGCCCACTGAAAAAGCACGGCAACACGATTGCGAAATCCAACCAGAAAAACGATGTGAACAAACAGCCAGGCTAGCCACGCGGGAAGTCCGCTAAAGTGCACGAAGTTCAGATCGGCCACGGCTTTGTTGCGCCCGATCGTGGCCATGCTCCCCTTGTCCCAGTAGCAAAAGCGTTGCGGCGGGCGACCTTCAATCATCGCCAGAATGTTACGCGCGGCGCGGCGGCCTTGTTGCATCGCGACCGCCGATACACCCGGCAATGGCTGACCGGTTTGATGCGAAAAGTTCGCGAGGTCGCCGATTACTTGCACCTCCGGGTGTCCGGGAATGCTGAGATCGTCGTTGACTATAACGCGACCCACCCGGTCTGCCGGCACGCCGAGCGATTTGCCGACAAAAGATGCGTTATTGCCTGCCGCCCATATTTTTACACGACAGGGAATGAATTCGTCGCCGATGTTCAATCCGGCCTCGGTCAGGTTCGTTGCATGCACGCCCTGGAAGACTTCCACGCCAAGATCGACAAGTTGTTTCAAAGCGCTCGCAGATAGATCCTCCGGAAACCCGGACAGGACGCGCGGTTCGCCTTCCACCAAAATAATGCGTGCTTGCGACGGATTGATGTGACGAAAATCTTTCGCCAGGGTGTAGCGTGCGATCTCCGCGATTGCGCCAGCCATCTCCACGCCGGTCGGTCCGCCGCCAATGATCACAAACGTCATGGCCGCTTTGCGCGCCGCTTCGTCACTGATTTTTTCGGCGTACTCAAACGCCATCAGGATTCGCCGCCGGATTTCAACCGCGTCTTCCAGGCTTTTTAGGCCAGGCGCAAGTTTCTCCCATTCCGGATGGCCAAAATAAGAATGCCGCGCGCCGGTCGCGAGAATGAGGAAATCGTAACCGATCTCGCCGTCGGCCATTTTTACTTTTTTGTTATTAACATCGACCGACTGCACTTCGGCGAGTATCACCTCCGTGTTTCTGCATTTGCTCAGGATGGCGCGAACCGGGGCGGCAATGTCGGCCGGCGAAAGCGCCGCCGTCGCGACCTGATAGAGCAGCGGTTGAAAGAGGTGATAGTTGGTGCGGTCAATCACGGTCACGCGAACTTCTTTGCCAGCGAGCTTCTTGGCCGCCTCCAGTCCTCCGAAGCCGGCGCCGACAATTATGACGTGCGGCTTTTTTGCGAGCGCGTTTTCCATTTCCTCCAGAATGTTCCGCGAAAGAAAACGGATGCGAGGATTTTTATCGTGTTGCGAGGGCGACGCTCAGGAGAGCCGTAGAATCTCACGAGCATTTCGTCGGCTACAGCGCCCGCTCTAGCGGCAAATCTCACAAACCATTTGTCACTAATGCAATCGCCGGTATCTTCCGCGCCTTATGCCGAAGCCAGTTTCTCGCAGCAAAACACGCAAAGCGGTCGCGAAACGTTTCAAGATCACGGCGCGCGGCAAGGTTTTAAGAAGGCAGTCTTCGCGCCGCCATTTGCTCTCGGCAAAAAACGCGAAACGCAAACGGCAGCTGAGTAAGGCGGCGCTTGTGCACCACACAGACGCGGCTCGAATCAAAGCGAATCTGCCGTTCGGTTGATTTTCCAGCGGCGGTCCGTGACCGTCGGCTAAGTCGAGCGACGCTCATCGAGCGCCGCTGCATTAATGTCCATTTAGTAACGGAACTCAGGCCGCGGAGACGACGTATCTTCGCTCTCCGTGTGCGTCCGTTTTGTCGTCGTTATGGTCGTCGTTGTCTGGCTTCGCCGTGCCACATCCGATCCAGGTTCCGGACTATAAAGATCGCGCCGATTTGACAGAGTCGTGCATGAGCACTGCAGTACGACGAACAAAAATAGTCCCAACCATTTCACAGCGCCGACGCAACCAGAAGGATCACGCCCCGTCAACGCGTCCAGCTTCTCTCTGATTTGGAAAGGTGATTGCACGATGTCGATCTTACGCGAATTGTTCTTCTCCGTCAGGGGCTATAGATTGAGGACTTACGAACCCCGCCAGGGCAGGAATGCAGCAACGGTAGTCTGATCCTCCTTGCTGTGGTTCCCTGGCGGACTTTTTTCCGGTCCCGCCACAAGTGAAATTGCTTAAGATCAAAACGGTCCGTTTCGCGCAGGTAGTCGAAAAATGCGGTCAGCCGCAAGTTTACACGCTCTGGCAAAAACCGGCGCAAGATCGACATCTTCAATCGCTGATCAAAAACAATCGCGTGATGACGATCCAGAAGAGTGAAGGTGGGACGGAATTCGGGATCGCTGGCTTCAAAGAGCGCAAAGGTGCAAGTTATCTCGTGTTCTCGAAATCATTGAAGCGATTTGAGAACAAGCGCATTGTTGGAATCAATTGGGAGCTGATGAAATCAAAATGACTGACGAAGAGCGTTTGCGTTATTCGCGCCATCTCATCATGCCGGAGGTAGGCGTAAAGGGACAGCAACGCTTAAAGGCGGCGCGTGTTTTATGCATCGGCGCGGGCGGCCTCGGTTCGCCGGCGGCGCTTTATCTCGCCGCAGCCGGCGTCGGCACCATTGGAATTGTCGATCTTGACGATGTCGATCTTAGCAATCTGCAGCGGCAAATTCTGCACGGGACCAAGGACGTTGGTCGCAAAAAAGTGGAATCGGCCCACGACCGTTTGCGTGAAACCAATCCAAACATCGATCTCAAATTGCATGATTGCCGATTCACCAGCGAAAACGCAGCCGATCTTGTCGCCGGTTACGATGTCGTCATCGACGGCTCGGATAATTTCCCGACGCGATATTTGTCGAACGACATCTGCGTTTGGGCGCAAAAGCCGAATGTCTATGGCGCGGTTTTCCGGTTCGACGGACAAAGCACAATTTTTGCGCCGCATTTGGGCGGGCCGTGTTACCGCTGTCTTTTTCCGCAACCGCCGCCTCCGGGAAGCGTTCCAAACTGTGCGGAGGCGGGCGTGCTTGGCGTTTTGCCGGGAATCATCGGGACGATCCAGGCGACAGAGGCAATCAAATTGATTCTGGGCGTGGGCGAGTCGCTGCTCGGGCGACTGCTGCATTTTGACGCGCTTAAGATGACGCTCCGCGAATTCAAAATCCGCCGCGATCCCCACTGCCCGGTCTGCGGCAATTCGCCGACGATCACTGAGCCGATCGATTATGATCGGTTTTGTTCGGCCGGCGCCGGCGTGGACGAACCGATTGCGACAATTTCTGTTCGCGACCTGAAACAAAAACTGGCCAGCAACGGCTCGCTTGTGATCGTCGACGTTCGAGAGCCGTTCGAATATGATATCGCACACATCGAAAATTCAAAGCTGATACCGCTGGCCGAACTTGGCGCGCGTTTGGACGAACTCGATCGCACGAAAGAGATCGTGGCCATTTGCCACACTGGCACACGCAGCGCACAAGCGGTCCAGCTGCTGCAACAGGCCGGGTTCGCGCAAGCCTCCACTCTCAAGGGCGGCATCGGCGCGTGGGCGAACGAGATCGATCCGACGATGCAAAAGTATTAAACGGCTGCGAAATTATTTGACCACCGTTGCCAACTCCGCCGCGCTCGGCACGTCGCTCCATTGTCGCAAGAGCTGGCCGTCTCGGCCAAAGACGAACACACGAAAATCCGAGGATCCGGTCTCCACACCGAGTTGAGACGTCGTCCCTCCATCAAAATCGGCCGTGGCGAAGATGTCGCGTCGGGCATCACGCGTCAGATTCTTCGCATCATATCGGCGTTGAAGCAGTTTTGCTTCTGCATCGAGCTTACGGCGCACCAGCATCGTCGCAACGGCGCGTCCAAACCTGGTGCGCTTCTGGTTTAAGTTGAGGATGGTAATCATCCTGTAGGTTGGATTGCCCAGGCAATAATCGGGGACACGATCGCCGACTGTATGCGCCCGCGTTGTATCGGAGAGTGTTGCCAAAACAACAACCGTGACATGCCCGTCGGCGGTGGAAAGCGTGTGGCCATCAACATCGACGAAATTAAGGGCGTAAACCTGGCCATCAAGAAGAGCTGCTGGCAGCGGCGCGACACCACTGAAGGAAACGACGCTGAGGAAGAAAAAGAATTGAAGTGCGTGTCGCCTCACGATCAAGCACGTTGGCAAGATGAGAGCTTCTGACAAGTTCCCGAACGTAGTCGACTGGCCAAGCCGGACATTGTCAAGACCCGCGCAGGCCGTGATCTGCGTTTCATTGTCGATCTTTCTCGCCTGCATTTCAGCCGGCTGCGCTCGAATGATGACGACGCGTTATGCGCAGTTGGTCAAAGATGCGGAGGCGAAAGCGGCGCAGGGCGATTTCCTGCGCGCGATCAATCTTTACGAAGCTGCCCTCGATGATAGCCCGCGATGCGCAGAGATTCATTACAAGCTCGCCCTCCTTTATGACGATAAAATGAACGATCCGCTCAACGCGCTCCATCACTT
>WNFX01012860.1_pt1 | contig 12702 bp, 11 predicted proteins | sample 5400111 | NCBI WGS metagenome assembly WNFX01 (sample SAMN13153363, study PRJNA577476) | soil metagenome | isolation source: 40 cm soil or saprolite under grassland replicate 1 | place: USA:California | collected 2016-06-15
AGTGAGTGGCGGTCAATTCATAGGTGGCGGCGGTTGTCAGGGCGGCGAGCAAAGGCCGTGTCGATGTTTCTCACGATGTGAGTTTGATCTTGATCAAATGCTGAGACTTTCCATGATCGTGGTGGATTTTGTGCACATGGCGCATAAAATCCACCACGATCATGGAAAGTGTCCTCGTTTGGCGCGTTCTTACCGCGGCCAGTACCCCGGTCGATAGGCGGTGGCGGAACTAGTCAGGTCCGCGAGAACCTCCTCGAGGCGGGCGAGGGCGGACGCGATCCACGGGAGGATGAGTGGGTCTTCCGCCGCCAGGGCCTGTTCACGCTCGGCGTCGGTGGTCCCGTAAAGCAGGCCAGTCGCGACGCGCAGCCGCAGCGCGGGGTTGTCGTCACCGAACGCGCTTCCTGGCAACACCCCCGTGCCGTACCTGTCGAGCAGCAGCGCGCTGAGATCGGCGGCCGTGCCGATGCCGTGGATCCGGTGCAGCCGATCGCGGATCGGCCCGAAGTCGGGGTACAGGTAGAACGCCGCCTGCGGTGTCGGCACGTGTGCCCCGGCCGCGACGAAGCGGTCGGCGACCGCCCGCGCGACGCGCGCGTGCAGGCGCCCGCTGGCCGCGATCCGGTTGGCCAGCACCTCCGGTTCGCCGAAGGCGTATGCTGCCGCCTGCTGGATGGGGCCGGATGGCGTGGACCAGATCTCGCTGCCGATACCGAGCAGGCGGTTGCGCAGCGCGTCACCGTGCCGGCCGCCCGGCAGCCGGGCGATCCCGATCCGCCAGCCGCCGAGCGCGAGGCTCTTGCTCAGCGCAGTTGTCACGACCGTCCGGTCCGGCGCGATGATCGCCGGGCTCGGCACGGGAACCGTCGGGTCGTGCATGAGATCGCGGTAAATTTCATCGGAGATGATGATCAGGTCGAGTTCCGCGGCCGCCGTGCACAGGCGCTGCATGGTCGCCGGCCGAGCGAGAGTCCCGGTCGGGTTGTCCGGCAGCGTCACGATGACGGAGCGGATTTCGCGCCCGGCCGCGCGAGCCGCTTTCACCGTCCTGGCCAGCAGGGCGGGTTCAGGGATTCCGCCTTCGTTCGGCGGCGTGGCGATGAAATGCGGCTGGGTCCCGAGCAGGGCGGCCTGTGCGGCGTAGCTCACCCAGCTCGGCTTCGGCACCGCTACGTCGCCGCCGATCGCGAGCAGCAGGCCGAACAGGAGCGGCTTGCTTCCTGGACCGCATACCACCCGCTCCGCCTCTGTGGGCAGCCCGCGGCGTGCCCAGTAGCCCGCGGCCGCCTGACGCAGTGAGGCCAGGCCCGCGACGGGGCCGTAGGCGCCACGCCCGGTCGCCGCAGAAAGCGCCTCCCGCAGCGCCGGAGGAACAGGGAGACCGGCTTCGCCAAAGGCAAGCGGCAGCACGGGGATTCCGGCCCGGCGCTTGCTCGCGAGAGCCTCGTTCGCGGCGAGGGTGGCCGATACCGTGACAGGTGCCGCGGCGGCACCGGACTGGGATATGGGCATGGCTGAACTAGCCATGAGCATGGACGGTTCACTCCTCGTGCGGGGGATCGACGACGCGCAGCGGGAGGTTCGCGCCAGGCCGGCGTTCCGGCTCTGGTATCTAGCTTTACTCAGATCAACCGTCAGCGCACGCGAAGGTAAGCGACGCATAGCTTAAGGTTTTCTTATGCTCGATCTTCGCAGGCTCCGGCTGCTCAGGGAGTTCGCGAGCCGCGGCAGCATCGCGGCCACCGCCGCGGCGCTCGGGTACACGCCCTCGGCCGTATCCCAGCAACTCGCCGCATTGGAGCGGGAGGCGGGGGCCGCGCTGCTCGACCGGACGGCCCGCAGCGCGGAGCTCACCGATTCCGGGCGGCGTCTCGCCGCCCACGCCGAGGACATCCTGGCCAGGGTTGAGGCCGCGGAAGCAGACCTTTCTGCCCAGACCCAGGCCCCGGCCGGGCGGGTGGTCGTGGCTGCCTTCCCGACGGCCGCGGTCGCGTTCGCGCCGGCTCTCGCCCGCAGCCTGCAGGCGCATCCGGCCCTTACCCTGCTACTGCGGCAGACCGGGCGGGGCGAGGGGTTGCGCCAGGTCCGGTCCGGCGAGGTGGACGTTGCCCTGGTGGACGACTGGTCGGGTCGCCTGCCGGAGCGGGAAGCGGGCGTACTGCGCCTCTATCATCTGCTCAGCGATCCGCTCGTGCTTGTGGTGCCGCGAGATCACTGGATGGCCGACCCTGCAGAGCCTGTCGACCTTCGTCGGCTGCGTGCAGAGCCGTGGATGTCCGCGCCTGCGGGTGAGCCATCACGGCAGGCGGTCGACTGGCTCCTGGCGGGCGTCGGCGGCGCGGCCCCCGTGCCGTGGGAGTTCGAAGGGCTCGCCACCATTCTTGGCCTGGTCGCACGGGGCATCGGGATCGCTGCGATTCCCGCGCTCACCCTGGCCGCCGGAGACGCTGATCCGCAGGCTGGCACCGCGCAGGCTGGCACCGCGCAGGCTGGCACCGCGCAGGCTGGCACCGCGGGCACCAGTCATTCCGGCGGGACCTGGAGTGGTGACGGTGCGCGAAGGACCGCGGGCGTCGGTGCCGCCAACAGATCTGTTGCGGTCCGACAGCTACCGGGTACGACGGTCGCCCGAAATATCTACGCGGTCGCCCGCGTGGCGAGCGTGCGCCGCCCGTCCGTGGCCCTCGTCCTCACTGCGCTGAGCGCTGCGGCGATGACCATGAAACCGCCAATCTGACGCCGCGGCCGACCATTTCAAGGTACCTTTCCCAAGTTGCCTCAGCGGCCAATAATGCAGCCGGACGGTAAGGGAGCCGCTCATGTCACGGGCGTGGTGGCGGGCACCGGGCGGCGCGGTCGCCGCAGTGATGACGGTGGCGGTCGCGGCGACCGGATGTGCGGCGAAGGTACAGGGGAATACGGGCCCGCTGCCCAGTTCGCCGCGCGTTGCCACGACCGTGGCGACGTCGACGGCGGGACCCGCCGCTGCACCGCTGGCCGCCTCGAGCGGCGATCCGGCAGGCGTGCTCCTACCCGCTCCGTCGTCGCCGCCCCGCTGCCCTCCGCTCGTTCACTATGCGGCCGGCAACGCCGGGCCGTTGTTCTGCACCGATGGAAAGGCTGACCCTGCGACGCTCCGCTATTTCACCAGCCTGCACCTGAGGGTGATGGGCCTGCCCGCGAGCGCGTCACAGGCCCAGACGGTCGCGGCGATCTGCGCCGACCTGCAGCACACCGGCGGTGGCGCGGAGTATTCGGCCTACCTGCTTGCCGCGAACCGCAAGCATTGGTTCTTCACGGGGATCGCGAAGGTGCACGGGAAGCTCTCGGACCTCTGCCACAAGGCCAGCCCGTCACCCAGCCCGAGCTCATAGGTGGAGCACGGGGGCGGCATCGCAGCACCGATCAGCGGCTGCCGTGATCTTGGCCTATGCACGGGGTGCGGCGGACGATCTCGAAAGCGCAGCCTGCTGGAAGCATGTGCAACCGCACGTCGAACAGCGTAATCGGGTCCTCGTCGGCCGCGGGGTAGGCGACCGTCGCATTGTCCGCGTCCACGACAGACACCACGCCGGTGCCGAGTACCACGAACGAGTCCTGGCCCACCAGGATGGCCGTGTCCTCGTCGATCCCGACGCCGAGATGGCCGGGATCGAGCGCGATTGCGCTGAGCAACCGCGGCAGCCGTCCGCGTTCGGAGAAGTGCATGTCAATGAGGACGCCGGGCAGCAAACCGAGCCCGGGTCCGGTACGGACGCTTGACGCGGACACGTCGGGGCTCTCGCCGCCGAGGATCATGGTTCGGCCCATCGCGGTGGCGCCAGCGCTGGTGCCGGCGATGACCACGTCCTCGTCCCGCAGCCGGCGGCTGAGCAGCGCGTTGGTCTGCGACCCGATGATCGTCCGGATCCGTGACTGATCGCCGCCACAGATGAAAATACCGCTCGCCTGCTCGAGGACCGCGAGCGTATGTTCGTCGTCCGCCGCGCCCCGCCCCTCCAGCCTGAACGGCTGGACCTTTCCGGCCCCGAGCCTGCGGAACACCTGCTCGTAATCGGCCTCCACCTGCTCGGGCATCTCCGCCGCCGTCGTGATGAGCACGATCCGCGCGGAACTCCCACCAGCCAGCCCAACGAACCGCTCGAGCGCGCCGAGGCCATGGACCCGGTCTTCCGCGCCGCCGATTATCAGTAGATGACCTCTCCGGCAGACGGGGCCCGGCCGGCCCGTCCGGTCGCTGCCCGGAGTCTCAATGACCACTCTTCGTAGCTACCCGTCCTTCCTAACGGCGAACCGGCGCCCGCCAACCCCCGATACGCTGCCGTAATGGATCTCGACCTGTCGCTCGACGGCGGGGCGCTGACGGCCAGCCTGGTGGATATCGCCTCCGTCAGCGGCGACGAGGGAGCACTCGCCGCGGCCATCGAGGAGGCCCTGCGCGGCCTTAGCCACTTGTCGGTGCACACGGACGGTAACGCGGTTGTTGCCCGTACCAGCCTGGGCAGATCCGAGCGCGTTGTCCTTGCCGGGCACATCGACACGGTTCCCGTGGCCGATAACCTCCCGTCCCACGTGGACGGCGGAAGGCTCTACGGCTGCGGCGCGACCGATATGAAAAGCGGCCTCGCGGTGCAGTTGCGCCTCGCTGCTCGCGCCGTCGAACCATGCCGGGACGTGACGTATGTCTTCTACGACTGTGAGGAGATTCAGGCGGAGCGCAATGGGCTGCTCCGGCTCAGCCGTCACCACCCCGAATGGCTCGCGGCCGACTTCGCGGTGCTGATGGAGCCGACCGACGGCGTGGTTGAAGGCGGATGCCAGGGAACGCTGCGAGCCGACGTACGCGTACCTGGCGAGCGCGCGCACAGCGCGCGGTCCTGGATGGGCCGGAATGCCATTCACGCGAGCGCGCGCGTGCTCGAGGTGCTGAACAGTTACCTGACCCGGCAGCCTGAGGTGGACGGACTTGTGTACCGCGAGGGGCTGAACGCCGTGAACATCGCCGGCGGCGTGGCGGCGAACGTGATTCCAGACTCGTGCGTGATCACCGTGAACTACCGTTTCGCGCCGGACCGGACGGTAGGGGAGGCGGCCAAACACGTTCGCGGGATCTTCGCAGGCTGGGACGTGGAGGTCACCGACGCCGCCGGTGGCGCCAGACCTGGGCTGGACCGCGCGCCCGCGGCCGCGTTCCTCGCGGCGGTGGGTGGTACCCCGCGGGCCAAGCTTGGCTGGACCGATGTGGCCAGGTTCGCCGCGCTCGGTATTCCTGCGGTCAACTATGGCCCGGGTATCCCTGAGATCGCTCACACCCAGGGCGAGTACGTGGAACTCGCGCAGATCCCCGAGTGCGAGGCCCGGATGCTCGCCTGGCTTGCGTCCTGAGTCGAAGTCCCCCGCCAAAAATGATCGCGGTGGGTTCCCAGCTACTACGGCTGGGAACCCACCGCGATCTCGAAGTTGGCGTTTAGTTCGCCGGTCCTGTGATCAGCGTGATGTTCGCGGTGTGCGACCGACCGTTCGTGTCCACCCAGGTCACCGAGACCGAGTCGCCAGGACGGTGCGATTGCATCGCCTTGGTCAGGGAGTCTTTGGTGGTCACGCTGGCACCGTCGAGACGGGTGATGACATCACCCGCGGCCAGGCCCGCGGATGCGGCAGGCGTGCCGGGAAGGGCGCTGGCGATCAAGGCGCCGGAGCTGACCGGAGCGGTACTGGCGCCGCCAGGAGCCGCGAAGCCGTTCGTGAGGCACTGCTGGGCCTCGGAAACGTTGCAGACCTGCACCCCAAGGAAGGCGGGCAGCCCGATCTGGATCGTGGAGCTGCCGTGGCCGGCCGCGATCTGGCGGGCGATGGACAGCGCGTGGTTGACCGGGATCGCGAATCCGATGCTTGCCGACTGGCTGACGTTGTTGCTCGAGGCCGCGGTATCCATGCCGATGACCTGGCCGGAGGCGTTGACGAGCGGGCCACCCGAATCGCCTGCCGCGATGCCCGCGTCAGTCTGCAGCATCCCGTGAAGGGTCTCGGTGTTCGAGCTTCCCTGGTCGCCTGCCGTGATGGTCCGGTTCAGGTTGGTGATGGATCCCTTGTTGACGGTCGGCGTCCCACCCTGGCCGCCTTCGTTGCCGAGCGCAACGACCTCATCGCCGAGTGCCACCTTGGACGAGTCGCCGATCGAGGCCGCCTTCAGGCCGGACGCCCCCTGCAGTTGCAGCAGCGCGACATCGTCGGTCTTGTCGGTGCCGAGAACGCGTGCGGTGTACGTCCGGCTCGTGCCGGCGATCTGCGCGGTTACCTGGCCGGCGCCGGCCACCACGTGGTTGTTGGTCAGTACCAGGCCGGACGAGCTGATCACGATGCCCGTGCCCTCGGCCGTCTCGCTCTGGTACTTGATCTTCGACGTGATGTCGACGACCGACGGGGTAACCGCGTTCGCGATCGCCGTAGCGTTGATGTTGCTGGTGCCGGTGTTCTGCAGCGGCGCGCGCTGCGAGCCTGGCGTCGGGACAGCGCTGGCGCCCGGGCTGGATGTCGGCTGTGAGCCGTGGGTGACACCGAAGGCAGCCGCGGCGCCCACGCCAACGCCAACGACTGCGACCACAGCGAATGCGACGGCGCGGCGGCCGCGGCGACGGGGCGGCGAGGGCGGAGTGCCCCACGACCCGTAGCCGCTTCCGGGCGGCGGCGGCCAGCTGCCGCCCGACGATTGCCAGGACTCGCTATATGGCGGCTGCGGCGGCTGCTGGCCGCCGACCGCGGCGGCTTGCGGGTGCTGCGCGCCTGCCGCGTAACCGGGGGGTGGCTCGGCGCCGCTTGCGTACGGCGGCGGCTGGTGACCACCGCTGCCGTAGCCGGGCGGCTGGGGAGACTGGTAGCCACCTGTCCAGTAGGCATCGGTTTGCTGGCTGCCTGCCACGTGTGCGGGTGGCGGCTGCTCGCTGCCTGCGACGTGCGCGGGTGGCGGTTCGCCGCTCGCCCCGTGCGTCGGCGGCTGCTCGCCGCCGGTTCCGTACGCCGGGTCCTGCTCCCTGTCGTTTTCGTACTCTTGCATCTCCATCACCTTCGGCTGAAACAGGCTGTTTTCCCGGTCAGTACCGCTGTATTCGGCCCGCTCACGGCTCTGAATGTCGGCCCTGGACGGGCCGCTTACCAGTAAGCCACGTGGGCGGTAAGAGAGGCGTAAGGGCGGGGACCGCGCACGTGAAGTGGTCGCCTTTCATGATTAAGGTGGCTTCCGAATCCTTATTTGCTGGGCATGCACCGCGATCACGAAGGGGGCCCGGGGCGGAGCTGGCCGGGCTGCACAAGGCCCGACTCGTAGGCGTACACGACGAGCTGTGCGCGGTCCCTGGCGTGGAGTTTGACCATGGCCCGGCTCACGTGCGTCTTGGCCGTCGCCGGGCTCACCACGAGCAACGCTGCGATCTCCTCCCGGGCACGGATCGCGAACTCGGCGATCAGCCGCCTGGTCACGCCGGGGGACAGGAGGGCGTCGCCACGCGCGACCGCACGGACGCCGGCGATGAGCTCGGCGGGATCGGTGTCCTTCACGAGGAAGCCGCTGGCACCGATGCGCAGCGCCTCGAACACGTACTCGTCCAGGTCGAAGGTCGTGAGCATGACGACCCGCACGCCCTGAAGCCGATCATCAGCGATGATCTCCCTGGCCGCGGTCAGCCCGTCGCGATGTGGCATGCGGATGTCCATCAGCACCACATCGGGCACCATTGCGGCAGCCATCGCTACGGCTTCCACGCCATCGGCCGCCTCGCCCGCGACCTCGATATCGTCTTGCGCGTCGAGCAGCGCACGGAACCCGGCCCGCACCAGCGCTTGGTCGTCGGCGAGCAGTACCCGGATCATGTGCTGCCGCCCGCTGTGCCCGCTCCCGCATCCGCGTCCGCCTGATCCGCCGGGGGTGCCGGGTCGGGGTCCGCCCTGGTCTGATTCGTGCCCGCCGCGCCTTCCGCGGCAACACCGCCGGTTCGCGGGCCGCTGAGCGGCAACCGCGCCCGCACGGCGAACCCCTTTCCGGGCAGTGGTCCGGCAGTGAGCTCACCGCCGAGCAGCCGGGCTCGTTCCCGCATTCCGGCGATTCCGTTGCCGCTGCCGTCGGCGCTGCCGTTCATGCCGTCACCGCGGCCGGCTCGGTCACGACTTGCCGTGTCGCGGCCGGAGTCGCCGGTGTGCCCGTCGGCGCTGTGCCCGCCGCCGCTGTGCCCGGAGCTGCTGTGTCCGCCACCATCGTCTTCGACCTCGATACCCAGGCTGGTGTCGCCATAGCTGACGCGCACAGTGACATTCCGCGCGCCTGCGTGCCGTATCACGTTGGTCAAAGCCTCCTGCACGATCCGGTAGGCCGCTAGGTCGGCGCCCGCAGGCAGCGGCCGCCGCTCGCCGGTGACGTCGGTCTGGACGGCCAGCCCGGCGGCGGTCGCGCGAGACGTGAGGTCGCCGAGCTGGGCCATCCCCGGTACCGGCAACAGCGGTGCGTGTTCACCCGCGTCCGCACGCAGCATGCCGAGGACCGACCGCAGTTCCCCCAGAGCTTCCTTGCTCGCGTGCCTGATCGCGGTGAGCGCGGTCCTCGCCTGTTCGGTGGCCTGGTCCGGCCGTTCATCCATCAGGTGCAGAGCGACGCCGGCCTGGACGCTGATCAGTGAGATGTTGTGCGCGAGCACGTCATGCAATTCCTGGGCGATGCGCAGACGTTCCTCACTCGCCCGGCGCCGTGATAGTTCGGCCCGGTTCGTCGCGGCGCTCACCGCGCGCTCGCGTCCAGAGCGCAGCACCTCCGCGCCGATAAGTACGAGCAGTGGCCACGCTGCGACGGTGGCCGCCCCGGCGAGCCCGGGCCGGTGGCCCAGCCCGCTCAGGTAGTACGCGCCCCAGACGATGAAGGCATACATGACCGCACAGGCGCACCAGGCCAGCAGCCGGTATCCGGCGAGCACGGCCGCGCCGATCGCGATCACCATCGGGAGGAAGATCGGGCCCCATGCGTAGCCGAGGCTGAAGTAGGCGCAGACGCCGACCGCCACTGTCACCAGGGTCGCCGCGGGATAGCGGCGGCGCATGACCATCACCGCACAGATCACGGCGAGCAGCGCCACCCCGAGGACATCCAGGTTCCGTGCGCTGTGCTGATGCCGCTGCGAGCTGAGGGTGCCGCCGAAGGCGATCGCGGTGATGACCGCGGCGACCAAGAGATCACGGAGCGTTCCTGCGCCCATGAACCATGGCCAGCGCGGCTGTCGTTCGTCTACGCCCACACCAGCACGTTAAGCGACGAGGAGCGCACGAGGCATCACGCACGCGGAGACACTCGCCGGGGTCCAGGTACTACCAGGGGAGTACGCGGCATCCTGCAGGTCCGTTGGCTCAAGCGCGGGGCGGTTGTCCACTGGTGGAGCCAGAGCGGGTAGGGCCGGGATCAGCGGGGCCTGAAGGATCACCAGGGACCGGGGCGGTCGGGCCGGCGGCGGCTGAGCCGAGCGGGCCAGCGGCGGCTGAGCCGGTCGGGCCAATGGCGCCGGGCGCGTCGCTGGCGGCATATGCCGTAGTCCGCAGCGGCTTTTCCGGCATCAGGAGCGCGAGCACGAACCCCAGCGCAAGCAGCGGGAGCAGATAACCGTAGATCGGCGGCAACGCCTGGGCAAAGGCCTGCATGACGCCGTGCCGGATCGCGTCGGGCAGTCGTGCGACGGCTTGGGGGGTAATCGAGCCCACGTGCCCACCGATGCGGTTCGCAGCGCCCGGTGGGAGGTCGGCCGCCAGCTGACCGGTGAGCCTGTGCACGAAGAGCGCGCCGATCAGCGAGACCCCGACCGCGCTGCCGATGGAACGGAAGAGGTTAACGGTGGAGGTCGCTGAGCCGAGGTCCGCGCGGGGCGCGCTGTTCTGCACGGCCAGCACCATTACCTGCATGACCAGGCCGACTCCGAGGCCAAGTACGACCATGTAGAGGCCGGCGGTGGCTCGGCTTGTGTGCAACGCCATGGTGGAAAGCAGGTAGATGCCCGCGGCGGTGAGAACCATTCCGCCGATCGGATATGACTTGTACCGGCCCGTCCGGCTGATCAGCTGGCCGGAGCCGATGATGGTGATCAGGATCCCGGCCGTCAGCGGCAAGAGCAGCAGGCCGGAGTTGGTGGCGCTCGCCCCGGTGACGATCTGCAGGAAGGTCGGCAGGAAGCTGATCGCGCCGAACAACGCGAGGCCAATGACGAAGCTGATGGCGCTCGCGGCCGAGAAGACGGGATCGCGGAACAGCCGCAGCGGGATCACGGGGTCCGCCGCGTACCGTGCCGAGATCAGCCACGCCGCGACGAGGGCCACGGTGGCGACGCCCAGGCCGACGATCACGGGTGATCCCCACGGATAGGTAGTGCCACCCCAGCTGGTGAGCAGGACAAGGCAGATGGCGGCGCCCGCGAGCAGGGCCGCGCCGAGGTAGTCAACGGTCGGCCGGGCTGGCGGTCGGGGGAGGCGGAGGACGACGGCGGTCACGGCCAGCGCGGCAAGGCCGATCGGGAGGTTGATGTAGAAGATCCACCGCCATGTCAGGTGATCCACGAAGAACCCGCCGAGCAGCGGCCCGGCTACCGACGCCAGTCCGAACGCGGCGCCGATCATGCCCTGGTATTTTCCGCGTTCGCGCGGGCTGACGATGTCGCCGATGATCGCTTGCGCGCCGATCATCAGCCCGCCCGCACCGACTCCCTGCACGGCGCGGGACGCGATCAGCTGGTCCATAGAATGCGAAAGGCCCGACGCGACCGAGCCGACCAGGAACACCACGATGGCGAATTGGAAGACGGGCTTGCGCCCGACCACGTCGCCCACTTTTCCGTAGATGGGCATCACCGCGGTCACCGCGAGCAGGTAAGAGGTGACCACCCAGGCGATGTGGTTGAGACCATGCAGGTCCCCGGTTATGGTCGGCAGCGCGGTCGCCACGATCGTCTGGTCGAGCGCTGCGAGCAGCATCGCCAGCATGAGGCCCGAGAAGACGAGCAGAACCTCGCGGTGGTTCAGCCCGGCAGGCGCCTCGGCCGCCGCGCCGGGAACCGTACCCGCGGATTGGCGCGCCATGACGCCTCCTTCCGCCAGCGCCGCGCAGAGCGCGGCCTCCTGGCTGCAGCCGCGCGTGACCGAAGAATACGCTGTGCGTGCACGGACCCGAGGGGGTGGCGATACCCGTGGTCGGTGGGCGGCGCCGCCCGGGGGGACTCCCGGAACCCCGAATGCGCCGCAACCGCCGCGACACGCCGCGGCAGCCGTTTGGGATAAGACACGACATATCTTGTCAAAGAGGCCCGGCTGTGACATGCTGAGGTAGTCGAGATATTACGTGTGCACCGCTGGGTCGGCCGGTCCGGTTCAGCGTCCGCAATTCGTACGGCAGGAGTGAGGATGTCGACACTTTCCCGGCGCGACGAGATGGCAGTCTCGAGTGCGGCGCTGTCCGGCGCGCCCTGGCGCGGGGCTGCCGCGACCGGTGGGGTCGTGGCTGTGGCCGATCTTGGCCTGAGCCTGATCGGAGGCCACATCGGACTGGCGATGCTGAGCGGGCCGGTGTCCCTAGGCGTGCTCGCGTTCTTCACTGTCGCCGCGGTCGGCGCGCTGCTGCGGTCACGCCGCAGCCGGGCCCTGGCCTGGGCGCGGAGCAACCCGTGGAAGTTCGCGCTCGCACCCGCGCTGGCCTGCGCTGCGGTCATCCTGCCGGTGGCGCTCGTGCTCGGTGGCAGCGGCGTCTTCAGCGCCATCTTCAGCGCGTTCTGGCACGGCGTCGTGGTGTTCGGCATCACGGGTGCAGCCGGGTCGATGCGACGCCGCCCGGCCGCGGAGTAACACCTTCGGCACGGCCGTCGGCCGATAGCTGAACGTGGGTGTGTGGCTGTCGCTTGAACAGATCGTTGCGCAGCCGATGATTCGCCCGCGCCGCGCGGATACTGCTACCATCACTGCGTCGTTGGCGCCGCTAGCTCAACTGGCAGAGCAGCGGACTCTTAATCCGCGGGTTCGGGGTTCGAGTCCCTGGCGGCGCACCCGTCCTGACCTGGTGTTATACGCGAGAAGCGCCTCGGCGCTGATCTTGCGTGGGGCCGCACTGGGGCCGCCGTGGGGCCGCCGCCACCAGGTCGCGCGGTATCTTCCGGGTCCGTCGTCGCGGACCGGCCAGCGGACAGCATTCGGCCTCCGCCGGGGTGCCGTGCCGGCCGGCGGTGCACTGATGTCTTCGGTTAGCTTCCCTCCGGGATTGGTGGTCACGGCAGTTGGCCCTGCTGGGCCTAGGGGTGCGGCTGGCTGCCCGTGCTCATCGAGGGCGGGCGCGGCTGCGGCGGCGGGGGCGGCCGATCTGGCGGCCGGGGTGGGCCCGCGACCGCCGTGCCAATAGGGGTCGGCCGCGCTCCTGCTGGCCGTGTCTTCGGTGCTGCGGGCCCCTGCCTTGCCGCCGACGTCGGCGGCGGGTGCCCGGGACTAGGCAGCCTGCCTTGATGATCAGGGAGGCGACCTTCTCCGCCGCGGCGTGGGCGACGTCGGGGAGAACTGAGGTGTAGGTGTCGGCGGTCAGCACGATGCTGGAGTGACCGAGCATGTCCTGCACCACGCGGAGGTCGACGCCCGCGGACAGGGCCAGGCTGGCCGCGCCGTGGCGCAGGTCATGCAGCCGGACCGGTGGCAGCCCCGCCTGCG
>WNFX01005119.1_pt1 | contig 12700 bp, 6 predicted proteins | sample 5400111 | NCBI WGS metagenome assembly WNFX01 (sample SAMN13153363, study PRJNA577476) | soil metagenome | isolation source: 40 cm soil or saprolite under grassland replicate 1 | place: USA:California | collected 2016-06-15
GTTCTATCCGCCCGGTAACGATCCCCAATTCTTGTACGTTGCGACTACCGACGGCATCATTCGCTTTCCCTACCGGAATGGCGATCTCAAAGCGCGCGGGCCAGCCGAAAAATTGGGCGCCAAACTTTCCGGCGGCGCGGCCCGTCTGCGCAGTGGTGGGCACTGGACACGCGACATCGTTTTTTCCCCTGATGGCAAGAAAATGTATGTCTCAATCGGCTCGCGCTCGAATGATTCCGATAACGCCGCGGAAGCCGATCGCGCGCGCATTTTCGAGTTCAATCCCGATGGCAGCGGGCAAAACGTTTATGCGTGGGGAATCCGAAACGCCGTCGGGATCGCATTTCGTCTAGGCAGCGATGAACTCTGGATGAGCACAAACGAGCGGGACGAGATTGGGGAGGATTTGCCGCCGGATTATATCAGCAGTGTGAAACCGGGCGGGTTTTATGGCTGGCCGTGTTTTTACATTGGCAACCATGCCGATCCGCGCCACAAGGGAAAACATCCTGAGCTTGCTGGCAAAGTGATCGTCCCCGACGTGCTGGTGCAATCGCATTCGGCGACGCTCAATTTGTGCTTTTACACCGGCGACCAATTCCCCGCCGAATACAAAGGCGACATCTTCGCCGCGTTCCACGGTTCATGGAACCGGAAGACACGCACTGGTTACAAAATTGTTCGTGTGCCGTTTGATCACTCAACCGGCAAAGCACGCGGCGAGTACGAAGATTTCGTCACCGGCTTCGTCACATCTGAAGGGAACGTCTGGGGCCGGCCGGTCGGAATCACCGTCGCGAAAGATGGCAGCCTCCTTTTCAGCGAAGATGGAAATGGCGCCATCTGGCGGGTGAGCTATGGGAAGTGAGAACTCGCTCGTCGGTAAATAGTGTCAGTAGTGAGGATTGACCCTATTTTCCTATTCCGGGCCTCAATCCGGCCGAGCCGAGCGTTAATCCTATCGATCCGAGACTTAATCCAGCGACGCCGAGGCGACTTCTGCCGTCGCTACGTCAAATCAGCGAGCGAATTTTCGATTTCCTTTATCTCTGTGTCAGAGAACCCCCAAAGCTTGGCTGCGAGCGAGTTGTTCGCGGCTTCGAGAGACTCGAGGGCAGAATCATTACCAGCGGCTGTGGCTGCGTGGCACGCTTGGCTGCTTTTGGCGAGTTGAGTGTGCAGCTTTTCTTTAGGATCGAATCGCGGGACGCGCACGTGTTCAAGCACATGCGTGGAGGTTTGTATTTCGACTCCGTAGCTCTTGACGATAAACACCGTGATTGATGAATTGAGCACCGCGCACAGGTAGTGCGCTTCGTCTTCTCGTTCCAGTGGGACTAGCATCAATTTGTGATCGGGGATAACGACCTTGTGTTTGTCGGCGAGTTTCGCGTTTTCAGCGACCGCGGACGTGAAAAATGCCGCCTGCTCACGCCAACAGACCTTGAAGGGCGAGAACGTGTATTCGCCGACATTATAAACGGAATAAAAAGGATCGACATCAGCTTTGAAAAACCGTCGAAAACCGCTGCGTTTTCGAAGTGGCTCTTCGAATTTTCGAAGATAGGCAAACGTGCACGGCAGTTCTGATTGCATCTTGGAGATTGGGTATCCGCGTGAAGGCTTGTCCGGGTCTTGCGGTACCAGGATCGAGTATTCTGGGCGTGCAGACCAGCGGGCTACATCGCGTCCCCGCAGCAACGGATAAACCAAATCTGATTCGATACTCGCCTGGACATTCTTAACGTGAATTCTTCCGATGTTGTGCAGGTTATTCACGACAACATTGCCGTCAGATCGGCCTGAACTAACCTGCAGCCAAAATACGGAATTGAGCCAACCGCATGTACCTGCACGCCCCTTATATGGACTTTCTCCGACTGCTCGCTCGATGTGTTCGATTGCGCGTCCGCGTCCCGTAATCCAGGGTGACGTTGGATTTGCCCGGTCGATGGGACGCGCCTGCCAGGGAGAATAGGTCAGAGCCGCCATTGCCTCATCATGGTCGGACTCCGTGGTGAGCATGACGCGTGGCTGCCGCTTGCGCCAGAAATTGTACGGCAATGGGAAAGACGTGCGCTCGCCTTTTTGGATGATTACGACAGCGGTTCGATTGACGGCGCCTTCAAAACATTGGATTTGGGAGAAGTCGTCGACCTGCAAAACTCGCAACGGCTCGCGCCCGTCCAATTGAAGGCGGCGAAATCCCGCACCGCCTCCCTCTGTTTTGAAGATGGTTTGAGTGATAACAAAACCAAGTTTTCCTTTCGGCTTAAGGTAACGGTCGACCGCTACGTAAAGCATCAAAATCGACAAGTCGTCTTTTGCTGAACCCAAACGCGCACGCAGACCGGTGTGACTAAAGAGGCCGTATGTCTGCCAGAGTGGTGCGGTTTGTTGTCGATAATCATCCGGCAGACTTTCCCAATTGATCCATGGCGGATTGCCGGCGACCAGGTCAAACGGAGGTTGAAACAAAGGCGCAAAAGCATTCTTGATGATGCGTGCCCAAATTCCGTTGATGTGCTGTCGATCTAGTTCAACGAGTTGATTGTAGAGGGCTTCTAAGGCTGCGATATCACGAGCGTCTTTCTTTTCATCCAAAGGGAACGTCTGGTACAAGCGCTGTCGGAAAATGGTTTCTGAATTGCCAGCTTTAACACTCGATTCAAGCAAATTGGCCAGCTCGTCGATGTAATCAGCTTTAATTAGCGAACGCGGCAGCGAAAATCTTCCGACAGCCGTGCGAAAACTGAATTTGCCGTGCGTTTCTAATTCGGCACCTTCCGACGGCGTGAGCACTGAATCGGCCAGATAAATCGGGATGTCGATCTCTCCGCCGATTTCATCGAGCAAATCGCCAAGGGCGAGCAAATAATTAGTTCGCGCGCTGATGACGGCGAGCGGGTTTAGATCGTACCCGACAACGTTTGCAAGAATCCTCTCCAGCAGTTGAGAGCGCGTGATTTTCTTTTGCGGCAGTAAGTCTTCACGCGCGTGCTGGCGTACATCGCGAATGTGCAGGACAAGAAAGGTCCCGGAACCGCACGCGGGATCGAGTAGCCGTTCCTGTGGCGAACGTGGCTTCTTATCAGGCGTGCCGCCATGCAGTTGGTTGAGAACCTGCTCTGCCAGCCAGTCAGGAGTATAATATTCTCCGAGATCGTGCCGGAGTTCTTGAGGCATCAAGTTCTGATAGAGTTTTTTCAGTAAGTCTCGAGTTCCCTCAGGGTCCGTGTCGAGAGTGACAAAGGAGTACTCTGAGAGCCTTCTTATAATCTCTCGAAGAGCGCTGTCGATTGCGCCATTCCAACATTCCAATGGCCAACCAAAAAAGTCACCCTCAAGAAAATTCCGAATGCCAAGCCGACCGAAGATTCCGCCGTTCTCTTCTAGATCAACCAGGTAATCACGAAGCGCCTTCGAATCGAGGGCCGCAGCTTGGATGAGGGTGACTGTTTCCTTAGCCGCAATACGAGTGACTTGTCGCCGCGCGTAAAAATAGATTATCTGAACGGCGAGAAGTTTGATGAACATTCCGTAATACGTATGAATCGCGAAGAACAGTTTGAAAGGATCGATTCCCGCCTTTCCCGATTCCCTTCTGATGCCATAGGCGGCACATAGCTTACTCACATCGAGTTTGGGACTGTCTGGTTCGTAGCCACAAATTTCACTGAATGTTTGCGACCACTGGCGATACAGGGTTCCGATTTTTGGAACGTCTGACGTAGCAAGCGCTTCATAAAAAACTTTTACGGCCTCGCGCGCACGAACACTGTCTTCACCAAAATCACGAAGCAGATTTTCAGGTGTTGTCGCGAACTCGGTTTGAAGTGCGAAGAGATAACGCAGGAAGCGCTCACAGGTGTGAACTGTAACCGGAGCCGGCGGTTCAACGTGCCAATGGCTTTCCTTCGATCGCAAGAAAACGAAGAAACAACCATCGCAGACGACCCCAGCGTACCGATCGATTTTATGACGCTCCTTGCGCTGGAGTCCCGTGATGTAGTCTCTTACTTGCCCGATTGCGTGTGCATTTGTTTGACTCTTATTACTAGGCCGCAGTGAACATGGTGGCTCATATTCGATCACGAGACCGCCATAGACCGTGTCGGCACGGCCCTCGATCATGTGATATTCGTCACGCCAACTCAGATTGATTCCAAGGCTCTTCGCCGAGTCGTCGATCGCGCCCTGAAAAGCGATGCGAAGTGTCACTTCTGGCGTTTTGGGTTTGGAGACTTGAAACAAACGTTCGCGGAGAAGCGTTGCGGCCGCTTGTATTTTCTCGGGATCTATTTCGAACAGATCCAGCGGAGAGTTGCGCATGGTAGAAAAATAAGGAACGCAGTTAACAGCCTTTTGTCGATCTCGAAGATCGCTTTCTCAGGTCACCAGCCACATTGCGCGAGCAACGAATCGATCTTCTCGCGCACGAGTTGTTGTGGCGAAGACATCATGGGGCGAGCGTAGCCGAAACTTCCTCCGAGGAAAGCGGGCTTCGCGGCTGCGCCGCTGATGTCTGACGTTCGATGTTTGATGTTTGATGTGGAGTGATCAGTGACCCCGCCTTCGCCAAGGTTACGGCGCGGCAAGCAGAAGTTACGGGGTGAAGCCGATGCGAGGTTTTGGCGGTTGAGGCGGCAGCGCGGGCGGATCAATGATGTCCATCACGCGTTGCAAAATTGTGACAATCACGGCTTCATGAACGTCGAGTCGCTTTTTCAGTTCCTTTTCAAGCGAGGCGAGTTTTTGAGCCAACTCGCGCTTGTCACCGAGCAACGCGCGCATTTTGAGAAACGCGCGTACCACAAACACGCTCATCTGAACCGCCCGCGCGCTATTGAGCACATTTGCAGCCATGATCGCACCGTGCTCGGTGAAGACATACGGGAGATATTTGCGATGCTGGCCGCGACCAGTCTTTAAGGTGCCAATTTGGTACCTTAAAGCTTCGAACTCTCGGCGCGTGACCTGAAACATGAAATCTTTCGGAAAACGATCTGCGTTGCGTTTGACCGCGCGGTTTAATGACTTGGTCTCCACGCCGTACACCCGGGCAAGATCAAAATCCAACATGATCTTCTGACCGCGAACCTCACGGATCAGTTCATCCAGTTGGGGCGCATTCGCCAACCGCCTCTCCTTCATGACGCGCGACAGTAACCTGATCGAGTTTAGATTCGCAATGCTTGACTAGTTGCCCGAGGCGGTGATGAGACGTAAAAACCGCCGTTGGAATCAAACGCGAGGAAAAGAGGATTGCTGCGGGCTGCGTTGCGCATAATCTGCGATTGCGCAGCATGAAGATTGGTTTTGCTCAAATTAATCCTACCGTGGGGGATTTGAGCGGCAATTTTCAGAAGATTGTCGGTGCTTACGAGCGTCTCGCTGCTGCCGGCGCGGAATTGGTCCTGACCCCGGAGCTGGCCATTCCCGGATATCCACCGCAGGATTTGGTTTTCAAATCGCGTTTTGTCCCGGAGAACCTTGCCATTCTCGAGCAACTTCACTCTCGCGTGGGAAGCGCGGCTTTGCTCGTCGGTTTCGTTGACCGAAATGAGGGACGCGGCAAGCCCTTTCACAATGCGGCCGCGTTACTCGAGCGCGGCAAACCGATCCGTAAGGCACACAAGTCGCTTTTGCCCACTTACGACGTCTTCGATGAAGATCGCTATTTCGAACCGGCCTGCCGGGTCGAAGCATTTGGTGTGTGCGGCAAAAGAATTGGCGTCACCATTTGCGAAGATATCTGGACGGAACATTATCTACCCCGGCCGCTCTACGATGTCGAGCCGGTGTGCGGCCTGATCGAGCAGGGCGCGGAGATCATCGTCAACTTGAGCGCGTCGCCATTTAGTTTGCATAAGCCGGCGGTCCGCCGCGAGATGGTGGGATCGCTTGCTCGCGCTTATCACCGGCCGATTTGCTATTGCAACGCCGTTGGCGGCAACGACCAACTCATCTTTGATGGGAATTCAATCGCGGTGAATGCGTCTGGCGAATTGATCGCGCAGTTGCCTAGCTTTCGGGAAGAGGAAGCGATAGTCGACACGGATGCGACTGCAGTGATCGACTTTCGCGAGGGCAAAACGCCAGAGGAACTTTTTGCGGCGTTGTCGTTAGGTCTGTGCGATTACCTACGAAAATGCAACTTCAAATCCGCCGTCGTCGGCCTGAGCGGCGGCGTCGATTCCGCGGTGGTCGCCGTCATTGCGGTGGACGCGCTTGGACCGGAGAACGTAGTTGGGGTTTCCATGCCGAGTCCGTATTCCTCGCGTGGCAGCATTGACGATGCGCTCGCGCTCGCGCGCAATCTTGGGATCAAATGTCTCGAAATTCCGATCACAAACGCCTTCACTGCTTTTAAGTCGCAGTTTGCGGAAACTTTCAAGGGACTTCCTGAAAACGAGACTGAAGAAAACATGCAGCCGCGCCTCCGCGCGATGACGCTGATGGCGCTTTCAAACAAGTTTGGCCATCTGCTGCTCACCACTGGAAACAAAAGCGAACTTGCCGTCGGTTATTGCACAATGTACGGCGACATGGCCGGCGGACTCGCGGTGATCAGCGATGTGCCGAAAACCATGGTTTACGAGCTGGCACGCTGGATCAACTCCGACCATTCGTCGCAATCAGGCCGCGGGCGCGAGATCATCCCAAGATCGATCATCGAAAAGCCGCCGAGCGCGGAGTTGAAGCCGAATCAAACCGATCAGGACGTCCTTCCGCCCTACGAGATTCTCGATGAGATCCTACGGCTTTATGTGGAGGAAAATTTGAGCGTCCGCGACATTATCAACCATGGATTTGATGAAAAGACGGTGCGCTGGGTGCAGCGGCGTGTCGATCTTAACGAGTACAAAAGGGAGCAGGCCGCCCCCGGATTGAAAGTAACAAGCCGCGCGTTCGGCGTGGGCCGCCGGATGCCGATCGCGCAAAAATATGTCGATTTGAATTGAACGGTTTGCACCGTGCAGGAATCGAACCTGCAACCCAGTGATTAAGAGTCACTTGCTCTGCCAATTGAGCTAACGGTGCAACTAACGTGTTACCAGGTAAATGTTAACCGAACGTGTATTTTCGTGTTTTATAAATCGGTGGCAGATTCGGTAGCATAAAATTACATGCATCGCCTTGCGTTTCAAAAAATGACTATTTTACGAGACAAAAACTGCTTTTCTGCGCAAAGTTTGTCTGGTTGCGATAGACGAGTAGAATGCTCATCATTCTAGCACACACGCGCCAGACTTAGGCGCAACCCCCCCGTTTGATTCTAAAACGCGAAAACGCGAAGCTATTTTTTCTTGAGCCGCATAACTGGTGAAAATTCGCTTCGGATACTTTCCACTTTCCGTCCTGGCCCAACGAAACCGAGAAGCGCGTAATGATGCTCGATGCCATGCGGCGGGAGCTGTCGTGGATTTGATTGTTCGTTCTGCGGCCACTCGATGTTGCGGGTGGTCGCGCGCGCCGGGATCAGCCAGTAATCGCCAGTGCGATATTGGCCGCTGGCGGAAAATTGAATTTGGACGCCGTCCTCCAAATCAATCCAGACGACCTGACCCGCCGTCGTGGGTGATTCCTGAATGGGTAACGCGTTGTCATCGGTCAACGAAATCGCGTCCGTTGCGTTTCGATCCCACCGCCGCACTTTCGGGTTCGCGGGAAAGTTGCCGATCGGCGGCAACGTTTTCGCCGAATCAACGGAAAGACTGTCGTTCTGCACTTTGACGAGTTGCACGAGCGTGCCGGGTTTGCCGAGCAACTCGGAATAGTCGTCGGACAACTCCACCCAATTGCCTGCGGTGAATCCGCGTGCGCTCGCCACTTGGAGATTGTTGCCGTTCACGCCAAGCCACGCCGTGACCACGCTTCCATTGTCGCGGGACCATTTGAACGTGGCATTGCCCGCCTTGCCGCCGCGATGAATTTCCACGCGGTAAAGCTGATTCCCCAGACCTGTGAAGCCCGCGCTGGGCGGCACCACGGAGAAATCTTTCGTTTTAACGCTGGAATCGACGCGTGCCGCAAGCCCGGCGCTGCTGATGCGCACAAGCTTGCTTAAATCATTTTCGAGTTGCGTTTTTTGGTCCGCTCTCCCTGTCGCTAACTTGGTCCGCTGCGCCTTGACCTGCCAAACGACTTTCGCGCGCGTACAAGTGTCGGGCCCGCCCAACGCTTTTTCGCGAATCGAATCGTCTTCAATTGGCGTGATGTGCCGTTCCCATACGTCGAGATAAATCAAAAACGAGTGATTGGCCTTCACTCCTTCGGCGAGCGCGACCGACAGTGAGTCGTCGGCCGACACGGGAAAATCCGGCTGATGCTTATAGGTGCAATTGTCCGTGTCGTTCTCAATGAGAATTCCATCCACGTAATAGCGCCCTTTGCTGATGGTGAAATCGTTATTAGCATCCGTCGCGAGTAGAAAACCTCCGTCCGCGCTGGCGGGTGCAGCGTATGGGCCGACGATGTCTCGCGCCAGAATGCGCATATAGCGCAGGAGAATTGCGGTCTGTTCGTTGTGATCCGCGTCCAGCGCAACGCGCCCCTGCTGCATGAGCACGCGGCTGAAGTGTTTCACCGCATCAAATGTGTCTCGTGTGAAATCGCCTTTCATAGTTGGTTGACTTTATCTGATGCGGAGCTTCTTGTGCGCAAATTTTATGCGTACTTTTTATGCATAATGAATTTCCGCATTTGTTTGTAAAAAATCCCGGCTAGTGTGGGCACTGGTGAAAAGCGTAATGCAATTACTTGACGGTGCGGCGACGGCGCGACGGCTTCTGCGTCGCGCCCAGAAAAGGAAATGATCCTCAGTCCAGGGCCACGCCTGGACCGCTTGCGCGGTAGATTCAGTTGAGGACCCGTTGCGAAACGATCCGCGTTTTCGGGCTTGCTGAACGCAAATACAGTGGCAAACACTAAGAGCGCTCTCCTTTTCCTTGGCGACGCGCGCTCGTGCGATCGAATTCAACTTCTCAGTGAACTGGCCACGCTCGCCATACACGACGTAGGACAGCCCGATTATTAATTAGTTGGTGTTCTGCTCGATAAAATTGATGACCAATCGGCTGAACTCCGTTGGTTTTTCGAGATACATGATATGCCCCGTGCCAGCAACCACTACACGGCGTGAGTTTGGTATTCCCGCTTCGATCGCACCCGCATGGGCATGAACATCGGGAATATCGGCATCGCCGGTCAGGAGGAGTGTGGCTGCGTGAATCTCGTGTAGCCTGGGGAGAGATGGCTTGTTCCGAAGTGGATAGTCGGGATGCCTCATGTCCTGCGGATTCGCAGAGAGCAGATCGAAAAGTCGCTTTCTGGCCAACAAATCTAACATTTGTTACACATTTGTTACGAAAACGACTTGACACCTGCGAATCGAGCCTCACGTGAAGGGATGCTTCTTTATGGTGTAGAGCCTGACTGGACAAGCGGGACAAGCACTGCGCAATCCCGGCAAACCTAGATCATAAGGAACTCGTCACCATGTCTACCATAAAGGCCGAGGTCGATCCGACCTTCATGTCATCCCCCACTTCCAGGATACAACGGCCAAAAGTCGACGGGAAGTTTTTGGTAGTGGGCGCTGAGAAGTTCTTTGTCAAAGGGGTGACCTACGGCTCTTTCCCACCAAACACGATGGGTGATCAGTTTCCCGAAGCCGATGAGGTGGCAACGGACTTCGCGCTCATGCGGAGGGAGGGTGGCATCAACACAATCCTGACGTACACCGTCCCCCCGATCACTCTGTTGGATCAGGCCGAGGAATTCGGGTTGAGAGTCATCGTCGTTGTGCCCTGGATGGAATATGTCTGCTTCCTCGAGGAAAAAACAGTCCGTAAGCAGGTGATCCGTGAGGTTAGGAACGGCATCGCTTCGTGTCGTCGCCATCCAGCCGTGCTGATGTACTGCGTGGGCAAGGAAATTCCACCGGACATCGTCCGCTGGCACGGTCCGAAAAAAATTCAGGCTTTCCTTAAAGACCTCTACCACGCCGGCAAAGACGAAGATCCAGAGAGTCTGATCACCTACACGAACTTCCCGACGACCGAGTACCTGGAGCTTCCCTTTGTCGATGTCTCCACGTTCAACGTTTACCTTCACAACCGCTCCGAGTTCTGCGCCTATCTCGACCGGCTACAACACTTATCTGGCGAGGCTCCGCTGGTTCTGACGGAACTTGGAATCTGCAGCCTACGTCACGGGAGAGAGGAGCAGGCCGTCTTTCTGGACTGGCAGATTGAGGAGGCATTCGACCACGGCCTTGCTGGCGCGGTCGCCTTTGGCTGGACGGATCCATTTTACCAGGACAGTACACTGATCGATGATTGGGGCTTCGGACTCGTCGATGCCAATCGTCGGCCGAAGCCATCCTATGAGGTGGTGCAGCGCCGCTTTAGCACGAGCGTTCCGTTCTCACCCGAGCGACGGTGGCCGAAAGTGTCGGTGGTAGTGGCTGCGCACAACGCGGCGCGGACGCTCGAAGACTGTTTGAGTTCGCTGGGGAAGCTTCGGTATTCGAGCTACGAGGTAATCGTCGTCAACGACGGATCGCGGGATGCGAGCGAGGAGATTGCCCGCCGGTTCCCCTTCCGCTGCATAAGCACGCCGAACCAAGGCATCAGCGCTGCGCGGAATGTCGGAATGCAAGCAGCCACAGGCGAGATCGTGGCGTACCTCGACTCGGATGCAAAGGCGGACCCCGACTGGCTTCGCTATCTCGCCGTGACGTTCACGAAATTGGACGTCGCGGGCGTTGGTGGCCCCAATATTGTTCCACCGGAAGACGATTGGGTGGCCAAGTGCGTATATCGATCACCCGGAGGGCCAACGCAAGTGATGCTGGACGATCAATACGCCGAGCACATCCCCGGCTGCAATATGTCTTTCCGCAAGTCGGCCGTCGACGACATCGGAGGATTCGATCCGATGTTCAAAATGGCGGCCGACGATGTGGATATTTGCTGGCGGCTGATAAATGCGGGGTATCAGATTGGATTCAGTCCTTCGGCAGTCGTTTGGCACCACAGGCGATCCTCCGTGAAAGCGTATTGGCACCAACAGGTCGGCTACGGCATGTCGGAATCTATCCTTGAGCGGAAAACTCCGGACAAATTCAATCCGTGGGGACACGCATCGTGGGCCGGCCGGATCTATGCGCCATATCCTTTTTTCCGGATGAATACTCGGCCGCTCATCTATCACGGCATCTGGGGATCCGCGCCGTTCCAACCTATGTACGACTCGGGAAGCGGCAACCTATTTGCCATCTTCCCGCGTTTGATGGAATCGCACGCAGTGCTCGTCCTACTGGCGTTCTTATCGATTTTTTTTCCATGGGCTTTCGCAATTTTCGCGGTTGGATTCGCATACATGATCGGTTACTGCGTTTCCTGTGCCTTGGCCGCAAAGATCGATGGGCTTGTCGCTGCTGAAGGCCCGCCAACACTCCTGCGCGGCATGCGGTGGCGGGCGCTGATCGCTTACCTGCACTTTCTCGAGCCGATTGCACGCGATTGGGGAAGATTCAAAGGGGGGTTGACCTCTTGGCGCCCGGTTTTTTCAGATCGCTCGATGGAACGCCGCCCGAGCCGATGGTGGCGACAGTTCCAACCCTTCAAGCGCATGGTTCGCTGGACCATCTCCGGCACAATGGCGCTGGAAAAAAACGCTTTTCTCGATCGTCTGCTTCGCAAGTTGACTCGCCCGGGTTGCGCGGTGAGCTGCAATGGCATGTTCGATGACTGGGACTTGAAGCTGAGGCGTGGCACTCTGGGCATCGCACGGCTGCGAATGGTCGCGGAGCATCACGGCGGGCCGAAAAGGCTGGCTCGTCTTTCAGTCGTGATCGTCCCACCCCGGTCTCTGTACTTCGTCTTTGGCATGATCGCAGCGCTTGCGCTCCTGATGGGAAAACTTGGTAGAATCGTGCCCGCAGCGGTAATGGCAATTGGCTTCGTCCTTCTGTGGATAGCGGTCATCGCCGAGGCAAATCGACTCGAGGCCAGCATTGTGACGGCTGCCGCCGACGCAGCTCGAGAACTCGAAGAGGATCGCGATATCGTAACTACAGCCTCGCTCATGGATCAAAAAGCCAATATTGAGGAACCGCATGGTAGGGAGGAGCCGTCCTTCGCCACATGAATCCTACAATTTGTGTTGCCACTAACGGCACCCTCCGATGGCCGAGGGCGGGCGGCCTTCTCTGGGTTTTTCTCAATTGGGCGCTCGGGCTTCGCGCGCTTGGCTGCAGGGTGCTGTGGCTGGAGCGGATCACTGCCGACCTTCGCGCGGATGAAGTTCCGAAGCTGATCCTCAATCTCAGAAGTTGCCTAGAAGCATATGGGCTGGAAAATTGTCTCGCTCTTTCTTGGGAAACAGAGGTGTCATTACCTAACGACATCTTGAACGGATGTCTGACTTTCGAGGAAGCACGTGACGCGGATTTATTGTTGAACCTCGCGTACGACGTCCCAACCGTTGAACTTTTTCGACGCTCGGCCTTCGTAGACATCGATCCGGGTCTTACACAAATCTGGATTGATGTGTACGATATGAAAATACCTCGCCACGATACGTACTTCACCATCGGTGAAACAGTTGGACAACCCGGAGCGCTGTTTCCGGACTGTGGACTACGCTGGCACTACACCCCGCCGCCGGTATATCTCCCAGTCTGGCCGCA
>WNFX01007398.1_pt1 | contig 12699 bp, 10 predicted proteins | sample 5400111 | NCBI WGS metagenome assembly WNFX01 (sample SAMN13153363, study PRJNA577476) | soil metagenome | isolation source: 40 cm soil or saprolite under grassland replicate 1 | place: USA:California | collected 2016-06-15
GCCGCGGCGTCGGCCCGCAGCACCACCTCCGGGTCGAGCAGCGCGACCAGCGCGCCAAAGTCACCGCCGCGCGAGGCGGCCAGGAAGGCGTCCACCACTTCCCGCTGCCGGGCCAGATCGGCGTCGGGGGCCGTGGCCCCTCCCTGCACGCGGCGGCGGGCGCGGCTGGCCAGCTGGCGTGACGGCGACCCGCGGACGGGCGTCATCCGCCCGCTGAATCCCCCGGCCCCGCCGAGGGGGCGCTCGGCCCGGGATCGGTGGCCGAGGCCGGGCTGGCCGCGGGCGGGCCGGACGGGCCGGTGCTGGCCGGGGCCGAGCTATCCGCGCTGGGGCTGGACGGGCCGGTGCTGGCCGGGGCCGTGGGGGCCGTGGGGGCCGGGGGCGGGCTGGCCGGGACCGTCCCGGCCGGGGGCGGGCTCGTGCTCGGACTCGGGCCCGGTGGGCTCGGGCGGGAGGAACTGGGGCCGGGGCTGACGGCCGTGCTCACGCAGGGGGTCGGGCTGGGGCTGGCCACGCTCGCGCTCACCGACGTTGAGCTGGACGGGCTCGGGCTGGGGACCGGGGCCGCGCTCGCCTGAGGCGGGCTCGAGGGACCGGAGCTGGCGGGGCCCGTGCTGGCCGCGGGTGGGCTGGCGGGGCTCGCGCTGGCCGGGCTCGGGCTGGCGGGGCCCGTGCTGGCCGCGGGCGGGCTGACGGGGCTCGCGCTGGCCGGGCTCGTGCTGGCCGGGCTGGCGCCGGCCGGGGGAACGGCCAGAGCCGACGCCCCCGATGTGCAGCTGGTGGCCGGCTGCCCGTGATTCTGGCCGTCCGGCGTGGCCCCGGCGCCGCCGGCCGCGCCGTTGCCGGTACCGTTCGCTCCCGGCTCCCCCGTCCCGGCCGGCCCGCCACCGCCGATGGAGTTCAGGGCGGATCCGGCCTGTGAGATCACGTGCCGTCCGAACGGGGTAAGTGCGGAAACGCTGATGGCCAGCAGGACGGTGACCGCGGCCACGGTGGCGACCAGGCGCAGCCGCTCCATGTACCGCCCTTCGGCCGCCCCATCACGCCGATGGACCTCGCCGGGCACCGTCTGCAGCCAGGCCGAGACCGAGTCCAGACTGCCCCGGGCGCGCCTGGCCACCCAGGAGCACACGGCCACCAGCCAGGCCACCGGCAGCGGATGCGGCGTGGTCAGCCGGGCGCGGATCCGCTCCAGGCCGTCGCCCGCGGGCTCGGCCGGATCCGCCGCTGCATGCAGCGCGCCGCGCAGGAAGTCCTCGTAGTCTCCGTAGTGCTGGCTCATGCGTCAGGCTCCAGCACCTGGCGCAGGGCCGTCATGGCCCGGGCCGCATGGCTCTTGACGGTGCCCCGGCTGATCCCCAGCGCGGAGGCGATCTGAGCCTCGGACATATCCGCGTAATACCGCAGCACGAGCACCTCGCGCTGCCGCGCAGGTAGCCCGTGCAGCGCGGCGATCACAGCTGAACGCTCCAGTAGCGCCATCGCACCCTGCTCCGCGCTCGGCATGTCCGGCATCAGCTGTGGCACCTTGCGGTCGACCACCATACGGTGGCGTATCACCGAACGGGACCGGTTGACCACACACTGCCGCAGATACCATAATGCCTTGCCGCTGTCCCGGAGCCGGCGCCAGTTGGTGTGCATCGCGACGAACGATTCCTGGACTATTTCCTCTGCCGTCGACATGTCGCGCACCAGCAGCACCGCAAGCCCCACCAGCGACCGGTAGTGCGCGGTGTAGAGCGCAGTGGTCGCATGGACCGCGTTCCGGTCCGCCGCCATAGCCGCCGTCAAGGTCTCGCTCACATGAATAGCCCGACCCGCCACCTTGCCGGGATCAGTCGCCGTCATCGCAGGCTCTCCCGGCCAGGCATTAGCACGCTGCCCTGCCCCAACGATCGCACCCGGTCCCCATCCTGACCCGTTCAAGATCACGAGCCGCCCATGTCCCCCAAGCTCTCCCCGGGGGGCCAAACTCCTTGGCCCCGGGAAGCACGGATCAGTGCAGCCAACCGGCTAACTACCCCGATTACGCAAAGTGATGCCACCACGGGGCAATGTCCGGTCCGGCGTTAGCGGCGGAACAGGGGTTTGGCGGGGACGGCCGCCCGTCGTAGCCTCAGAGGGCATAAGTCCACGCTGGTCTGCCGACGATGACCAGCCCAGGCCGAGGGGGGAAAGCGATGCCCCGCGACGACGATGTCCGGGGGCGGCTGGCACGTCACGTCCTGACTGACGGCTTCCACATCATCCTGGATCTGCGCCGCAGCTGCGGATCCTGGATCGTCGATGCGGAGACCGGCGAGCGCTATCTGGACCTGTACTCCTTCTTCGCCTCCTCCCCGCTGGGCATCAACCCGCCGGGGGTCACCGGTGACCCGGAATTCATGGCGCTGCTCGCCGAGGCGGCAACGAACAAGCCCACCAACCCCGACATCTACACCTCGCACTACGCCGACTTCGTCGACACGTTCGCCCGGGTGATGGGCGATCCGGCCCTGCCGCACATGTTCTTCATCGAGGGCGGGGCGCTGGCCGTCGAGAACGCGCTCAAGTGCGCGTTCGACTGGAAGAGCCGCCGCAACGAGATGGCCGGCCGGTCGCCGCAGCTGGGGACGAGGGTCATCCACCTGACCAACGCCTTCCATGGCCGCAGCGGCTACACGCTCTCGCTCACCAACACCGACCCGGTGAAGACCGACCGTTTCCCGGTCTTCGGGTGGCCGCGGATCGACGTGCCGGCCATCACCTTCCCGCTCAGCGAGCACCTGGAGGAGGTGGCCGCGGCCGAGCGGCGCGCGATCGGCCAGGCCGAGGCGGCGTTCCGGGACCACCCGCACGACATCGCCTGCTTCGTCGCGGAGCCCATACAGGCCGAGGGCGGAGACAACCATATGCGCCCCGAGTTCCTCCAGGCCATGCAGCGGCTGTGCCGGGACAACGACGCGCTGTTCGTCCTCGACGAGGTGCAGACCGGCGTGGGCCTGACCGGGACGCCCTGGGCCTACCAGCAGCTCGGCCTCGAACCCGACGTCGTCGCGTTCGGCAAGAAGGTACAGCTCGGCGGCATCATGGCCGGGCGCCGCGTGGACGAGGTCCCGGACAACGTGTTCACGGTGAGCAGCCGCATCAACTCGACCTGGGGCGGGGGGCTGGCGGACATGGTCCGCTCCCGCCGGCTGCTGGAGATCATCGAGCGCGACGGGGTGTTCGATCAGGTAGCGACCACCGGTGCCTGGTTCCTCGCGGAGCTGCAGGAGGTGGGCGGCCGCTTCCCCGGGCTGGTCTCCAACGTCCGGGGTCGCGGGCTGATGTGCGCCTTCGACCTGCCGGGCACCGCGGAACGCGACTCCCTCCTGTCGATCATGCGGGAGCAGGAGAAGATCCTGCTGATGCCGTGCGGCCCGCGGTCCATCCGGTTCCGGCCGGCGCTGACGATCGGTACCGAGGATCTGTCCACCGGCCTGAAGGGGCTTGACCGGGCCCTCGGCCGGCTCGGGAATACGGGCGCCACCCCCTCCGATTGACGCACAGGCAAGAGGACGAACGACCGAGGAAGCGCGTGAACATGGCCAGGACCATCGTCTCCATCATCAACGGCAGGCCCGCCGAGGGCCCCGCCGCCGGGACCGTTGATTCGCCCAACCCGGCCCGGCTCACGGACGTGGTCGCCGAAGTGACCCTCGCCAACGCCGGCACCTTCGCCGGCGCCTGCGCGGCGGCGAAGCGGGCGCAGCCGCTGTGGGCCGACATCCCCGCCCCCGTCCGCGGCCGGACGGTCGCGGCGATCGGCCGGATCGTCGAGGCCAACAAGGAGGCGCTGGCCCGCCTGGTCACCCGGGAGCTCGGCAAGCCGTACCCGGAGGCGCTGGGTGAGGTCCAGGAGATCATCGACACCTGCGACTTCTTCCTGGGCGAGGGCCGCCGGCTGTACGGCCAGACGGTCCCCAGCGAGATGCCCGACAAGCAGCTGTTCACGTTCCGGGTCCCGGTCGGGACCGCGGCCGTGGTGACCGCGGGGAACTTCCCGGTCGCCGTGCCGTCCTGGTACGTCATCCCGGCGCTGGTCACCGGCAACACCGTCGTCTGGAAGCCCGCCGAGTACGCCGCCGCCTCGGCGATGGCGCTGTTCGAGCTGATCCAGGCCGCGGGCCTGCCCGATGGCGTGCTGAACATCGTGTTCGCCGACGGCCCGGCGACCTTCGGCGGGCTGGAGCAGGCGCTGCAGGCCGGCACGCTGGACAAGATCGGCTTCACCGGCTCCACCGCCGTCGGCGCGCGCATCGGCGAGCTCGCCGGGCGGCACCTGCAGAGCCCGTGCCTGGAGCTCGGCGGCAAGAACCCGATGGTCGTCACGCCCGACGCCGACCTCGAGCTGGCCGTGGAAGGGGCCCTGTTCTCGGGCTTCGGCACCGCCGGGCAGCGGTGCACCTCGCTCGGCACGGTGATCGTCCACGAGTCCGTGCACGACGAGTTCCTGGCGCAGTTCGCGGCGGCGGTATCGGCGGCCGCCGTGGGCGACCCCGCCCGGGACGTGCTCTACGGGCCGATGCTGGACCAGAAGTTCGCCGACCGCTTCGAGGAGTACCTCGGCTGGATCCAGCCGCACCACAAGATTCTCGGCTCCAGCGCCGTGGGCCGGATCACCGGCGCCAGCCCGCGGGCCGGCTTCGTCGGCGACCCCGAGGCGGGGCTCTTCTACCACCCCACGATCGCCGACGGCGTGCAGCCCGACGACGCCCTGTTCCGGCAGGAGACGTTCGGGCCGATCGTGAGCGTCACCACCTACACCAGCTTCGCCGACGCGATCACGCTGGCCAACGCGCCCGGATATGGCCTGTCCGCCTCGATCTACACCGACAACCCCCGCGAGGTGTTCGGGTTCCGGCGCGGGATCAGCGCGGGCATGGTCAGCGTCAACAACTCCACCTCGGGCGCCGAGGCGCACCTGCCGTTCGGCGGGAACGGCAAGTCCGGCAACGGCAGCCGCCAGTCCGGCATCTGGGTGCTCGACCAGTTCACCCGCTGGCAGTCGATGAACTGGGACTACTCGGGCCGTCTGCAGAAGGCGCAGATGGACGTGGCCGAGATCACCGCCGACCTGGACTTCCGGCTCGACAGCTGACGCCGGAGCACAGGGGACCTGCGGCCGGCCCGGCTCGACCTGGGCCGGCCGGGCTCAGAGGTGGTAGGCGTACTCGCGGAACTCCCAGTCGGTGACGAACCGCTCGAACCGCTCGATTTCGTTGCGCTTGTAGCTGAGGAACGACGTGACGAAGTAGTCGCCGAGCACGCCGGACAGCTCGGTGTCGGCCTCCAGCGCGTCCAGGGCGTCGGCCAGCCGCAGCGGCAGCATCTCCGCCTGGCCGGCGTCGTACCCGTAGCCCTCCAGCTTCGCCGGCGGCTCCACCTTTTCCTGGATGCCCAGGTAGACCGCCGCGCCAACGGCGGCCATGGCCAGATAGGGATTCGCCGTGGCGTCCCCGAGGCGGACCTCCATCCGCGCGCCGGGGCCGCGTTCCGGCGGGATGCGCACCATCGCGCTGCGGTTGTCCAGGCCCCAGTCGATCAGCCAGGGCGCGAGCGTGTCGGGCCCGAACCGCTTGTAGGAGTTGATCGTGGGGTTCAGCAGCGCGCTCAGCGCCCGCGCGTGCCGGAGCACTCCACCGATTGAATGACGGCCCGCCGCCGAGAGACCATCTTGCCCGTCCGGGTCGCCGAAGACGTTGGCCCCGCCGTCGTCGCTGAGCGAGACATGCACGTGAAAGCCCGAGCCGCCCTCGTCGTTGAACGGCTTGGCCATGAAGGTGGCGAGCAGGTCGCGGCGGCGGGCGATCTCCTGCACGGCCGACTTGAGCCGGAACGAGCGGTCGGCGGCGTCGGCCAGCTCCGAGTGGCCGAGGTTGATCTCGAACTGGCCCGGCGAGAACTCGTGGTTGGCCGCCGTCACCTTGAGGCCGGCGTCGCGCAGCTGCCGGAGCATGTGCAGCAGCAGGCCCTCCGGGTCGCCCTTGTGACCGACCACGTAGACGTTGCCCAGCTCGTTGGCATACCGCTGCCAGTTCCCGCCCGCGTCCCGCTGGCAGAGGTAGAACTCCAGCTCGGGGCCGCAGATCAGGGTGTATCCGAGGCCGGAAATCTGATCGGCGACCCGGCGCACGACGACCCGCGGCGACTCCGGCGCGGGCGAGCCGTCCGGGGTGACCGCGTCGCCCAGGCACCAGGCGGCGTTCGGCTCCCACGGCAGGGGCGCCAGCGTCGCCAGGTCGGGGTGGACGTGGATGTCCGGCAGGCCCGCCTCGAGGCCGCCCTGGACCGGGACCACATCGCACATCGGAGAGGTGTGGTACACGGCACGGCAGAACGCCAGGCCGTGGCCGGCCGCCGCCGGCAGCTCGTCGAGCAGCACATCACGGCCGCGGTCCACCCCGATCAGGTCCGGGTACGACACCCTGACCACGTCGACGCCGTCGGCGCGCAACCGCTCGCACACGGCAACGACGTCGGTCTCCGGCATGTTCGGCACTGCGACTCCACGGGCAGAATGTTTGGATACAAATGAACTGGAATCGTAGCCGCGGCCGCCAGGCCCCGGCAACCATCCGGATGAGCCCGGGTGGGCCTCCAGGTACGAGCCTGGAGGCAATCCCCGGCGGCGTCCAGCACGGATAACAGCGAGGCAGAGGAGCGCGGATGCCCGATATGGCGGGGTTCTTCTATCCCCGGACCGGCACCGGGCGGGCGTCGCTGCTGCCCGCTCCGCCGTGGTACTACTCCGGCGACATGCTCACCGTCGAATACCGGACCGACCCGGCGCGGGTGGCCGAGCTGCTGCCGCACCCGCTGGCCCCGGCGCCGGACGACCCGGGCGCGGTGGCGCTGATCTGGGCCGACTGGCAGTCGTGCGGCGCGGGCGGCGAGGAGCTGCTCGACCCGGTCCGCGCCCAGTACGGCGAGTGCCTGGCCGTGGTCAGGTGCGCCTTCGGCGGCCGGGTCTACTCGCGCTGCGTCTACATCTGGGTCGACTCCGACGTCGCCCTGGCCCGCGGCCTCGTCCAGGGCTACCCCAAGAAGCTGGGCTCGATCCACCAGACCCGGCCGCACCCGTTCGGGCGCGCGGCGCCGCGGATCGCGCCCGGCGGAACCTTCGCCGGCACCCTGTCCGCCGGCGGCCGGCGGCTGGCCCAGGCGGTGGTGACGCTGCACGAGGAAGCGCCGGCTCCCGGGTTCGTCAACGCCCACCCGATGGCCCACCACCGGTGGATGCCATCGATCGAGAAGGGCGCGCCGGACGCGCTCAGCGAGCTGGTCGCCTCCGGCAGCGCCAGCGTCGAGGGCGGCCCGGCGTGGCGCGGCGACGCCACACTCGAGCTGTTCGAGTCGCCGACCGAGGAGCTCGCCTCCCTCGAGGTCCGGGAGATCATCGGCGGCTACTACCGGCAGGTCGCCGTCAGCTGGGACGGCGGCACCGTGCTCGCGCAGCACCCGCCATCTTGACCGCCATCTTGACAAGCTCATAAGGTTTGGAGCCAAACGACCTTGCTGGGCTGTACAGGACGGAGAATGAGAGACCCCCTGGCGTTCCCGGCTGCGCCAGAAACGCCGCAGCCGCTGGCCCGGACGCCACACCAAAGCTGTTGCAGCGTCCGGGCGAGGACCGGCCTCCCCCTCTGCTGTCCTGCGCGCCTCCGGCCCGACCAAGCGAAGTGCTCGTCGGCGCGCCTGCGGCGCGACGCACCGCGAGGGGGGCCATGAAACTGGGCGCAGCGAGCGTGGCCGGTGTGGCCGTGGACACCCGGCACTGGATCGGCGGGCGCCGGATGGCGTCGCCGGGCACGTTCACCGACCTCTCCCCCATCGACGGGCAGCCGCTCGCCGAGGTCGCCCGGGGCGGCGAGGCCGAGGTGGCGGCCGCGGTGCAGGCGGCGCGCGAGGCGTTCGGTGGCTGGTCGCAGACCCCGCCACCAGACCGGGCCGCCGTCCTGCACGCGATCGCCGACGGCATCGAGCGGCGGATCGAAGATCTGTCGCAGGTGGAGACCTGCGACAACGGAGCGCTGCTCCGCTCCCACCGCCGCAGCGTGATGCCGCGGGTCGCGCGGAACTTCCGCTTCTTCGCCGGCTGGCTCGGCGAACTGGACGGCGGCGGCCTGGAGATCTCCGGCCACCGTGAGCAGGTGTCCTGGGCGCCCGCCGGGGTCACGGCGGTGATCACGCCGTGGAACGCCCCGCTCATGCTGGCGACCTGGCGGATAGCGCCCGCGCTCGCGGCCGGGAACACGGTGGTGGCCAAGCCGCCGGAGTGGGCGCCGCTGACCGCCAGCCTGCTGGCCGGCATCACCCGCGAGGCCGGGCTGCCGGACGGTGTTTTCAACGTCGTCCAGGGCCTGGGCGACGAGGCGGGCGCGGCGCTGGTGGTGCACCCGGACCTGGCCCGGGTCGCCTTCACCGGCTCGGCCGCGACCGGCCGCCTGGTCGCCGCGGCCGCGGGAGCGCAGCTGACCCCGGTGTCGCTGGAGCTGGGCGGCAAGTCCCCGCTGCTGGTGTTCGCCGACGCCGACCTGGACCTGGCGGTCGGCCACGCGGTCGGCCAGTACGACAACGCCGGGCAGGTGTGCCTGGCGGGCACCCGGCTGCTGGTCGAGGAGCCGGTCGCCGAGGAGTTCACCGCCCGCTTCACCGAGCGGGCCGCCGCGCTGCGGCAGGGCGACCCGCGGGACGAGGCCGTCGACATCGGCCCGAACATCACCCGCGAGCACCTCGCCCGGGTGGACGGCTTCGTCCGGCGCGCGGCTGCGGCAGGCGCGCGGGTGCTGCTCGGCGGCGCGGTCAACCCCGCCCTCGGCGGGCTGTACTACCAGCCGACGCTGCTGGCGGGCGCGGAGCCGGGCTCGGAGATCCTCACCGAGGAGGTGTTCGGCCCGGTGCTCACCGTCCAGACGTTCACCGGCGAGGACGAGGCGGTGGCGCTGGCCAACAGCACCCGGTACGGTCTGGCGGCCACGATGTTCACCGGCGACACCGGCCGCGCGGAACGGGTATCCGCCCGGCTGCGGGCGGGCACCGTGTGGGTCAACTGCTTCTTCGTCCGGGACCTGCGGGCGCCGTTCGGCGGCGCCGGGCTGTCCGGGATCGGCCGGGAGGGCGGCACCTGGAGCTTCGACTTCTACGCCGACGTGAAGAACACGGTCTACGCACAGCAAGGATGGGGCCATCAGTGATGCCGCAGGCGGCGGGCGTCCCGCCGCCGAGGACCCGCCTCCCACCGTGCCGCCTGGCGCGCCTCCGGCACGACCAGAGCGAAGTGCTGGTCGGCGCGCCTCCGGCGCGACGCACCGCGAGGGAGGCAAAGGAATGGAGCAGCGTGGGTGAGGTGGCCGGGGCCGGTCTGCTGGCCCATGTCCCGACGATCATGCTCCCGTATGAGCAACGGCTGGAGCTCAACGAGGGCAAGGAGATCAGCCTGGTCACCGGCCTGCAGCGGCTGCGGGCCGAGGTCTTCGAGACGCTGGACTACGACACGGTGGTGGTGCTCGACTCACACTGGCACACCACCGTCGAGTTCGTGGTGGCCGGCCAGCAGATGCGGGCCGGGCTGTTCACCTCCGACGAGCTGCCGCGCGGGATGTGCCGGATCCCCTACGAGTGGCACGGCGACCCCGAGCTCGCGCAGGCGATCGCCGGCCAGGCCGGCCGGCACGGCACCTGGATCACCGCCATCGACGACCCCTGCCTGCCGGTGCACTACGCCACCGTCAACCTGTGGCACTACCTCGGCCGCGGGCTGGGCACGCGGTGGATCTCGATGAGCACCGCGCAGACCGGCGACACCGAGGACTTCCTGCGCGCGGGCCGGGCGCTCGGCGCGGCCATCGGGCAGACCGGCCGGACCGTGCTGCTGATCGCGTCCGGGGCGATGTCGCACACGTTCTGGTCGCTGCGGGAACTGCGGGCCCACGAGGCCAGCGACACCGCGCACATCAGGACGGCGGAGGCACGCGCCGCGGACACCGACCGGATCGCGTGGCTGCAGGCCGGCGATCATGCCCGGGTGATCGACACGATGCCGGAGTTCCTGGCCTTCCGGCCCGAGGCGAGGTTCGGGCACTACCTGATGATGATCGCCGCCCTGGGCGGGGGTGCGGTGATCGCGCCGGGGCGCCCGTTCAGCGATTATGAGAACTCGGTGGGCACCGGCCAGATGCACATCTGGTTCGACCGGCCGGCCGCGGGCTGGTGCACGCCAGCGGCGATAGGCCGGGCCGGCCAGGCTGGCCGGGTGCCCGGAGAATAAGCCGGACGGCCGCCGGGTGGCCGCGGAGGACGCCGTGCACCTGCCGCCGGTGGTGCCGAGCAAGATCGTGGCGGTCCATCTCAACCACCGCAGCCGGGTCGCCGAGTTCGGCGCCACGCTCCCCCCGGCGCCCACCTACTTCCACAAGCCCACCTCGGCGCTCACCGGCCACGGCGGCGCCGTGGTCAGGCCGGAGGGCTGCCGGTACCTCAACTACGAGGGCGAGGTCGCGATCGTGATCGGGCGCACCTGCCGGGGCGTGCCGCCGTCGCAGGCCGGGGACTACATCGGCGGGTACACCATCGCCAACGACTTCGGGCTGCACGACTTCCGCGATACCGACGCCGGGTCGATGCTGCGGGTCAAGGGCTCGGACACGATGGCCCCGCTCGGCCCGGGCCTGATCACCGGCTGGGACTTCCACGGCAAGCGGCTGCGTACCTACGTCAACGGCCGGCTCGCGCAAGACGGGTCCACCGACGAGATGCAGTGGGACATGCACTATCTGGTCGCCGACATCGCCCGCACGATCACCCTCTATCCCGGCGACGTGCTGCTGTCGGGAACGCCCGCGAACTCCCGGCCGGTCCAGCCCGGCGACCTGGTCGAGGTCGAGGTGGACGGCCTGGGCCAGCTGGCCAACCACATCGTCGCCGGGCCAGCGGGTGTCCCGGCGGACTTCGGCGCCCAGCCGGCCGCGAGCGAGGAGGTCATCTCCACCGCGCTCGGCGGGGACTGGGAGTTCCGCGGCATCCGGCCGCCGATCCGGGCCTAGGCCATGTCTCGTAGGTCTCCAGCCTGCTGCGCGGCCGCCGGACGGTCGTCTCGCGGCGTTGTCGTCGCCGCCGATAGCTCCACTATCGTCTCCTCCTCCGTCTTGCGATCCATCCCGCCGGCGACCGCTCGCGACGGCATAGACCTACGAGACACGGCCTAAGGCGGGGCCCCTGATGGATCTGCAGGACTGGCTGAGCCGCGCGGCGTCCGCGATCGCTGACTGGGAGGCGGCCTTCCCGCCGTTCGCGCGGCACCCGTCGCTGGAGGTCAGCGACGAGCGGTTCGCCGCCGCCTTCGCCGCCTTCGCGCAGCGGCTGCGCGAGAACTACCCGTACTTCCACCCCTCCTATGCCGGGCAGATGCTGAAGCCGCCGCACCCGGCGGCGGTGGCCGGCTACCTCGCGGCGATGCTCATCAACCCGAACAACCACGCGCTGGACGGCGGCCCGGCCACCTCGGCGATGGAAAAGGAGGCGGTGGCGGAGCTGGCGGCCATGTTCGGCTTCGGGACCCACCTCGGCCACCTGACCAGCAGCGGCACCATCGCCAACCTGGAGGCGCTCTACGTCGCCCGGGAGCTGCATCCCGGCCGCGGCATCGCCTACAGCGCCGAGGCCCACTACACCCACTCCCGCATGTGCGGGCTGCTGGGGGTGCCGGGGACCGCCGTCGAGGTGGACGGGGCGGGCCGGATCGACCTCGGCGCGCTGGAGGAGCTGCTGGCCGGCGGGAGCATCGGCACCGTGGTCGCGACGGCCGGCACGACCGGGCTCGGGGCCATCGACCCGGTGCACGAGGTGCTCGCGGTGGCCCGCCGGCACGGGGTGCGGGTCCACGTCGACGCGGCCTACGGCGGCTTCTTCACGCTCCTCGCCGGCGCCGACGGCCCCGCCGGCCTGGACCCGGCTCCCTGGCGGGCGATCCCCGCGTGCGACTCGGTCGTGGTCGACCCGCACAAGCACGGCCTGCAGCCCTACGGCTGCGGGGCGGTGCTGTTCGCCGACCCGGCGGTGGGGCGCCTGTACTCGCACGACTCGCCCTACACCTACTTCACCTCCGACGAGCTGCACCTGGGCGAGATCAGCCTGGAGTGCTCCCGGGCGGGCGCGGCGGCCGCGGCGCTGTGGCTGACGTTCCAGCTGCTGCCGCCGCGGCCGGATGGTCTCGGGCAGGTGCTGGCGGCCGGCCGCCGGGCCGCGCTCGACTGGTCGGAGCTGCTCGCTGCATCGGGCCGGCTGCGGCTCTACCAGCCTCCCGAGCTCGACATCGTCTGCTATTTCCCGGTCACCACCCCGGCCAGCCTGGCCGCGATCGACCAGGCATCGGCCCGGATGCTCGCCGACGGCATGAAGGACGCCGCGCACCCGGTTTTCCTGACCACCCTCACCGTCGAGGCCAGCGCGTTCGCCCGCCGTCACCCGGATGTCGCCGCGGACACCGGCCGGGCCCGGATCCTGCGCAGCGTCCTGATGAAACCCGAATCCGAGACCTACACGGCGCAGCTGCACGCCCGCGTCGAGGACCTCGCGGGCTGAGTGCGGCCGGGCGGGGCGGTCACGTCCGGCCGGGAACCCGGGCCAGCCCCGCGTACATGTCGCAAGGCGCCCGGCCGCCCGGGCCGGCGATGG
>WNFX01005122.1_pt1 | contig 12697 bp, 13 predicted proteins | sample 5400111 | NCBI WGS metagenome assembly WNFX01 (sample SAMN13153363, study PRJNA577476) | soil metagenome | isolation source: 40 cm soil or saprolite under grassland replicate 1 | place: USA:California | collected 2016-06-15
TAAGCTCCTCAAGCTGTATGAGACTTTTCCGTGGCAGCCCGGTCGGTCGCGTGCCCGGCGTCGCGTGGTCAATTGGATCATGGAACGACAGGAGGCAGATGGCAGCTGGGGTGGTATCCAACCACCCTGGGTGTACTCGCTGATCGCTCTGTATCTGGAAGGCATGGGCACCGATCACCCGGTCATGCGCCGGGGAATCGAGGGGCAGGAGGGCTTCGTGCTGGAAGACGAGAGCGGATGGAGGTTTCAAGCCTGTATGTCCCCGGTCTGGGATACCGCCTGGACACTCCTGGCCCTGCGCCGCGCCGGTGTGGATCGCGACCACCCAAGCGTGCAACGTGCGGTCCAATGGATCCTGCAAGAGCAGATCTCCACAGGCGGCGATTGGCAGGTGCGTTGTGGCACTGTGCCGTGTGGTGGCTGGGCGTTCGAATTCGAGAATGACATCTATCCAGATATCGACGACACGGCGGTCGTCGTCCTGGCTTTGCTCGAAGCTGGTGTAGAAACAGCCGTGCGGGCCGCAGTGGATCGTGCTGTGCGGTGGATGCTAGTCACGCAGTCGAGCAATGGGGCCTGGGGAGCATTCGATAAGGACAATACGCGAGCGATCGTCTACCAACTGCCATTCGCCGACTTCGGGGCGCTGTTGGACCCGCCCTCCGAAGACGTTACGGCCCATGTGCTGGAAATGCTGGCACACGTAGATGCTCCGGACAAGGAGCGGGTCATACAAGCGGCCCTCAAGTACCTGCGGCATACGCAGCGGCCAGACGGTTCCTGGTTCGGTCGCTGGGGCGTCAATTACATCTACGGAACTTGGTGCGTCATCTCAGCGCTTGCTGCGCTGCGCGATGGCGGGTACGCCGTGCAGGACATGATTGATAGGGGCTCCTCCTGGCTGCTCGGGCATCAGAACAGTGATGGCGGCTGGGGTGAATCCTGCTACTCCTACGAAGACAGCTCCTTTGCAGGCATCGGGCAGAGCACGCCATCGCAAACGGCTTGGGCCGTCTTAGCCCTACAATTGGCTGGCCTGGGCCAGCATGCTGCCTGCCTGCGTGGTTTGACGTATCTTCGCGAGACCCAGGTAGATGGCACGTGGGAAGAGCGGGAGTATACGGGCACGGGCTTCCCGCGAGATTTCTACATCAATTACCACCTGTATCGGCACGTTTTCCCGACTATGGCGCTGGCGGGGGCTTGTAAAGCGTAGGTGTATGGTTTTGCCCTATGAAGGCCCATTGCTACGTTAGGTGTCATCAACCGCACCGCTTTCTCCTATTTCCTATTTTTTCGTTTTCCGGGAGATGCCTCAGTAATGGTCTATCCGCATACAGATTAACCACAGTGACATGGCTGTTCCAATACCCAATTGGGATGTGTTGTGAAGAGCATATGCCCACTGCAACCTAAACTTCTACCCTTGGTCAACTGGCGTATAATACTCAAAAAGTGAGGCAAATGGTCTTTACTCCCCATGTTTCATAGTGGGGGGATGAATTGCATTATGCCATACTCTCTTAAGTCAGTATAATCAACCCGTAGGAGCGGCCTTTGCAGTCGCCCTAGACAGAAAGGAGTGCATCTTATGCAGCAGCAAATACAACAACAAGAAAAGTCACTAAAGCAACAGCAACTACGAACAATAGTATGGCAAAACGGCAAGCTAAGCATCGAGTTCCCAACAGAAGAGCTACATGCAGTCTTGGATGACCCTCAAGTGCTGGTCTGGCTCGATATAGAAGGAGACTGCAGCCTTTCACAAGACATGCTATGTAATGTTTTCAAACTTGAACATATCACTGTTCGCACGATGTGCGAAGAGCGTGAGCGTGCCAAATTTGTTGATAGCGATAACTACTATTACCTTGTGGTTCATGGACTGGAATTCGATACGGCAACTGATGAGGCTAATACACCCAAACTAGATATCGTCTTTGCCAAGAACTTTATTATCACGAACCATCGTGAATCGCTTGCATGGCTGGACTCAGTTCTCGAAACAGCTAAGAAAAATGATCCTGAAGAGCATATCATGAGTCGTGGCATGCCTTTCCTCCTGCTTACCATACTCGATACGCTCACCGATAGCTACTTCCCGGTGTTAGATGATATAGATGACCTGATCGATGAGCTGGAGGACGTGACAGTAAAGGATACCTCTAATGAGGTGCAGGTGCGCATCTTCCGCATCAAGCGATCTTTGTCCCAGATGCGCCGCGTCATCAGTCCGCAAGTCGAGGTTGCCAATGCGCTGATTGCACGCACAGGGAAACTAATTCCTGCTGAGGCGGAACCATATTTTGCAGATGTTCACGATCACCTCATTCGCGCATTTGAAATATTGGATTCATACCGCGATCTCATGAGTGGTTTGCTGGATGTTTACCTCACAACTGTCTCGAATCGCCTGAACCAGGTAATGAAGCAACTTACCATCATTGCCACCATCTTTATGCCGATTACCTTCATCACCGGTGTTTTCGGACAAAACTTCGGCCATTCGCCACAGGTAGAATATGATAATGGCTACTTTTTCTGGCTCGTGCTGGCTTTCATGGCACTCATCACCTTCGCCCAAATCTGGTATTTTCGGCATCGCAGGTGGATATGATATAGTGTTTATTCACTTAAAAAGTGACCCGAGTTCGGCTCCTGAAAGCATCTCCTCAACCATGCTTGAATAGGTACCGCGCTCAAGCAGTTCGTGAGCAATGTGACGCAGACGCGCCAGTACAGCGCGCATCATTCCAGATCCAAAACTGACTCGTGTTGTGGCAATTGCTCGAAACCCTGCCTGTTCGAAAATGCGTGCGCTGGCGGCATCCCAGGCATTCGGCAAGACCAGCATTGAGGGGCCACAGTGCATTTCACGAAATTGAACAGCCCTGGTCTTTTGCTTACTAGTAGTCATCTATGCCTCTCGCCTCATCTCTAAAGATTTACGCTCACTGTTGGCATTTGGAGGATCATCTTTTCAGCCAAATATGGTGCAAGTGGCGCGCATTTTGCGCGGGGATTTTTTCAAGGCAAAGTTGAGGTCCGCTTTAGAGGCTGCGTTAACAGGGATATGGTGCAAGTAGCGCTCATTTTGCGCGGGAATATTTTTATCTTCCATTTGCCTCCTTGGAGATGTGCAACTTCTCAGACGCACATCTCTTCCTTATTAATATTATACTCGATGAGACAAAGGCTCGTGAGGTTGGTTCGGTTGAGCAGATACAAGATGGGCACATCCAATATCCCCCGCCAAGGTCGACGCAAGCGTCCCCACCCTGCATCCACACAGCTCCCACCCCTACGCGAGACAAGCTGCATGAGAAAGGATGTATACTAAAGCATAGACCTTTCAGAGTAAAATGAACCAAAGGGATGTAAGCCACTATTTTTTCTCTTTCCATCAGAAAGGAGGGATTGATCATGAGTGAATGCATTTTAGGGAAACACTCAGCAGAACTGGATGAGCAAGGAACGCTCACATTGTATGGTTCCGGGGTACGCGTTGCATTAGCATATGACGAAGCATATGCATTATTGACCTGGCTCTATGAGAATCATCGAGATACCTTGTACAGGCTTACTCATGAAGACCAGGAACCAGAACAGCAGAGTACGGAAACAAATCCTCCTGGTGCCATTGCTGTCCCAGAAGAAGGACAAGGTGACGACTACGCGTTCTAGCTTCAGTTTCTCAAGAAAGCTAGGATTTGGAGTATGGTTTGCGAGGAGTCTGTTCCACGTTTGCTGATTCCATACTGCGTTGCCTGTTTTTCATGTTAAAAACCTTGATTATTCTTGTGGTATCTGGATCAGTTGATGAATAGCTCCTCCCACTGCTACACGCTCAAACTGGCGATCCTGTGGAAAGACATGCATCGGCATTCCATGTGCGGGGCGCATTGAGATGTTTGGGGTGATCTTTGTGTTGGCTACTACTGAAAGCCGATAGCACTGAAGCAGCATTGCCAGTACCACTTTCAGCTCCTGCATGGCAAAGCTCCAGCCAATACACATATGCCGTCCCGCGCTGAACGGCAGGTACTCATAAGGCGAGCGATCCAGTGTTGCCCAGCGTTCGGGCTTGAAGCGATGCGGATCTTCGTACAGCTCGGGCAGGCGATGTGTCACAAACTCGCTATAGATGATGTTGGCTCCTTTGGGTAGCTCATAGCCGCCCAACTCGCACTCTGAAGATGTGTTGCGTATCCCCAGACTTGCGGGAGGCAGCAGGCGTAAACTCTCTTTAACTACGCCTTCGAGCAGCGGCAATTTATTGATCTGTTCAATGGTTGGAGCATTCCCATGCAACGTACCATCCAGTTCATCAAGCAGATCGGCGGCAACCTGGGGATGCTGATTGAGTAAAAACATTGTCCAGGTCAACGAGTTCGATGTGGTTTCATGTCCAGCTACAAACAGTGTGAAGGCGTGTCCGACCAGTTCATCATCGCTTAGCATTGCTCCACCCTCATCATGTGTGTGCACCAGTGCAGCCAGTACATCGTTCTGATCTTGCTGCTGGCGCTTTTGCTTGATGAGCGACTGGAGATAGGCCGACAGCTGCTCGGCAATGCGCTGGGCGTGATGGTAGGGTGTTCCTGGTATATCGATGGGGATGAACAGAGCAAACTGGATCGTGCCTATCATCTTGCGTAGCAGCACACTGATGCGGTTCAGCTCTTCCTCGTTATAGACCCCGAAGAGGGTTTTGACGGCGATGCGCTGCGTCAACTGCTGCATTTCACGGTGCAGATCAATCTCAGTCTTTGTCTGCCAGCTATCAAGCGTGTTTTGTGTCAGAGCAATCATGTCGTTGCAGTAGTGTAGAATCTGCTGCTTGTGAAAGGCGGGCTGCATCAGGTGGCGATGCTGTCGATGCTTCTCTCCGTTCATCACTCCCAGATTGTTCATCATCAGCCGTCCCATCGTTGAATCTGGCGATAACTTGATGAACGGCCCGGTACCAGTGATAAAAAGATCGGGATTGCTCAAGATGCGGAAGTTGAGAGCTGGACCAAAGGCAACCACGTTTGAAGTCGTGCCCCGTGCCAGTGCCACAATATCTCCATAGCGTTCGTGCAGTCGGAACATATACGAATAGGGATTTACAAACAGTTTCATCATATTGATTTGCCAGCCGAGTAGCGGCAAACCTCGCGGGCCAGGAATGGTCCGCATCGGAGCTATAATGGTGGCCATAATTGTGCCCTCCAATGCTTGCCTGAGTGATCTCGGGCACTTATGTGTGAAAACAACTCAATTGCCGACCAGCCTTCCCGGCACACCTTTTTCATGTACTAGAGCATCTTTACGATATGTTTTTGGGAAGAAGAAATTTTCTCAGGGGCACACGACAGCCCTCGCTTTCCCTAAGATGTCATTTGAGCTTACACTAAGTACAATCATATTACTTCTGCGGGATGCGACGTCGGTGCTGTGCCTTTATTCCTTCGTGCTCGTGATGCGTTCGCCGGTGGATGGCCTAGGCGGGAGCGGCTTGGACCGACTCCTTCATCCGCCAGGCGACGATGAGCAGCCAGATGCTCAAGACAAAGAGAAAGCCGTAGCCTGCATCCGTTGGCACCGAATTGGTGGCCGTGAAACCCTTGGTTCCGACCAACCAGCCCAGTACGATGAAGGCCAGGCCCGACAATCCCATCAGGTAGCCGATCGGCCTGGGGACTCGTGCCGTCCCCACGATTACGATCGCGTACAGCACCAGCGCGAGACCTTGCATGAAGTTCCAATAGCTATTTGTCCCCCACTCCAGCCACCGGATGGCTTCCGCACTGGCAAGGCGTGTCGCCTTCTCCGCCGCTGGTGCGCTTACCCACGCATCCACCGCCTGCCTGAGGGCCACCCCATCCACGGCATACAGGACGCCGGCAAGCGCCAGCGCCACCCCTGCCGCAATGGCAGCGAAGAACCCCACCCAGCGCGGGGATCCCTGCGAGACATTGAGCGCGAAGAACAGGACGAGCAGTCCCGCAAGGAGGACCGCCTCCCCGACGAACTGCCCGAGATGGATGGCGGCCCAATCCCCACTGGCGGCATAGTTGGCAAACGTGGCTTCGTACGTAGGGCCACCTCCCGGGTGCGGGAACTGCAAGACAGTTGAGAGTACTAAACCGATGAACAGCAGCGTCGCTGAGAGACGAAGCAACTTACGGTCAGCCATAATGCACCTCCTGTGTGTACTGTGTGTCTCCTGACGTGTTCTCTCAGGATATTTCATCTGCAACAACTGAGAGCCATGCTTTTGCACGTTGTTTGAGTTGCTGGCATCCCTCCTTTCTGAGCTACCCTTCTGTTATGACGTGAGTGAGGTGCGAGGAAAACGACAATAGGTGAACCGGTATTTCTACCTACTCCAAAGGAGAGATTACAGCAAAATCACCAGCAATGCAACAAAGAAGCTCTCTAAAACTTCCTCGCTCCATTCCATGCAAAAGTTGGAATATAATCAAGGTGGCTGCTGTGATACTTGTTACGTTTATCGTGCTGACTTTTGCTTTCCCTAGTCTTTTCCAGCAATGGTTAACTTGACAATGGGTTTCTTATTGTTAAACATGTGAACGAGGATGCGATGTAATGAGAGTAGTCAGAAAAGAAGATAGAAGCCCGCTCCTTTGCGTTGGAAATTTCTCCATTACTACTGCAAGGTCATGCTATCGTAAAGTACCTTAGCCTCGTCAATTGTAAATGCTATCCAACTTGTTCACAAGAGGCTGTTTGAAAAAATAGAGGGCATTTCCTAACTAATCCTCTGTGCAATTTTTTGTTAAGCAGCCAATGAACGAGCACTCCGGAGGAGAGAAATCCATATTCGTGAGGTGGAATGCCATGAACCTGGAATGAGCAAAATGCAGACGGTGCACAAGGAAATGAGGGAACGAGAGCAAAGAGCGCCAAATGACAAGCATACATGAAGGTACTTTGCTCTCGCATGTTGTCAATCTGAAAGGCTGGACTCTCTGCCTTTTCTAACGAGCCAATAGGCGATAAGCAGGATATCTACACTTCCCACGAGCAAACTGGCAAGTGGATAAACGGGGCTGCCAGCAGGTGGTTGCCCATTACTTGGCCCAGGGCCTGCTATTGCGACTTGTGCGCAGATGTAAGCCACAGCATAAACAATGGCAGCACTGGCACCAGTCACAAGCAGGGTTCGCCACATAGCTGGCCAGACCCCTTTCGCACGACCCAGCAGGCTCAAACTCAGCACCACCACGACAGCGCCATAGGTAAGGAACCAATTGGTTGCCCAAGAGGCTGGGTCAGTGGGAAAAAGCTTTCCCTGTACGAAAGGGGCAAGCAGCGCGAGCAGAAGCACCCCGATGACCAATAGCCAGTGGACCTTCAAGCAGAGCAAACTGGCCAGAATCAGCAGACTGCCGCCGACAAACAAGAACAGAGCTTGAAAGAGGACACCGAAGGAGGAATCATTTGCCATGGCCCCTGGCCAACTCAGAAGAGCCAGCGGAACAGTCCATCCTAGAACCATTGCATAGAGTCCCATGGAGAGGAGTACCATGCCCAGCACCTGTGTCCCAGCAGGCACTTTGGCATTTTCACTCATGTTTGACATAATAGCTGCTCCTTTGCACGTTCAAATTACAGCACAGACAAGAACGCTCCTTCCTACATGAGACTAACGCAACTGCCTCAGAATGACGTTCTTTCCGAGAGTATACCTCCTGTTGAACAACCAGAGCAGTGTCAAATGACCTCTATTTCTGGGTCACCATCGTGAAAGTGAAGGAGATGCAATGCCATCCACTGTCTACATCAACACAGCTATTGCGCTGGTTGCTGTTTTTCGCGGGGTATTTCCAAACTCATAACGAGGCCCTCCCAGGTATGAGCGAGAACGCGCCTGGGCGAGCGGATCAAGTCAGGACGGCCAGCCTGTTGAGCAACCAGAGCGACGATGATGGAAGAGGTGTAGGTCAAAGCGACCTGTCGGGCAATGGCAGACCAGCCACAGAGCGGAGGACGTTGCAGATGAAAGAACAGAAAGACGCGGCCAAAGAAGCGCTCGATGCTGCTGCGTTTGCCCAATTCCCCTTTGGTCCACGTCGGAGGCAGGCAGGAGCGGTTCTTCTGGCGGGTGCCGGTTCCAAGGCACGACAGCCACAGCTGCAAGCGTGGTGTGGATCCAGACGATGAGGCGTAGCCCCCAATAGGCAGCATCCAGACGGATCACGCGCGGGCGAAGGTGGTAGAGGTGTACAGCCCACTCCAAGAGCGGACGAGCAAACGGCGCATCATGGACGTTGGCTGGTGAGAGTAGAAAGAAAACGGGCAAGCCCGAGCCGCGACAGAGCAAGGTATGCACGCGATAGCCGCGTAAGAGTGGGCGGGGGTGCTGAGCCGGGGCATGGCCGACAGCAGCGTCCGGGTCGGTACGTCGCCAGGCCAGAATGGGCGCACTACGATGATCAGATCGCGCGCCCCAATCAGCCGACGACGGATGGCGGCCTGCACCGTCAGGCAGAAGAGCGCCTCCGGTCCAGGTGCTCCGGCTCGGTGTCCGCGTTTCCACTGCTGCGAGGCGCTCTTAATGCGAGGCGTGCCAGAGGGATCCAGTGGGAGGGCACGGGCGAGCGCTAAGGCTGGCCAATCGCGCAACCAGTCGCGCATATCCCAGGTCGGGAAAGCCGCCACAACGTTCGCGAGCCTTGCAATGAGTAATAACGACGCCTCGCTGTAGGTGCGTGGGGCGCCTCCTGGTCCAGCGGGTAACGGTGGCGGGCAACGACGATGCGCCAGGCGTACCGCCAGACGACAGAGCGTGAGCAGATGCAGGGTGGTGACCAAGGTGAGGGCGTCAATGTGTAAGTTGGAACCAAGCCGCTCTTGCATCCGGTGATATGCTGGTAGGGGGGCACTGGTGCCTGATTGGTGATGATGGTAGGCATCATAGACTGATCTCCTGGGCGAGGGAACTAGCCTCGTCTAGGATCAGTTTACCCTATTGGTTTCAGTTAGGAAGCGCGATGTCTGTGCCGACAGGGAAGCGGATGAAAATATCGCATTTACAGGCGAAACGCTCTCAACATATACAATGTACAATTTATGGTTTCTGACATCAGTGATTAGTCAGCTTACGGTCATTCTGCGACGCAAGTGGACTTCAACAAGTGATGTTGGTCACCGCGATGTTTGTAGGGGCTATATGTGATACCAGACTGGCACCAGCCATTTTGCGCCAACAAAGTTTGGAGAAACGGGGTCTTTATCAAGATCTGCAAAGGTAATTAATACTACTTTGGTAGTTTCTCGGAAGCGGATTTCACTCAAGTCGCTTGACAAGCGCATGGCCCTTGCATTGACTGCCAAAAAGCTGTTCCTGTCAGTCGGCTCTACAAGCTGACTAAATTGAAACTACCAGAGTAGTCTTAACTAAGAGGCTGGTGCACCGTGCACCAGCCTTTAACATATTGGAGAACAACGTGGTATGATGAGAATTACCGTTTGCTATCTTAGATCGTGCCCGTTCTGGGCGAGACGGCGCGACCAAGTTGAAAACAAGCCTGTATCAAAAAGATTACCTTTGAGCTTCCAGAGAAGGTATCACCAGTATAAACGTTGAATAGTAATCGAAGGAGAATTGAGATGGACGAGTTTATAGATATATTGGTTGGCATGGAGCAGAGAACAGTTGAAGGACTAGTCTATCTTGCACGAGCACAAGGAATACCGGCCGGTGTAAAGCCATATACTCCTCAGGGTGAAGATGACGTACATATCAAGCGGGCAGTATTTATTGCTTTTCCAGAGAAAACTGTTATATGGCCGTATGCAGAAACGGAAGCAAAGTTTCTTGATAGCCTCCCTCAATGTACGGAGTAGCGATATATACAACGCAGTATTTCGCCCACCCTGAGTGACGCCTTGACATAAGACGCTCAGCTTGATATAAACAAGACACTAAAATCTCAGCTAAACATAACCCCACCTATATCCACAAGGCAACATGGCCATCGACAGTTTGCATAGCCTGACATATATCCTACCCCTATTGTCTATACACTCCTGGTGGACTTGACACCTAGCAGGCGGATTCGTACAATTGCAGCAACGATGAGAGAAGGGGACGCAAAAAGATGTATGTAGTGGGACTCGAAAGGTCAGAAACACCACGGGAGTGAGACTTCGAATGCTCAATTGAGGAGGTAGCGCATGCAGAGCGCTCGCATATTTTCCGCCCCCTCCCTCGCAGAAGTGATCAACCAGCTTGCGTTCTATCGTCTCACTGGGATACTGACCATCCGACGAGCAGCAGGCCATCCTCAAGAGCAAGCGCGGATGATGGTAGAGCATGGTCAGCTTTTGCTTGTTCGCTGGGGAGTGTATGAGGGCGATGCCAACGAGTCCCTCCTGCACCAGCTCAACGCCTGGGGTGAGATTCACTTCATGTTTCTTCCAAGGGAACCTCTCAGACAGTTACCGCCGCCATCGCAGCTTCGATCCCCTCTTCCTACTTCCTCAGGTCGCAGTCGTCCTCCTGGAGGGCAATCTCTCGCACAGACCCAAAGGCGGTCACAAGGCCACGGCACGAGTAGTACACACAACCTTCTGCCTCCAGACAGACGTACACTCCCACAGGTTGCCGACAGAGTTGGGAGTACCTCCAGTATGGCAACCGAAGCCACGATTCTCTCATTGACAGCAAAAGGGAGGGATTATCCCATCATGCATGTACCCCGTTATGACCGAACCATCTTTCTGCTTATCAACGGGAGTCGCACCATTTCGGATCTGACCTACCTCACGAAGCGTTCTTTACCAGCTGTCTACGCTTCGCTCTCTCGCTTGAGAGAGCAGCAGCTGATTGAAGTCTTACTTTGATACGGACTCTGTTCAGGACCTAATATTCACTTCTTTCCTCTTTTTTCTTAAAAGTGGTGTTGGTCGAGAGTTAAAGGAGGGCATAAAAACGAAAAGAGGCCAGTCACAGTCCACATGTCCTCTCTCTGCATGCCTGTATGCCTGCATATCTCTACAGGTATCTCCTGTGCATACTGCCATTGTTTTCGCTTCTGCCACCGTGTACACTGATATCCTGTACTGTATAGAAATGGAGGAGGAGACCTACATGGAAGAAAAAGAGACCAATCGCCTGGAAGCTTTTAGCGATGGTGTATTCGCCGTCGCGATTACCCTGCTTGTCTTAAATATTAGAATACCAGATACTTTGCTAGACGATGCAAATTTGTGGCCTACGTTGTTTTACCAATGGCCGGTTCTGGTCGCGTATGCAACGAGCTTCGCATTCATAGGTATTATGTGGCTAAATCATCACAGGCTCTTTACTTACATTAAGCGCATCAATACCGTATTGGTGCTGCTTAATCTTTTGCTCTTATCATTGATAGTCTTTACACCCGTCCCCACCGCACTGCTCGCTGAGTATGTTGTCCGTCCCTCACAACATGTGGCTGCTCTTATATACAGTGGCACATTTGTGCTTATAGCCTGCTGTTTTAACATTCTCTGGCGCTATGCCTCGTATCACAATCGGCTCTTAAGTAAAAACGCAGACACACTCGCTGTTACGGCTATTAGCAGACAATACTTATTCGGTCCGCTTGTCTATCTGATTGCTTTCGCTCTAGCCTGGGTAAACACGCTAGCATGTATTATCCTCAGTTTCGCTCTTGCTCTCTTCTTTGCGCTGCCTGTTCGCCCTCCGCGCCAGCTACCACAAGAAGGAGAATAATCTTAAAGCACTTGACAAAATATGTTAACACGAATTGCGCCCCTACAACCTATCTGTAGGTAGGGTGTAAATTTTGGAATTCCGTGAGCGGAATTTTTGACAATTAGGTGAGCGGTTCAGCGCCTTTGACGTAGCGATATAAGGTGGCACGGGAGATCCCAAGAGCAGCACAGATTTCTGGGATGGAGTGACTCTGATCAGCAAACATCTGCCGAGCCAAAGCTACTTTTCCATTGGTCTTGAGTTTCCTGGGTCGCCCACTGACTCTCCCTCTCGCCCTGGCCGCAGATAATCCTGCATTCGTGCGCTCGCGGATGAGATCGCGCTCAAATTCTGCCAGGGCTCCCATGAGATGGAAGATGAGCTTCCCGCCTGGCGTGGTCGTGTCAATCTGTTCCGTTAAACTCATAAACTCAACTCCTCGCTCCTGAAGACCTTTGAGGAATTCAATGAGATGTTTCAAGGAGCGTCCTGCCCGATCCAATTTCCACACCATAAAGGTGTCGCCTGCTCGTACATATGCCAGCGCTTCGTTCAGTCCCTTGCGCTCAGCTTTTGATCCCGTAATCTTGTCCACAAACCATTTCTCACATCCTGCCGCTTTCAGTGCATCAATCTGGAGTGCCTCGTTTTGCTCTTGTTTGGAGATGCGCACATAGCTAATCTTCATAAACTCCTCCGTTTGTCTTGGGTTTCCCGTCAACCGTCTGACCTTTTGAGATTCTGATTATGAGATGAGTTTTGAGAATTGTCAAACGGAACTTTCGTGCGTGCGGAGGTGATGCGTCGCGCCCTGAGAAAAGCAGAACCATGTGTCGCAGAAAACGGTCGTTTTGGAACTCATTTAACGGTTGATGGTGATGCACGTCTCATCACCCGCCCAGCATAGGGAGAGGATTGCCTTTGTAGGATGAGGGAATGAAGGAGATGGCCTCTCTATGAAGGATGTATCGGAGAAACTGCCAGAAG
>WNFX01005735.1_pt1 | contig 12692 bp, 10 predicted proteins | sample 5400111 | NCBI WGS metagenome assembly WNFX01 (sample SAMN13153363, study PRJNA577476) | soil metagenome | isolation source: 40 cm soil or saprolite under grassland replicate 1 | place: USA:California | collected 2016-06-15
GGAATGGTCACTTGAACCTCCGTCGGCAACCAGGAGCTCGAGCTCTCCGGCGAATCGCTGAGCGGCGATGTCCGCCAGGAGTCCTTCGACTCGTGTTTCTTCGTTGAGCATCGGCACGATGATGGAGACGCGCTCGATCCACCTCGCTCCCGTTCCCGCGCGGCGACCGTTGTCGCGCACCTGTCCGTCCACCGCTGTCCCAGGCACCCGCTTCATCTCGCTCACCGAACTGGGGAGCCGGTCGGCCACGGGAGCCGAGCGTCGTTTCGTCTTGGACCTCGTCGCCACTTCGTCGACCACCTCGATGAGCTTGCGAAGGTGGTCGACCGGGCGGAAGCGGCTGCGGACAGCCGCGCGAGCACTGGCGCCGATCTCCGCCACTTCGCGCCGGTGGGATGGATCGAGGGCCCAGCTGAGCGCGGAAGCGAGGCTTCGCTCGTCTCCGGGGGGGACGATCAGTCCGGTGGAGCCGTCCTCGATGTAGTCACGGACGCCGGGGCTGTCGGTGGCGATCACGATCTTTCCCAGGGCCATTGCGTTGAGGTATGTCTGCTGGCCGGCGCTGCGCTCGAGTCCCGCTCGGAGCGGAACGACGACCACGGCCGCGTGGCGCATCAGGTCGACGAATCGTTCGTGCGAGACGGGTCTTGCGTGGATGTTCGAGGGAAGGTCCCGCTGGGCCACCGCGAGCCGCTTGACCGCGAGGGTCACCGTGGCCGGGATCGTCTTCGCGACCGCGAGGAGCGGGGCATAGTCGCGCATGGAGTCTCCGCCGGCGAAAACGCCGCCGACCTCCGCCGGGGAGGCAGCGAGCTCAGCCTCGGTCAGGGTGTAGCAGAAGGGCGTGAAGACGACACGCACCGGATCGACCTTCCAGGTGCGCGGGAAGAGAGCGAGCTCGTCGCTCGACAGAACGCAGTAGGTCACGCGCGGAGAGTCGATCGCCTTAATGCCGGCACGACAGACGAGCCGATCGAGCCACCACGTGCCGCGCTGCCAGGTGCAGTCGCTGATGACCACGTGTCCGAGAGAGCGGCGCGCTACGAGCAGCGCCGCTGCGATCTGGTCGATCCGGCCGGATCCGTTCAGAAGGACAGCGTCGTACTCACCCGCATCTGTCAAGAGGCGCCGCAGCAAGCCGGCTTGCGAGAACGCCGTACGATCGAGGACCTTGAGCCCCGAATTGGACCAATCCAGACCACGGAGGCTGCTGAAGTCAGCAGGAACAGTGGTCAGGACGTGGCGCCCGCGCCGCGCCGCGTTCGTCACGATCGACGCTGCCCGGCCCCCGGAGCGCGCTGAGCACCTCCGGTCGGGACGTCGCGCATCACGGCGCGGGGCTGACATTCGGGAGCGTGCCGATCCCGTCCTGAGCCACCGTCCAACTTGCGACGGCCTGCTCGTAGTCGTCCCTCCGGCCGATATCGAACCAGAGGCCGGTGTAGGTGTAGGTCCCGACCGGCTGCTCAGCGGCCAGCAGCGTCTGTATGAGATCCGGGAAGTCGAAGTATCCGTCTCCGGGAATGAAGTCGATGATCGAAGGCTCGACGGCGTAGATCCCCATGCTCACGAGCGATGCGATCTCCGGCTTCTCCTCATACGCCTCGACTCGGCCGAAGCCGTTCCCGACATGCACTACGCCGTAACCGATCTCCACCGTCCGCTGCATCGTCGCCACTGTCACGGCGTTGCCGTTCTCGCAGTGCCGTTGCAGGAGATCGCGGTAGTCGAGCGTGGTGAGCACGTCTCCGTTCATGAGGATGAACGTGTCGTCGAGCCCCTCGATCAGTCGAAGAGGAGCGGCCGTGCCGAGTGGGCTCTCCTCGTGAACGTAACTGATCTTCGCGCCCAGATCGGAGCGACTGTCGAAGAGAGCTCGGATCAGATGCGACAGGTAGCCCACGCAGAAGGTGATGTCGGTGAAGCCGTAGCTCGCGAGCTGCTGTACGACGATCTCGAGCACGGCTCGGTCACCGATCGGCATCAAGGGCTTCGGTAGAACGGATGTGTATGGAGCAAGCCTCCGGCCGCGGCCTCCAGCGAGAATGACTGCTCGATGGTTGGCTAGCTGCACGGGCGCTCCAACCTCTGAATCACGCTCCGTTCGTCGACGCGTGCAAATGCCTGGCGAGGTTGCCTCAAGCTGAGCCGGCCGCTAGCGCGATGGACGGCCACATCCTGCCGAAAGGCAACCGCGGTCACCGTCCAGCCAAGGATGCGCAGATCCATAGAGAAGGAACGGCTCGCGGCATACAACCCGTCGATGGACATCTTTTGGGGAAGCAGCCTGTCCACGTAATCCCGGAGGCGGTCATCTGGATCGAGGATCGCGCCTTCCTTCGCGAAGGCAAGCTGGCAAAGGCCCGTGATCCCAGGTCTCACCCCAAGGATCGCCGCGTAGTGATCCAGGTTGAGGGAGACGATCTCAGGATCCTCCGGCCGCGGTCCGACGAGGCTCATCTCTCCCCTGAGGACGTTCCAAAGCTGCGGAATCTCGTCGAACCTCGTCGCAACGAGAAGGCGCCCGAGTCGAGTGAAGCGCTCATCTCCGGCAATCGTCAGAGACGGGCCGAGGGCGCCAGCTCTCATCTTCCTGAACTTCAGCATTGCAAACTCGCTCCCATGGCGGCCGATCCGACGGCAGCGATAGAGGACGGGTCCGCGGCTATCGAGCTTGATCGCGATCGAAACACAAATGAGAACTGGTGCGAGGAGGAAGAGAAGCGCCGCGGAGGCGGTCAGGTCGAACAGCCGTTTTACAGTGTCTCCGTTGGACGCACACGCCGACTGCGGCAGGTCTGCTTTGGCAGCTTCGAGCACGACGCCTATCTGCATTGCTCCCTCCCTCTTCCCGTATCCCAGCGACGCCTCGGGGGCGGCTCTCGATCCTGGGTGCGACCTGGTCGACAACGTCGGCGAGGCCTCCCTAAGCCGGCCTGCCTGTCTTCGCCGGAGAGGTACCCAGGACACTGCCGGCGACTCTCGTGGCTCGTTCGAAACGGCGCAGGTACGGGCCGGTGCATATCGAGTGGACGCCCGAAAGAGCGCCATACCTGCACGGTGCCGAACCTGTTCTCTGCCGGGGACCTTCGCTCTTCGGTTCCTCGGGAGGCCATGTCGTCCCGGCTCGAAACAGCATGTCGAAACCCGGCCCCCCCAGGGCCGGACGCATACGCCGCAGCAACGATCTGACGTGCGATACGGGTCAACAAATCTCCCCTACCCGGTGGCGCGCCGCGCTGCCCTTTTTCGAGGCTGATGTCCCCTCTTTTTACAGGCTAACGTTCCCTGTTAGGACTCGTCAAGTTTGGACGCGACATTTGTGCTTGCGTCGCTGCTGCGAGGCTCCTCAGAGGGTGCTAGCGTCGCACCGGTTGAAGGGAGTAAGGTGGTGGTAAGAGCGACGAAGGCGTCCGGCCAGGGTCGAGCCGTTGGGCCCGGCCCCCGTCCGTTTCATGCTGGGCAGAGCTGGCTGGCTGCAGTGGTTCCGTCCGAAGCTGCCCGTTTTCGGGTCCTTGACGCAGACATCGCGCATTCGCTCGCATGCGCGGGTGCTCAACTCGTGGAGCACGACCCTGACGTCGAGATCGGCCCCGTGGACCAGCTTTCCGGTGAGGCGCCGATCGCCATCGTCAACCTCGACGTCAGCCTCCCCGACAGCCGATCGCGAATCCTTCAGGTCGCGAGGCGTGTGCGCACGCACGCCGAAGTTCGCAGTCGTTCCGAGCGAGCCCGGCGCGCGCTCCAAGGGCGCGGATACTCCCACGTCACGCTGCTCCCATGGGATCGCGACCAGGTTCTTCGTTTGCCCAATCTGGCCCCTCCGACGCGTGTCTCGCTAGCCGAGCGGTTTCCTTGCCGGGTTGTCCTCGTGGGCAGCCGACGTCCCCGCGGCGAGACCGCGTTCGAGCGCGCGGTATCCGAGGCCGGAAAGCGTGCCGGCTACAGGCTTCGCCCGACTTGGCCGCTCCCCCGGGCCAGCGGCCTCGTGGCGCTGTGCGACAAGGGCGTCCTGCGCGTCGCTATTGGCCCTGGAGGCCGTCAGATCGATGCCCAAACGCATGCGCTCCAGGCGCTGGCGGCCTCGTCCCCTCCGGAGATTGTTGCGCTTTGCGCACCGAGGGTCGTCGGCGAGGGGCAAGTCGGCCTCACGCGATGGTCGCTCGAGCTGCGCCTGCCCGGCGTGCCGGCGCCGCACGCACCTGACGGCTCCTTGCTCGCGAGTTGCGTCGAGTTCCTCGTCGCGCTTCACGGACTCGGCGGTGACGGGGAGCTGCAGCGAGGATTCGAGCCCTCCCAGATCTTCCGGCGCGTCCTGCCCAGGGATCAGGCGGACAGGCTCAGCGAGCTGGGCCGAAGGGTCGACGAAGCGCTCGAGGACATGCCGCGAGGCTTCGGCCACGGCGACTTCTGCACGAGCAACCTGCTCGTCAACGACGGGCGCCTGACGGGGGTCGTGGACTGGGAGGCCGCAAGCTCTTCTTGCCCGCCGCTGCTCGACCTCCTCCACATCCACCTGCTCGCCGCGCGGCGCCCCAACGTCTACCAATGGGGCCAGGCGATCATCGACTATCTGCACCCGCTCATGCAGCGCGGAGGCGACACGGTGATCCGTGCCTACCTCGACCGCCTCGGCCTCGATCCGGAACCGCGTCAGCTCGAGGCGCTCGTCGCCGCGTACTGGCTGGCGCGAGCGAGTTACCAGATCGGGATGTACCTCGACCGGGCCCGGGATCATGTCTGGATCGAGCAGAACGTGTCCCGCGTGCTCGAGACTCTTGCACCGGCTTGACCCGGGGGGCCCCACCTCGGCCGGGCGGGAGGCACACTTGCCCTGGATGCCGATGCGCGCGAAGCAGATATAAGACGGCACGGCTACGATGAAAACGCTCGTCCTTCGCCCTCAGTGACCGAGGATCTCTATCTTGTGCGCTATCTGCGCGCCGTTCGCCGTCAGGCCTGGCTAATCGGTCTCTGTCTGGCGAGTGGTTTGGCCTCGGCCGGAATCTTCCTCGCGACCCAGCAGTCTGTCTATCGCGCGTCGATGAAGATCGTCGTCGGCCAGGGCGGTGGCATCTTCCAACCTGCGTACAGCGGTTCGGTCGATCCACTTACTCAGACGATGACGAATCTCCTCGAGAGCAATGTGGTTGCGAGCGCGGTCATCAGGAACCTCGGTCTCTCACTCAAACCTCGCCAGCTTCTCGGTCACCTCGCCGCCTCCACGAGGCCACAGACCGCGGTGCTGAACGTTCGTTATGACTCGAGCAACAAGGCCGAAGCCGTCACGATCCTTCGCGAAACCGGGAACGTGTTCGCGATACTCGTTTCGCAGCTGGGGGGACAGAAGCCCTCGGGGGAGACCGGCGGTGTAGCCACGATCCCGGTCAGCGCGCGCACGTTCGACCCGGCCCATCTGGAGCCAGGGCGCGTGTCCCCCCGCCCACTGGAGACGCTCCTCATCGCCGGGGCGCTCGCGACCTTCCTCGGGGTCGCTCTGGCATTCGCCCGTGAGAGCCTCAAGCCGAGGATCGACAGCCGCGAACAGGCCGAGCAATGGTTCGGGACCCACGTCCTCGGAACGCTGCCAAAGGGATCGGTGGAAACGCCGCCGCTCGGCCCCTCGGGCCGCCGCCGACGAAGCGAGCAGCTCGCTCACGCGCTCGGGCTCCTGACCGCCCAGCTTCAGGCGAGGCAAGGGACTGGCGGGAGGGTGATCGTCGTCACGAGCACCGCAGACGACGAGAGTAAGAGCATGGTCGTCGCTCATCTCGGCGCAGCCCTTGCTGCAGCGGGCGAGGACGTTATCTGTGTCGAAGCGGACACCAGGGCTCCGACGGTCGGCCGCCACCTGGGAGTCGATACCAACTCCAAGGACCCCGAGAGGTACGGCCTGATCGATGTCGTCGACGGCCGGATCGAGCTCGAGGGCGCACTTCACGCCGTTCGGCCTGTCGCGCCAACCGGGAATGCTGGCAACCCTGATGGGACAACCGAAGCGGACTCCTCCCACCGCAATTCCCGGCCGCTTGGACCTCCTCTCAGGCTGCTTCCGGCGGGCGGGTCGCCCTCGAGCGACGTTGGCGCGCTCAGCTCGGAGACGCTCATCTCGCTCATGAAGACGCTCGCCTCTACCACTCGTTACCTGATCGTCGACGCGCCGCCCATGCTTCTCTCTGCACACGCGCTTCCTCTGGCGACGGCGAGCGACGCGATCCTCGTCGTCGCCCAACTGGGGTCGACGACGAAGGCCGACGCAGAAGCCGTCCGGAGGATCTTCGCAACCGTCGAGCAGACGAGGATCGACGTCGTGCTCTGCCATCCGCTCTCCACCCGTCGACGCATCTGGTCCCGAGTGCGGGCCCTGCGCCCGGTGCAGACGACGAAGGCGGTCAAGGTCGCCGACACAACCTCCCGCAAGGCGGCCCCGCGCCGCGAGAGGTCCGCCAGCAAGCCAGCGCGCGACAAGGCTCCCGGCAGTGCCACATCCCGCGGCGGAAAATCGCGCCGGCAGACCTGACTAGGGCGTCGCCGCGCATGTGTTGATGGGTCAGTGCGGCGGAGGCGGTCACGTTGAGATCCGGCGGTTCGCCGACCACCGTGCTAGCTAGTCCTGCTACACCGCCCAGGCCCGGTCGCGCTGCCGCGTGGGCCGTCGCCGGACTCCTCTCCGCCGCGCTTCTCGGAGCAAGCACCGCCTTCGATGATCGCGCCGGGATCCTCCTCGCGCTTGTTCTGACGGTCGGAGTCGGAATCGTCGTCCGGCCCAAGCTCATCCTGCCGATCCTTGCGGCCTCGCTCTTCGTCGAGGAGGTGACTCTCGGCGGGATCACGATCAGCCGGCTGCTCGCCCCGCTCGCGCTGTGCGTGGTTCTCGCCGTTGCACTGCGAAGGCGGCTAACGATCGGCACAAGCTCGCCGCTCGTCTGGGTCGTCGCGTACTTCGTCTGGGCATTCGCGAGCTTCTCGTGGACGATCAATGCGGGCGACACCCGCTTCAAGCTTGCCTCACTGGCGATCGCCCTCGTCTACCTGATCGCGTTTACGACCCTGATCGAGTCGGTAGGCAACCTTCGAACCGTTCTCTTTGCGATCGTCGCCGCATCGGTCCTCACCGGGGTCTTCGGGCTAGCTACGTATGCGCTCGGGATCTCGAGCCAGCTCCAGGGGGGTCGCCCGAACGGCGGGGCGGGCGACCCTAACTTCTTCGCGCTGTATCAGGTGATCGCAGTTCCGCCCACTCTCGCACTCGCCGTCTCGACAGGCAGACGCCGGGCTCGTATCGTCTTTGTCACCGCAGCGTTCATCCTCATCGCGTCGATCTTTGTCTCCGAGTCGCGCGGTGGACTGCTCGCCTTGACAGCCGTGATGCTCTTGGTGGTCGTTCTGCCCGCACGTGTCATCTTCCGTTCTCGCCGGCAGAAGGCGACCCTTCTCATCGCGCTCGTCTTCGCGGGTACGTTTGCCTTCGCTGCAACCGGCGCGTCGGTGGTCGGACGCGTCGAATCGGTTCGAACGAGCGACCCCACCGGCTCCGGCCGCCTCGACCTCTGGAGGGCGGGTTGGACCTCGATCAAGGATCGCCCCGTGCTCGGCGTGGGCTACGGGAGCTTCTCGGCCGCGGTCCCGCAGCTGCTGCACGAGACGCCAGGCATCGACTTCCGCCACATCGAGTTGCGACCGGATAGGGCAAGTGGCGCACACAGCGTCTACCTCGGCACGCTTGCCGAGCTCGGAATTCCCGGTCTTATCTTCTTCCTCTGCCTCTTGCTCACAACCGTCCGGCAGCTCATTCGCACCGGGCGGAAGGCCCGAGAGGCCGGCGCGACGTTCGTGGCTCGCGTCGCAAACATGCTCTTGCTGAGCCTGCTCGGCTGGGCGGTCGCGGCGACGTTTCTTTCGACCGAGACCTCACGATCTCTTTGGGCCCTGATCGGCCTCGCGCTCGCGCTCCCCAAGCTCATTCCAAGCGAAGGTCCCGGCGGCACGGCCACGGCCACCCCTGCGCGGTCATCTCACCCCGAGATCTACTGACAGCGCCTACGACCGGCGGCGCGCGAGGCGTTCAGATGTCGCCGTCTGCGCTTCGAAGCCGTGCGCCGCGTACCAGTCGTAGGTCTTTTGAATCCCGTCGACGAGGCCGACGCGGGCCGTGTACATCGTGAGACTCGAGGTCTTGGTCATGTCCGGGCAGCGGCGCGGCGGCGAGCCAGGTGTCGGAGGAAGGGGCACGATCTCCAGCGTCTTTCCGACGATCCCGCCGATGATCGTGCCAAGCTCGCTCATCGACAGCTCGGGAGCCTGTGCCCCGATGTTGAGAGTCTCTCCCTCGCAACGCGGCGATTCCGTTGCTCGCCAGATCATCTCGACGGCATCATCGATAAAGCAGAACGTCCGGCGGTGGTCTCCCGAGTAGACTTCGAGACATCCCCCGTCGGGAGCAGCATGGGCGCGCTGGAGGAGCTCGGGGATGACGTGCGCGAGACCCATTCGAGGGCCATACACATTGTGGGGCCTGAAGATCGTGAACGGGATCCCGGCCTGGTGGCACATCGCCTCCCCGTAAATCTTCGAGAGCATGTAGGAGGTACGCGGCTGGGGGAGATCGGCCACGGTAAGCGGTGTGTCCTCGGGCGTGGGCAACGGTAACGTCGAGTACTCCATCGTCCCCGTGTACACCTCGCTCGTGGAGAGGAAGACAAAGCGGTCGAGCTCCGGCCGCCGGCGTGCCGCGTCGATCGCGTTCCGCGTCATCGCCATGTTCTCGACCAGCACATCGTAAGAACGCCGCGCGACTCGGGAGACGCCCACGATCGCCGCCAAGTGAACGATGCATCGGTAGTCGGTCTCAACGTCCGAGAGCGCTCCCGGCTCCGTCAGATCACCGTCGAGGATCCGCATCCCTCCCGACTGAACCGCCGACTCGAGCTCACCGTCACGTGTCCCGCGGGAGAAGTTGTCGACGATGTCGACCTGGACGCCTCTCGCGACGAGATGCCGCGCCAGATGCAGGCCGATGAAGCCCGCGCCGCCGGTGATCAACACCCTGCTCAGTCCCGATCGCTCCGGCCGATGCTCCCGACTGCGCAGCCCATCCGTCGCAAGAGAGCGCGCTGGCCCGCGGTGACAACATCGTTAGCGTCGAAGACGAGAGGACGCTCATCAGCAAGCCAGCCTTCGAGATCGAGCGCGGCGTACTCGGGATGCTGAACCGCAAAGACAACCGCGTCGATTCCGGCGAGCCGCGGCAGCTCACTGAGCACGTCCAGCTCGAGCTCCCTCCACTCGCGCACCAGTGGGTCGTGACAGATCACGGTCGCTCCCCGCTCGTGCGCCTCGCGGACAAATGTCTCCGACGGCGAGTTCCGGGTATCCCCGACCTCGGCTAGGTAGCTCACGCCCATGAGCACGATCGACTTTCCGGAGAGGCTGCCGCCGAGCAAGTTCTGGACCTTATCGAGGCTCGTGAGCGGCATGACCTCGTTCACGGCGACGGCGAGCGTCGAGAACGGGAAGTCGAGGTCGGGTAGGTCGTAAAACTCGCGCGCGGCGATTCGACCAAGCAGCGGATCCTTCGTGAGGCAATATCCGCCCACCCCAAAGCCGGGCTGTCGCATGTTCGAGTGCGTCGGCCGGCGTCGGATCGACTGAATCACCTCGAAGAGGTCGACACCCGCGGCCTCTGCGAAGCGTCCCCACTCTTCCATGAGCGCGATCGTCGTCGCCCGGTAGCTGTTCTCGAGGACTTTGGCGGTCTCACACGCAGTGGTCGATTGGAGGCGAGTGAGCGGGTTTGCCTCGGTGTCGATCACCTTCGACAGGAACGCCTCACAGGCGTCTGCTGCAGCGGGCGTGCGTCCCGCGTAACACCTCGGGAAATTGACGATCGAGTCGAGGTAAAGAGGACCGGGCATCACCCGTTCGTATGAATACGCGAGAAGAACCGCGGCCTCCGGGAGGCTCCGTTCTGCGAGAGCGCTCGCGAGCTCCAGGGCCGCCACCTTCTCGGTTGTGCCCGGCGGGACCGTCGTCTCGATGATCACGAGCGAGCCCGGCTGCAGGTGGCGTCCGAGCGTCTGGATCGCCTGCCGAAAGCCATCCAAATCGACGGTAGACGACCCACGGTGTCCGACGACGTCTAGTGGCACGTCGACGATGACGACCGACGCCAGGGCATAGGAGCCCTCGTCCGTGGTCGCCAGGAGATTTCCGCGCTCATGGGCGCCCGCGAACGCGTCCTCGAGCCTACGGTCGGTGATCGCAATCGGAAGCTGGCCTGCGTTGATCGCCTCCACCTTCGCGATTCCGTCAGGTGTGGGCAGATCCACTCCGATGACGTTGAAGCAGGGATGTCCGACTTGGTTACGGGCGTCCGCGACCGCTGTCGCCATTGCTGCCCCGACGAAGCCGAGACCTTGGACAACGACCACGGGAAGATCCGGTGCGACCGGGATCCGGCCGAAAACTCCGAGGACGCTGGCGAAGCCTGCCGGCGCCCGCACTCCACCTCGGTGCCGGCCGGGGCAGTGTTCGACGCCTCGAGTTCGAGTTGGCCGCAATGACCCCCCTTCACCACAGGACCTCGGAGCGGGAGCAGGCCCCGAGACTCGGAACTATAAGCGTCTTCGATCCCGATTGCGCGAGGCGCCATCACCACCTGCCGGCGCACGATCGGTCGTGCCTGGTGCGCTGGCAGAACAGGAGCGCATCCGCTACGGTCGAGTGGCTAGCGAGCCCAGGGTGTTCGGTCGTCCCCACTCTCCCCGGGGAGCGACCGAGTTTGGGCGCGAGCCGCAAGCGCCCACCCTGGGCTCTTTATTGCCGAGCACAAGAAATCGAGCTTGGGGCGCCTCTACATTGACGGAGCCCGAGCCGCGCGTCGAAGGGGCTTGCAGGTGTCGGGTACGTAAATCCAACCGGTGGTTCTAACTGCCTCGGAGCTGAGTCGCAGCCGTAGAGTCGGCCTCTTCGGACTCGGGTGGAGGGAGGCTGCTTCTTGGTCGTTTCGTTGCTGTACGCCGAGCGTCGGGACGCGGTCGCGGTCGCCGAGGAGCTGTCTCGCTGATCTACAAGCTCCTCGGTTTCCATGAGGGCAAGTTCCCCGCCGACGTCAAGCGCATGAACGCCAGTTTCGAGTGGCTCGGTCCGGCCGGCGACCTCGCGCGGGCGATTGAGCGAAGCAAGAACGGTGAGAACACCGAGCCAATCCCGCTCGATGGAGACCCCTATCACCAATCGTGGGGATACGCGCTTCGTTTGGTCCTCACCTACTCGTATCTGGATCGGCCAAGTGACGTCGCTCGCCTGTACGACGCGTTGGCAAAGAGCTACATCACGTAAGGAGCGAAGCCATGCGCTTCGACACGCTCAACTTCACACTCGTTGGCTTGGCGGCTCTCCTCATTGCCGTTGCCCTGTTCCGCTCGCAAGCCTTCAACGCGGCCACGCAACCCAAGAACCCAATCGGCTTCTAGCCATGGCTGGGGGCGGCACCTGTGCTCCGCGATCGGAGCTCTCGTTGCTGTCGGAAGCAGTGCGGTCGCCGCTGTTGAGACGCATTCGTTCTACCTTCGTCTCGCTTTTTGACTTGCTAACTCTCGGGAGCGCAGAGTCGCGGTCGGCGGTGGCACGCCCACGATCAAGCTGGCCAAGTAGAGCAGCGACGCCATTCGTTGTCGCCGGCGGGCTCGAAGAAGAAGCTGCCGGCGTCGCTGAGCAGGTAGTACCGGTGGGGGTGAAGCTCTGCGCCCACCGGCTCCTCCTGCTCGCCACCCATGCACGACCGGTGGATCCACTTCCGACCTTGCCACTTGACGCATGGCTGCACGCCAGCCGCCGTCCCGAAACGGAGTCGATCCTCCGAAGGCGCAGATCCGCGACTATCGGACAGATGACCTCGGGAACAGACGCACGACCCGAGACCAACGGCGCTGCTGAGCGCGACGAGCAAGCGATCGCGCTTGTCGCGGAGCCGGAGGAGCCAACGTCAGCCAACGTGGCGATCCGGCCCGCGAACGCTATCGCCGCGAAACGTTGAAACGTTGAAACGTTGTCCGACAGCGGGCACGGCACTGCGAGTCCTTGTCGCGATTCCGCCAAAGTGCGACAACTGCGCACTTCGACACGAGCAGAGCGAACTACCGCTTGCCGCTGCCGGCGCTCTGGGGAGCCCGTTGGGTGGGGGCTCGGCCGGCTCGGGAGACCTCAGTGATGCGCGATCACTCGGTCGATGATCCCGTACTCGCGCGCCTCTTCCGGCGTCATGAAGTAGTCGCGCTCCATGTCCTTCGAGACCCGCTCGAGCGGCTGGCCCGAGTGCTCGGCAATGATCTCTTCCAGGCGCCGCTTGACGCTGATTACTTCGCGTGCCTGGATCTCGATATCGGTTGCCTGCCCTTCGAAACCGCCGGAGACCTGGTGGAGCAGAGTCTTCGCGTTTGGCAGCGCCGTCCGCTTCCCCTTCGTGCCGCCGGCGAGGAGCAGGGCGCCCATCGACATCGCGATCCCGACACACGTCGTCTGGATGTCGGGCCTGACGAACTGCATCGCGTCATAGATCGTGAGCCCGGCGTAGACCGAGCCGCCGGGCGAGTTGATGTAGATCGAGATGTCGGTGTCCGGCTCCTCTGACTCGAGGTGCAGGAGCTCGGCCACGACCAGGTTTGCGATCTGGTCGTCGATCGGCGTGCCGA
>WNFX01011234.1_pt1 | contig 12692 bp, 11 predicted proteins | sample 5400111 | NCBI WGS metagenome assembly WNFX01 (sample SAMN13153363, study PRJNA577476) | soil metagenome | isolation source: 40 cm soil or saprolite under grassland replicate 1 | place: USA:California | collected 2016-06-15
GAGCTGATATAAGTCATGGGGAATATGAAACTTATTTGCCCTTGTTAAAAGAACGTTTTGCTGCTGTAGAAAAAGAAGAAATTTTGCAAAGAGTGGCAGCACTGGAGTTTGATCGTTTTTTAAAGTACTACGAAAATGCTGCTGATCTTAATTTAAGAGAAGAAAAGAGAGAGCGAATTGAGAAAACAGTTCATCGTGATACAAGAGGAAGAAGCTTTGGTAATGGCAGCTACCAACGTTTATTTGTAAATCTTGGAACCAAGGATGGATTTTACAAAGCCAGCTTTCTTCAATTTATCCTTGATATGAGTGATTTGAATAAGGATGTGCTAGGACGGGTTGATATGAGAGAAATGAATAGCTGGATAGAGATAGAACCAGCTGCAGCCAAGAAAATGATGAAGGCTATTGATGGCAAGAATTTCCGTGGCAGACGCATCAGGATGAATGAAGCAGATTCGGTACGACATTCAAAAAAAACAGCATAATAATTTTTTTCTTTGGAATGGATGATTAATTTTGGCGCATGACAATCACAAAAGCACCCAATTGGTTTTATTTTTATTACTTCTTTAGCCGGAAGCCGGGAATGCTTTTGTTGAAAATCTATTAAGCAAGAAGCTAAAATCAACATAAGGTCCCGGTCAAAAGCCGGGATTTTCTTTGTCCCCTACTCCACAAGGGGGGAAAGAATCAGTGATAAAAAATTTAACGCAGTAATGTATGATAGAAAAAAATAAGGAAGTTTCGCTAAGTGAGCCAGATACGGATGCAAGTCCCCCCTTTCGGGAGGGGTTTGCAATACAAGGTTATGAAGGCAGCTTTCATCAAATGGCGGCACAGCAATTCTTCGGAAAACAAGTTGAAGTAATTCCTTGTGCTACATTTCGTGAATTGGTAAAATTAGCAGCCAGTAAAAAAGAAAGCGATGGAGGAGTAATGGCGATTGAAAACTCGATTGCGGGCAGCATTTTATCGAATTATAATTTGCTTCAGAGAAGCAACCTTGTAATAGTTGGGGAAGTGTATCTGCAGATCAGGCAAAACTTACTGGTAAATCCCGGCGTAAAGCTCGAAGATATTCGGGAAGTACATTCACACCCTATGGCCATTCAGCAATGCTTTGATTTTCTGGATAAATACAACTGGAAACTGGTAGAAACGGAGGATACCGCTTTAAGCGCAAAACAAATCCATCAACACAAAAGCAAACATATTGCAGCCATTGCAGCAAAACTGGCTGCTGAATTATTCAGTCTTGATGTGATTGTCCCAAATATTCATACGCTAAAAAATAACTACACAAGATTCCTGATATTAAAAAGGGAAGACACTGTCCTGGAAATAAACGATGCCGATAAAGCTTCTGTAAGCTTCCATACGGATCATTCAAGGGGAAGTCTTGCGAGAGTGCTGACGGAAATTGCGGAAGGCGGTATTAATCTTAGTAAGCTTCAAAGTTTTCCTATTCCTGACACTGATTTTAAATACAGCTTTCATGCAGATATGGAGTTTGAAACTGTTAATCAATTTCAAAAAGTAATTGAGGAAATAAAACCTATCACCGAGAATTTAAAAATATACGGTATCTATAAACGTGGGGAGTGGAAATAATTCAAAAATAAATGCCAAATGACAAATAACAAATCTCAAATAAACTTCAATGTCCAAATTAAAAATTTTGATTTCTAGTTTATTTGGTTCTTGGGATTTGCTTTTTGATGCTTTTAGTTAAACAAGGTCTATGCAACTTGCACAACGATTAGACGGCATTGGAGAATATTATTTTTCTCAAAAACTGAGAGAAATAGATCAGCTGAATAAAGAAGGCAAGAATATCATTAACCTTGGTATCGGCAGCCCTGATTTGCCACCACATCCCGACGTGATAAAAACATTGCAGGAGGAAAGTGCAAAAACAAATGTGCATGCTTATCAACCTTATAAGGGATCTCCTGTATTGCGCAACGCTATTAGTGAATGGTATAAAAAATGGTATCTCGTTGATTTAAATCCTGACACTGAAATTCTACCGTTAATCGGCAGCAAAGAGGGTATCATGCATATTTGCATGACTTATTTTGAAAAAGGATTTTCTGTGCTGGTTCCTAATCCCGGGTATCCTACTTATTTAAGTGCTGTTAAATTATCAGGTGCAAATCCTGTATATTATAAGTTAAAAGAAAAAAATAATTACGAACCCGATTTTGGAGAGCTCAAAGAAATTATTGAGGCCCATAAATCCTCCGGTCAGGGGACCATTGGACTTTTTGTCAACTATCCTCAAATGCCCACAGGGCAACTACCAACCAGAGACTTGTTTGAAAAGCTGGTCGCATTTGCCCGAAAAAATAATATTCTCATCATCCATGATAATCCCTACAGTTTTATTCTGAATGATAATCCAATGAGTATGTTAAGTGTCGATGGCGCAAAGGATTGTGTGATTGAATTGAACTCACTAAGCAAATCTCATAATATGGCAGGCTGGAGAGTGGGTATGCTTTGCGGGTCAAAGGAAAGAATCGATGAAGTGCTTCGTTTTAAAAGTAACATGGATAGCGGTATGTTTCTTCCTGTTCAGTTAGCCGCTGCCAAGGCTCTATCATTAGGCAAGGAATGGCATAACGAAGTAAATTCTGTTTACCGTAAAAGAAGAGAAAAAGTTTTTCAATTATTAGAGGTCTTAAACTGTACTTTTTCAAGAGATCAGGCCGGTTTATTCGTGTGGGCAAAGATCCCTGGGAAGTTTAAAGATTGTTACGATTGTTCCGATTATGTTCTTCATAATTTTTCTGTTTTTATTACCCCCGGTGGAATTTTTGGCAGCGAAGGCGACAAATACGTAAGGGTCAGCTTATGTATGGCTGAAGAAAAGATTGAACAAGCGAAACAAAGAATAGTTCCTACGTGACTGATGCAGTCGGAAAGGATCATTATCAATCAATAATTATTTCATGGAACGTAAGAAAATCACAATAGTAGGAGTTGGGCTCATCGGCGGTTCGTTAGCCTTGCAACTTCATGAGAAGAAAATCTCTTCAAAATTGTTTGGAGTCGAGTCAAACGAATTTCATGCGCAAAAAGCAGTGGAGTTAGAATTAGTCGACGAAATTTTATCTCTTAATGAAGGCATAAAGCAATCCGATGTAATTATTCTCGCTGTGCCGGTAGATAGTATGGTCCGTTTGTTACCGGAGGTATTAAATAGGATTAGCAACCAGGTGGTGATAGATCTTGGATCGACAAAATCACAATTAATTGATGCAGTAAAGAATCATCCGAAGCGTGGACGCTATGTGGCTGCACACCCTATGTGGGGAACAGAATACAGTGGCCCACTGGCTGCAGTAAAAGGAGCTTTTGAAAACATAGCGGTTATCATTTGCAATCCAGAGGACTCTGATGCCGATGCCCTGAAATGGACAAAGGATATGTTTAGCAAGATCCGGATGCGAATTCTTGAAATGGATGCAGAAGCTCATGATCTGCACGCAGCTTATGTAAGTCATATTTCACACATCACATCGTTTGCCTTAGCCAACACAGTACTTGAAAAGGAAAAAGAAGAGGAAGCTATTTTTGAATTGGCAAGTGCAGGTTTTGAGAGCACCGTGCGACTGGCAAAAAGCAACCCTGCTATGTGGGTTCCTATCTTTAAACAAAATCGCGAAAATGTGCTTGATGTTTTAAATGAACATATTGCCCAACTAAAAAAATTCAAAAGCTGTCTTGAAAAAGAAAACTATGAATACCTGCTTGAGCTTATTGAACATGCAAACAAAATAAGAGCAATTATAGATTCCAAATAAGAATTATAAATCTTTTGATCTTTCAATTATACTACTTGTAGAATATCCTTCGATAATCGGATTGATAACAACTCTCCCTCCCATTTTTATGACTTCCCTTGCACCAACAATTTGTTCAATTGTATAGTCACCTCCTTTTACCAGCACATCTGGTCGTATTGCATTAATTGATTCGAGCGGAGTATCTTCTTCAAAAGTTATAACCGCATCAACCATTAACAATGATGCAAGTATCAAAGTCCGTGTTTCCTGGTTATTAACCGGCCGGTTGTTACCTTTTAATCTTTTTACCGAAACGTCTGAATTTACCCCAACAACTAAATAATCGGCCTCTTTTGCTGCCTGCGACAAAGAAAAAATATGTCCCGGGTGAAGAATATCGAAGACCCCATTTGTAAAGACAATCGTTTTTTCTAATACCTTCCACTGCGCAATTCTCCGCAGCAATTGCGGCAGCGTCAAAATTTTTAGTGGTATGATATCAGCTCTTTTCAGAAATAATTTTTCTTTTATTGAAATAAGGAATAGCCGCAAAACTAAATATTCCTCCTATCAGCACCACAAAAGTTTGAACGAGCCATAAAATCCAACCAAATGCGAGAGCTACACCCTCTTGTAATCCATAAAGCTCCATGGTTTTTTTTAGTAGCAAAGCATAAGCACCAATACCTCCCGGGGTGGCAATCATTCCAATACTACCTGCAGATAAAACCGCAAAAGCTTGTTTTACTCCGTATTGCTGTGTCTCCTGCAAGGCAAAAAAACCAATATAGCCCGCGAGTAAATAAAGAGACCAGAGAGCAACTGTATAAAGCAGAAACAATCCCCTCTTTTGTAAATGTTGCACAGCGCTAATGCCTTGCCACACGCTTCTGCCAATTCTTTTGAATAGGGCAATAACATCTGAAATTTTTAATGATCATCCATAAAAGAATAAATAAAATAATAATAGCGATGACGATCGCTCCAATAATATAACCAGGAATTTTTTTTCGGGAAGGATCGCGGGGGGAATGAAAAAAAGCATTGATCAGGTCTGTGTAAAGCCCTGGTTGAATCGCTAAAGTGATTGCAAAAATAGTAAGCAAGGTTATGGCGTCAATAATTCTTTCAAGAATGATAGTACCTATTAATTTATCAGCCGGTACTTTCTCATATCTGGCCAGCAATGTACATTTCAATATTTCTCCTAATCTTGGAACTGCCTGGTTAGTAAGGTAGCCAACCATTACCGCGAAAAAAGTGTTTTCAGTTCTTGGATGGTACCCGAGGGAGTTAATAAGTAATTTCCATCGTACTGCTCTTACAAGATGACTTGTTATAAGAATCGCAAATACAGGGATGATGAGCCAATATCTTGCATGGTTTAGTGCGGTTTTTATTTGAGATTTTTTTTCTGCGTTAATGTCCTTGAGGGACCACCATGCAAGAAAAATTCCCAGGCCCAGGAATAAAAGGTATTGAAATATTGTAAACAGCTTTTTCTTCATGGATACCGAAAATAAACTTACAACTCCAATTCTCAAAACAAATGGTAGTGTCTGATGAAGGAAAATTTAATTACAATTTATTTCCTGCCCAGACGTCTCACTGGCTCGAATGCCCTTTACGGCAGCCCTATATTATCTATTAGCCGAACATCATCAATATAAGCCGCTATAAGACCGATAATATTTGTGCGGGAATCCCATTCATTTATCGGCTTTAATGTTTTGGCATCTGCAATTTCAACATAGTCTATTTTGATCCCTTTTACCTCAAGCCGCTGAACAGCTTCTTTTTTTAAATCAGCCAAAGATCCTTTATTAAGATTTTCTTTTAAAAAGATAAGTGTTTTATAGAGGGACGGGGCTTTTGCCCTTTCTTCAGCATTCAATCGCATATTCCGGCTACTCATGGCTAATCCATCATTTTCACGAACGATTGGACACAACCTCAGCTGAATCGATTTTTCTAATCCCATTAACTCTATCAGCTTTCCGATTATCATGCATTGCTGATAATCTTTTTGCCCCAGGTAAAGCTTGTCGGGCAATACCATTGATAAGAGTTTTTCAACTGCCATGCATACTCCCTGAAAATGTCCCGGTCTGAATTCACCTTCCAATATTGTTTCCAGGTAGCCCAGCTCATAATGCTCTTTTTCCTGAATACCTTGCGGATAAATTTCATTGGCCGCCGGCAGAAATAAGATATCGCTGCCATTTGATTCAAGTTTGTAAATATCCCGGGTAAGCGTTGAAGGGTATTTTTGAAAATCCTTTGGATCATTGAACTGGGCGGGGTTGACAAAAATGCTGCAAATAGTAACCCGATTTTCTCTTGTTGCAACCTTTAATAATGAAATATGGCCTTCATGAAGTGCCCCCATTGTTGGAACAAAACCAATGTCTTGATTTTTTTCTCTACCAATATCCAGGTGTTTTCGCAGGTCTTTTGCTTTTTTGAATATGATCATTTCACAGTTATTATTGACGAAAGCCTTTCTAAATTCAAGTTCAGAATAAATTGGCTAACTTTGCGGACTTTAAAAAATACTGATTACCAAAAGCGCCTAAAATGTCAGCAAAGAAAAGAATTTTATTTATTGCCAATGAAATGTCGCCCTACCTGGAGCTTACGGAATTTTCTGAGATTGTAAACAAACTGGCAATAAAGGCAAATGACAATGGTTTTGAAGTGAGATGTATAATGCCACGGTTCGGAATCATCAATGAGCGCAGACACCGCCTTCATGAAGTGGTTCGCTTATCCGGCATCAATGTTTCGGTAGATAATGAGGATCATCCGCTTCAAATCAAAGTGGCCTCATTACCAAATGCAAGATTGCAGGTTTATTTCTTGGATAACGAGGAGCTTTTTAAGAGAAAATTTGTTTTTCATGACGAGCATGAAAAATGGTTCGATGACAACGGCCTTCGCACTATATTCTTCTGCAAAGGAGCTCTAGAAACGGTGAAAAAATTTGGCTGGCCACCGGATGTTATTCATTGCAGTGGATGGATGACGGGTTTAATTCCCGGCTATTTAAAAACAGTATACAAAAAAGAACCTGTTTTCTCCCATAGTGAAATTCTTTTTACAATAGGACAAAATACATTCAAAGAGAAATTAGGATCGGATTTTTTAAAGAAGGCTCTTATTCATCCTTCATTAAAAGAAAAGGATCTTGAAGTGTATAAAGAAGCAAACAATTTGGCTATGTTTCGTGGAGGAGCAACCTATGCGGACGCAATTAGTTTTGGCGCAGAAAAGGTTGAAAAGAAATTGATTGATGAATTTTCAAAAGTAAAAGGCAAAAAAACTTTACCCTATAATGCAGAGTCAGATTTAACAGACTATTTACAACTCTATGGCGATCTTGCGGCCAAATAATTAAGTTGATTTTCAGAGAAATTGACAGCATGAAAACCAAATTTTATTCCTAATCAAATTATTGTGAAGAGCAGAATTCTAGTCCTTTCGATCGGTTCAGTTTTTTTTACCTCTCTAATTTTTTTATCCTGCAAAAAGATCAATGAAGCAACTGAGTTGGGCGATGACCTGTTACCTGCGGTAGATAATGTGCACACATTTGAAGTCGCTTTAAAAGCTGTTACCAGTAACATTTTGATCGATGATTCTACAAAAGTTTTTTATAGTGATCGTGTTGCGCTTGGTAATATTAATGACCCGGAGTTTGGACGCACCCATGCCAACATAGATTTTAATATTACTCCTTCATCGTTTGGTAGCTACCCTTTTTTGAAAAAAGATTCCCTTGCAATCGATTCAGTTGTTCTTTCTTTATCCTACCAGGGTGCTTATGGTGATACGGTGACCAATGGAATTCAAACCGTAAGAGTTTTTGAAATTGATCAGAATTCCGGATTTAATGATACAACCCTTTATAAGTTCAGGGATCCCACGTCCGATTTTGCAACAACCGGCCCCGAGCTGGGTTCAGCAACGTATACCATTAACAAACTAAAGGACTCAACAACCTTAATAAGGGGTTCTGATACATCAAAAGTGAGTAATGTTGTAAGGATCCGATTGAATAATAGCCTGGGAGACCGTTTCGCACAATATGATACTACCAGTTCTGCAAATGGAGGTTTTAAAAATGATTCAATATTCAGAACACTTTTTCGCGGTTTTGCCATTAAGGCTGACCCAACGGGAAATGCCTTGAGCTATTTCAGCTTGTCGGATGTTTCAAACACAAAATTGACCGTTTACTTCAGAACTACAGGTGCTTCTAAAGACACTACATCATTTGATTTCCATCACAGCGCAAATGGCCAGTCAAATTATATTAACCGGCAAAATGGCGGTAATTATCTTGCTTATCTTAATAGTGGTGCAGGGGATAAAATTTATTTGCAGTCTGCACCCGGATCATACGTGTCTATAAAAATTCCCGCACTCGATACATTCGGCAATAAGGTTATTCACCGTGCGGAGCTCCTGGCAATAAAAATTCCATCTGCATCGGATGGTATTTTTTCGCCTCCTTCACGATTAATTCTAGACAGAACAAATAAATTTACTCCAGACACGGCCTTTATGCTGCAAAACGATCTGGTTGCAGATGCTACCGGTAATATTGGATTTTCTGCCTTTGGCGGCACGCTGCTTTCCGACAACACCTATCGATTCAATATTTCCAGATATGTGCAGAGTATTGTTACAAAGCATGAGCCGAATGATACGCTGAGGTTATATGCTCCTTTGAGGACTACTATTTATAATTCTACTTTTAAAACATACCTGGTGATACCAGTGGTTGATGCAATTGCTAAAGGAAGAGTTGTGCTTGGTGGTGGCAGCCATGCTGATTCATCAATGCGGCTCCGTTTGAGAATAATATATTCCAACCTGTGATTTGTGCTATTTATATTTGCACCAGATTTTATTTTTATTTCTGAATTGCTGAATTGAGATCGGAACGACGAATGCCTGCCTGTCGGCAGACCGGACTGCGACGCAACCAAAGAGTAATCAGGGATCCGAAAGCTGGTATCATAAAATAAATCTGACATCAACAATCTAAAATCTAAAATCAAACATGGCTTATTTGTTTACTTCCGAAAGTGTTTCTGAAGGTCACCCAGATAAAGTGGCCGATCAGATTTCTGATGCATTGATTGATAATTTTCTCGCTTTCGATCCGGAGTCAAAAGTGGCTTGTGAAACGCTGGTTACCACTGGCCAGGTTGTGCTTGCCGGCGAAGTGAAATCAAAAGCTTACCTGGATGTGCAGGAAATCGCCCGCAGTGTAATTCGCAACATCGGCTATACAAAAAGCGAATACATGTTTGAGGCACATTCCTGCGGAGTGCTCTCCGCCATTCATGAACAATCATCGGACATTAACCAGGGAGTTGATCGAACAAAAAAAGAAGAACAGGGTGCGGGCGACCAGGGAATGATGTTTGGCTATGCCACTAATGAAACCGAGGATTATATGCCGCTGGCGCTGGACCTTGCGCATAAATTATTACAGGAACTTGCTGCCTTACGCAGGGAAAATAAGCAAATAAAATATTTGAGACCTGATGCGAAGAGCCAGGTGACCTTGGAATATGATGATAACAACAAGCCTGTACGAATTGATGCCATAGTTGTATCAACTCAGCATGATGAATTTGATAAAGAAGAAAAAATGCAGGCAAGGATCAGGAAAGATATTCTTGGGATTCTAATTCCGCGAGTGAAGAGTAAGTATAAAAAATATGCCCGTCTTTTCAACGACAAGATTAAATATCACATTAACCCTACGGGCAAGTTTGTAATTGGAGGACCACATGGTGATACAGGATTGACGGGAAGAAAAATTATTGTTGATACTTATGGCGGCAAAGGTGCACATGGAGGGGGTGCTTTTAGTGGCAAAGATCCTAGTAAGGTTGACCGTAGTGGTGCGTATGCTACGAGACATATTGCCAAAAATCTTGTCGCTGCCGGGGTATGTGATGAAGTGCTGGTTCAGGTTTCCTATGCTATCGGAGTGGCCCAACCAACAAGTATTAGTGTGAAAAGTTTTGGTACGGCGAAGGTGAAATTGACTGACGGGCAAATTGGTGAGAAGGTAAAAGGCATCTTCGATATGCGTCCGTATTTTATTGAGCAGCGATTGAAATTGCGCAATCCCATTTACAGTGAAACTGCCGCTTACGGCCACATGGGTCGCAAACCTGAGATTGTTGAAAAAACTTTTAGTTCTCCTGAAGGAAGACAGGTGAAGAAAAAAGTTGAGTTATTTACTTGGGAGAAGCTCGATTATGTTCAGAAAATAAAAAAAGAGTTTGGGTTGAAGTAAATTAAATCAGCATAAGATCTAAAACCTGCAAGGTGAAATTAACTTGCAGGTTTTTTATTTACGGATTAATCGAATGAGGATATTCTTATTTTTTTACCCTTGTCTTCAAACTTGCTTCCTTTTTTCTTTAGTGTTTCTTCTTGCTTTTTCTCATTACCCAAGAGATCATTGACATATTTATCAACAGTTGCCTGGGTTACTGTAACTGGTTTGCCATTTATAATCGCTTCTGTTGCGTAAGAATGCAGCAAGCCGTCAAAGTTTTGCATAAATAGTTCATGGCTGGCAAAGATGTCCGCACCAATTACTTTATTTCCGGTGACTACTACTACACCCACTATATCTTTTTCGGAATTTATTGCCGGTGTAAAAAAATAAATGTATTTATTCAACTTCGATTTATAATCGGAAGATTGATCAAGCGCCGTATAGGTGCTTGTCGAGTTTTCAGTTTTATTTTTTGCGTTAATCTCGCTTACTTTACTCCAAACCTTTGACTGATCTTTTTCTTTTTCCACTACTTTACGCAACTCAACGCTGCTGTAATTATAATATCCGGTAAATGCAGCGGTACCCTCGCTAACTGAACTTTGGCCTCTCACACTCTCACTCCGTGCCGACCATCTTCCCTGTTCCACACAGAAAACTGACAGATCTTTCTTGCCACTGTTTGGATAAAGAACCATGTCTGTGTTGATGACACGATCCTGCTGGCCACCTTTTATTACTTCACCGCAATTGACAATGATTGTGTCCTTTGATTTGTTCTCAATGGTCAGCGTATTGACAGTGCCTCCGTTTCCCTTTTCCGTAATAACTATTTTCTTCTGTGCCAATGCCTGTTTCAGAGGGATAAACTTCGTTAAGTTTCGAAAAGCAAGTTTAAAACTGTCCCTGGCAATAACGGGATAGAGCCTGAGATTTTCGTAAGTAAATTTTTTGAGATTGTCTGTGCTTGGATTCCTGTTATAAACAAGAAAATTTTCACTCAATTTGAACTGCGAAAAAACAGCAAGAGGGAAAAGCAAAGCAATGAAGGTTATGGTTTTCATGACTGAAGTTTTCGGAGAGATGCGAGGGTTTTGGCTTTTACATAAGTTGCTCATTTAAAAAAAAGTTAAACCATTAGATTTGCGAGTTAAATAGAGTTTGTAATGAAAAAATTCCGTCAGCAGCATCGTCCAAAAAAAAGTTCGCTGATAATTGGCAGAGACGCAGTGAGAGAGGCGATTAAATCCGGCAAGCAACTCGATAGAATTTATCTTCAAAATAACGTGCAGAGCAAATGGGCTGAAGAAATTAAAAGACTAGCCTCACAGCATAGTGTCCCTATTAATAAAGTTCCGGCTGAAAAATTTAGTGGCTTCAATATTTCAAATCATGAAGGTGTTGTAGCACAGATAGCAAAAGTTCAATATCATGAGCTGCAGGAGATAATTTCGTTTGTTGTTGAAAAAGGTGAGTCACCCTTGTTTTTAATTTTAGATGGGATTACTGACATAAGAAATATTGGCGGCATTGCACGAACTGCCTATTGCTGTGGTGTGCATGCCATTATAATCCCCGAGAAAGGAATAGGGGCTTTGAATGAGGACGCGATTCTTACCTCTGCTGGCGCGTTGGAAAAAATTCCGGTCTGTAGAATAAACAGTCTAATGAAAGCAGTAGACGAACTGCATTTGAATGGCATAAAGGTTTTTGCAAGCGAGATGACTGCCCAAAAAAATTTATTTGACTGTGGTTTTAAAGAACCGTGTGCAGTTGTAATGGGCAATGAAGAAAAAGGAATTTACCCTGCATTGATCAAGATCTGCGACGAAAAATTCAAAATCCCCATGGCTGGGGATTTCGAATCGTTGAATGTATCCGTTGCTACTGGCATGATCCTCTACGAGGTGATGAAGCAACGAATGGAAGGAAAATAATCGCGGAAGGCGATTTGAATTTTCATGTATTGGTTCAATAGATAATGGTTTTTAATTGCATGATGGTAGTATTGAAGGAAAACTGCTTTTGTAATGGTTGTTCGTCCAGCAATTGTTTGTTCCTGAACCATCCCACAATAGATCCACACCAGGTAAAGGAATGCCCGAAGGTGGCGCTGATCCATTATTGTTGAGCACATTGCTTAAAATTTTTGTCCCATCGGGATTGGGTTCAATATCTGCAAAAGCAGCAGGTGGAATTCCGGCTAATGAGCCAAGTAGGAGTGTGCTCACAGTTGCAATGCCTACAAAATGATTGTCGCTAACATTATTATTTTGAACAGTAGTTTGATCGGTGCCAACGACAAGAATGCCTGAACCACTTGGAACAAAATTTTCAAAACCCCCGCCTGGCTCTGAAAAATTTATATGATTGTTGTTGTAAACATGGTTGTTGCTTATCATAATATTTGCCGATGTTTTTGTAGTGAGGCCGGGCAATAATACCACCAGCATACCTGCCACATTATCATAGCTTTGATTTTTATTTGCAGTTACGTTTGAGCAGTTCTCAATTTCCAGTCCATTTACATTGGCATTAGCCGTATTAAAATTTAATTCGATAGTGTTGGATTGACCAATATAAATCCC
>WNFX01006391.1_pt1 | contig 12690 bp, 15 predicted proteins | sample 5400111 | NCBI WGS metagenome assembly WNFX01 (sample SAMN13153363, study PRJNA577476) | soil metagenome | isolation source: 40 cm soil or saprolite under grassland replicate 1 | place: USA:California | collected 2016-06-15
TGCTCGAGCCGCCTCAGCCGGGGTGCTTGCCTGCTTGAGCGCTCCAGAGCGAACTTCTGCCCGAACTTCTGCCCATCTGAGCGGACCTGAGCCAACTGAAGCCGACCCGAACAAGCGGAGAGCGGCCTGGCTAAGCGGAGCGGCCTTTATCCGCAGACCTCCAAAACCGGGGGTTGCAGGTTCGAGTCCTGCCGCCCCTGCTTGCCGTTGAAGTCCGGCTTCGGCTGCGCCGAAGCCATGACGACTTCAACGGCTTCGGTGCAAGGCCCAGCGGTTGTGAGCCGCGCCCGCCATGTCGGTCGCGGCGGCGTTATCGGGTTGGCAACAGGAAGACGTGGTTCGTTATGACGTACTTGCCGGCGGGGAGTCGGCCCGCACCGGCGAACGTCCCGACCAGCTCGCTCCGGGCGGCAGGCTCGCAGGCAAAGCCGGCGTGAAGCGCGAGGCAAAGCGACCCGGGCCGGCCGTCCGGATTGCATGCGGGCTTGCGGCCTAGAAGCAGGATCCCGCACTCGGTTCCATGCCGCCTGTGACGTCGGCTGATCACCAGGGTCGCTCGGGTGTCGTTCTTGACCGAGGCGGAGACCGCCCAGCCGTTGGGCCGGACGACAAAGCGACGGACGTCGACGACCAGGCGGTTCCCCGGTTGGCCCGCGGCCTCGTGCCAGTTGAGGGCGACCGTCTGCTCCGGCTCCGGTCGCGAAGACTCTGCCGTCCCACAACCCGCGACCGTGAGGGCCAGGGGGGCGAGCGTCGCCAAACCGGCTTTCCGAACGGACGAAGCTTTCATCGGAATCGAATGTCCCACTCCGAGCTCAATGCGACCGAAGCCGAACCTCCACAGACGGGGCCAAGACCGGCAATGACAGAGACGAGGGGCCGGCGCGTGGTCGGCCCCTCGTCGAACGCTTACGGGTTTTTACGGCGCGCTGGTGATTGCGCTGAGGGCATTCACCTGGCCGTGCCCGTACCAGGAGTTGTATCCGGCACCACCCGTGCACGTTTGCGCAGCTCCGTTCGAGACCGACGTGAACGGACTGTAGAGCGCGAGCGTTGCGGGGTCCGGGCAGGCGATCGAGTCCGCCGTTTGCGTAATCATCGTTGCCACTCTGCCCGGTGATAACCGGCCGTACCGGCTTTCGATCAGCGCTGCGACGCCGGTCACGTGCGGCGCTGCCATCGAGGTGCCCTCGAGGTAGAGGTACTCGGCGCACGGCGAGACCGAGCAGTCGAACACCTTGAACGACGCCGGGAGAATGGTCTCGTAGAACGAGCCTGGCTGGATCGTCGAGAGCACGGTTCCATTCGGAGCCGCAGGGGTGACCTGAAGGAAGTCGTCGCCGCTCGGCGCCGTCACCTGGATCACACCGGATCCGTAGTTCGAGAAGTAGGACTTGATCCCGAGATTGCCGTCGCCGGAGACCCCGATGACTCCCGGGATCTCGACGGGAATGACTGCGCAGTCGTTCCGAATCCGCCGCGTCTCGCCCGGGGTGTTGTCGGGGCTGATGATGTCCTGCGTCGGATGCGCGAGGTCGTCGGCGAAATTGCCGGCGGCAGCGACGACGACCACGCCCTGGCTCATGGCGTACTTGATCGCCCGCCTCTCAGCGTTCCAGATCGCGCGTTGCTCCGGGTCGTTACGGCAGTTGAACAGCCACGGATCGGCGAAATAGCTGTTGTTCGTGACGTTCATGTGGTGGGTGCCCGCCCACATGAACGCGCAGACGATCATCTGCGGCAGCAGCGATCGTTCCCGCAGTGTGCGTGCCGTGCCCCAAAAGGTCGTTCCCGGGCGGAAGGGGCGCGGGTGCCCCGCTCGAGCAGTCCGTGCTGTCCGCCGCGTCGTAGTTCGGCGCGAGGTCCGGATGCTCGAAATCCATGCCGCTATCGATGTCGCCTACCAGGACCGAGTTGCTTCCGCCCGTGATCGCATGCGCCTCCGGCGTATGGATCTGGGCCATGTCCCATTGCAGCGGCGACAAGTTGTCCGTGTCGCTCGCGGGCGAGTTCGGCAGACCACCCGGCAACGGGCCCTTGGCCAGGAGGCTCTCGTCTGGGAGCTTGACACCGAATCCCCGCGTCGACGCGGCTGCGTCGATCCGCGAGTCTTTGAGTACCGCAGTGCTGAAGCCCGGCGAGTTGGACCGAGCGATCATCACCCCGATCTGCGGATAGGTCGCGACCACCGACCCGCCGGCCTGTTTGACCGTTGCGGCCGCGTCCGACGCGACCGAGTCCTGCTTGTAAAGGATGACGTAGTTCTGCGCGAAGGCGCTCGAGGCGAACGCCAGAGCCGCGGTTCCGAGCGCGGCGGTAACGCAGAGACGAAGCAAAGGTCGCTTCATGTCCTGCCCTCCCCCTCTCGGGTACGGAAGGGCGATTATAGGTGGGTTCGAACCCTGATCCCGACCGGCGGCGGTTCGCGATGCCCGTCCGCTCGAACGGGACGTTGCCCGACCTTGCCAGCGGCGACCGTATCGGCAGACAATGCCCTGTGGGGGAGCGAGAGAAGCGTCTGGCGCGCAACGAGGCCCTGTATCGGGAAGTCAACGAGCGCGTCTCCGAGGTGGCCGAACAGTTCGAAGCGGAGACCGATACGCCGGTCGGTTTCATCTGCGAGTGCGGCGCCGCCGACTGTACCGAGCAGATCCCGATCACATTGGGCCAGCACGAGACGATCCGAGCCGAGCCGACCCGCTTCGCCGTCGTTTCGGGCCATGAGTTACCGGAGATCGAGACCGTCGTCGAGCGCCACCCGGCCTACCTCGTCGTCGAAAAGCGCCAAGCAGACGCTCAAGAGGTGGCCGCTGCGTTTAGTACTCGAGCTCGTGGCCAAGAAAGCATCCGGCCTGCTGGTGGGGCGGCAGGCCGATTCGGCGAAGGAGCCGTCGAGCCTCGGGAGAAGGGCGCGGCCCCTGTCGCCCACTTGGGCCCCGGAAAAACGTTGGGCGGTAGGCTCAGCCCGTGGCGATTCTCGAGTCTCACGTCGAGCCTGGCGAAGAACACGAGCGCAGGCGCGCGCAGATGGAGCAGCTCGTCGCGGAGCTTCGAGAGCGCACGGCGCTGGTCGCGCTCGGAGGTGGTCAGAAGGCGGTCGAGCGACACCGTTCTCGAGGGAAGCTGACGGCGCGAGAGCGAATCGACCGGCTCGTCGACGCCGGCAGCGCATTCCTGGAGCTTTCGGCCCTGGCTGCCTGGGACGTATACGAGAGACAGGCCCCGTCGGCCGGCATCGTCACCGGCATTGGTGTGATCGAGGGGTTGGAGTGCGTCGTGATCGCCAACGACGCGACGGTCAAGGGCGGCACTTACTTCCCGCTCACGGTCAAGAAGCACCTGCGGGCGCAAGAGATCGCCGGCCAGAACCGCCTGCCGTGTGTCTACCTCGTCGACTCCGGCGGTGCCTTCCTCCCGCTCCAGGCAGAGGTGTTCCCCGACCGCGACCATTTCGGCCGGATCTTCTTCAACCAGGCGCGGCTTTCCGCACAGGGGATTCCCCAGATCGCTTCGGTGATGGGCTCCTGTACTGCCGGAGGCGCCTACGTGCCCGCGATGAGCGATGAGACAATCATCGTCAAGGGCACCGGCACGATCTTCATCGGCGGGCCGCCCCTCGTGAAGGCGGCGACCGGACAGGAGGTCTCCGCCGAGGAGCTCGGAGGCGCAGACGTGCACGCGCGACTCTCCGGGGTCGCCGACCACTACGCGACCTCGGACGAGCATGCACTCGCGCTCGTCCGGCAGATCGTCCGGAACCTGAACCCAGCTCCGAAGGACACGCCTTGGGACCAGGTCCCCGCGGAAGAGCCGGCGGCTGATCCCGCCGAGCTGTACGGGCTGATCCCGGCCGACTACCGCGAACCGCTCGACCCGCGCGAGGTGATCGCGCGGATCGTCGACGGCAGCCGCTTCGACGAGTTCAAGGCGCTCTACGGCGAGACGCTCGTCTGCGGCTTCGCGCGGATCGAGGGCTTCCCGGTCGGGATCCTCGCGAACAACGGCGTCCTCTTCGCGGAGTCGGCGCAGAAGGGCGCCCACTTCATCGAGCTCGCCTGCAAGCGGAAGATTCCGCTCGTCTTCTTGCAGAACATCACAGGCTTCATGGTCGGCAAGGAGTACGAGGCAGGCGGGATCGCGCGCGACGGCGCCAAGCTCGTAACCGCCGTCGCCTGCGCCGAGGTCCCAAAGTTCACCGTGGTGATCGGCGGCTCGTTCGGGGCCGGGAATTACGGGATGTGTGGGCGCGCGTACTCGCCCAGGCAGCTCTGGATGTGGCCGAACGCACGGATCTCAGTCATGGGCGGCGAGCAGGCGGCAACGGTGCTGACGATGGTCGGCGACGCCGATCCGGACGAGATCCGAGCGAAGTACGAGGCCGAAGGCAACCCGTACTACTCGACCGCTCGGCTCTGGGACGATGGAATCATCGATCCGCTCGACACGAGGCACGTGCTCGCACTCGGGATCTCGGCGGCCTTGAACGCGCCGATTCCGGAAACGACGTTCGGCGTCTTTCGGATGTGAAAGGAGGCTGATGGGCTACTCGAAGGTGAATGTGCACGAGCTCGAGCCGGGAGGCCCCGGCGGCGCCGTTCGCTTCGTGCGCCGGGAGCTCGATCTCCTGGCCTTCGGAATCAACTGGTTCGAGCTGGCGCCGAATGCCGACGGGCACCACCACAATGAGCAGGACTCCGGTCAGGAGGAGGTCAATTTGATCGTTCGCGGCTCCGGCACGTACGTGATCGAGGGCGAGGAGGTTCCGATCCGAGAGGGCGACGTCTTTCGGTTCGACCCCGACACCACGCGCGGCCCGAAGGCGGGCCCCGACGGTCTAACAATGGTCGCCGTGGGTGCTCCGCGCGGCAGCTACGAGCCGAGGGGGCCGTTCTGATGCCCGACCACACGATCGAGCTGACCGACGACGAGCTGAAGCTGATCCGTAGCGCGCTCCACTCGTACCTCGACGACTTCGGCCACAACGAGGCGGACGTCTTGCGCGAGATCAAGCAACTGCTCGACAAGCTGCCCTACCACGAACGCTTCTTCGAGTAGCGAGCGCGCAGTCGTCGCCTAGCCAGCGCGTTCTCAAGTAGACGCGCGCGCATCCCCGCCCGGGTGGTGGCTTTGTCCACCCGCCACCCGCGGTGAGCGTAACGCTCGAAAACGCACCGGTGGGTGACGGCACTGCGCCGAAGGCGTGCCTTTTTACAGCACCAGCTGTTCTGGGAAGGTCGCGCCGCTCTCGAAGCGGTCGAGCCGGTACGGGGAGAGGTCGAAGGTCGGCCCGAGGCCGAGAATCTCCTCTGCGACGGCGCGCCCGGCGGCGGGGCTCTGCATGAACCCGTGCCCGGAGAACCCGCACGCGGCGTAGATGCCCTCAGCGACCTGGCCCAGGATCGGATGCGCGTCCGGTGTCATGTCGTAGAGACCTGCCCAGGCGCGTTCGATGTGGGTGCCCGCGGCGGCGGGGTAGCGGTTGAGGAGCCGTTCGAGGCGATCGTCGAACAGCGATTCGTCGACCACCTCGTCGAATCCCCAGCGCGGCTCGGGGTCGGTCATCGCAACGACGAGCCGGTCGCCACGTCGGCGGAAATGAAAGCCGGTTTCGACTTCGACCGTCATCGGCAGATCGAACGGCAGCCCCGCGATCTGTGCGGTTTCGAGCAGCTGGCGGCAAAGCGGCCGAATCGGCAGCTCGACGCCAAGCTGCGTTCCAAGCTCACCCGACCAGGGGCCGGCCGCGATCACGAACACGTCGGCATCGAGCTCCGCCGCATCCTGGCCTTCGCGCACCTCCACCCCACCCTCCGCCGCGCGACGGACGAGCTCGCGTGCCACCGCCGGCGGATCGGCGACGCCGTCCTCGCGGCAGACGACTGCGCCGACGACGTCGTCGCCACGTACCCCGGCCGGCGGCTCGGTCGTGACCACCGGAACGCCGAGGGAGCGCTGAAGCTCCGCGCGCTCCTCGAGCTCGGCCAGGCCCGCTTCGGTGGTGGCCAGGAAGAGATAGCCGACCTGGTCGAAGAACGGCGCTCCCAGCTCCTCGAAGAACCAAATGCTCGCTTGCGCCAGCCGGACCTCGGCCTCGGTGGAGAACTCCTGCCGAACCCCACCCATCGCCTTTGCCGTTGCGCCGCCTGCGATGCTCCCGCGGTCGCAGAGAACCACGTCCTCGGCGCCGAGCTGCGCCAGGTGGTAGGCGACGCTTGCCCCGGCCGCGCCGGCTCCCACCACAACGATTCGCTTGCTCATCGACATCCGAGAGAGCCGGTGCTCGGGGAGGGGAAACCAGCGCGGAGCGAGTGGTAGGTTCCACCGGCTGAAATCCTCGCCGTGGGCGAGGCGCTCACTGGGGAAGAAGGGGGCACGCGGGTGAAACATGGTTTCACCCGCGGGAGCGGGCCGAAGGCCTGCGACGCGCCGGCCCCGGCTACAAGGATCCGACCCAACGGTCGAGCGCCTCCCGCTCGTCTTCGGTCAGCTCGCGCAGCGGTGCGCGGACGTCTTCCCGGATCGGCACGCCGCGCCGTTGCAGGACGTGCTTCGCGGCCGAGTGAAACGGAAACTCCTCGAGGCCGTCTCGGAGAGCCTCGAGATCCGGGCCGGGAACTCCGCCGACGGCGGCGGCCACCTCGGCAGGGAAGGCCGTCGCGAGCCCCGAGACAACTCCCACCGCACCGCCTGCCAGCCCGCGTTGAATCAGAGACTCCGGACCGACGAAAACGTCGAGTCCCTCGACGAGATACGGCTCGAACCTCTCCCACGGACGGTCGGAAACCTTGAGTCCGACGAAGTTCGGAACCCGCTCGCGTAGCTGACGCAAGACGACGACGGGAACCGCGTAACCGCTTCGTGCCGCAAACTCATAGACGTAGAACGGAACCGGCTCGCAAGCCTGCGCGGCGGCGGCGAAGTGCTCGAGCAGCGCCCGCTCGTCCAAGGCGTAGTACGGCGGTCCGATCACTGCGACCGCGTCTGCGCCGAGATCTGCCGCGTGCGCGGATAGCTCGACGGTCGCGCGAGTCGTCTGGGCTCCGCAGTGAATGGCGACCGTGAAGTCCTCCGGCCGCGCGGCAACGAAGAGCTCTGCGGCGCGGCGTCGTTCGGCTGGGCTGAGGAGGATTCCCTCGCCGGTCGTGCCGAGCGCGAGCACACCGTCGAGTCCGCTCGAGTCGAGAAAGGCAACCAGCGGATCGACTGCGTCTTCGTCCAGCACCTCACCACCACCGGCGAGCGGCGTGACTGCGGCTGCGAGTGCGCCTCTAAGCACGGACTCGACTCTAAGGCGTCGCTTGCGATGCCGACCAAGGAGGTCGCGCGATTCACTCGCGCGACCGCTATCACGGCCACAAGGGTGGCCACGAAATCTCGTCCGCACGACTGCTCGTCTTAAGCTGCGGGCTGATGAGCGCCCTGCGTGTCGAGAGAGATGGACCGCTTCTCAGGATCACGCTCGCTCGGCCCGAGCGCCGGAACGCCTTCGACGCCGAGCTGATCCGCGAGCTAACGGAGGCCTTCGGCGAGATCGGCGACGCCCGCGCGGTCGTCCTCGCAGGTGACGGCGAGAGCTTCTGCGCCGGCGCGGACGTCGACTGGCAGCGCTCTGCAATCGAGCTCTCCTACGAGGAGAACGTCGAGGACGCCCTTCGCCTCTACCGGATGCTGGAGGCGATCGACTCCTGCCCCACCCCGGTTGTCGCTCGCGTCCAGGGCTATGCCCTCGGCGGTGGGTCGGGCCTCGTCTGCTGCACCGATGTCGCGGTCGCCGCGCCGGAGGCGGTTTTTGGCTTCTCGGAGGTCAAGCTCGGAATCGTCCCGGCCGTGATCTCGCCGTTCGTCTTCCCGCGGATCGGCACGGCGGCAGCGCGACGGCTCTTCCTCACCGGCGAGCGCTTCGATGCCGACACAGGGCTTCGAATCGGCCTCGTCCACGAGATCGCTAAGGATCTCGACACCGCGCTAAAGGACGTCATCACCGAGCTGCTGAGCGCAGGGCCGGAAGCCACACGCACAGCGAAGCAGCTGATCCGCGACCGCCCGGACGGCGAGCAGGCGGCCCGACTCGCAGCGAAGCTGCGGACGAGTCCGGAAGGACAGGAAGGCTTGCACGCCTTCCTGGAAAAGCGGCGGGCTACTTGGACCGCCGAAGGTTAATCCGTCCCCTCGTCATGCGAACATACGTACGGTGTCGAACCTAGAACAGCTCGCCTTCGATCTCTCGCTCAGGGCACTCGCCCAGCAGGAAGCGGTGGTGAACGAACTCCGAGCTCGTGCCGGAGCGCTTCTGACAGCGACAGCCATCGTCACCTCATTTCTGGGCGGGCGAGCGCTCGATCAGCACGACCATCGTTCCCTGGCAGTTGCAGGGTTTGCCCTCGCCATCGCAAGTCTTCTGCTGAGTGTTTACGTACTCGCACCAAAGGCCGATCTCGATTTTGCCCTCTCCGGCCCCGGCGTCTATGAGCATTTTGCTGAGCGGCAAGCAGACCTTGACGAGGCCAAACGTACGCTCGCCTACTGGAATCAGGGTGCCTATGACGGCAACCAAGAAGTCGTCGACGCGCTGATCCGCTGGTTCCGACGCGCAATTGGTGCTCTCGTACTCGCAGTCGCATTTTGGTCGCTGGGGCTAGCGCTAAACTGAAGCGCATGGGCACCCCCAAGAAGCCACCGCCAGCGCCGGCTCCCCCGCCTCCAGGCATCTTCCTGCCAGAGACGCGAACAGGGAACGGGACCGTTAAGAAATAGCGTGACTTCAAGCCGGCGTCGCGTAGTTTGACGCCGGTGCTCCGAAAGCTCCTCGTAGCCAACCGCGGCGAGATCGCCGTCCGCATCTTCCGGGCCTGCGCCGACCAGGGCATCGCCACGGTCGCCGTCGTCGCCCCGGACGACAAGGACTCGCTGCATGCGCGCCAGGCCGGTGAGGTCGTGAAGATCGCCGGCTACCTGTACTCCGAAGAGCACATCCGCGCAGCAAAGCAGGCGGACGCCGACGCGATCCATCCCGGCTACGGGTTCCTCGCCGAAAACGCGGACTTTGCCGAGGCTGTCGAAGCTGCAGGGCTCGTCTTCGTCGGCCCCACCCCCGAGGCGCTGCGCCGCGGCGGCGACAAGCTCGAAGCCAAGCGAGCGGCAGCCGATGCAGGCGTCCCGGTGCTTCCGACCGGCTCGCCGGACGAGATCGGCTTTCCGCTGATCATCAAAGCCGCGGCCGGCGGCGGGGGGCGCGGTGTGCGCATCGTCCGCGGGCCGGCCGAGCTCGAGGATGCCGAAGCCGCGGCCCGCCGCGAGGCGAAGGCGGCTTTTGGAGACGAGACCGTCTTCTTCGAGCGCTACCTCGAGCGCGCGCGCCACGTCGAGATCCAGCTCCTCGCCGACGGGCACGGGCACGTCTATTCGCTCGGTGAGCGTGAGTGCTCGATTCAGCGGCGCCACCAGAAGGTGCTCGAAGAGGCGCCGTCGCCCGCGCTCGATCTGGGCCTGCGCAAACGGATGAGCGCGGCGGCCGTCGCATTCGCTCACGCGATCGACTACCGCAGCCTCGGCACGGTCGAATTCCTCCTCGACGACCGCGACTTCTTCTTCCTTGAGTTGAACGGCCGTATCCAGGTCGAGCATCCCGTCACGGAAGAGGCGACCGGACTCGATCTGGTCGCCCTGCAGCTCGCCGTCGCTCGCGGCGAGCGGCTCGAAGATCCACGCGCGAGCTTCCGTCGCCATGCGGTCGAAGTGCGGCTCTACGCAGAGGACCCGCTTGACTTTCTGCCGCAGACGGGAAGGATCGAGCGGCTGCGGCTACCCGACTCGATCCGCGTCGACGACGGCGTTGGCGAGGGCGACGAGATAGGCGTTGCGTACGACCCGATGATCGCCAAGCTGATCGGCTCTGGCGAGTCCCGCGCGGGAGCTCTGGACGGGCTGGCGAAGGCGCTCGCCGAGACGGAGATCGAGGGCGTCACGACAAACCTGCCGTTTCTCCGCTGGCTCGTCACCCACCCGGCTGTTCGCGACGGGCGAACGACAACGGCGTTCTTGACCGAGTATCCGCCGCTCTCCGCCAGGCCCGTTCGGTTGCCGAGTAGCACCTGGGCGACGCCGTTTCGCCTGAACCGACCTTCCCCCGCTCCGACCGCTCCCCCGAATCCCGACGCCACCTTCCACGCCCAGCGTCACGCCGGCGAGCTGAGCTCGTTGACCGCGCCGATGCCCGGCACGGTGATTCGCGTCGCGGTTGCCGAGGGGGATCGAGTCGAAGCGCGCCAGCCACTTGTCGTGCTCGAGGCGATGAAGATGGAGACGCCGATCGTCGCGCCCTACGAGGCGGTCGTCCGAGCGATCCACGTGGCCGAAGGCGACCAGGTCGCCGGGGGCGTCGTGCTGGTCGAGCTCGAGGATTAGGAAGCTAGAAGAGCTGCTGCAGCTTCATGGCGTTGCCGAGGTCGCCCGAGACCTTGAGCTTGCCGGTCATGAATGCGCTCGTTGGGTTCTGCTCACCGTTGACGATCTTGACGAACGTCTCGTCGGACGCCGAGATCGTCGTGTCGGCCTCGCCTTCCCCCTCCTGGACGCTAACCTTGCCGTTCTCGACCCGAACGGTCCATTTGCCGGCGCCTGCGATGTCGAACAGATAGGTGGCGTTCAGGCCGGCCGCCTTCGAGGAGTCGCCGGCGCGGGCCTCCAGGCTCTCGAAGAACTCACGTGCGTTGGCGGCTGCCACGAGCGCTGAGCCTAACGGCTCACGGGGCAGCCGGCTCGACGGCAAGCCGGCGCGAGGGCCGTGAGGACGGCAGCAGCGCGGCGAGCGCCAGCGCGACGAGTGCGGACGCCGCTGCGCCGTACAGGGCCGCTCGCAGGTCGATCGAGTCGGCAACCGCCCCTAGTGCTACCGCGCCCACACCGCCGAGACCGATCGACAGGCCGATCGAGAGACCCGAGGCCATCCCGATGTGGCGCGGCAGGTACTCCTGACTCATCACCATCGTCACGCCGAAGGTTCCGATCACTGAGATGCCGACCCCGGCGAGTGCGATCGCTCCGGGAACCCCGCCGACGATCACGAAGATCAGGATCAACGGCGCGGTGGCCGCGGTGCTCGCGATCAGCACGGGCCGCCGGCCGAAGCGGTCGGCGAGCTGGCCAGCCGCCAGGGTTCCCAGGCCGCCCGCGAGCAGCATCAACGAGAGCAGATGGCTTCCCTGCGCCTTCGAGTGCCCGAGCGAGACCTCCCACAGCGGGACGAAGGTGATCAAGCCGAACCACGAGACGCTGCGGAAGGCGATCACGCCGAGCAGAAGCAACAGTGCTCCCGGGCGATCTGGCTGCTCGGACTCGACCTGCCGCCGCTCCGGCGCGAACGAACCGAGGAACGGCATCAACGCCAGCAGTGCGATGGCGACGACGAGCCCCGGAACCGCGAGCAGCAACCCACCGGTCAGGCCAAGGGCGAGCACGAGCGGCGTCGCCACCGTCGGCCCGAGGGCGAAGCCGAGGTTGCCGCCGATCGAGAAGAACGACATCGCGCTCGCCCGGCGACGCCCTCCTGCAAAGGCCGCGAATTTCGAGCCCTCGGGGTGGAACGCCGCCACACCAAGGCCCGAGACGACGACGCAGACGAGCACCAGCGGGTAGGTCGGCGCGGCGGAGGCGAGGCCGATCCCGATCCCGGCGAGCGCTACACCGGCCGGTAGCAGCCAGATGGCGCCACGGCGGTCCGACCAGAGTCCGAACAGCGGCTGGACGATCGAGGAGGAGACCGCAGAAGCAAGCACCGCCGCTGCCGCAAGCGTGTACGAAAGGTCGAACTTGTCGACGAAGAACGGCAGCAGCGCAGGGAGCGCCCCGTTGGCGAAGTCTGTCGCCAGATGGCCGCTCGAGAGCGCGGCCATCGCGCGCTTGTCAAGCTCGGCCCGCACCCGGGCAGGCTAGCGACGGTTACGCCGCGCTCGGGGCTACTGCGGGCGGGAGATACCGCGCAATCAGCGCGCGAGAGAGCTCCCACTGGCAGTTCACGATCGCCAGCCGGTTGTGCTCCAGCTCGGCGGCGGTGGCACCGCCGGCCCGAAGCTGCTGGCGCTCGTCGACAAGCGTCGCGTGCAGGTTCTTGAGGCTTTCGAGGTCGAGCTTCCGCACCGAAGATGCGCGCGAAAAGTTAACCCGCCGCAGGGATGTCGCCGCCATTTCCCTTCTATCGGCGCGACGGCGCCGAAGTTGAGGCCGGCCCCGCATACGGGGGAGGCTACGCAGGAGGTCGGATAGCATCGCGGGCCGATGCGGATCGAGGTCGAAGCCGGATCGCCCGAGTCCGTCGAGGCCGATGTCCTCGCAGCACCCCTGTCCGCTTCGGACGCGCTGTCCGGGCCGGCCGCGGCCCTCGACGGCAATCTCGGCGGACTAGTCGCGCGGCTCTTGGAGCAGGGCGAGATCACGGGCGAGCTGAAGACGGCGCCGCTCGTGCACGTCGACAACACCACCCTGAAGGCATCCCGCCTGGCACTCCCCGGGCTCGGCGCGAGGAAAGCCGTGGACGCGGACGCGCTCCGAACGGCAGCCGCAACCGTCGCGCGTGAGGCTCGCGCATTCGCGGGCAGCATCGCCTGGCTCCTCGACGAGTCGCTGCCGCTTTCGCCCGCAGAGCAGGCCCGGGCGATCGTCGACGGGACGCTCCTCGGCTCGTACGATCCGGGC
>WNFX01013342.1_pt1 | contig 12688 bp, 14 predicted proteins | sample 5400111 | NCBI WGS metagenome assembly WNFX01 (sample SAMN13153363, study PRJNA577476) | soil metagenome | isolation source: 40 cm soil or saprolite under grassland replicate 1 | place: USA:California | collected 2016-06-15
GAAAATGCGGCGCTCATTCTCGTTGATCATCAGGTCGGCCTCATGACCGGCGTCCGTGATTATTCGACCGGTGAGCTGAAACACAACGTGGTCGCCCTGGCCAAAGCTGCCAAGGCACTGAAGCTGCCGATCATCGTTACCACGACGGCGCGCGACAGTATGTGGGGGCCGACGTTCCCCGAACTCGTGGAGGCGCTGCCAGGCGTCGAGATCATCGATCGCTCGTCGGTCAACGCTTTCGACGACGAGCGCGTGGCTCGCGCCATCGTGGGGTCCGGCCGCAAGAAGCTGATCTTCGCCGGTATCTCTCTCGAAGTCTGCGCGGCCTTTCCGGCCATTACTGCCGTAGGCAGGGGGCTGGACGCGTATGTGGCGGTCGATGCGTCGGGAACATTCAGCGAGACCAAGCGCCAGGTCGGGCTGCTGCGCATGCTGCAGGCCGGCGTCATACTCTCGGACTACGCGACTTTGATGGTGGAAATCCTCAAGGACAATGCGCGACCAGAGGCCGGCGAGGTCTACGGAGCCATGGACATGCCTTGGGCCAAGCTGGTTGGCCAGATCGCCCAAGCCTACGGGAAGTAACAGTTCACCGTTCGCACGGCGGAGTCCAGCTCAGAGTAGCTTGTCGAAAAAGAGATAAACGGCGGCAATGCAGCTTGATGCCCGTTTAGTCCTAGTGTTCATAGTTCCGAGGCTACATTTGCCAACTTAAGGCGTTCAGCATAAAGTGCTTGTGAGTTTACTGCGTCGGCGTTAATCATCCCTACACGCGCACCCGGTGACTACCCCCCGATGCTAGTAGCCGTTGAAGCAGTAACCTCTTGGTTGCACGAGGACAGCAGCTAGCAAAGGTACGTATAACCATTACTAACATCAGTTATAACAAGCTACTATTAAAGGCGCCCCGGCCATGTCTCAATAAGCAGTATATATTTGCAACCGTCTGTTGCGCCGGTAAACAATCCGCCGCCCTGGCAAACAGGTTTAAATGTAATTTTGCCATTATTCCAGCTTCTTAACTTTAGTGTAACCTCGACTTCCGGCGCATCAGTAATCTCCATGTCGAGATCATCCGCTTGGTGATAATCAAATTTCTGCGCTCGCCAATTCAGTAGCCCGACATGCTCCGCCGTAGTAAAAGAACCGCGTTCGCCAATCCGATCACTAAATACTTGCGCCTCTTTTCCAAAATCGAATTTTGGCTCTTGTTCACCATATGCATTTATTCTTAGTGTTCTGAAAGCGGGTTGTTGCTTGACATAACCACGTGGATCCCGTTTTTCTAATTCATAGTATAATCTAGTGACGGTAAAGCTGGCCACGCCTTTATCATTAAGCGTAACCATAGTTACTTTGATGCTAGATAAAGCCGGATCCACGTTAAGTAAGCTCTTTAGCAATTGCTGGCAGATACTTTGAGCGTTGCAATTGAAAACGGTATTGAAGAGGAAAATAATCAGGAAGCTTGTAAACCATTTCATAAAAGAATTTGGGGCTGAGGTGTTTTAGTACTAACGAAAAACCGCTTAGCCGGAGGGAGGGGGCTTTGGCGAGGAAATCTTCTGTTTGTGGGCTTTTTCTCTCTCGTCATATTCATCGGCCATCTTAAGCAGCCTTTGTGCTCCAGTGCTTTGATACTCATTGATGGCCTTTTCTAAATAGAACCTTGACTTTCCAGTGTCGCCTTTTTGAAGATAGAGATAACCTAGATTATTCAGCAGGCGTTGGGTGTTGACTGCGTCTTCGTGTCCTTCTTTGAGCGCTGCGAGAAAGTTGCTTTCGGCCTCGTCGAACTTGCCTGAGTTCATGTAAACCCAGCCAATGCTATTGAGAATTGAGCTGTCCGAAATATGAAGGGTGTCGCGCAGATTCTTCGCCTTCTCAAGCGTTTGTAGCGCTTGATCATTTTTGCCTTGCGCTTGGTAAACCAGGCCCAAATTGAACAGAGCGCGATAGTAGTCCGGACGCTCCTTAATTACGGCCTGCAACTCTGCCTCGGCGGCAGGAAGGTCCCTGCCATCGGCCTGTTTTCTCTTCGCATCCTCAACTTTAGCGACGAGTGGAGCTGGAATGTCGGGTTGAAATGGATCAGCAGCCTGAGCAAAAAGTGACCCATTCAGACCTAGACCGACCAGGAAGATGACACGAGAGAATTTCACCGATGCAAAAGCCTTATACTTGGTTATTGTGGTTTACCGGGTCCCAAGTCGTTTGTTTCTGCGGCGAGACTGTTTTCCACAACTTGTTTTGTCCTTTTCACATCATTCAGTTTCTCAACAAGCCTGTTGAGGCTGATCGTAATTGAGGCGTTGTCGTGTAATGAGAAGAACTGTGGGTGGTCCAACGCCTGTTTTTTATCCTGTTGCTGACCATCCATCATCACGATTTGCACCTCTCCGTAGTCCTTAAAATTTTGCTCGTCCAGCGGCGGTACAGAAATCATCGCACCAACTTTGGGATGCGCACCCGGCAGCAGAAACTTTAACATCTCTGCAAAACTGCAAAGTACGAAGAACACTATTGCGAAGATCATGAACTGCCGTCCCACGTTTTGCCGAGCGGGAATCTCTGCTGCAGGCCCGTTTGAGGCACGCCAATAAAGATAAAAGCCCAGCACCAGCATAAGGACAGCAGCGCCGAATTGACCGTACTTAAGCAAATCAAATAACTCGCTCGGAAGCGCCGGTAATTGGGCAACCATCGCCATACAAAGAGAACAGGCCGTTAGTATGTAATGGGAGAATCTTATGTCCGACAAGACAAATCTTTTGCCTTTCCAAAGGCAGCGGCGAACCGAACGTGCGATTTACCGCGAATCCCGCTGCAAACATCTCGCAATTCGCAACGACGTTACCGACGAGTCGAGCGGATCATTTTTGCAGCAGTTCCGACAATTCTATCCGGTGCGCTTTCACCAATCTTTCGAGCGTTGATAGTCGCAAGTCACGCTTCCGTCGCTTCAATTTGTTGATAAAACTTGTAAGACATTCCTGCACGTTCCGCGAATTCCTCCTGCGTCAAATCCGCTTTTTGTCGAAGCTCTTTTAAACGCTTAAGTAGGATCGGCAGAATGCTCGGCGTCGACATTCCGCCAGAATCGAGGAAGCGGGATTTCGTTTACACCCTCTCAAGGACAGCGGTTGAGGGATGGTTCGCCCGTTGCCACATATGCGATCGGAGCACTCCTACAAGAGTCGGTGCAGCGGGAGAGTGGGTAGCTCTTGATGATTTTCTGTTCTCGTCTCCGACGATGAGGCATATTCCTTTCCCCGTCCCATGGCGGGAGCAGACGGCGGATGTGGCTTATCGGCCGTTTCCAAAGCTCGCCCCTATTCGCTACAGCGCCGATCGGGGACAAACGCAAGACGCCATGTGTCGCTTCGAAACCAGATCAGCAAAGGAGGCCTCTGAAGCAGACGCTGCCCAACTCCTGAATCACGTTGTGCAGTCTGAGATTCGGCATCTAGTTGAGCAACAATCGGAGTCTAACGCGCACCCCGAGTTTCTATTAGTTAGATCGAATCGACTGGCGGCAAAACTCAGGAGTATTGCTATCAAAGCATGCGAAGATGAGCGAAATGCCGAGGTCGCGGAAAAGGCCTGCGTTCTAGCTTACAAAGTTTGCTCCGACAACGAACTTCGAGTTCAACTACGTTCCGATCTGAAACTAATTATCGATTATCGTTACGCCCAAGCTTGTCACGATGTATTTTTTGATGGTGGCGAGACAGTCGGCGGGCATGTGCGGCTAGATGGAAATGAGCTGGCTATCGCAGACATCGTCGGCGTTCGCTTTGGAGTTTCTGAGAAAACTCGAGAAGCAATGTTCAACGGACGACGATATACGGAAACGCTTCCACTTCCCAAGGTTCTGTTTCTCGCGTATGACCAACGAACACTTGTGATAGACTGCAGCAGGCGGGTCCCCGAATCCGGTAAGCAGAGGATTAAGAACTACGAGCAAATCTTGAACAGCACTTACTATCATGTTGTGCCGTCCGTTATCGGACGACTCATAACCTTGGTGGCTAGTGGCCAAGGAACTACAATTGGACCCATCCTGTTCACATCCCGAGGTATCTTCGTCAGATTGGGACGTCTTTGGTGGAAACAAGGAATCACAATACCTTACAAAGCCGTCCAAACTGAGTTTCGGCAGGGCTTCTGCTATGTTTCTTCAGCGGCCTGGCGAAAGTTGCGGTTCCAGATTTCTGTTGGCGATGTTTGGAATGCTGCTCTCATCCCGCCGCTCGTCGAGCGGTTGGCCTCGCTTGATAATCCATCATTCGGTGATCCAGAGAATGCCGTCGAAGTTCGGTAGCTCCAGAAACTTCTCAAGATGGGCGATTTCAAAAGTCGCGGATTTTCTTTAACACGGTTCGAATGAGTTTGCGTTGCATTTTGGACAAGGCGGAGCGACGTCGCCTGGAACGGGCCGGGTGAAATGCTTCACATGACCGCAGGCTCTGCACTTCCATCCGAGCGAGCGAAGTTCCGCGGTATCGCTGAGAAGAGTCAGCGCCTTTTGCGCGTCGTCGCGGATTCTTTCGAGAACGCTTCTGAGACGATCTGACGTTTCGGGCATAGATTGAGTTCGAGTTGTCGCGGACGGGGGCGGCGCACATGCCTACGCAGAAATGTGCGAAATCTTGCTTTCATGTTCATATGAACGGTAATTACGGTTGCAACCGAGGCAAAAACTATTTTAATACTATTTTATACACATTTAGTATTTGCAACGCAGCAGGAAGTGCGCTAAAACTAATTGTGTTCAAATTAGTTTTAAAATAGTAATTCCGTGAAACGTCCCGAAAATCCTCCAGATTATCGAGCGCAAATTACTCAGCGCCAGTTCTTTGACCTCGCAGAACCCCTTCTCCTCGGTAAAGGACCACGCGTGGGCTATGTTCATTGGGACAAGCTCCGTCGTCTGCCTTTGCCCCCTTCGTATCCCGGTCTTTCCCACGAACTTTGGTGGGCCGCCATCAAATTGGGACGAATCCGAAATCTCAAAGAGCTACCTCTCCAAGATAAAATTGGAAAGCCATTTAAGTTTAGCGTGCCAGATGAAGTCGCCCAGCAGCTCCACGAGATTGATATGGGGGCTGGCGGCAAAATCGGTATGACTGACAATGTGCCGAACGCGCAAGTGCGGGATCAGTATATTGTTAGCTCTTTGATTCAAGAATCGATTACCTCGAGTCAACTTGAAGGAGCAGTAACCACCCGAGAAGTTGCCAAGGAAATGCTCCGCACTGGCCGGCCTCCTACCGATCGCAGCGAAAGAATGATTCTTAACAACTTCATGACCATGAAGAGGATTACAGCACTGCGAGATGAAAAACTAACAGCAGATCTGATTTATGAAATTCATCGACTGATAACCAAGGACACTCTTGACAAGCCAGATGCCGCCGGACGACTGCGACGGGAAGACGAAGATATTCGAGTAGAGGATGAACAATCAGGTGATGTATTCCACAGGCCGCCGCATGCCCGTGAATTGCCAGCCCGACTTCAGACGATGTGTGACTTTGCCAATGATGTGCTTCCAGATTTCTTCATCCATCCGGTAGTTAGGTCCATTTTGCTGCATTTCTGGATCGGCTATGATCATCCGTTCGTAGACGGCAATGGCCGGACAGCACGCGCACTTTTCTACTGGTCAATGTTGAAGCGCGGATACTGGCTATTTGAGTTCATTTCTATCTCTGACATCTTGCGACGCGCTCCCACAAAATACTACCGATCGTTCCTCTACAGCGAAAACGACGATAATGATACGACCTACTTCTTAATCCATCAGGCAGAAGTAATTCGAAGGGCTATTCTCAGCCTTCATGAATATATCGACAGAAAAACGAAAGAACTCCAAGGCAGCGAAAAGGTGTTACGTGCATGGCAATACTTAAACCATCGCCAAGTCGCGCTCATTAGCCACGCACTCCGCCATCCAGGAGCGCTGTACTCTATAGAGGGTCACCAGCGAAGCCATAATACAGTGTACGAGACCGCGCGCCGGGATCTTATTAGTCTGACTGAAGAAGGCTTGCTCGAGCCGCAGAAGGGCCGTGGGCGAACAAAGCTATTCGCGGCACCGAATGATCTCCGCGAGCGAATCCGAAACCGTCCAATGGAAGCAGTTGGTCGGACAATGGCCTAGAAAACAGCCGTTCTGGGCTCGCTGACCCTCAACAGTTGGAGTTGAATTTATGGACTCGGCGCTCGAAGCGCTGATAGTCGCACTAACGTCGATCCGCGATCAGGCTGATTCGGTTCTTAAAAAGATCGAACAGCCGAGCGGAGAAAGGTCCCTTGCCTGGAAGTGCACCAGTTGTGGACAAATAAAGCATTTTACTCGTCCGGCGCTGGCCGAAGTGGCTGCCCCATGCCGGAAATGTGGGGGAGCAGCGTTTAACCCCATCTGACGCTGTCATTTCGGCATGGGTGGCTATCACAGATTTTCAATTCCCTCACCTTTCCCTGCTCCCTCGTCTTGAGTTGTTGTTCGATGCTCAGGCTTTTTCCGATCGGGAAATCAGGTGTTGGTGTCGGACGAAGAAAGTTTCGCACATTCCCTTGCCGAATTTCGTCCGCGCGAACTCCTGTCACGAATAATCCGAGGATCATTGTAATTATGTATAGGTCTTTCATATTATCATCCATCGTCCCTGTCCTTAATCGCTCCGGCAATAATCATCGCTCCCACACCTGCCTCACGGATGAAAAAATCGTTGCGCTCCTTGCGGCCTAAAACGGCGCCGGCGCGGATACCAGTGAGCGCGGGCCGACAGTTGGTGTCATGAAACTGTCATAAAAACCGGGCTGGTATTGGCTTTTAGCCTTGTTTTACCTATGAAAAGCAAGAGTGCTCGGGGCGGGACTTGAACCTGTCGCGCGCGCGAGGGGAAGGGGCGACCGGTTATCGCTGACAATCTTAGCAAAGCCGGTTGGAGTTGGGCTGCGCCTCAGCCGTCGATTCTAGCGGGCAGAGCATATTCGCAGTGGAAGCGCACCGCGACGGTCAACGCTTCATTGTGCGTGCAGATGAAAAGCTGACTGCTTTTATAGAACTGCAATCGGCGATTCGGCGTGTCAGGCAAGACCCGGCATAGAAATCAGGCACTGCCTGTTTAAGTTGTTTCAGTTCTACTGCCGTCACAACTACGCGGAACTTGAAACGTGGAGCTTGAAACCTGAAACTGTTTTTAGTCATGCATGAATTCCATTATCGCTGGGAATTCGATCTCAAGTCGTCGCCGGAACAACTCTGGAACGCGCGCCGGCTTTTGCGGCTTTCGGCGTTTGGCATTCCGATCGAGTGGGAAGAGCAGCCTTTCGAGTGGGTGCGGCCTCATCGGTTTGGCGTTGTGCGACGTTATTCAAAAGGGCCGATCAGTGAGTTGCGTGTGCGAGTTGAGTTGGCACCTGGATCAGCTGGTGGGAACTCATCAGGATGTAAGCTCGTCTATGAAGCGTGGGCGAAGCCAAAAAACTTTATCGGACTGATCGCGATTCCGATTCAGATAGGATTGATCAGCGCGCGCAGTTTCAGTCACACCCTCAGTCAATACGATGAACTTGCCAAACAGGGACACACGATGTCGTCCGGCAACAAAAACGCTCAGTTCGTCCACGGAGGACGCGAACGCCTGCTGAACTTGAGCCAGAGAGCGGTGGCCCAGGGGAGCAATGACGAAACAGTCGCACTGCTGGTCGATTACCTTGAGAATGCTGACGAGTTAGCGCTTGCGCGCATACGTCCCTACGAGTTGGCGCGAAAATGGGATCAGCCGCGGCGGGCCGTGTTGGAAACGTTCTTGTGCGCGACGCGAGCAGGGATTCTCGATCTGCAATGGAGCCTGATGTGCCCTTTGTGCCGCGGCGGCGGATCAACTGAATCTTTGAAGGAAGTCGCTTCGCAGGTTCATTGCCCGGGCTGCAACATTGATTTCAAGGTCAACTTCGAACAGTCGGTAGAACTCACATTTCGCCCCAATCCTTCGATACGCGAAGCCGAACGCGAGATTTTCTGTATCGGCGGACCGCAAGTCATGCCCCACGTAATGGCCCAACAACTATTGCCGGCCGGTCAATCACGTTCTGTCAACGTAACGCTTGAGCCCGGACGTTACCGACTGCGCACGGTGAGTCTGCCAGGCTGGCAACATTTGATCGCCGGAGAGACCGACGAAGCAAACAACAGGTTGCGCGCGATGCCTGACGGCTGGTCCAGTGCGGAGATTGCGATCACGCGCGATGCAGAACTCATCTTTGATAACGCGACTGACGACGAGCAACTTTTCATTTTGGAGCGCACCGCGTGGAACGACGACGCGGCCACCGCCGCCGAGGTCACAGCGCTTCAGATGTTTCGCGATCTATTCGCCACCGAAGCGTTGCGTCCAGGCGAACAAATCTCAGTCGGCACATTGACTGTGTTGTTCACCGATTTGAAAAACTCGACTCGTTTGTACCGCGAAATCGGCGATGCGACTGCGTTCGGTCGCGTGATGAATCATTTTGATGTGCTGAAGCAGGTGATCGCCGAACACAACGGCGCGATGGTCAAGACAATTGGCGACGCGGTCATGGCGGTTTTTCGCCAGCCGGCATGGGCGCTGAAAGCGATGTTGGATGCGCAACGCGACCTGGCACGTCCGCCCGATAGCATGCAGCCACTGCATCTTAAGGCGGGTTTGCACATGGGGCCGTGCATTGCGGTCACCCTAAACGACCGGCTGGATTACTTTGGCTCAACCGTGAACATGGCCGCTCGCCTGGAAGGGCAATCAACCGGAGACGACGTGATTATCTCGAGCGCGATTTACAACGATCCTGCGGTTCGTGATTTCTTGAACGATCCCGCCAACGGTCTGAGCGCCTCGAGAAGCCGCTGCTCTACTGGCGTCAAGCTAGCTTCTTCTTTCGCTGCAGCGGAACTTGTCGTTGGACCGCTTGCGAGATCAGAGAACGACTGATGGGGATGCAGTTTGGCGCCGATGGTCCCCATGTAGAAGATCCCGAAGACGGCTCCCGCAAGCAACAGCCAAAAGCGGCCAATTAGCAATGCAATGGCTGCGGCAATAAATATCAGATGGAGCGGCCTGAGGACGAACCGATCAAATTTCGGACGGTGGTCATAATGTGTCGCCTAACCAGAATTGTGCCGAATTATTCGGCATTTAGGAAGCGGAATGGTTGAGAATCAGATTTACGCAACGCGAAAAAATTCGGCGTTTGATTTTATGTGCGGATGCTTTCGCCTGTGGTCTGACGCTTTGTCCATTTCGACAAAGGGTTGCCTAACGTGGCATCTAAGGTTAGACAAACAGTGAAAGGCTGTATGAAAGGTTTCTTCTCTATAATCGCTTGCTTCGCAGTAATGACCTTATTTATCGGGTGCGAGACGACGTCTTCCAGCCGAGGGGAAGCATCTGCGGCCTCTCTCAGGGGAAAAGAAGCGATCTCTCCTCCTGCGCCTGCCTTCCCTAATCCCACTATTTGGGATGTCGGAAATATAATATCGATTAATCCTGGGCCAGGCGGCTTCGTCGGGAGTTCCAGCGGTCGGGCTGGTCGTTGAGTTAATTGTTCCCTCCGACGCTTAACAAAAGTTCAAGACGGCGTTAAGCCTTTTGCAACGATGAGCGTACCTCGTGTCGACTTCAGTCGCAGAGGGAGAATTTCTTGGTACTCGGGCGAGTCATACCACGCGTGGAACGCCGTCATTGATGGGAATTCGAGAATGACGGTGCGGGGGTGCTCAATCGGCCCCTCTACCACTTCCGGTTCTTCATCAAAGGCGACAATTCGCCCCTGATGAGACTCGATGGTGGGAATAACCTTTGCCACATATTGATCGATTAACCCGCGATTCTCGATTTTGCCTTGTGCGATGACATAAACGGACATTCGATTATCCTCCTTGCGCATTTGCATTATACTTCGCCGCCCAACTACAATTCGACGAAAGGTTGTTTCGCCTATCTGATCACGTTGCCCGCTTCATCGCAAACGCGAATCACAGCATGACGGGAGCGGCTGAAAAACTTGGCGTATCCGATTGCATTGCTGATTGCGTCCGGCTCGCCGTACCACAGTCGACCAAATAGCAGCGCGAAGTCGTAGAACTTACAACTTCGCGTAGACGCCGAGCAAAGGACGGGGAGATGGCGTTTTTGAAAAGAAGTCGCTGACGAAGCCGTCCTGAGTGCGGATCTCGACATGACCGGCGGCGTGGTTGGCGCCGTAAACGAGCACCGACCCAACCGGCGCGGCGAATGGATCGCTCACCGACAATTTTTTGAATCCGTAATTGCTGACAAGGTCCCGGGCGGCGTCCTTGGCCAGCTCGCTCTTCGGCCGCGAATCGATAACGCCGGAAGCAAGCAATGCCTCTTTTACGTAATGCCAGCACATCGAGCGCGAATGCGCATGCGCGCGTTCCTGCGCAATCGTCGCCGCTCGCATCAGCTTGCCATCGATGCGCCGATCGATCTTGGCAAATGGGTAAACAATCTGCTTGGGATAATACTGCGTGATGACGGCAACTGATTCCTTTTTGCCCTCCGGGGTTTTGTAGCTGTAATGGGCAATCGTTTGTGTGTTTTTGGCTGTCTTTTCTTTCGTGACCACTTGTAGCGCGTCTCTCTGAGCCCCCTGATTGTAACTGGATCTTCTCATTGCCCTCGTTTGCTCAGCGAGAGTTTGTTCCTTTTGTCGCTTAGCGGCGAGCGCTCCCGCCATTCGCATCTCCTCAACGGTGAGGGTAGTGGAAGCTGATTTCGTTTCGATCGCGGTCTCCGATTCTGAATCCCTTCCCCTGGTGGCCGACGCTATTCGCGGAGAAAAATTCGGAGTTTCTTGGCGAGCGACGACGACTTCCTGCGCGCGCATTTGTCCCGTAATGGCAAAGGCGCAGACCAGTGCGGTGAAAAGTCGTTTTAGCATCAAGAGACACCGTGATAAAAAAATTCGGCTCGACTGGCAAGCGGTAATTGCAAAACATCGCGCTGTGTCACGGCTTGGCGGGTTGAGTTAGAGGCAGAGCCAAGAATGCTTTCTGTGAAGTACCGGGAAATCATCGCTGACAATCTCAGCAAAGCTGGTTGGAGTTGGGGCTGCGTCTCAGGGGTGGATTCTAACGGGCGAACAGTCTGGATTGCCGACGCGCATCGCGGCGACGGAAAGCGTTTCGTTGTGCGGTCGGATGAAAAAGGTTTAATTGATCTTTGGGCGCGTGATCTATGCGAGGGGCTTCGCAACTATCGCGTGAATGATCATGCCAATCCAGAATATAGGCGCGAAAACAATTCCAACTCCGCCTGTCGCGAGGGCTACGATGACGATCATTGCCAGCCAAGCGAAACCTGCAGACCAATGGCCCTTGTACCAAAGTCCAACCGGGCCGAAGAAGAATCCTAAACATCCGGCCACTGCATCACTTTGATTGCCGGTGCGTGTACTGGCACCGCGATAGTGGGCGCAAGTTGGAGCACGTGCGATACCGGCAACCAAGTATCCATTCCCGGTCGCCAGCAAAGATCGTCGGCCTGGATTCTGCCATCCGCCAAATAGTTTCGAGCAGCGACTTCTGTGTAAGGCCCAAAACGTTTCCCTTCGCGGGCGACATGAAAATCTAATGCCGAAGACGCTGTTGCGGTTGTGGACCCCAATGATGTTTGCGCAGCTCTAAGTGGGGCCCCGCACGATGGACAAGCCGTAGCCAGCGAACTGATCTCTTTGCCGCACTCGTAGCACGTCGAAAGCGCTTCCCGTACCGTCATTTCCTTGCCATTGTGCCGTGCTTGCCAATCCAATTGAACCTCACCACTCGCGACGGCAACACGAAGGCCGTCGAGAGAATAGGTTTCGAAACCGACGTCACCGGGTTTTTGGATGAGGTAGTTCATTGACCTCACGGTGCTGTCGGCGATTCCGTTGGCGACGTAGGCACTTGGGTTTCGAGAGCAATGTAGGCCGCGTTTACCCACCCAGTCTGTCCATGAACGGTTATCTCCTGCCACGTTGTCGCGCCGTTCGCGATGCGCTTGGTGCCGAGCAGTATACCGCCCGTGCCGGGTTCAAGCTTCGTAACCACCTGATAATCCGACCCGGCTCCCTCGCGGACATTGAGATAATCGCCTGGGGGGATGCCGATGACTTGGTACTTGGCCCGAGGCGGCGGTGCAGTCGCCACAGATGCATCGGAAGCGTACGGAGTCTCCGTGGCGGTAGGACTTGGTGAACTTTCCGAGGCCGTTTCGATAGGCGGCGAACTCGTCGTAGCCGATTCCGCAGTCGGAGTCTCCGTGGCGGTAGGACTTGGTGAACTTTCCGAGGCCGTTTCGATAGGCGGCGAAGTCCTCGTAGCCGATTCCGCAGTCGCGGGCGTTGGCGACGCCGCTACTGACGGAGTGTTCGGCTGATGTGTCACGCCCCGAATCACCAAGACAAGCACTACGCCCGTTAACAGCGCGATTGTTCCCCAAGAAAGCTGTTTTGCCCGCGAGGCTGGGCGAGCTTGCGTCGGTAGCGGTGGCGGAACTATGGTAGATTGTGGTGGGGCCCCGCACGACGGGCAAGCCGTTGCTAACGAGCTAATTTCTTTGCCGCACTCGCAGCAGCGAATTAGAGCCATTTTTGTAAATGTAGGTACGCGACCGTGCGGCCGCGCCAAATC
>WNFX01012840.1_pt1 | contig 12687 bp, 21 predicted proteins | sample 5400111 | NCBI WGS metagenome assembly WNFX01 (sample SAMN13153363, study PRJNA577476) | soil metagenome | isolation source: 40 cm soil or saprolite under grassland replicate 1 | place: USA:California | collected 2016-06-15
GCTGACGCCCGCCGAGAAGAGACAAAAGGAACTCGACGAAGCGCTCGACAAAAAGCTGAAGGGCATATGTCGGGGCTGCTAGACGCCTTACAGGATGATATTGGGCCGCTCGGCGTCAAAAAGGAATCGCCTACTCGTGAGCCGGTAAGACCACCGCCCAACTCACCAGAGAGAACATCCCTCACTAAGCCAGAGTCCGAGCCTGTGCGGTAGCGTACAGCCAGGTCAGAATCCGCCATGGCCACGCTATTCATCGACCAGTAACCAAACTAGGAATTAGCTTGCGAGCTTGATTTTGCGAAAATGAAGGAGAAAGGACATTGTCCTGGGCACCTCAAGTAATCACCGACCTGGCGCTTGCCGGCCGGGCAATGGACCCGATCATTCCCGCCATTCGCCCCGATCCGTTCGATGACGGGCTTTCCTGTTCGAACTCAAGCTCAACGCCGAGTCTTTCGGCAGGGGAATGGGATAAAACCCCACTTCCAGCACACTCCCCAATATTTCCGTTCAATTTGCCGTTGTTCTACCCTGCTCGACCGCCCGTTGAGCGAGCGGACACCGCGCGCGCGAGGGCGGGAATCAGCATTGGCTGAACCGTTCGCGCTCGATCGATTCGCATATCGGCCGGCGCTCGGGATCGCAACGCCTCGGTGGGCCAATGATCCATCGGGGTGAGCTTTGATGCAGGTTCCTCGCGCGCGTAAGGCGCGTCGGTAATGGCGGATATGGGGGGCGCTGGGCATGCCGACGAGCCCCTGTTGCAGTCTTGCAACGTACCCGCAAAAAGAAGCGTCGCACGGGCCGCTCTCACCTTCCTAGCACGGTGACGCCACAAAGCTTGCCGAGGATCGCACGGTCGGGTTCTGAGATTGTGGGGCTCAGTCTCTTTCCCGACCCGCGCGTAGTGCGAGGGCAATGAGCCCCGGCTGGAAAAAGTTGGAGCAGCCGGGGCCATCCCCGAAGATTGCTAGGCTTGTATCTGATCTTCGACCTGAAAGGGGGTCTCAATGCGAAAATTTTTGCTCGCTGGTCTGGCCGGTTTGGCGATGATCGCCTCTGGTTCAGCCAACGCCGCCGATCTCGGTCGACCCACGTACAAGGCTCCGCCCCCCGTGGTGCCCCCGGCACCGTTACCTGCCTGGACCGGTTGCTACATCGGCGCAAACATCGGTGGCGGCTGGTCGCACAAGCACTTTGACAACGACTTTGGGTTTGACGACGGCGGCCACACTGCGAGTGGCATTGTCGGCGGCGGTCAATTCGGCTGCGACTATCAATTTGGGCTCGGTAAGGGTCTTGGCGGTGGCGGTTGGGTGATCGGCTTTCAGACCATGTGGGATGGGGCAGGTTTGTCGGGTGATCACCACGTTCAGTTTGACGACGGTGTATTCTTCCATGACGAAACCTTCCACACCCACGTCCACTGGTTCGGGACGTTGACAGGACGGCTCGGATATCTGATCACGCCCGCCCTTCTGCTCTACGGCAAAGGCGGCGTCGCCTGGGTCGGAGAAGATCACTCGGTGGATGACAACGTTGCTGGCGTCGGGACTTTCCATTTCGACAGGCATGTCACGCGGACGGGGTGGGATGCGGGCGTCGGCTTGGAATGGATGTTTGTTCCCGGTTGGTCAGCTTTTGTTGAGTGGGACCATATGGGCTTCGGGCGTCACGGTGAGACGTTCGCTGACTGCTGCTTTTCGTTCAATGAGCACGTGAGGCAAGACATCGACAAGGTTGTGGTCGGCGTTAACTGGCGGTTTGGCGGATTCGGCAAAGGTAAAGCTCCGGTAGTGGCGAGATACTGAGGCACTGATCGTTCCAGGATTGAGCCCCGGGGTTGAGCGGGCGATCAGCAAGAGGGCCCGGAGGATTGAGTCCCGCCGGGCCCTTCTTCTGTTCGTGCAGCTTGTTTCTCGACCAGGGTGCGGCAGCCGTCGCCTTGAACATCTGCAAATCCGTCTCATAAGCCGCGCGGGCTCCTGCACAGGCGGAAATGTCGCGCGGATTTTGTGCCTTCGCCACCGCCACTCCGCGCGTTTTCGTGCCATTTCCGCTCTCCCGGTTACCGCCCCTTGGACTCTCACCGAGAAAACCTGGGACATCTCGGTGAGAGGAGATCGTGGAGACCTTGTTGCTCGACACGATCATGCCCAACGGTAAGAAGGCGCCCCGGGTACACCGCCGGGTCGCATTACTTGAGTCGATGGGAGACAATCATGGCACGCAAGGTCGGGAACGGCAGCAAAGATCACGGTGGTGACAGTGCGCCGCTTGTACCGCTGAGCCGACGCGAGCTGGTCACCTTGGTCGGCCATGCCGCCGCGATCTCGGCCGGCGAGTGGATTACAGCCTCCGGCAGCTGGATCAACGACCGCACCCACGGTCAGCAGTTCAAAGCCCGGTTCCTCAAGACCTCTGCACCCACCTCGCTCGAGGGCATCCAGAAGTACCTCGCCTCGGGCATGATCCGCGGCATTGGCCCGGTCATGCCAAGAAGCTGCTGCGGGCCGTGTCCGGGTAGCCTACCGGGCGCACGGAATGGATGTAGCGGCGGCCCTCAAGGCCCGTGGCCACCGCGAGCTCTTGGTCGGCCATGCTGCGACGATCTCTGCCGAGCCGGCCGCATCGTGGCCGCCTGGGCCGAGCAGAAGGCAGTCCGCGAGATCATGTACATCGGCAATTTCCTCTTGCTGAGTTTTGTTAGCCATGAGGTCCTGAATGGTTTCGATGAATCGTCTCGTTGGGTCCCGTTTCATATGTCATCCCGTTCTAAAGCTCATCTCTTCCACCCTCCCTATACGCCCGAGTTGGAATAAGAACAGCAAGTAACGACTGGGAAGTTATGCGTTCTTCGCAGCCTAACGAAAATCCTCGTAACGCCTAAGAAGGCGGTCTGAGTCGGCTGGATTCATCGAATTCAGGGCATTGTAATTCTTCGTGTAGGTAGAGCTTGAGTTCATAGGCCCAACCTCGATGGGTTCTGGCCTGCGAATGGGGGATTATGGGTAAAATCGGGGGGTACACTGCGGTTGGCACTGATTCCGAACCGGCCATGGGAGGCAGATTAGCGAAAACGTGAGCCAGACCGGGCGTTGAGGGAATTGGCTGGCCCACTACAGCGAGTGTGTCACCTTGATTCGTTGTCGGCTCGATCCGTGTTTCGGTGTAAGATGCTCCACAAGACGAATTCCCGAAACAATGCCTCGCGATCTAGCTGTTGTAAAGATGAGTTCGCTTGCTTTTGCCGTTCCCGCCACTGTAGGAATTGTTGAAAAAGTGTCTCTCGCCAATTTACGTCTTCCTTCGTTTCGCTGTTTTTGATGTCCGGGGCCGTTCGTGCTGCGGTGTCGCGCTTAGGTTTTGAAACTGGCTGCGGCTGAGATGACTGACGAACCTGCACACCCGAATGCAGTGTAATTGTATTTGCCACATCGCGCTTCGGTTTTGAAGTTCCCTGCGACTGAGATGCGGCAGGAGGAACCTGAACGCTCGATTGTGCTACGAACCAGCACTTCCGGTCGCTCACGGGATCGACATGATAATACCAATGCTCCCCGGGGCCAGATGGTTTCGGTTCGGTAATGCACTGATTGGCGGGCAGGCCGATTGATGGGACGCTGAACAGATAGGCCGAAACGGCTAGGGCCAGTAAAGCATCAGCTTTTCGCATCTGTGTGGCTCACCTTCCTGTCGTATCCTCTGTACCGTACGCACACAGCACCAACACGCAGGCACACAAACTCTCACCCACTCACACACCAGATGCCGGGTCCCAATCCCCTGCTCCGATTCGAATCGTCCATTTTATGGGTGGCGACAGTGTGGCACGTGGGGGGTTTAATTGCGATCACCCCACAACCACCTTCGTGGCAAGGCGTTTTCAGATTTTGCGGCGACTACAAAAATTTATTATCCAGAGAGCTAAGAAATCCCGCCGATAGACGAGTGGAACTTAGCACTGTGTTGGTGGGCGGGTTCGGCAGGCGCGGTTCACTCGGGACAGGGGCAAGTTAGAATTCGGTTCTACGGCCTTGTCGTCGTCCTTCGGCGGTCAAGCTCTTTCGAAGACTCGCCTGTGACTGTGTAAGGCTGGGATGTGGGGAATCGCATCTTAATTTCCGCCAAATTTCGGCGCATCAAGCCTGCCCCGTCCTCGGCGGGAGAGCAGTGTGAGAGTAGTACCGATCCTGGCCTTTGGAGGTGCCGCTTTACTCATCGCGGGCGGTGCATGGGCAGCCCTTTGGTTCGCTACACCGCTGCCACCCTCCACGGAAGTTGAGGTCGCCCCTGCGCCCAACTCGGTTAGGGCCACAATTCACTTGAATTCAGAACCTCAAGGTGCGGAGGCGGCCACGTCGCTTGGCTGGAGTTGTCGGACCCCATGTTCAATCGAGCTTGTGGTCGACGAGCCGTTCACAGTCACATTCACTCACCGGGGCTTTGCTTCGAGCACCGTTCCCGTGGAGATCGAGGCCCCACAGCCCGGTACTTCGGATGCGAAATTCTCACCGGACCCCGCATTTGCCACCCTTCAGCCCATACCTGAACCCAAAAAGCCCCTACCCGAACCGAAAGCAAAGACTGAACCTGCAAAAATGGTAGCCCATCGGAACGCTGCGCCGAGGGAAGTTCATGAAGAAACCAGGGATGGTCTCATATCCCGAAGTTGGAAATATCTGAAGGAAAAGACCCACGCTTGGCAGATGCGGATGGGCAGATTGATCCACGGCGATTTCGAATAGCTATTGCTACGTTGAATCCCACCCGCTCGGCGTGGTTGAAGCAGTGCTAGCCCAGCCCACCCTCGATACGCAACTCGACAACCGTCATTGGCTTGCCAGCCGGTCGATCATTTAGTCCCGCCGCGAAGGGTCTAGAATTTGCCTTTAGAGACCGGAAAAGACGCAATATTGTAGAGGAACAGGAGGGTAGGGGCAGAGAACGTCATTAAGCAATCGGGTAGGCATCCCGATTTATTCGCAGAAAGTTGACAGGGCTGAACTGTTTGAGCGGAGATACGGATAATGACTGGTTTCTATGGAATTGCATTACCGATATGCTTATTGTTCGTGGGCTCAATAATCCTGTTCGTCAAAGCCAAAACCATATGCACCCTCCTACAGCTACTCGGCGCGTCTTGCCTGATGGTCGTGCTTCTGGTTCATGTAGCCGAGGCGTTCCACCTATTTCCTTCGATGAATTGGGGGATGCCGAAGAGCACCGGTCATTATCTCGATTTCTGGAGTGCCGTTCTGGGAGTGGTGCTGTTCCCCGTAGGCTATCTCTGTCACGCGATAAGGCGGGAAGCTTCGGACACGGCGGGCGATTGAGGCACCGTCTCGTGGCTCAGGACCCATCGAGCCAACGAACTCAGTCGATATCTGATCTGTCCGGCGTACCGGATCCTGGGCGGCCCGAAGCCAAGTCGATTCCATCGGTCAACCACCTGTGAGACCATCGGATCGCACTTAGGAGGGCGTCCGATGATCAATTTGACCATCGCTGTCGTCCCGTTGCCGTCCTTGGCGTCGGAACAGTTTGGTCTATGCACCAAACGGCGATTCGTGTCAATCAAAACTTGCAAGTATTTTGATTTACACACCAGCAAACAGCAGGTATTTTGGTGACACTCAGTGAAAAGCGCCTCAAATGCGCGGGGGTAAGCGCGGCGCGGGAACAGCTGATCGCGATAGACCAGATTGAACAGCGGCATCGGCTTTAACGTGATGGTAATCGACGACATGGCCATGCTTACCGTTGGCTTGTGGCGGCCGATCACGCAAGCAACTCCTCGACCGACGAACGACCGACTATGAGGAGGCTGACGTCCAGGTCACGGCGAGCGGCGGCTTCATCCTGCGGCGGGTCTTCTACAGCGTTCCTTCGCATCTGATCGCCGCAAGGTCAGGCAAGCCCTCCAGGCGCGCGCACGTGCCCGCGTCACCCGTTTCCGCCACATCCCATCGGACGCCGACGTTGGGCCCTCTAAGGCTGCGGATGTTGTCGTTTGTCGTGAACGTTTTTTGCCGATGCAGATGATAATTCTTGAGGTAGAACATCGACAAAGCCCTAGCGGGCACCGGCCACCGACGTTTTCGCTATGTCCCAGATCTTGTCTCGAGGACGCGGCAGGGCCGAGTCAGATTTGCAATCAACTGCAAAGTTTCCCAATTCTGCCTGCCAAGGAAACGTCGCGGCCGTCTTAATTCCCATGGAGCGACTCGGCAATTGCGACGCGGGTTTCTTCGGCCACAACGCCCAGTCGATCGACCGCTGATTTGAGCTCCGGCTCGGCCCCGGCTAACACTCACCGTCGTCCTAGGCTGCGCTCTGCTCTTTCCACGTGATCTCGGCATTGATCGTGGCCTCCGGACAAATAGATTCCAGATACTCCATAACTGCGACCAGGAACGCCGCTGGATCCTGGCTATGCTTCAGGGCATACAGGACTGCCGGCTTCCAATGCGAGAAATGGAGTCCCGTGCCAAGGTAGCTCTGCGCCATGTATTCAAGAGCCACCGATTGATACGCGGTCCCCGTCTGCTCCTTGATGTTCTTGATTGCAGCCGTAACGATTTCCTTTTGATCGGGGTGCAGGTGGAAGACCATCTTGGTCGTCGAAGACATGGGCTGTTTTCCAGGTTGGGGCATGGTTGACGTCACGTGGCCAGCCGACACAATTTTGGTCAGCCAATTTTCACCGTAGACCTCAATACCATCACAGAGCCGAAAGTTTTCGGTCCAGGAGCTGAGGTCCCTCTTGAGTTCCCGCACCTTCCGGGCTCGAGCAGCAGGGGACGTCGTAGGTCGCTTGAGGTACGACAAACCTCGGTTCAGCTCACTCTCGAATTTCTTCCGGTTGGAAGGCGTGGGCGCAATCTCAATCACCCCGTGACGGGCGGTGAGGCGGTGGCCAAGGAACTCGACAGGGCCACCCGGAGGGAAGCTCTTGATCTTCGGCGTAAGTTGCCCGACAGGGTGTGCTTGTACAGCACTTCCAAAGGTTGAAGTCGTCGCCACCGCAGCGTCCTTTGCCAGAACGAGGAAATTGTCGACATAACCCGCCACCTCGCTCCCGACGGGGAGCTGGTCAAGCAGCGGTGCCAACAGCATCTCGCCCAGCAGGGGCGATGCGGCCGATCCTTGCGGAATACCTGCCGGGCATCTGCGAGATACTTAGCGATAAGGGTTTTGACCGTCTCGCCGGTATCCGCAGGGCCGAAGATGTGGGGGAGGTGCATAGGGGGTGTAATAGAGATACACCCTGCCGTGAGCACGTGCTCCACCACCTTCTTGGGAAATGGGATCATATCTTCGATCCTGTTCCCGTCGAAGCTCTGATAACAGTTTTTGATGTCGATCTCTGTGGCCCAGAGAAAGCCGTCCTTGACCGCGTTTCGGACATGGGTGATTGCGGCAGGCACTCCCCGAACGCCGAACTGGCGGGGGTGCAGATCCGCGATCACGTGCAGGATCGAGAGGACAAGGTATTGCAAGGCGCGGTTCTCAATGCCGAAATCGAGCGTGGGGCGGAACTCGTTCGGGTTCGAACGCTTGCGCTTGAAAATCAGCCTGACCTCCTCCCCTGTCCCTTTGAATGCGTTCAGGCCGGATGCGATTGATGCCAGCTGCCCCTTTGGGGGACGTCGACCAGGTTTCATTTGCCGAAAAGCACGAATGGTCGCCACGAACCGCGCATCGTAGGAAGTGAGGTACTTGCGGATTAGTTGCTCTACTTCCCACCGTCTTCCGGCCCTATGCGCGTCCCGGATGCGCTTGAGCATCAACAGGATGTGGCAGCGTGCATGCCGCGAACCGGCACATCGGAGGAACGCAAGCAAGCCCCCTTTCGAGATTTCAATCTCTTCGAGCTGATCTAGCATCTCAGCATTGTCGGGCTTTTGGCTCATCTTGATCCGTTGGCTCCTGCCGGCGAGCAGGGGGCGTGGGCATGGGTTTAGTGATTGGAGAAGTTACTCTTGCTTCGATTTCTGTTTATGCCCTTGGGTCTGCGATCAGTCGTTTTGCAGCCGGGTGCAATCGTAATGGACCGTCCGTTGGACGGCCTGTTACGCGGCAGCTTCCGCTTGGTCGCGGCGGTGGGGAAAGCAGACCCGCGCCCTCTGAGGCTCTGGTCGGCAGACCGCCCTCACCGCGATGATATGTCCCCAGGTCAATCCGTTCGGCTCCGCTTGCCATGTGGACGTTCGGCGTCGTGAACGCGTTCGGGATCGATCGGACTACCAGGCTGATTCGCCCGATGCGTTACCCACCACAACCATGCTTCCGTGAGTACCCATCATCCCCTCCTGGGATTAGTTTCTCGCCGGCCGGGCGCTACTCCGGTCGAACGTTCGTGATCAGGCTGCCTGCTCTCCTTCGCCGTGGTCGAGGGGCTCGCCCTTGATCGTGATCTCGGCGTTGATCGTCAGCTCGGGGCACAGCTCCTCGATCGTGTCGATCCACTGCTGGGCGAACAGGGACGGGTTGTCCGAATGCTTGCGGGCATAGGTGAGTGCCTGCTTCGGGTCGGAGAACGCGAGCCCGCCGCCCATGAAGGACTGGCAGATATACTCGTAGGCCACCGAATCGACCTCGGTGTTGCCTTCCTCCTTGGCCTTGGCAATCGCGTCGTCGGAGAGCTGCTTCTGGTCGGGATGCAGCTTGAAGCTCTTGGTGACGATGGTCTTGGCCTCGGCCGGCGCTTCTGCAGGCGTGCCCGCGGCCTTGGCCTTCTCGGCTTTGATATGCGCCTCCAGCTCGGGTCTGCTCATCCCTTTGGCCTTCTCGATCAACTCCTTGACGTTATCCTTGGTGGCGATGGGAAGCAGCCGCACCATCTTTGTCCAGCCGATGCCTTGGAATGCCGACCACGGCAGGTCCAGCTCTATCAGGCGCTTGTACATCTCCGCCGCATACATTGCCTTGCGGTACCTGACACCCAAGGTGGTCTCGATGTACTCGCGGAAAGTGTCGTAGCCGGTGAATTGATCGACCGCACCGGGCTTCTTGGACTGGGCAAAGAGCACCTGCGTCCTGGCAATCGCCCCGCCGAGGCGCCAAAAACCACGCTCTCTCTCCTCGATCAGCTCGTTGACGATCTCCTCCATCTTGGTTCGAGACTCGACGTTCTCGATCCGGCTGGCGAACGTGACGATGGGGTCGTAGCCATCATCCATGATGGCTTCAACCTTCACCGCGGTTTTCTTCACGACAATGCCCATTTTGGTCTCCTATTTTCGTCGATGCCTAATCCAGCCGGCTGCTTTGTCCCGGCCACTTCCTCCAGCATCCCACCCAGGCAGTAGGTGTTCATTCACATCCGCTCGAGTCCCCTCGGCAACAGACAAGGATCTTGCCGTCGCCGTCGGCGATACAAAAGCTCGGGACCTGGTCGCGTTTGCCGGGCAATGTGCAGCCCAGCCGGTTGCGACCAAATGGCCGCCGAGGCCATTCGAGATTGTTGCGGCAGTTAGATTTTTGATCATGCTGAACGTTGCATCGGGCGCCCTGAAACGGGTTAGCGTCAGCCAACAGGCGGCTGCGTTGCTCACGCCTCCGCCACCTTCGCAAGGGCGCAATCACGCTCGAACTGCTCGAGTAAGGCCTCGTCCCAGAAGCGTTTCCGCGGATCACAATGGGCTTCGGGAACCCGAGCTTTGGGTCCCTAGTCCATCTGTCGATAGTGCGGCCACATCGGTTATATCGGACTTGGACCTTGCCGCTTGGCAGGTAGCGTTTCGCGGATGACGCTTCGCTCATAGGGCAGCTCCATGTCGTGACATGGACTGACAAAAACAGCTTTAGGGAAAATTGTCGGCCGGAAACCGATGGAAACGTACGGAAACTAGGTTTCCGTCATTTCAAACCGCTTGAGCATTGCATTAACACGCTCCTTGATCGTGCTGTCGGCGGCATGCTCTTTCCGGGCCTCAAGCAGATCGGCTACAAACCTGCATACGTCTGCGTTGGTCTGCCACCCCTTGACGTTCTCAGAGCTAGGTTTGCCTCGTTTCCCGATCTCTACGTGTACAGCTGCCTCTATTGCATCCCAATCTAGTACTGGTGGCCGGCCGCCTCGTTTCGAATGCGCTGCCTTCTTCATGGTCACCCGCACCCCGACAAATGTGCGATGTCCGACATCAATCGCGCTCGCATGCCAATCGAGCTTCGCATCCCCGAGATCCGGACCTACGATGAAAGGCGCCCGCATTGTATCCAGGACTATATCCATCATCTCGGGGGTGATGTTAATCGGGTCCGGAAGGTTGTCAGGGTCCAAGGCAGTAACGGAAATGCGTTTCGATCGCATGGCCTCTACGAACAGATCTGGAAATGCACTTTCAAGCTTATAAACTTCGGAAAATACGTCACGAAAGTCGCCTCTAACGGCCTCGTCACGAGTTTCTTTGACATGTCCCGCAAGTTTCTTGCGCCCGACCTCATCTGATTCGGCCTCTGTTTCGGGCGAAACGTGGGCGACCTTGCTGACGAGTTTGCAGTATCGACCCCATTTTTCTGGATCGGCTGCCTTTACCACTTGAACAAATCCGTCGAGGAAACGCATCCGTTTCATGATCGAGGTGATCCTCGGTGCCGAACGAGACGCATAATGAACCGACTCCACGCTTCGAGGGCGACGCGCTTTTCCTCACTGAACGAATGCCTTTGATAGACACCAACGATCCCCCCAAAGCTCCCACTGGTGTGGTTCAGGATCTTCTCGATTACGGGGAGATTCACGCCGAGGCGTGCCATGCCGCCGGCGCAAGTCCGACGAAGATCATGGAAGGTCCACCGAGCAGGCGCATCGATCTTGCTATCTAGGAGGACTGCATCGTTGCGCATGAGCTCGAGCACCGCCGTATCGAGCCTGTCCTTGGCCCGGCTGAATCCCCCAACGGCGCTCTCCCCGGTGGTGGTGAAAACAAGCCCGGGTCGGCTCCTGATCTTAGGGAGATTTCTCAGGAGCGAAGCAGCGGCATCCGACAGCGGGACCTCATGCGCGACATCAATCTTCATGCGTTCGCGGGGAATGACCCAGAGTTTTTTCTCAAAGTCGACTTCCGACCAGCACATCTCCGCGACCTCGTCACGTCGCTGCCCAGTGAGGAGAGGGATCTTGGTTAAGGGCCCGAAGGGCCATGCGATCTCGTCGCAGGCGTACCAGATGAGTCGCAGTTCGTCATCGGAAAGGATGCGATCTCGTGAGCGTTCGGGCCACCAGGAGCTACCCCGGCCCGCGGAGCTACCAAGGCCCGCGCCTTTGGTGAAACTAGACCGGCCGCGTGAGCGGTACAATGTTGTCTTGCGGATCGATGATGCGGTTGATTTGAGCAGCGAGCAGTTCGTAAGCGCGTAACATTTCGTCGCGATACCGATGCCGGTCATAGGTTCCGCGCACGCCGCCGATGACGTGGCCTAAGCATCGCTCGGCATGATCCGAATTCACCCCGGCCCTGCTCATTAAGCTGCGCGCACTCCTTCGGAGATCGTGCAGGGTCCAGGCGGTCACACCGCTTTTTGCGTCGAGTCGCCGTTTCGCCCGGCTGAAATCATGGAACGGTCGCCGGCCGCCGGTGAAGACGAACTCGCAGCCGGCAATCCGCGGCACGCCAGCCAGGATCGCCAATGCCGCGGCGGACAGCGGTCGCACGAGATCCTGATTCACCTTGTTGCGTCCCGCCGGCAACGTCCAATCGAGACCGGACAATTCGGTCCACGTCATCCTGGCCGCCTCGTTCCGCCGGGCGGCCGTCAGCAAGAGGAATTGCACGAGCGCGCCGAATGGCACTGGAGTGGCTTCCGCGGCCCGCCATACGCGCCGCAGCTCGTCATCGTCCAATATGCGGTCCCGCGCGCGTTCGCTCGCCGGCTTCGCGCGACCCATGCCTTTCACGATCGGAGACTTGAAATCGTCGTTGCGCGCGGCGTGCCAGTTCATGAGCTTACCGACCGCGGCCAAGCACACGTCGGCCATCCTCGGACCGTTGGCGTCTTCGACCTTGTCGAGCAGCTTCACGATGTCGCTGCGCCGTATCTCCGCAATCGGCATGTTGCCGAGGACCGGGTAGACCAGTCGTTTGAAGGTGTCGCGGCGCTGATCGATCGTGCGCAGCCGCTTGGCCTTGGCCTCGCGGGCGAGGTACATCTCGGCAATAGCCTTCAAGGTGCTGGAATCCGCCGCCTCGGCTGTGCGGCGATCCTGCATCGGATCCTCGCCCCGCTTGGCTGCGATGATCGCGTCGCGCCCGAGCTGGCGCGCCGCCTCGAGCGTCACGGTCGGCCAGGATCCGAGGGTAAACTTTCGGGGCACCCCTCGCAGACGATAGCGGACCGCCCACGACTTCCCGCCGCTCGGCTGCACGATGAGGTAGAGCCCGGTCAGAAGGCCGTCAGGGACCTCGCGCCGCGCGGCGCCCGGCTTCGCAGCCTCGACCGCGCGAACCGTGAGAGCTTTTGTCATGCCCGATCCCCTTCGGGTAACGCGCGGGTAACGAAATCCCGTGTCAGTGAACGTCACCCAGCGTCAGGCAATGTCAATGAAAACAGGCCAGGTTGCAAGGGAATCAGCCAGTTTGCGGTGGGAGGTGTCAGGGAACGTCACCGTATGTCAACCTACCCTATCTGATTTGGGAGCAAATGGGCTGTCCCCAGGGGCAGGCGCTCGAACATTGGCTT
>WNFX01005132.1_pt1 | contig 12685 bp, 14 predicted proteins | sample 5400111 | NCBI WGS metagenome assembly WNFX01 (sample SAMN13153363, study PRJNA577476) | soil metagenome | isolation source: 40 cm soil or saprolite under grassland replicate 1 | place: USA:California | collected 2016-06-15
TTGTTAGATAAAGAATATCGTGAGCCTTCGCCAACTCACAGTAAGCGAGCACAAATTTCGGATCGCGCTCCACCGCTTGATCCAGAAAAGAAATCCTTTGCTGCGCCACCGATGCCCATTCGGCGGTGTCTTTTACCAGTACATCGATAGCCTGAGCGCGAAGGTAAAGATCATAGGCGTGCAAATCGGCGGTCGGCGGCTCGTCTAACGCAACGGTCTCGTTAGGCGAGAGACGGGCTTTTAATCGCGCGGCGACAGCTTGCGCGATTTCGCTTTGGAGCGCGAACACATCTTTCATCGGACGTTCGTATGTTTCGGTCCAAGGGAGGCCGCCGTCACGAAGATCGACAAGTTGGAGCGCAACGCGCATTTGATCATGGTCGCGCGAAACGGTTCCCTCGAGCAGGTGCCGCACTCCAAGATCGCGACCGATTGCGTGAAGGTTGCGCTCCTTACCCGGCGGGTACGAACGGGTGCTCTGATTGCCGATCACTTTCATTCCGGCAAGCTTTGCCAGATCACCCGTTATCTCATCCTGCATTCCCACCGTGAAATAGGTGTCCTCGCCATTCGCACTGAGATTTTCGAATGGCAAAACCGCGATCGAACGTTCCACCTCTGCAGAAGCGTGCGCGCGTTGATAAAGCCAGGTTCCCGCTGCAATCGCAGGTATTAGTAACGTCGTGCCTGCCGCCACTACTAATGATCGCCTCCGCCGCGCACGTGCTTCGGCGTTGAATCTTGCGTAGGAGCGGTGGACCGCAGACAGTAGTTCGCGCGCAGACTGCGGGCGATCTTTCGGATCCGGGGCCAACATCGACTTGAGTAGTGCAACACATCGGGTCGGCACGTGGAGACTCTTTAGCTGTTCGACGGGTAAGTGCTCTGTTTGTCTTGCGCGCACTTCTTCCAGCGTGCGGCCAACGAAAGGAACGCGACCAGAAAGCAAATACCAAAACGTAACGCCTAATGAATAAATGTCGGAACGCGTATCAATGCGGTTTTGGCCAGAAGGAGCAAACTGCTCGGGGCTGGCAAAGGCAGGCGTTCCAATGAAGCCCGTCTGGGTCTGGTCGGCGCCGCGTTCCGCTTCAGCGGCCATGACTTTAGCGATGCCGTAATCAATCACTTTGACTACGAGTGCACCGGACGCGTCAGACTCAAGCATGATGTTGGATGGCTTGATGTCCCTATGCGCAACACCACACGCTTCAGCTGCGGCCAATGCGCGCGCGGCTTGTTCAATCACTTCGAGTGCCAGCGCGAGCGGCATTGGCCCATCGCGGCGTACCCGCGTTTCGAGCGTTTCGCCTTCGACCAACTCCATCACATAGAAACACTCACCGTCTTGTTCGCCGTAATGACTGACACGCGCGACATTAGGATGGCGAATCTGCGCGGCCGTGCGCGCTTCGCGCAAGAAACGCGATCGCGCCCCGGGATTTTGGGCGACCCTTCGGTCGATTACCTTCAGAGCAACGATGGAATTCAACACTGTGTCGCGCGCGCGATAAGTTATCGCCATTGCTCCCGCGCCGAGCTCTATTGGAAAGCCGTCTGCGCCGACTTCCACCTCAAAATGATCGTACTTCAGCGGCCCAGGTATCAATCGTCGGCCGTTCTCGACTTTGTCCGGTTGTTGGCTATCGCTTAGAAAACCAAGGCTAACGAGACAACGAAGGCATTCACCTCGCGTGAGCGGTCCTCCGCAGGTTGAGCAGGTTTCGGTAAATGCAATCGACTTATTTAACTCCGGACGGGGCAGCAAATCAATGCCGCGTTTAATCACACCGGCGCCATCCCCACGTGTAGAGCCATTTCCATTCGACGTTCCGACGACCGCTGGTTGCCGTTCCACAATTTCAGGTCCAGCGCTCATGTTGTCAGGATTTGATGAAGGTAATGGAGCTCTTGATCCACATCGGCCGGATCAGAAACTGTGCTCGCCACTTCCATCCTCAGCGCTTCGCGATAACGCTGACGCAGACGCCAAAGCCAGGTACGCAGCGTCGCGATCGGAACTCCAAGTTTCTTTGCCGCTTGTTCTTGATTTGGCGGCGTCCGACCGCTGCCGTCAATGAACGGTCTTAACACCTCGAGCCATTCCGCTTTCCCTTCCGCCTCAAATGCATTTTGCAAATGTTGCCAGGCGCGTTTCACGATATTCGAAGCCCACATCAGATCATAACCGCGCGAATCGCTGAGATGAGCAGCGTCCATCATTGATGCTTCGGCTTCGGGCAGATGCTCGTCCATCGATACAATTCGATGTCCGCCGCCTCTTTTGAGCCGGTGAGCCCGATCGTACTCGTTGCACAAAAAATTCTGCAGTGAGCCAAGCAGAAATGTGCGGAGCCGCCCTTTCTTCTGATCTGCGCGACTCAACGTGTTTTGCTCAAGCAGGTGGGCAAAAAAACCTTGGACGAGATCCTGCGCTTCGGGAGAAGCGTGACCTCGAAGTCGCAAAAAGGTATAAAGAGGTGGCCAATACGCTTCACAGAAATCGGAAAGCGCTTTTCTCGCTGTTTCCGTTGGATCGGACTGTCGAGCGCGCAAGACCAGAGTCCAATGCGTCGATTGAAACGCCGCTCCGCCCTCCTGCAATGTTCCAGGTATCGGTTTCATAATCTTGGATCGCCTTTCGTTGACGGAGTATCAGCACATCGAATGCCAGTGTAGTTCTGAGAACCCGATTTACGAGGGAAGAAAAATTGTGGAGTTCGATTTACGCTTGGCGCAAACGCGGCAAAAATTCGCGAATTCTTCGCGAATTCACGAAGACTTGAGCCCGCGATCATGACTGTTTCCTTTCGAAGGTTCCGTCTCCGTTGCTGACCCGCATGGTGATTTTTCCGTGAGTGTGGCCGGATTGACTTAACTCATGCGCCCGGCGCGCTTCGCTGAGCGGAAGGATGCGATCGATTACTGGTGCGAGTTTGCCCGAGTCGATGAGCTTCGCGATCTCCGCGAGCTGCTCGCCACTCGGTTGCGCGCCGAGTAGCGCGGCCCGGACGCCGAGCTCTTTAGCTTTCTCCTCCGATGGCGGCTGGACTAACGAGACAAGAATGCCGCCTTTCTTTAGGACTGACCAAGAGCGTTCCTGCGTGTCGTTGCCGATCGTGTCGAGCACGATGTCGATGTTGCGTGCGATGTCTTCGAATCGTTGTTGCGTGTAATCGATCGGCTCGTCCACGCCGAGCTTGCGCAGCAACTCCTGATTTTTAGTAGAGGCCGTCGCGAAAACGTACGCGCCTTTCCATTTTGCGAGTTGCACGGCGAAGTGACCAACACCACCGCTGCCGGCGTGAATCAACACGCGCTGACCTGGCTGCAATTGCGCAGTGTCGAACAGCGATTGCCACGCGGTCAGCGCAGCCAAAGGCACGGCCGCTGCGCGGATGTGATGAAGCGAGTTCGGTTTGAGCGCGAGTTCTGGTTCGCGAACGACGATATAATCAGCGTACGCGCCGTTGCGGGTTGGATCAGGCAGGCTGTAAACCTCGTCGCTGATTTTGAATCGCGACACGCCTCTACCGAGTTCCTCGACTACTCCGGACAAGTCCCATCCGAGAATGAACGGGAATTCATGAGGCCAGAAGTCTTTCATGTGGCCTTCACGAACTTTCCAATCGATCGGGTTCACTCCCGCTGCGTGAACGCGGACGAGAACTTCGCCCGCCTGTGGCTTCGGACGCGGCGCATCTTCGTACTGCAAGACTTCCGGTCCGCCGTAGTTGTGAATTCGAATCGCTTTCATTTTTTCTGTGAACAACGATCGCTTCGGCCACGCCTGTTCCCGAATTATTGGGTCTTCTTCGAGACGCGCGCAATTAGTTCATCCAATCGTGAGAGTAATAACTTCAAGATCGGAGACCTGTTCGACTTTTTGTAGCCAAGCACGAGGTCGACTGTCGGTGTGTCTCCCTTGAGGGGACGAGTTGTTAGAGATGAAGCAAGAAATTTCTGTGCGTAAACAGGTAACAGTCTAACACCGCGCGTAGAAGCGATTAAGGACATTCCCATGGAGAGGTGGTCAGCCCCGTGATCTGCCGTGAGGAAACGCATGAACCCGCTCGTGCCATTGGTGTAGAATTCGCCGTGTCAATGAAGTTTCCGCCTGCCTCGCGGTAGGTCTCATAGACTTTCTGCGCCTCAGCTTCGGTGATCCCCATCCCCACTCGTCTCCGAAAGTCATAGCGCCTAGCGCCGCTTCGGAGACCCGCAGTCCGCTCTTGCCTAGCAATCGGTATTTCATATCCGTGCTCCTTATGGTTCAGCAACTCAGGAATTGATTCCGCTCTTTGCCATATACAATCGGTTGTCGAAGCGCCCACCTTCAAAAACCGTTGAGAAAGTAAGATGTCGCCATTTCTCGGCCTCCATTGCGCGGGCGGCTTCTGCTTGCTGCACCCGCTTTTCTGCATCGACACCGAGGATGAGACGCACCGGCACCTCGTCGCTATTTGCCAGTTGCAGAATTACGTTCGCTATTTTCCGTGGATCGCCTTCCGCACGCCCTTCGAGGCCTCGCAATATCTTCAGGAACGAACCGACCGATGCTTCATACTCCGGCAGCAAGTCCGGCGCATTCTGAACGGCGCGCCGTGCCCAGTTGGTCCGAATACCTCCAGGCTCCAGCGTGCAGACCTTGACTCCGAAGGGCGCGACTTCCATCGCCAGCGAGTCACTGAAACCGCCCACCGCCCACTTGGCCGCGTGATACGGCGTATTGCCCGGAACCGCGTGGCGGCCACCGACCGAAGACACCTGAAAGATGTGACCGCCCATCTGCTTACGCATCACCGGCACAGCGGCGCGCGTGGTGTACACCACGCCGTAAAAGCATGTGTCCACGATCGCCTGGAAGTCCCCCGCGCTCATCTGCTCGAACGGCGCAAACTGCCCATAGCCTGCGTTGTTCACCAGAACGTCCAGCCGCCCGAATGTATCCACTGCCAACTGCACGGCCGCTTTTGCGGCGGCTTCGTCGCGCACTTCCAGTTTCACGGGTTTCACCCGCTCGCCGTACTGCGCCACCAAGGGTGCCAGCTCTTCCGTCCGACGCGCTCCGGCTACCACGCTGTCCCCTGCGGCGAGCGCCGCCTCGGCGATGTCCCTCCCCAACCCGTTTCCGCTTCCCGTAATTAACCAGACCTTAGACATGAAAATCCTCCGTTCTCCTTCTTAGATAGATTATGGGCGCCTTAGCTGGATCCGGATCTCCTCCTACAGGTGAGCCTTCGGTTGATAGTTGCCCACCTCGGTACGCATCGTGATAGCAAGGCGGTTCCAGGCGTTGATGGTGGTCAGGGTAAACACTAGCGCGATCAGCTCCTGTTCATTGAAGTGCGATCGTGCGCGCTCGAAGACCGCGTCGGGCACATGGCCTTCCGTGATCCGGGTGACGGAGTCAGTAAGCGCGAGCGCCGCGCGTTCGCGCTCGGAGTAAAACGGCGCCTCCTCCCACGCGTCGAGCACATAGAGTCTCTGCTCGGTCTCGCCGAGGGCGCGGGCGTCTTTCGAATGCACATCTAGGCAATACGCGCATCCATTAATCTGCGAGGCGCGCATCTTCGCCAGGTGGACCAGCGATTCCTCCAGGCCTGAGTTGTGGATGTAATGCTCGAGCTGATACATCCCGCGGAGCGCTTCCGGAACATTCGTGTAGTCGATACGAGCTTTCATTGCAGGCTCTCCTTTTGTCAGAAACTTATCTGTTGGAAGTTCTAAAAATTAGGCCCCTTAAAATGCCAGATGCTCAGACAGCATGGGGCGTCAAAGCCTTCCGGCGAATGCCAGTTCTCGTAAACAAACCAGAGATCGGCATCATCGACGGACCGTTGCAGATCATAGTTGAGGCATCCGGCTTCTAGCCGGGTGGGCTCGACTAGAGCGGCTAGAGCCGCGCCGAGCGCCTCACTCTGGCCACGCCGAGCGCGGAAGAAAGCGAGATTTGTGACCTGTGACATGGAGTTTCCCTCCCCGCTCACGCAGGTGATAGGCGAATGATGGGTTTGATTGTGCCCCCTCTTTCACTGTCTTGCGCAGCTTGATTGATTTGATCGAGGCTGTAAAACTTGACCAGTTTCTCGAACGGGAAGCGCCCCTGCGTGTTGAGTTCGATGAGCTGCGGGATAAAAATGTCGGGAACGCTCTCACCCTCAAGAATGCCGCGTATCGCCTTACCAGGTAGCATCAGGTTGTTCACGTCAAAGCTCACCTCTGTGCCCAGTGGCTGCGCTCCGACGATGCCGCACGTGCCGAGAGATCCGAGTGCTTCTATCGCCTGATGCAAAGCCTTGGGGTTCCCGGAGGTCTCCAGCGAATAATCGACTCCGCTTCCAGTAATATCTCGGATCGCCTCAACTGGATTTGTCTGTTTACCGTTAATAGCGTGCGTCGCGCCAAGTTCTTTTGCCAGTTCCAGACGCGACGGCACGACGTCTATGGCGACAATGGTTGTTGCTCCAACAACCCGTGCCGCCATGATCGATGAGCATCCAACTGCGCCCGCGCCGAAGCAGGCAAACGTTGTACCAGGAGCCACTTTCAGCCCATTCATCACGGCACCGGCACCAGTCTGAATACCGCAGCCGAGCGGACCGAGGCGTTCGAGCGGTACGTCACTGCTGACCTTGACCACGTTGCGTTCATTGGCGAGTGCGTATGTCGCAAACGACGATTGCCCGAAAAAGTGATCGTGAACTTTCTCGCCATGGCCGTCGAGTGTAGCAGTGCTGGCGTCTAACCGCGCTCCACCGAAGCAGAGCGGGAACGTCTTCTCGCAATGTGCCATCCTTCCCAAGCGACAAGGCTTACAACGTCCGCATGTCAGGAACGTAAGCACCACGGAATCGCCGGGCGCGACTTTGACAACATCCGCACCTACGCTCTCGACGATTCCTGCGCCTTCGTGGCCAAGCACGATTGGATGCGGTACGGGGTAGACCTTATCACGGGCAACAATATCTGTGTGACAGAAACCCGTGGCGACGACCTTGACCAATACTTCATCGCGCCGCGGGCCTTCCAAACTTAATGTTTCGATGCTAAAAGGTCCGCCTTTCTCGCGCACGACGGCGGCTTTAATCTGTGTTGTGTTCTTGCTCATCGAACTTTCCTCCTGTTGTTCAGGCACCCTGCCAGATCAGTTTTGGGTTGGTAAGTTCCCGTGCGCCGGGAGCGCCAAGTTCGCGCCCATACCCTGAAGCCTTGAAGCCTCCGAACGGTGCGCGCGGATCGGAGCGGGTGAAATCATTGATAAACACCATTCCAGACTCGATCTCGCCGGCAACGCGTCGGGCCCTGACGAGGTCACGGCTCCAGACCGCAGCGCTGAGACCGAAGTCAGTGATATTGGCGAGGCGAATCGCCTCGTCCTCGGTCTTGAAGGGGAAAATCACAGCCACGGGACCAAAGAATTCTTCCTTGGCTATCGCCGCCTCGGGCGGCAGCCCCACAAGCACAGTCGGCGGGTAGAAATTGCCGGGGCCGGCGGGGATCTCACCGCCAGTGAGAATGCGTGCTCCAGCCTTTACCGCGTCGAGCACCTGGCGATGGAGGTTCTCGCGGGCACGGGAGAGGGCCAGTGGGCCGATCTTGATGCCTTCCTTCATGGGATCGCCCATTGGAAGCGCCTTGGATTGTTCGACAAACGCCTTGGTGAAGTCGTCAAACAGAGACTCCGCCACCAGGAACCGCTTGGCGCAAATGCAACCCTCGCTGTTGTTGAAGTAGCGCGACGTCACAGCGAGCTGCACGGCTTTCGCAAGATCGGCGTCCTCCAGAACGATGAATGGATCGGAACCGCCGAGCTCCAGCACCGCTTTCTTGCCGACTCCGGCCGCTTCCGCCGCAACGGCGCGGCCGGCGCGGACGCTGCCGGTGACGGTGACGGCCCGCACCCGCGGGTCGGCGATGACGGCCCCACACGCCTCGACCTGGATTGCAAGGTTGACATAGAGTCCTTCGGGGCCACCGGCGTCGCGCACCAGAGTCTCCAGCGCCTCGGCGCAGCCTTGGACCGATTCGGCGTGCTTGATGAGCGCGGTATTGCCGACAAGGGCTGTGGTGTTGAAGAAGCGCAGCACCTGCCAAAAGGGTACGTTCCACGGCTGAACGGAGAAGATCGGCCCTATCGATTCATATACGATTTGCGCCGGTATGCCGGGGACGGGCTGTGGCTTGAGATAAGCCTCCCCCGTTTCGGCAAGGTGGCGGGCGGCCCAGGCGGATTTCTTGATCTCGAAAATGGAGTCCGCCAGCGGCTTGCCCATCTCGGCGGTGATTAGGCGGCCATAGGTCTCGGCCCGCTCTTCCAGCAGCTCGGCGAGCCGAGTGAGGAAGGCGATTCGCTCGTGCAGTGGGGTGCGGGACCAGTGCCGCCAGCCGTCCCAAGCGCGCTGCAAGCGTACCTCGATCTCTGCTTTGTTGTGCTCCGGATAAGTGCCAAGCAGTTCGCCCGTCGCCGGATTACGTGATTCGAAGTTCATTGAAGTTTTCATGTTATTTTCTGTGGTGTATTCAGTTTTATTTGTATGTTTAGTAATAATTACGGCGTATAAATTAGAGATCGACTTGCCAAGCCTCCCGGCATGGGACGATCAGATCACCTTGAAATAGCCGTCATCGTTTAGGATGTGCCGGGGCCAATCCTGCTGCTGCGAAATAAGCTTTCTGATTTTCTCGATGAACGCGGGGTCTTGGTTGTCACCCCGATAAACGGTCATATCTTTGGCCAGCCAGGCAGGAAGAGCAGCGAAGCGATGCGTCGTCTGTGTCTCCAGGTACCACGTGATATGGACGATCGCGCCGCTCTCCTCGTACCAGACCGTGGTCTCGACGCCCGGAGCTACCCGCTGGTAGTAGAAGTGCTGGATGGCGTGCCGTCCGGCATGTGGGCCCTTTGCCAGGGTGTATTCGATAATGTCGGGCCCTACGATGACTGGGTCGAACACCCAGCCGTTGGCTTGATACCAGCTTAGTCGTGCGCCAAGGATGCTAGTAAGCATGTTAGTTAACTCCTTTCTGAGGTGACGGTGTTAACTGCGAAGGCGCGAACACCACGCGCAGTTTCCTTTCTCGACGGCGAGAGAGTTCGTTCGACCCGCTCTGCTTTGGCGCGAGTACGATCGCACTTGCCTTTCGCGCAGGTTCGCGTTTCGCTGGCGGCACCATGTGCTGCATGATGGCTTCGATAGTTCTGCTCATATGTTTTCCTCCTTTAGTTGGTTGTTCTTCACACCGATATGATCCGCCCGGCCTGTCGATCTTGGGAAAGACTATGTTTCTTGTCTCAGCATAACTAATAGGCATACTGCTTCTCAGCCGTGGAACTGAGGCACCTGCGCTACTTCGTGGCCGTGGCCGAGACGGAGAACGTCTCGCGCGCCGCGCTGAAGCTGCATGTCTCGCAGCCCGCGCTAAGCCGGCAAATCCGCGATCTCGAAGACGAAATTGGATTTTCCTTACTCGAACGCACCGCAAAATCGGTGCGGCTGACAAAAGCAGGCCGCGTATTTCTCGATGAAGCCCGCGCGGTGTTGCAATCCGCGGATGAAGCGGTAAAAAAAGGGCGAGCGATTGCGGCCGCCGAGCCTACCGAACTCCACGTCGGCTACTCACTCGTGCCCACCGCGCTCATTCTACCTTTGATCCTGCGCGCCTATCAGAGCGCGATGCCCAACGTGCACGTGAGGCTGCATGACCGTAGAAGTCAGGAAAACCTCGCCGGTTTGCGTGACGGTCGTCTGCAGCTTGCGTTTCTGCCTCGTCTGCTAAAGTCCGGTGATCTGCGCGGAATTCGCGTCGAAGCATTGACCTGGCAGCGCATTCGTCTCGTCGTCTCGCCCAACCATCCCCTCGCTCATCGTCGTGTTGTCTCGCTCAGTGACGCGGCACGTGAGCCATTCGTTGGTTTAACACGTGAGGAGTATCCCGAGTTCTACGACTATCTCTCGGCCATTTTCCGTTCGGTAAAGGAGAAACCGCGGATCGCGGAGGAGCACGACCGTACGTCTGGTGTCATTTCATCCATTGAGGCCGGCGTGGGCGTTTCGATTGGGTCAGAGGAGTATGGTTATTCTTTCGGAAACCGCGTGAAACTTTTGCGCCTAACACCCGAGCCGAAACCGATTGCCCTCTGCATTGCCGCGCGAAAAGAAAAACTTAGCTTAGCGGCGGAGAAGTTCTGGCAATGCGCGAAAGAAGCTGCGTCACAAAAATAGTCGATCATGCCTATCACGCCTGCCCAACGCGCGATCGCAGAAAATCAACAAACGCAAGCCGCAGAAGATCCGGCGCAGTATATTCGCTTGATTGCAGGACCGGGAACGGGCAAATCTCGTACGATTGAACGACGCGTAGCTCACGTTTTACAGCAGGGCGCTATTCCGGGAAACGTGTATGTCGTCTCATTTACTCGCGCGACATGCGAGGAGCTCCGCGGACGAGTGAGGCAATTTTGCGCGGCTTTGAACCCTCCAGTTGACGCTCAACATGTCCGCGTCTCGACGCTTCACTCCTTGGCTCTTCGCATCTTGCGCATGGGCAACCAACTCACTCAATACCCAGCAGATCCGATGATGCTGGATGAGTGGGAGCAAAAGCACATTTATGACGCCGAGCTTTCAGCAGATCTCCACTCCACACCAAGTCGCGCGGCTGAGGTGCGGCTTGCGCACGACGCAAGCTGACAAACCCTGAATCCGGCTTACATCAACCAAGCTCAAATCACACAAGCCGAGCAACTGGGTTTCAACGCTTTTCACGCGACCCGTACTAACCTCTATAGTTGCGTGCTGCCTGGTGAAGTTATTTTTAAGTGTGTAACGGCACTTCAGCTGGGCGCTCTGCAGCAGGACGATTTACCGCAGATTGACCACCTGATTGTCGATGAGTTTCAGGATCTAAATTCCTGCGATCAGCAGTTTGTCAGCTTGTTAGCTGGACAAGGTGCCGTCCTGTTTATCGGGGGAGACGATGATCAAAGCATTTACTCTTTTCGACACGCCGACCCAACTGGGATCATAAACTTTCCACAAACTTACCCGCAGGGCGTAACACATCCTTTGACCGATTGCTTTCGATGCACGCCAGCAATCGTCGGGCCCGCAACAGTGCTCATCGGACACAATCCGCTAAGAGTTCCGAAGAACTTAGTGGCCTTGTATGACGCCGCAGCCCCGCCCGTAGAAGGAACCTTGAACATTTGGTCATTTCCCGATGCCAATGCGGAAGCAAGAGCCATCGCCGAATCATGTGAGCAACTTATCGCCGCCGGAATGGCTGGTCGCGAAGATGAGATAGTGATTTTGATTTCAAGTCGTCATATTCAGCTGCCTATCATCAGCCAAGAGTTGGGAAATCGAGGTGTTCCGTTCGATGAACCCGTCGCAGGAGGCATTGCAGATACCCCGGCCATTCGCGGTGCGTTCAGCCTGCTACGATTGATCGAGGAGCGTGTCGAAAACACGGACGACTATGTAGCTTATCGAACACTTATGGCTTTATGCTCAGGAGTCGGTGCCCAGACGGCCAAGAAGACCGCGGACGCCTGTCTACAGAATGCCTATAACTTTCGAGCTCTCTTCCACGCGCAGCCGAAGCCACATTGGCTGATCGGGCGGCCGCTAGCCGCGGTTAACCGGATAGATGATCTGCGCCAGTTAACCGGCGGTTGGGAATTGACTGATACAGTAGGAATGCGAGCTGCGGATATTGCAGCCGCGATCACGCAAACGGTATTCGTAAGTGCAGCTACTGCAGAAGAATTTCAGGCAGTGTGGGACGCACTGATTGGCACCGTTCCTCCTGATATGACATTGGAAGAGCTTCTGGCATTTCTGCGAGCGGCAAGTGATCGAGATCGCGAAGCAGTTATGTCGGTTGTTCGAGACCGGCTCGGTGTGCCCGACGAAAACAACGAGCCGCAAGCCCGTTCGGTGCGCATCCTAACGATGCATGGCGCCAAAGGCCTGAGTGGTAAGGTCGTCTTCATCCCCTCGCTCGAGCAGGGCATTCTTCCGAGCGCGCGGGCACTCCAAGCGGCTGGGTTGGTCATAGAACAGCGACGGTTGTTATATGTCTCGCTTACCCGCGCAATGGCGGCGTTTATCATTTCGCACGCGAATCTGCACACAGGACCCCAAGCTTTCGCGCTGAGACAACGCGCACAGGTTCGGCTCGGGCGGTCGCAGTTCCTGAACGAGATGCAGGCCGTCAGCGTTAACCGCGCCGCTGGTCTCACGGCGGCAGAAGCGCAAGCTATCGTAGCTGACGTAGATAATCTCTGATAGCGGGTTACCCCGGAGGTCCTCACAAGCGGCATTCGTCGCTTATACTTGACCGCGAATAAACCTCCTTGGCGCAAAGTTCCCGCCTTCGGCGGACAAGCACCCTAAACTCCCTTGAACTGGAATTTGTTAATTTTTAGAGAGCGAATTCTGGATTCGAGAGTTGAAGGTGGCATGCCCAGCTTGGCCGCGGCGCCATGTGCTCCGGAGACTTTTCCGTTACTTTGCGCAAGAGCGGCTTCAATCTGTTCCTGCTCGGTCGATATTCTACTGGCTGGTCCCACGCGCCGACTCGATTGGAACTCGTGTGAAAGCCAGTTCTTATCGACTGAAAACTCATTTGTATCGACAATGATCAGTGAGCGTTCGATCACGTTTTGCAGTTCGCGAAC
>WNFX01014780.1_pt1 | contig 12683 bp, 11 predicted proteins | sample 5400111 | NCBI WGS metagenome assembly WNFX01 (sample SAMN13153363, study PRJNA577476) | soil metagenome | isolation source: 40 cm soil or saprolite under grassland replicate 1 | place: USA:California | collected 2016-06-15
TCAAACCGCCATACTAAAGATATTTGCGGCAAGAGCTGGCGCGGAGATCGAAAGGATGCGGGCAGAAAGGGAATTGGAAAAAGCTTATAAGGAACTGAATGATGAACTGCGATTACAATTGAAGGAAAGCGAACAACGTTTCCGTGATCTGTTTGAAGAAGCGCCGATTGCCTATGTTCATGAGGAGCTTGATTCAAAATTTATTAAGGCTAATCGCGCAGCTATAAAAATGCTTGGAATAAACCCAGAGGAAGTTCCAACGATGTATGGCAAAACACTTGTTGTTGATAGTCCGCAAAATCAAAGACGATTAAAGGAAGCTTTTGAATCAATACGGCAAGGCTCCGATACCGGCGGAGTTATTCTTGAGTTGCGTCGCAAAGACAATGGTAAACCTCTATGGATTCAATGGTGGTCTAAACCGGATACCAGCGGACAGTTTACCCGGACAATGATGATTGATATAACCGAGCAGGTATTGATGGAACAGGAAAAGGCGAGATTACAAGCAGAGAATAAATATTTGCAGGAAGAAATTAAGTACAGTCACAACTTTGAAGAAATTGTAAGTAGAAGCAAGAATTTCCACAAAGTATTACAGCAAATTGAGCAAGTAGCGCCGACGGATGCTACTGTTCTTATTCTTGGAGAATCGGGTACAGGCAAAGAATTGATGGCAAGAGCGATCCACAACATTAGTAACCGGAGTAAAAAAGCATTAGTAAAAGTAAACTGTGCAACGCTACCCGCAAATCTAATCGAAAGTGAATTATTTGGTCATGAGAAAGGAGCTTTTACCGGTGCAATGGAAAGAAAGGTTGACCTGCAATCAAAATTATTAAGAGTTTTACAGGAGGGAGAATTTGAACGCCTGGGCAATCCACGAACTATGAAGGTAAATGTCCGGGTAATCGCTGCTACAAACCGCAATCTTGAACAGGCAATTGAGAAAAAAGAATTTCGTGAAGATTTATTTTACAGGCTGAATGTATTCCCGATTATTTGCCCACCATTGAGAGACAGGAAAGAGGATATACCATTACTTGTAAAACATTTTTGCCAGAAACATGAGGCTAAGATTGGAAAGAAAGTAGCGAACATTTCACCCAAAGTAATGGACAGCCTGATGAATTATGACTGGCCAGGTAATATTCGTGAACTTGAAAATCTCATTGAAAGAGCTTTGATTTTAAGTCCCGGCGATACATTGGAGTACGGCGATTGGGTACCAGTTGAAAAAACTCAGCTAAAAGCAAGCAATGGCAAGCCTGCTCCGAAAAAAATGGAAGACGTTGAAAAGGAGCATATAATTGAAACGTTAAAAAAAGTGAATTGGAAAGTAAGTGGGGAAAAAGGAGCCGCAAAACTTTTAGGGCTTAATCCCACGACACTTGAAGCCCGGATGAAAAAACTAGGTATTAAAAGAGAGGCTTAATTGCTAAGACCTCATTATTTTCCCGTAACGTACAGATGCCGGAACATTGATCATTTTCATTACTTGTATCGTTGCAGTGGTCAATAATACGATCCCGATAATGCAATTCAATATGGTCTGATGTTGCTGAATTTGCAATACAAGATAATTTCCCGCATAAATAAATACCATAAATCCTAGTACTGTACCCAGGCCAATGCCGATAACATACCAATTGTATTGACTGAATGATGTCTGCAAAATATTTTTATTGATCAATACGGTGCTCCATCCCAGCCAGAACGGAATATGTAAAGGATTAGTCAGGCTAAGCAAAGATCCTGTCCAAAAAGGTCTCAAGGTTTGTATTGGTAATGAGCTAACAAATCCAGTCATTTTATATGCAGCAACAAAACTGGCTACTGCAAGAAATAAAATGATGGACGTGGTAATATATTCCAACAAGCGAAAAAGCTTGTGTTGTTTAGCGAGCCATTTCATTGCTACCAATGCAATACGAACAATTATTACTTCAATTATCATGGAGCCAACCGCAAATGCAAAACCATCTGCGATCCCTTTCTGCACCGAAATTTGAGTCACAGTGACATTCATCGTACCCAAAGGAAGTGACCCCAAAAAACTTATAAGCATTCCCCAAAAAAATACGCGAAATAGTTTTTGCATGTCAGGCTGTTTGTTTCAGGTCTTCAGAAATCATTTTTACGTATTCTTTATTTTGTCTGAACATTTCAATGCCGGAACTAATTTTCATGTAAGGTAATTGATACCAGCGATGATTCATTTGGCTGATTTTCCAGAGAATATTCCAATGCCTGATAATTTCCCTCCAGGCATAAAATATAGAATGTTTTGGATCATATATATGGGTAGGTTCACTACCAGCACCATTAACTTCTATAACCGAAATGTTCTCTCCCCGCTCTAACTCTTCCCAGCTATTGAAGCGAATATCCAGGCGTCCATAATAAAATCCAGTAACCTGCTGACAAATTTTATCAATGGTGCTTGTCAATTTTTCATCAATTAGATGGCTTACATCAATAAACTTTGCCCCTCTCACATGATTTCCATACGGAACAAGAACCCGTTTCTCTCCTCTTCTCAAAATTCTTTTCAGTTCATATCCATACATTTTCTTTAAAACCGGGATTTGGAGAATATACCGTTTATCTTTTCGAAGTAGTTCTGTCATGGTTGACTCTCCGTCTCCTTCAATTGCCAAAAACTCTTTTTTTACGATTCCTGATATATGGCCTTTTAATTTATTGGGAAAGCGATAGTAAAATATTCCTACCTCATTTTCGTAGGGAATGAACTCCTGTACCAGGAAATTTACTTTTGAATTGGCCGCATATTCCAGTAACTCCTGTTCATTATGCAATTTTCTTACTGAAAGTCCTTTCATCCCAATATCAGGCTTGCCAATCAAGGGGAATTGGGCATTTGCGCTTTGTATTTCTTTCAAAATTTCATCAACTGAACTCTCTGTATTAAAAAAAATAGTTTGCGGATAATATTTCTGAGGAAGTAAATCATATATCTGCTTTTTCGATTCCATTAAAAAGCCCCCGTTGTCTATAGATGGATTAGAAGTGTTGAAAAAGAAAAATGATCTCGCCTTTATGCAAAGCCAAAACCAGTAAAAATAAATAGGGCCATACACTGCATGAAACGGCCAGTATTCCCAATGAAATAATTTTATAAAAAATGGTTGATATAAAAGTTTCCGGATCATACTAGTTCATAATCTGAGGTAAATTCAATTTTTCGCTCGTACATTTTTTCTTCCCTGAGATCCTGATATTTCATGCTGCCCCGGTCTGCCGTTAATAAAATGCTGGTTATGCTGACGGTAGAATACAGTCCATCACGTTTCATTTGCAGATCGTAATTCTTATTTCCATCCCCGCTGAACCTGTGAAAGTATAAAATATCTTCTTGTGTTGGAATTGGATTTTTATTGAGAAATGCTGCAAACCATTGTTCTCTTTTTTTTACCATTTCTGTTTCATATAAAGTAGCTGAAGACCAGATGTGATGTCTGTAGTTTCTGAGTTGACTGCAAAATTTCGTGTTTCCATCCCAGCGACACTCATACAAATCACCTTTGTCAATTATTACAAGGGTAAACGGCTCAATTCTCTCAAGATTCAGACGGTCAAATCTTCTAACGGGGTTATCGCTTGTTATTATGCATAAAAATATTTTCCCACGACTTAATCTGTAGGGCGGTTTGGAAATATGTTTTTCAAAAGCGCCATTTAACAAGACGCCGACATTTCCATTTTCATGCAAAGCAATCCAGCTTCCACCGGCATCACCATCTTTTGGAAAGATCAACTTCCCGCTTTCAAATTCGTAAAAAGCAGGGGGTATCGCTGGTTTACGGCTATATTTTTCATCACGGTTTGATGTAATGAAATAACTATCCTTTACTGGAACAAAACTTACTGTGCACATTCTTTGCGATATTTAATGGTTGAAGATGCAACACCAAAATCCCCAGGCACCTCAATGGTCGATACTTCATTGATCCCCACTCTTATCAATGCCATATGGTGAACGGTATGTTCAAGATTGTAAATTATTTCCCGATAATAATTTGTAGTAACTGTAAGTGTTTCCGCAGAATGTTCATCATAATTTGCCTCGAGCAATAGCTTTTTATTCGACTTTTCCAGGTCGGAATAAATTTTTTGTAATAAACGATTTGCAAAATCCTTATCCGTTTGGATGACAAGGTCTCTTTTTCTTTTCTCATAATTTACTATGCCTGTCTCATAACCCTTCTCCAGGCAAATAAATAATTCAATAATATGCCGTACATGTTGGCCGATAGTGGCATTGAATAAAGTCTTGCTCGGCTGAATATATTGTTCCCCTGTAAGCTGGTGCAGTGATTCGCTTAGCTGAACAAAAACATTTTTTACGGTTTGCTGGAGTTGCATATTGATTTATTTTAGATGATTATGCTGATCTAATGAGAGTTTTTTTTACTGCTATGAGATCACTTCTGTAAATAATTGCAAGCACAAGACTTGATACAAAAACAACAATTGCGTAAATGAAAAGCTGTCCGCCATCATTTTGCACGCTAATTCCAAGCTTTGTGAGATGAAAGAAAATAGCTCCCGACACTAAGGCAATTGCCAACAAAGCACCAAACACCGTTGTTGCGGGAATCAGAATTAGAATGCCGGCGATTAGTTCAAATACTCCACTTCCAATTCTGCCCCAGGGTTCCATTCCGAGCTTCGAAAAAATATAAATTGATTCAGGAGCGGCAGTGAACTTAAAGAAAAGGGTCTGCAACAATATTATTGCGGCCAATAACCTCAGAATCCATATACCAATTATCGAAAGGTTCAACATTGTAAAAATTATTTAGCGGTGATAATTTTTTGCCAGTTCTGGTCTGCTCTTGATTTCAGATTTGATTCATCCTTATTCCAGCTTTTGAGTGTATTATTAAAAAACCTGTTATAGTATAAAAAGAGTTTGTCATCAATGATCTTGAAAGTCAGTGGATCGATTTCCACTTTTGAACCGTCCTTGCCCATGGCGTAAGCGCACCAGCCTCCATACTGTGGTTCATAGGCAGAAGGATTCTTCTTAAATTCTTCCTTATTTTCAATTGAAGAGAAATAATAAGTAACGCCCTGTGCAAATACAGCAAATTCTTTTTTTCCTCTGGCAGCCTTGCCCTGTTTGAAATAAGCAACAGGATCATATCCGCTGATAGCAATCCCATCATCTAAATTGAATTTCGATTTACGGAGTTGCGTTGCGTCTTGTCCAAAAGAAGCAACACTTATTATGCTTGCCAGGATTGTGAAAACAATTTTCATTTCAAAAATTTTTCTGAAACAAATGTAGTCTGCGATGGACCCGTAACCTGTCAAGCAAATGACAGCAGACAACGATTTGTGGTAAGAACTTCAAAAGAAAAAAACACCAAAAAAAATTCCCAATATAGCTTCCCAACATTTTGGGAGATTCCCAATCCATTGGGAATTTTTTCATTAACAAATGGTCGGAGATCTCGCTTCCAAAAATTTTTAAAATCCTTGCTGGTAAATGGTTTCAGCCGCTCTATAAAAAGTTAAAAAAAATCTGGCACGCAGGTTGGCTATGTACAACCAACAAATAAAAAAGCATGAATAAGATGATTGGGAGAAAAGAATTTAAAACTGAAGTAGTGGAAAGCCTTCATTTAAGTCTTGTGCAATTCAAAACAGAATGGAACGGGGCTTCTCAAATCGTATCTATGATCTATGAAGACCTGGCGAAGTCATACAAAGAATCAGCTAATTTTTTTACAGTAGATGCAGAAGAAGAAATTCATCTCGGTAAAGAATATGGTATAAATGAAATACCGACAATTCTCTTCTTTAGAAGTGGTAAAGTGATTGATTATGCCACCGGTTTGATTCCAAAAAATGTACTGATTACAAAAATTGAAAACGCATTATCCTCATCAAAAAATTAATAAACCATTCTCCAACCAAAAAACTTAAATGTATGTGTGACGAAATTAAATATGCTTATCTGAAAAGCCATCCTCTGTTTGCTAATGTTGGCGAACAAAAGATCAAAGAAACCTGTTCAATGGCAAAAGTAAAGACAGTTTACCGCAGCGAAACGTTCAATTATCCTGGATGGACATCCATCAATGGATGAATTTGCTGAGGCCCTGACAGCTAACACCGTTGTTTGTGTTTTCAACGTTCCTGACTTTAAAAGATTACTTCAGGATAATCCCATGATCGCGATGAGCTATGCAAACATTGTAAACAATAAACTGAAAAAACTTGAGGGTCGCCACTCAGATTTGGTTTTTCGTGATGCCAAAAGCCGCCTTATCCGTTTCATTAAGAATTGGGCAATATCAGATGGCAACCGCATTGGTGATAAAATTATACTCAACAATTATCTCACTCATAGTGATATAGCCGGTGTGATCGCAACTTCAAGACAGAGTGTGAATATATTGTTGAATGAATTGAGAGATTCAGGCATTCTATTCTACAATCGCAAGAGAATTGAACTGAATGATCCGATGAGCTGGAATTAATATTTTTCGCTGTACTTGTCAAAAGCCCGACAGAATTCGCCTCCCACACAATCTACATTTGCACTTACAATAATAGTTTTTCTCAGCAGCAGTTGGTTTTACGGCCGTTTGAAAACAATGGCCGTTTTTTATCAAACTGGCTGGACTACCAGGCATGTATTCTTGATTAAAAAAATATTAAAATGGAAAAGAAATTAGAAAAGCAGGTTGCAATCATTACTGGTGCCAGTTCCGGTATTGGTGCGGGAGTTGCGAAAGAAATGGCAAAAGAAGGAGCCACCGTAGTGGTCAATTTCCCAGTAGCTTCAACAAAGAACATGGCACAGGGTGTGGTCGACGAAATTGTCGCAAATGGAGGCCAGGCTGTCGCCTATGAATGTGATGTGAGTAAAGAGGACCAGGTAAAGAAAATGTTTGCAGATGTTGTTTCCAATTTTGGGACCGTTGATATTTTAGTAAACAACGCTGGGCTCCAAAAAGATGCACCGTTTACAGAAATGACACTTGATCAGTGGAATTTTGTGCTGGGGGTAAATCTTACCGGTCAGTTTCTTTGTGCAAGAGAAGCGATCAAGGAATTTTTAAGAAGAGGTGTAAATGGAAAATCAAAATCTGCAGGCAAAATCATTTGTATGAGCAGCGTGCACGAAGTAATTCCATGGGCTGGCCATGCTAACTATGCAGCCAGCAAAGGCGGAGTTATGCTAATGATGAAGACCATAGCACAAGAATTTGCACCAATGAAGATTCGCATCAACAGTATTGCGCCCGGAGCTATTGCTACTCCTATTAACCACGACGCCTGGGATACAGCTGCGCATTTGCAAAATTTATTAAAGCTGATTCCACAAAAAAGAATCGGGCAAGTTGAGGATATCGGTAAGGCTGCTGTATGGTTAGCAAGTGATGATGCAGACTATGTAAATGGCACGACCATATTTGTGGATGGTGGGATGACATTATATCCAGGGTTTGAGGGAAATGGATAAATGCCCCCTGTCCCGTCCTGAGCGCAGTCGAACGAAAGGGGGAACTTAAGTTGATGCAGCGTTTGCAGGACCTCATCCCGACCTTCTCCAAAGGAGAAGGCCATCCGTGCACAGTCCTCGCTATTCTAAATGTTCTTCTTTTAATGAGTTTCGAAAACGGCGAGCAGATAAACGAAGTTGATGTGGTAGTTATAAAGATGATTAGAGTTTTGTAGTGCTGCTCCCTCTCCAACGAAGAAGGAGACGGAGGATGAGGCTCCTGCTGTCATGAAAACGGAACGATAAAGTGATTGCGACGCAACGGACGACGCCATGAAAAACTGAAACTGGTATCATAAATAAAAGATTTTTTCATGAATACAAATTCAAATAACGGTTCATCTCCCAACACCTCTTTAGGGGATGGAGGTATGAATGCTGAACAAAACAGATTGCAACAATCGGGTTGGAGAAAATGGGGACCTTACCTCAGTGAACGACAGTGGGGAACAGTAAGAGAAGATTATAGTGAGCACGGCGAGGCCTGGGATTATTTTCCCCATGATCATGCTCGCAGTCGAGTATACCGTTGGGGTGAAGATGGGATTGCTGGCATTAGCGATGAACAGCAGCATATCTGTTTTGCATTGGCATTGTGGAACGGAAAGGACCCCATTTTGAAAGAGAGGCTTTTTGGATTGACTGGTAATGAGGGCAACCATGGTGAGGATGTAAAGGAATTGTATTATTACCTGGATAATACACCGACACACTCCTACATGAAGCATTTGTATAAATATCCCCATGGAGAATATCCTTATGCTGATCTGGTACACACAAATCGCAATCGGTCAAAATATGAAGATGAATATGAATTGCTGAACACGGGATTATTTAGTGAAGGAAAATATTTTGATGTTTTTACCGAGTATGCAAAAAATGATGTGGAGGATATATTGATCCGCATCACCGTGCATAATCGCGGCCGTAATGCTGCATACATAGCACTGCTGCCCACTCTATGGTTGCGGAATTTGTGGAGTTTTGGAATGATGAATCAGAAGCCAAAAATGTATTTGAAAGAAGGTGGAACCGATTTTGGTCTGCTAAAAGTTGATCATTATTGGACCGGTGATTATCATTTCTATTTTGAAAACTCTTTACGCACCCTTTTTACAGAAAATGAAACTAATTCTGAAAGATTATATGGAGAACCTAATAAAACTCCCTATGTAAAAGATGCATTTCATACTGCAGTACAACAACAACGATTTGACTGGCTTGAAGAAAAGAAAGAGGGAACGAAGTTTGCGCCCATGTATGAATTTACTATTGCAGCTGAATCGTCAGTGACAATTAAACTGAGATTAAGCAAACATTTATTACAACAACCGTTTGGCGAATTTGACACCCTATTTTCAAACCGCATCCATGAAGCAGACGAATTTTACCAGGATATTACTGAAACCAAAGACAAAGAATTATTCAATATACAACGGCAAGCGTTCGCGGGCATGTTGTGGAGCAAACAATATTTTAATATTGACATTCCAAGATGGCTGAATGGTGATCCAGACAATCCTGTGCCCCCTGAAGCAAGAAAACATGGACGCAATCATCAATGGCATTCGCTGAATAATGAGGATATCATTTCAATGCCTGATAAATGGGAGTATCCCTGGTATGCGGCATGGGACCTGGCATTCCATTGTGTGCCCCTTGCGATGGTTGATCCCCAATTCGCAAAAGATCAGCTCATTCTGTTTTTGCGAGAATGGTATATGCATCCCAATGGTCAATTGCCGGCCTATGAATGGGCTTTCAGTGATGTGAATCCTCCCGTGCACGCATGGAGTTGTTTGCAGGTGTATAAAATTGACAAGGAAAAAACGGGCGAAGGAGACATTCATTTTCTAAAAAGGGTTTTTCAAAAATTACTTATCAATTTTACATGGTGGGTGAATCGCAAAGATCACAAAGGAAATAATGTTTTTGAAGGTGGGTTTTTGGGACTTGATAATATAGGAATCTTTGATCGGAGTAGCGCAATTCCTGGTGGTGGTATTTTGGAGCAGGCTGATGGTACAAGCTGGATGGCGATGTATTGCCTGAACATGTTGGAAATGGCTCTGGAAATTTCCCAGTACGACAACAGTTATGAAGATGTGACAACAAAATTCTTTGAGCATTTTGTTTACATAGCTGAGTCGCTTAACCGTATTGGTGAAGGCTGGACAGGAAGCTGGGATGATCAGGAAGGATTTTTTTATGATGTACTGGCCTTGCCAGATGGAAGATATATTCCTTTGAAGGTCCGTTCCCTGGTTGGTTTGTCGACTTTGTTTGCCGTATTGGTTTTGAAAAAAGATTTATTAGAAAGAGTCCCGGACTTTCATAAACGATTAAAATGGTTCCAGAAGTACAGGGAGAAAAATAATGCATATATGGTGATTGAAGAATTAAATGATCATGATGACATTCTTTTATCACTTGTACCACGCCAACGGTTGGAAAAATTATTGAGTGCTTTGTTGGACGAAAAGGAATTTTTATCGAAAGGTGGTATTCGCTCCATTTCCAAATTGCATGAAACCCCTTATATGGTGAATATTGATGGACAAGAATTTGGTTTGAGTTATCAACCCGGCGAATCAAATACTTCTTTGTTTGGTGGTAATTCAAACTGGCGCGGCCCGGTGTGGATGCCGATGAATTACCTTATTGTTCATGCACTTCAGCAATATTCTGAGTATTACAAGGACCAATCTCATGTTGAATTTCCAACGGGTTCTGGAAACCAAATGATGCTTGGGGAAATTTCAAATGAACTCGCAAAACGATTGGTCTCAACTTTCCAAAAAGATGAAAATGGTTCAAGACCAGTCAATGGAGGTGAACAGATTTATCAAACCGATCAGAACTTCAAGGACCTGGTATTATTTTATGAATATTTTCACGGCGATACATTGAGAGGCGTCGGTGCAACACACCAAACAGGCTGGACAGGTGTTGTGGCTGAGATCATCAACCGGATAAGTAAATTTTCAAAGGAAAAGAAAAAGGAATTAAAGGAGGAAAGAGCTTTTGCCTAATGGGCTCACCCTTGTCAGCTCACTAGCCAACTTATTAAAATATTCTTATGCTCGAAAAAGATAAAGCAACTCTGCACGATTTTAACGAAGCAATCCGCCATGAATGGCTCGAAACAAACGGCCTTGGAGGTTGGTCGAGTTCTTCCGTTATCGGATGCAATGTTCGCCGCTATCATGGTTTATTGGTAGCAGCCATTGTACCTCCTGCTCAACGAATGGCCCTTGTTTCTAAATTAGAGGAAACGATCGTTGTAAATAATCAGCAGTTTGAATTAGGTGTAAATAACTATGGAGGAGTTGTTCATCCAAATGGTAACCAGTACCAAACTTCTTTTACAAAAGACCTATTCCCGCAATTCACTTACGAGGTAGCTGGAATAAAGATCAAGAAGACCATTGCCATGGTTCATGGAGAAAATACAACGTTGGTGATTTATGACATAGTAAAAGCTGATCAGCCATTTGTTCTGGAACTTCTGCCTTTATTTTCAGTAAGGGGTTACCACAGTCTAATGCGGTCAAATGATGCCGTTCACCGTGATGCTAATTTTTCAGATCACATTTTTAAAACAAAGCTGTATGACGGAACACCAGATATTTTCATCAAAATCCCTGGTAGCAATTATCACCACAGTCCCAATTGGTATTTTCATTTTAACTACGGCATTGAAAAATATCGCGGACTTGATTTTGTAGAGGATCTTTTTACGCATGGAACTTTCTCAGTTTCGTTAAAAGAGGGAGATTCATTAGGAATTATCGTTTCAACACATGATCCTGCCGGGAAAAACGCTCATGAATTATTGATAAATGAAGAAAGTAGAAAAAGAGATTTATTAAAGGATCAGCCCGATGATGAAACCTTACAACAACTTTTGTTGGCTGCCGATCAATTTATTGTTAAAAGGACAGCCCCCTCTAACTCCCCCGAAGGGGGAGAACTGACACCACAATCCTCGCCTGTCGAGAACTCCATTAATAAATCAAACTCTTTGACAACCGAAGATAGTGAGATGGTGGCCTCCCCCACCGGGGGAGGTCGGGAGGGCGCGACCATAATTGCCGGCTATCATTGGTTTACGGATTGGGGAAGAGACACCATGATATCGCTGCCCGGTTTATGTTTGAGCACTGGAAGGTACAATGACGCCAAGAAAATTCTATCCGAGTTTGCAAAAACGGTTAGTCGGGGAATGTTACCGAATCGTTTCCAGGACAACGGTGAGCCTCCTGAATATAATAACGTGGATGGCACTCTGTGGTATTTTGTCGCCATTTATAAATATTTGCAGGCAGCGAATGATAAAGAATTTGTGCTTGGCGAATTACTGCCAGTGTTAAAAGAAATTATCGACTGGCATCTCAAAGGAACCAGATATAATATTCATGTTACTGAAGATGGATTACTTTTCTCCGGGGAGCAGGGAGTTCAGCTAACCTGGATGGATTCCAAGATTGGCGACTGGGTTGTAACACCAAGGACAGGAAAAGCAGTTGAAATAAATGCTCTTTGGTATAACGCTCTGTCCATTTATGCATTGCTTCTTGAGTTGAATGGAAATAATGATGAGGCCATACAAATAAAACAAAGAGCAACATTGGCAAAAAAAAGTTTCAACGATCAATTCTGGAATAGCGACAAAGGATATTTATACGATGTGGTAAACGGCAACGAAAAAGATGACAGCCTGCGCCCTAACCAGTTATTTGCAATTAGCTTGCCTTTCGCATTGCTGGAAAATGAAAAAGCAACTAGCATTGTAAAGGTTGTGACTGAGAAATTATATACACCAGTTGGTTTGAGAAGTTTGTCGCCTGATGACCCGTCCTATACAGCCTGTTATGAAGGAGATTCATTCAAAAGAGATTCATGTTATCACCAGGGCACAGTGTGGAGTTGGTTATTGGGGACTTACGTGGATGCGTTGATAAAAATCGGGGCGGACAGATCGCTGGTGAAAAATGTAGTTGAAAATTTCGCCTATCACCTCAATGAAGGCTGCATCGGAAGTGTTTCGGAAATTTTCGATGCAGATGCTCCGCATTCGCCTAAGGGTTGTACAGCACAAGCCTGGGGTGTAGCAGAAATCTTGCGGGTAATAAATGAATAC